>Ga0182024_10000901_pt1 | contig 76531 bp, 67 predicted proteins | sample P32metaG_FD_120480 | JGI IMG/M metagenome (GOLD analysis project Ga0182024, IMG submission 120480) | Permafrost microbial communities from Stordalen Mire, Sweden - P3-2 metaG (Illumina Assembly) | ecosystem: Environmental > Terrestrial > Soil > Wetlands > Permafrost | place: Sweden: Stordalen...
CACCGAAGGCCCTGACGACTTCGTTACCTCCATCGCCACTTCGATTGCTACTGGGTGGAACGAACCAGTTCCCAGGGGGGGCTACCTCCCACTGAAAAGCACCGACTTTCACGGCGCACGTTTTCTGATCCCCTATCGGGGACTCTAAATAGAGTTGGTAATGAATCAACTCATGCAGAATAAGGATTTTTGTTAGCTTTTCTTGGAACGTATACACTCGCTCGTCAATGTAGACTATACCCCTTAGCGCGTTAAGCCATGCGGGGGCATCTTCGTATTCCTCATCGCCTAGCCTTTGGATCTTCAATTTGGGAGTCTTCGTCATTCTCGGAAAATAATCTTTGGCTAACTGTCGCAGTTGTACTCTCAGATCAAATTCTTCTTTCTCTTCGGCCATGTTTCACCCCTCTATGTCCGCATTATTTCGTGCCCCACAAAGATCACATCGCTCGTCAAAGGATCAACTTTCGCGTCCGAGCGCGAAAATGTGTGGGCGTTCCATGTATAAAACGGCGAGCGATTCTACATCTGGAAACACTCGCTTGGCTGGAGCGACCTTGCACATTATTTCCCACTTCTATCGCACAATGAAACCGCAGGAGCTAAAGACCAAAGGCTGGGAGCCCGAGCTGGCAGCGGGAAGTCACCGCTAACTCCTTCGCTGAGACGACTCTGCGCGTAACCTTAATCGACAGATGACTTTGGCGGCGAGCATCGTCGTTAACATGAAGAAAACAAGGAATTTGCTGCCAGAGTCCGGGGGGGAAGGGTAGCCTACATCGCCGCGTAGAAGCTCTGCATCCACACTTGCAGGATCGACGGGAAGACACCCATCATCACCACCCACAACGCGATGAACACAAGCGCAGTTAGAGTCACAGGGTGCACCGTGATCTTTGAATCATCCAGCGCCGGAGTTACGTACGCGCGCTTCAGCACCTGCAGGTAGTAATAGAGCGACACCGCGCTCATGGCGATCGCGAGCGCCACAAGAGCGAACGGCACCGCCCCCTTGGATACGCCGAGGACCGCCGCAAACAAATTGAATTTAGCCCAGAAGCCAACCAGCGGAGGAATTCCAGCCAACGAAAGAAACAGTACCAGCAGAATGGCGGCAAGAACAGGATTGCGTCGATGCAAACCAGCGAACGCCTCCATCTGATCGCTGCCACTCGCTCGCTCCACGGCCCCAACCACGCCAAAAGCGCCGATGGTCGTGAGTCCATAAGTCAGGATGTAATACAGCACAGCCTGCGCGCTTGCAGGAGTGCGGGAAAAGTACGCCAGTGCGAGCAAAATATATCCCGCATGAGCAATCGCGGAATAAGCCAACAGTCGTCGCACGTTTCTCTGCGCCAACGCAGCAAGATTCCCCAGCACCATGGACGCGACCGCAAGCACAGTCAGAATCTCCATCCACGCCGACTGGAATCCTAGATAAATCGGCTGCGGCTCTTGCAAATGGAATCCGACCGACACCGAAATTCGGCTCGTCATGCCATCGAACACGTGCAACGCAGCCGTCCCAATCGAAATCAATAGCGCGAAGCTCGCCACCTTCGACACGGACGCGATAAACGCCGCTGCCGGTGCGGGCGCACCCTCGTAGGTATCCGGCGCCCAGAAGTGAAAAGGTACCGCAGCCACTTTGAAGCCAAGCCCTGCGGCAATCATGACCAGCGCAACATACAGTAGCGGCGCAGCCTGCGCAGCGTTCGACGTGTAGAGGCCGAGCATGATGCGATGCAGGTTCGTCGATCCGGTGACACCGTAGAGATAACTGAATCCGAAAAGAAGAAACGCCGCGGACATCCCGCCGAAGAGGTAGTACTTCATCGCAGCTTCGGCGCTCTTGCCGGATTTCTTCGCAAACGCAGTCAGGATGTAAAGCCCCAGGCTCAGTAACTCCAGCCCAATAAAAATCACCAGCAGATCCTGAGCCGCCGCGATGACCAAACCGCCGGTTGCCGACATGAGTGTGACGGCGACAAACTCTCCGACATTGCGCGTAAATTTGGAATTGAAGAGGAGGAGTAGCGTCAACACCGTCAATGCCAGGATTCCAACCTGCGCCACGGCCGTGGAGCCGCCAGCCGCAAGCAAGAGCTGATCGCTGCCTGGGAAATTCAAGCCGCCCTGGGCCTGCAGAGGAATCGTCATGAGCGCCAGGCCGCAGCCGATGACGCCCAGCACCGCGGCTCCAGCAACGCGTAATCGCAAAGTACTTTTGCGCAAAATGCTAAGATCGACGACCAGCACGATCAGCGCAGTGATTTCAAGCGCAGTCTCGGGCAATGTCACTCGGAGTAGGTCCGCGTAGTTCATTGGCCTCCTCCTGCAAGAATCGCCTTCACTGCCGGCTCAATCGCATCGAGCAGAATCTTCGGATAGAGCCCGACCGCAAGGCTGACGGCGACCAGCATGGAAACGCCGGCAACTTCAGGCCATGTAATCGGCGCCAATTCGTGTCCATGCTCATGAATGTGCGCAGCTGAGTGTGTATCGCTAAAGAACGCAAGCTGCATTGCGCGCCACGTGTAGGCCACACCCACGACGATGCCCACACCGGCAGCGGCGGTCCACCAGGGTTTCGCGGTCCACGAACCCACCAGTACTTGAAGCTCTGCAATGAACCCGGAGAATCCGGGCAAGCCCATCGACGCGACGCCTGCGATGACAAACGCCCAAGCCGCAAACGGCAGGCGCTTCGACAAGTACATTGGTTCCAGCTCAGCCAACTGCCGCGTGTGCGTTCGTTCATACACGATGCGCCCCACAATGGCGAACAGCAGTCCTGCAATGATTCCATGCGAAAACATCTGCAATACAGCGCCGGTCATGCCAATCTGGTTCAGCGTCATCAATCCCAGCAGCACAAATCCCATATGGCTCACGCTGGAGTAGCCAATGACAAACTTGAAATCGCTCTGCACCAATGCCACCAGCGCACCGTAGACAATCCCGATCACCGCCAGCAGCGCAAAGACATCCCGCCACGAGCCGATGCCGAGGTAAGAAAAACCCCACGGATCCATTCCGCGGGGGAACAACCCCATGGCGACGCGCAGGCAGCCATACGCGCCCAGCTTCATCACCACACCGGCCAGCAGCATCGATGCCGCGGTTGGCGCGGCGACGTGGCCTGTCGGCGCCCAGGTGTGAAAGGGCCACATGCCGGCAAGAATTCCGAATCCGATGAACACCAGCGGAAAGGCCCACATCTGGAAACTAACGGGAAGTCCCGCGTGTGCCAATTGCACGAGACCGGTCGAGCGGCTTCCCGATGTCGTGTATGCGGCCAACAGACCGATCAGCACCATCGCCGAACCAACAAAGGAGTAGAGCGCCAGCTTCATGGCACCGTATTCGCGCCGTGTCGATCCCCAAATCGAGATGAGAAAATATTTCGGAACAATGGCGATCTCATAAAACACAAAGAGCAGAAACAGGTCGTAGCTGAGAAAAACTCCGTAGACTCCGCCAATGAGTGCCAGATAAAACGCAAAGAACTCATTGGTGCGCAACTCAATGTTCCAACTGAACAGAACGCCCGCCACGGCAGCCAAGCCGGTAAGCAGAACCAGCACCAGACTGATGCCATCGGCCGCCAGCGTGTAGCGAATTCCCATCGCTGGCACCCACGGCAGGTCCGCGATCACTGTCCGACCATGGGCCATACCAGCCACGAATCCCAGCACCGCTAAGACGCATCCGGCCGCAGAAATCGTCAAGGCACACCATCGCACCAGAACAGGCTTGTCCTTCGGCAGCAGCGCTTCCAGCAGTGCACCGGCAAACGAGAGATAGATCGTCCAGGCAAGCATGATTCAAAATCTCCAGTGTGCCAGCAGGTTCATCACGGTTGGGTTCACGCTGTCGACCACCAGCTGTGGCAGCAAGCCAAGCAGAAACATCAATCCAATTACGGGAACCATCGCCAACCGTTCGCCGCCGTGCATGTCAGGAAAACTCGCCCACTTTTCCGGCACAGGTCCCGTGAACACCTTCTGGATCACGGTCAGAATCACGGTCGCTGTGACAAGCAGCCCAAGAATGGAAACCGTCGCTGCGACCCACGACAGAGGAAATACGCCGCGGAAGATCAGGAATTCGCCGACAAAGCCATTCAGCCCAGGAAGTCCCAGGGACGAGAACAGCGCAATGCCCATCATTCCCGCCAGCACCGGCGCGGGTTTGCGCAGCCCGCCAAAGTGGTCGATCCAGCGCTCTCCACCGCTTCGTTCCTGGATCATCGCAATAAACCAGAAGAGCGCAGCGGCCGTGACGCCATGATTGAACATCTGCAGGATCACGCCATTAAGCGCCGCAGCTTGGCTCGTTTGTACAGCGACGCCCGTGGACGGAACCGCGATCGCGAAGATGCCTAGCAGGCAGTAGCCCAAATGATTCACTGACGCGTAAGCGAAGACACGCTTCAGGTCTCTTTGTGCCGCGGCAGCCCACGCGCCCATCACCACCGTCACAACCGACAGCACCAGCAGTGGCGTCCGAATCTGCGCAATTTGATGTCCGAATATCGGAATCGCAATGCGCAGCAGGCCGTAGACGCCCATCTTCGACATTGCCCCGGTCAACAGCATCGTCACAGGCGAAGGCGCTTCAGAATATGCGGCGGGCAGCCAGGTGTGGAATGGCGCAAGAGGCACTTTGACCGCGAAACCAGCAAGCACGCCAATTGCAAGACCCATCATCACCGGACCCAGATGCGCCGTCACCATTCGCTCCAGCGCGCCGGAAGCAGCCATCGTACCGAGCTGTCCGAAATCCATGTTCCCTGTTGCCAGGAAAATCGCCAGGAACGACAACAGCAGTGCGACGCTTCCTGCCATCGTGTAAACGAAAAATTGGGTGGCAGCCGGTCCGCGCTTGGCTCCTCCCCACAACTTGATTAGAAAAAATGCTGGAATCAAGCTGAGTTCCCAAAACAAAAACCAATGAAAGAAATTCAGTGCAGTAAACGAACCGAACAGGCCCGACTCCAGCATCAGCACAAGCGCGAAATACAAGCCTGGCTGCTTATGCACGCGATGCGCCGCATCCACGCTCATCAGTGTCACAATCGCGGACAGCACCAGCATCAGGGCTCCCAGCGCATCTACGCCAAGGTGATACTCGATGCCGAGCGAAGGCGCCCACGCCCAGCGTTCTATCAGACCGATCGAGCCGTCGCCCGGCAGCTTCGTCCAAATCAGCAGGGCCAGAGCGAGAGCGGCCAGCGTCGTTACCAGCGCGACGGAACGCGCGTGTCTGCCCGCCATCAGCGCGATCACGGCACCGGCCAAGGGCAGAATGGTCAACAGCGTTAAGAGAGGAATTCCGTTCATCCTCGGCTGCTCCAAATCAAAATCGCGGTCAGCAATACGACCGCCAGCGCAAGCAGCCGCAGGTAGATCTGCACGCGTCCGCTCTCGATCCGCGACATGAGTCCGCCGCTGTTAGCCAACTCCTCGCAGCCCTTGTCGAAGCCGCCGTCTACCCAATTCAAGTCGAACAATCGGCTCAACTGCGCGCCTTCGCGGAAGAGCCAGGCGATTCCGGCCACGATTCCACCCCACACGCGGCGATCGAGCCAATCCGCGACACGCGCCCACCATGCATAGAACGCGATCACCGTTACCCCGTAGAGCTCATCGATATAAAACTTGCCCTCCAGGAGCGTCCAGATTGTGGGGAATGCACGCTCCAATGTATCCGGATCTTCCGCCTTGACTCGTTTGTCTCCGTAAGTCCACCAGGCGATTGCGAGCCCTAACAAAACTACAACCGAAGAAGTAGCCATGAGCGTGAGCAATCCAGGGTCGCGGAATCCCGTCAGATCGAATCTTGCTGCGTGACCTTCGAGGAATGCCCTGAACCACGGCCAAGCCGGGGTTCCGATGGCACCGAGGAAAATCGCGAAGAACGCCAGGATCGCCAGCGGCATCAACATCACCGACGGGCTTTCATACGGTTCACCACGGCCTCGCCAATTTCCGAAGAATACGTAGCTCACCTGCCTCGTCATATAGAACGCTGTCAGCAACGCGCCGAAGACAAGCATGTAAAACGGCGTTTTCGCAATGCTCCAATGCTGTGCAGCCTCTAGAATTCCGTCCTTGCTCCAAAAACCGGAGAAGAACAGCGGAAATCCGCACAGAGCCAGCATGCCGACGGCATAGGGAATGAAAGTCCCGAGCATCTCGACCTTCAATCCGCCCATGTGGCGAATGTCCTGTTCCTCGTGGCAGCCGTGAATTACTGAGCCGGCGCCCATGAAGAGGAGAGCCTTGAAGAAGGCATGCGTGATCAAGTGAAACATGCCCACGGCCACTCCGCCCATGCCAAGGCCCGCCATCATGTAACCGAGTTGCGAGACGGTCGAGTACGCCAGAATGCGCTTGATATCGTTCTGGGCTACTGCGATTAATGCCGCGAAAACTGCTGTCACCGCGCCTACCCACGTCACAACGGTCAGCGCCGTTGTCGTGCCCATCGCTTCTCCGGTCGACGAAAACTGCACACCGGCCTGCATCAGCGGATACACACGCGCGACGAGATATACGCCAGCTGCCACCATCGTTGCGGCGTGAATCAGCGCCGAAACCGGTGTCGGGCCCTCCATTGCATCGGGCAACCACACGTGCAATGGAATCTGACCGCTCTTCCCTGCTGCCCCGGCGAAGATCAGCAGACCGATCGCACCGGCCGCAGTCAGCCCCAGACCGCTTGGTGTCGCCAACAAGCCACCCAACTTCAGCGCCTCCATCGATCCCATGCCGGCGTTGTAAAAAAGAAGCGTTCCCGTCTGCGCAAACAGCCACACCATCCCAAGCAGAAAGAAAACATCGCCTATGCGTGTGGTCAGGAATGCTTTCTTTGCCGCGGCGGACGCCAAAGGCTTCTGATACCAGAAACCGATCAGTAAGTAGGAAGTAAGTCCGACCAACTCCCAGCACATGAACAAGAGCAGAAGACTATTCGCAATCACCACGCCCAGCATCGCTCCGGCAAACAGCGACATGAAACAGAAGAAGCGTGTGTAGTTCTCATCGTGGGCCATGTAGCCGGTGGAATAGATGAAGATCAGCAGGCCCACAAACGTGACCATCACCAGCATCACCGCAGCCAGCGGATCGAGAATCCAACCCAGATCCACATGTGCAGTGCCCACCTGGATCCAAGTGAAGTTAACGGTCTCGCGCACCGCCGAGCCGCGCGCCCAACCAACCAATACATGTCCAAAGGCGAAGAGCGATAGCAGCAGCGAACAGCTCAGCGAGCCGATTGCCAGCGTCGCTGACAGCCTCCGCATGGGCTGCTTGAGTAATGCGATGAGGCCTGACGCGACGATTGGCAGAGCCGGAATCAGCCAAAGAATTCCCGTGATCGCCGATTCGGTTATTTGCGGAGTGAACACAGTCCCCTCTTGGATCACTGGCTCACCCTTTCATCCTGTTCATCTCGTCCAGGTCTGTCGTGTGCGCGTGGCGATGAATTGAAATCACCAATCCCAAACCCACTGCAGCTTCCGCCGCTGCAACCGCAATCGAAAAAATCGCAAACATCATGCCGGTCAGCGCCTCGGGATGCGGCAGGTAGCGCCAGAATGCGATCAAATTCAGGTTCGCCGCATTCAGCATCAGCTCAATGCCGATCAGCACCAGGATCGCGTTGCGGCGTGTTAGTGCTCCCGCCAGCCCAATGGCGAACAAGAGCGCTGCCACCAGAAGATATCCCGTAAGCGGCGTGGCAAATCCCGTCACTTGGCATCCCCCTTTTCATGCATCGCCACGATCACTGCGCCGATCAGGGCCGCCGTCAGCAGCAACGCCACGATCTCAAGCGGCAACACGTAGCGCCCCATGAGCGCGTTGCCGATCTGCAGCACGGTGACGTTCGGAACACTGATCTCGCGGGGCAATCCAGCTTCACTTTGGAGCACTACCCAGCCCAGCACCGCAAACACCGCGGCAGAGATCGCAAGGCCCGCGCCCCAGGTTCGGCTGAAGACGCCGCCGTCCTTGGGCGTCTCAGAACTGCGCGTCAAGAGAATCGCAAACACTACGAGAATCGCTACCGCGCCGACGTACACCAAAATCTGTGCGAACCCGGCAAATTGTGCGTCGAGCTGAAGAAACAGCAAGGCCAGGCCGGCGAAAACAACCGTAAGTGCCAGCGCGCAATGCACCAGGTTTTTCAAGAGCACTGCGGCCAAGCCACCTGCAACCGTAATCGCCGCGAGCAACCAAAATACAAAGCTCATCGGAGCCCGAGCCTTTCTTGATGAGGATGCCGCCAGGCAGGACCTTTGAGGCATCGCCTGCGCCGGCTTTCTTTCATGGACAATACGAAAAGACGATCACTCCGCATAGCGATAGGTCCTCGGCCCAAAATGCTTCCCCCGCATCCCCGCGCGCCCCGCCGCAACATAGACGATGACCAGGATTGCCGAGCACACCACCCATCGCGCCCAGCCTTCACCCAGAAACCGCCACAATGCAGCGACCATCAGGTTGAGCAGCGTCATCGGCACCACGAATTTCCATGCGAAGTTCATTAACTGATCCTGCCGCAGCCGAGGCAGCGTGCCACGCACCCAGATCAGAACAACAATCGACAGCATGACCTTGGAGAAAAACCAGATCCAAGAAGGAACCCAATTCAACGCCGCGAGCGGCGCCGACCAGCCACCAAGGAACAGCGTCGTTCCCAGTCCGGAGATCGACAACATCCCCAGATACTCGCCAAGAAAGAAAAGTGCAAACTTGAATCCCGAATACTCAGTGAAATAACCGGCCACGAGTTCCGACTCGCCTTCCGGCAAATCGAACGGTGAGCGGTTGGTCTCCGCGGTCGCCGCAATCGCGTACATCACAAACGCAGCGCATCCCCATGGGGTAAAGATGTACCAATGCGGAAGGCCCCACGTGTATTGATTCTGTGCCTCGACAATTCTTACCAGCGAAAGTGAACCAGTCATCATGACAACGACGATGCTCGACATCAACAGAGGAACTTCGTAGCTGATCATCTGCGCCACAGCGCGCATCGCACCTAGCAGCGAGTACTTATTGCGGCTCGACCATCCCGCCATGAATATCGATACTTCCGTCGATGCTCCCATCGCGAAATAAAAAAGCAGGCTGGCATCCATGTCCACCAGCACCATGTTGCGGCCGACGGGCAGCACCGCAAAGCCCATAAAAACGACGACCACCAAGAATACCGGCGCAAGAAAGTGGACGACCGCGTCTGCATTCAACGGCACAATGTCTTCCTTGGTCAGCGACTTGATTGCATCGGCAATCGGCTGAAGAATGCCAAAGGGGCCCGTGCGATTTGGACCGATGCGATTCTGCATGCGGCCCAGTCCTTTGCGTTCGAGGACTGTTGTGATCGCAAATAATCCGGGAAAGACGGCAACGATGCCGATCACGCCGAGTACGACACCAGCAGCGTCCCGCCATCCTGGAGGCAAAAAGCCCACCACCCAGTCTCGGAGAAGAACGAAAAGCTGATCGGCTTTCTCGAGCATCGCTTACTCTCCGCCTCCGGACGGCTTGGGAGCGGGTGCATCTTCCGCAGCTTTAGCATCGGGCGCCGCTGCACCGGGAGCCGAACCAGATGCAGGAGTAGCAGCAGCCTTCGCGGCCGCAGCTTTCGCTTTCGCTTCTGCCTTTGCCTTTTCCTCGGCGAGTCGCGCATCCACCTCGGCAGCTTCCGTGGGATGAATCTTGTGATAGTACCCGTTCGATTTTGCCAGGTGTTTGCGGTCAAACAACAGACCGCCAAAACGGTCGGTCGTGCTTAGCTCAAACTCCGTGTCCATCTTGATGGCTTCAAAGGGGCACACCTCGACGCAAATCTGGCAGCTCATGCAAACCGAAACGTCGATGTCGAACTTCGCAGGATAGATCTGCATCTTGCCTACAAAATCCGGCTTCTTATCCTTGCTCTTTTCGATATAGATGCATTTGGGCGGGCATTCCTTCTCGCAGATCTGGCAGGCGACGCAGCGCATCCCGGCTTCCCAATTGGTGCCGTCGAACACCAAGAACGGGAAGACGCGCGCATTTTCAGCCGTCGGTATCCGTTGCTCCGGATACTCGACCGTCGTCAGCCGTTCGGCCGAGACAAAGCTGCCGGCAAAATTCTTCGCCGTCTCCGCCAGTCCCTTTAGGATGCCTTCACCCAGCAACGCTTCCTCCCAAGTTCAAAGTTCTTAGTTCGTAGTTCTCAGTTGTAAAACGGTGGTTCCGGTCGGACAACTTAGAACTACGAAACGTGAACTGAGAACTACCTCACCGATCCACTTCTCCCAGCACAATATCCACACTGCCGAAAATTAAAACTACGTCGGCCACGTTGTGTCCCAGACACATGTCTTCGAGAATCGTCAGATTAACCAGGCTTGGCGGCCGCACCCGATACCGATACGGATTCGGGCTGCCATCGCTGATCAGATAAAAACCAAGCTCGCCCTTCGGCGCCTCAATGCGTCCATACGCCTCGCCGGGTTTCGGCCTGAATCCGCGAATCTTTGCCTTCGGATCCATCACCGGGCCGCCCGGAATCTCTTTCAGCGCCTGTTCCAAAATTCCAATGGACTCGCGCATCTCGAGCATGCGGACCATGTAACGGTCATAGATATCCCAGTGATCTCCCAGCGGTACGCGAAACTTGAATCGATCATAGATGCCGTAGTGATCCACTTTGCGAATGTCGTAATTGACGCCTGAGGCGCGCAGCATTGGTCCCGTCACTCCGGCGTTGACGGCCAGTTCCGGACGAAGAATTCCCATGCCCTGCATGCGCGCCATCAGAATCTCGTTGGTGCGCAGGAATCGTTCGAACTCATCGACGAACTCCGGGATACCGGCCACAACTTTGCGCGTCGCATCCAGCCATGCGGCCGACGCATCCACGCGACAACCGCCAAAGCGCATGTAGTTGCACATCATGCGCGAACCGGTGAGGTTTTCGAAAAGATCGAGAATTTTCTCGCGCTCGCGAAACGCGTACATCAGCGGCGTGCCGCTCGCGCCCATCTCCTGCAGTAGAAAGCCGATCGACGAAGCGTGATTCTGAATGCGTGTCAGCTCGGCCAGGATCACGCGCAGGTATTCGGCCCGCTCCGGAACCGCCTGCCCCACCAGCTTCTCTACCGTAAGCGCGTAAGCCCAGTTATTGGTCAGCGAGCAGAAGTAATCGAGCCGGTCGGTGTAAGGCATTGACGCAAGATAGCTCGTGTTCTCCGCAATTTTCTCGTGGTTGCGGTGCAGGTAGCCAAAGACCGGCTTGAGCCTGATCACCCGTTCCCCATCGAGAGCCACATCCATCCGAAATACCCCATGGGTCGAAGGATGATGCGGTCCCATGGCGAGTTCGAGAAGTTCCCCTTCGCCGTCCGGCTCAATTACGGGCGGCCGATTCCAGCCCTCCTGCCGGGCAGCGCTTAACGCAACGTCAGTGACAGAAGAAGTCATGGCTTCCCTCCTTCCGGCACAGCGACGATTCCCGCCGCAGTTTGATGAGCATGTGCTTTGCCCAGCACCTCGTCGTGGGCTGTCGGCTCGTACTCATAATCATCCGGATCGACGTAATCCCGCCGCATGGGATGATCTTTGAATCCGTCCCACATAAGGATCCGACGCAAGTCGGGGTGTCCTTCAAACACGATCCCGTAGAGATCGAAGATCTCGCGCTCCTGGAACTCCGCCGCGCGCCATACAGGCGTCAGGGATGGCAGATTCACCTTGTCCGACCTATTCGCCGTTCGCATACGGAGCACCACTGGCCCGTGTTTCTTTGCCATCGAGTACAGGTGGTACACCGTCTCCAGACAGCCCGGCTCAAGGCGCTTGCGCGTTTCTTCCACCGTCTCATCGACTGTCTGCTCCACGCCATCAATGGTCTTTGTAACTTGACGCGTCACTTTAACTTTTTCTGCGATCTCCTTGTCCGGCCAATCCACTCCGGTCACGTTCGAAAGAAAGTCCAGCGCCAGTTCCGGATCATCCTGCAGGAAAGTAGCCACCTGCACGGCGAATTCGTGCCCAATCAGCAGGGAGTGCTGCGCGCTCGGCCCAGGGTTGTGCACAATCCCCACCCGAGCGCCTGGCACAGCCGTTTCAATCGCCGCTTTGATCTCTTCTATCGTCTTCAAGTTCTGTTCCCTATTTCCGTTCTACTTGTTGATCGTCAACGGCACCGGCCAAACGGCTGGGTTCGATGGCGGCTCCAGATCGTGCTCTCCCTGCTCCGGAACCGGGAACTCGCCTTGCGCCTCAGCATCGAGAAAGCGCGGGCGCCCCTCGCCGGTCAAAGGCTGCCCATCAATCTTCTTTTGGAGCGTGATCAGCGCCTGCAGCAGCGCCTCAGGACGCGGCGGGCACCCCGGAATGTGCACATCCACTGGAATGTACCGGTCGATGCCCTTCAGTACGTTGTAGCCCTGCTTGAACGGCCCTCCGGAGATCGCACAGGCACCCATGGCAATCACGTATTTGGGCTCGGCCATCTGGTTATAGAGCCGGACGACCTGCGGCGCCATCTTCTTGGTCACCGTGCCGGAGATGATCATCATGTCGGCTTGACGCGGTGACGGACGAAAGATCTCCGCTCCGAAACGCGCCATGTCGTAACGGGCCATGGTGGTCGCAATCATCTCGATCGCACAGCACGCCAGCCCAAACTGCATCGGCCAAACTGAACTGCGCCGCCCCCAGTTGTAGAGTTCCTGGAGAGACGTGACGATGACGCCCTGCTTGCCCAGCTCGATCTTCAGTCCCTCTTCAAAAGCCATACGTCGCTTCACTCCAGTTCACAGTTCGTAGTTCTTAGTTCGCAGTTCTAAGCCAGCCGGTGACGCTTAATCCCTGTTCCCTACTCCCTGCTTTTCTCACGCCCATGTCAGCACGCCTTTTGCCCATGCCCATGCCAACCCTTCCACCAGCAGCAGCACAAAAACCAGCATGGCGAGGCACGCACTGACGCCGAGCCCTGTAAACGCCACTGCAAATGGAAGTAAGAACACTGCCTCTACGTCGAAAATGAGAAAAATGATGGCGTAGAGATAGTAGGCGGATCGGAATTGCACCCAGGCGTCGCCCTTGGATTCCAGGCCGCACTCGTAAATTGCGTTCTTGATTGCGTTGGGTTTCGCTGGCGAAAACACCTTTCCCCACAGCCAAGCCAGCCCCAAGGGAGTAAGACCGAACCCCAAGGCAGCCACGAAAAGAACAGCTAATGAAAAATAAGGATTTGACGCCATTTTCTGAAAACAAACCTACCGTTCCAACGTACCAGTTTCAGGTGTCCTTTGGCTAAGTCGGAGTGATTCCGGTCACGCGATACGCCCCCCGTTTTCCTCCATTCATCCCACGTTATGAACCGTTCAGTGGGGTTCCCCGCTGTTACTTCGCCGTATCAATCGCAACTCTATCCCGACGGAAACGCACTTGGATCGGCGAAAATGGTTTCAATGATTGTGCGGCCTCGCATTTTCCTGGTTAGATCCCTGTGGACGCTGGCGCTCGTCGGCCCAATCCTGTTTGGATTAGGGGTCGTTCGCGCACAGGACATTCCCATGCTTCCGCGCGAACTTCCTGAAAAGAAGCACAAGCTCAAAGACAAGTTCCCTGAAAAACCAAGCCAGATGCCATCCTTCACGATTCCGGTGGGCCCACTTGGCTATGCCCTCCCCGGAGTCACATATCTCGGCCGCCACTACAGCCTGGTCAGTCTAAATTTTCTGGATGAGAATCGGCTCTTGTTCAGCTTTCGCGCGCCGGGGCTGCTGCAACGCGAGCCCGCCCAGGACGAGCCTGAACATGAAAGGCAGATGCGGGCTGTAGTGCTGAAGCTACCGAATGGAACAAAGGAAGCGGATACGCTCTGGACACTGTCCGATCTGAAGCCCTACCTCTGGATGCTGAACGACGGACATTTTTTGCTCCATGACCGCGACGGCCTCGAAGAGGGTGACGCAAGTCTGCAAATGAAAGCATACCTTCCCATGACGGAGAAGCTTGTTTCGCTTGAGATGGACCCAGGGCAAAAATATTTGCTCGCTAGCACCCTCGGCGCAGCGACAACGGCCGAGATAAAGGCCGATGCAGGCACAATCAGATCCGCGGATCCGTCAAAGCCCGCGCTAGAAAGCGACGTGGTAGTGCGCCTTCTGGAACTGAAGTCAGGTCAAACGGTGCAGATCAAGCGCCAGCGCGCGGCCGCCCAGACGCCGTTCAATGCGCAAGGCTACCTCGAAATTTCCCATGAAAAGCTCGACCAGTGGGCTTTGAATCTTGATCTCTTTGGAGGCGAGACCAAGAAGGTGGGGAATGTGGAGTCTACTTGCCTTCCCAGTTCTTTTTTCCTCTCCGAGCGAGAGATCCTGGTGGCGGGGTGCGATCCAGACCATCGATGGAAGCTGACAGCTGCGACCACGGACTGGCGGCAAATGTGGGAATTTCCCCTGCCTAACTCGGTCATCCCGCCCCTTTTCGAGGTCGCATCCAATGGCTCCCGGTTTGTACGAGAAACCATCGCATTGAAACAAACTCCGCAGGCTGACTCAGAGACCCTTTGGGTCAAGGATGTGAGGGGCCAGGTGGTGCGCGTCTTCGATGCTGCGGATGGCAAGCTCGTTCTTGAGCAACCCCTCAATCCGGTTTTGGATGCGGGCGGCAATGTGGCGATCTCGCCGTCGGGCAAGCGGGTGGCGATACTCAATGGGAAGACAATTGAAGTTTTCGACTTGCCCGAGCCCGCGCCGCTTCCCAATGACGTGGCCCACTAGCGAACCGACAATAATGAGCCCGAATCATCGAGTCAGGACGAGTGGAGGTCGCTCGTTGCTTCGATCAGTGGCGCCACGTTGCCGGGCGCGACGATCCCGTACTTTGCGGCGAGGAACTCCTGCAACTCTTCCGGTAGGACGGCAGCGAGCTCCTGCCATGTCAGCACCTTTAACCGTACCCGCATGGCTGCGTCCTTTACGGCCGCCATCACCTGGTACCAGGCTTCGCGCAAGTCAGGTCGCCGCGCATCGTGAATCACGCAGAAGCTAGCCCCCTGCGCGTACGCCGCAAGCACGTTGCGTATGAGCTGATAGCTCGCATAGCCGGGAATGAATTCTCTCTGCGCTTCCCAAGTCTGTGGCTGCCATTCTTCCACTGGAACGATTTTTTCCTCTTGCGAATAGTCTTCAGGAAATTCTGCCGACGATTTCGGCCTGCCAATGGGAATCTGCACCCTGGGCAAGAGTTCGCGTTCGAACACCACATCAAGATCGCGATACGGCTCAATCATCATGGAGTGGCAGGTTTGAAAGTCCGCTTCGGTGAGCTTCGCTTCAACCAGCAATCCTCCCCAGCGCATATCGATTTCCGTGCGGTCGAATCGGCCGTTTTTGAGCGGCACACGCGCCTTCCATCCAAATTCAGGCGTCTCCTGTTCCGGGATCTCTGGGGTGTCGACGCCCAGCATGCGCCGCACCGAGTCCGACTTTGTCACCTCGGGCGTACATAACACGTTCATCAGCAATGCATCCGAACTCATCGATGAGTCAAGCTCGCGCCATTTCCGCTCCGCCTTCGGCAAAGAGCGCGCCTGCGCATGAATCTTTTCGAAACGCCGGCACCATTCAGGTCGGGCCATGACGGCCGTATACGCCGCGTCGAAGAAGTTGCCATGTCTCGCTTCTTCCGGGGCGTACACGATGACCGGCGGATTGCCGTAGCTCTCCGCATGCAGCCGCTCCCGTGCGTGGAGCCGGTTGCGTGCGCCAAGTTCCATTCTCAGCCGCGAAGCAAACAGGCTGGTCTCCTTCGCCATATTTACACACATTACGCCATCGCAAGGCGCTGTCAGAATTCTTCCCCCTCAGAACTCCTCCTACGAATCAGTGATGCTACGAAACACCGGCTTCAAGCTGTTCCAATTCCGGAGTCATCTCTTGACTGACTCTTCCGAGAGCAGGCGCATGCGTCTGCCTTTGCACTTTCCCTGGTCGCGCTGTTTCTACCGTGCTCGGCGCCCAAAGCACAGCCTAAATCGAAGGCTCTGTCGTCGATGTCCAGAGCATGGGCGTCCTTGATGCCACGGTCACGGACAACAATTCCCTACAGCCCGCCATGCGAAAATATTCGACGTGACTCTTCGAGCTTTTTTCTTTGCCTTTTTCCTGATCGTTGGAATCTTCCCCTACCCGGTATTTGCCTCCGATTCAAAGGCTGATGCGATGGCCGGGGCAGTTTTGTTTCGCGACAAGGGATGCGCCCATTGCCACGGCGCCACCGGAGCGGGTACGCAGAAGGCTCCGGCTCTCGCGAACATCCGCAAGAACAAGTACTGGACTCCTGCGAAGATCACCGAACAGATTCAGAACGGCGGGCAGAAGATGCCACCCTTCTCGGATTCGCTGACCGATGCGGAGACTGCCCAGATCGTTGTTTTCCTCCGCGCCAAGCATCGGCCTGTCCCACAGCCGGCGTCATCAGTTAACTAGCTCCAGCCACCTGAGGAGAGCAGCGCCGACTTTCCTTCTGGCGCGAATTGCGTTGTGCCGCCTACAATGTTTGCCTCGACGCAGAGGGGACTATGCATTGGACGCGCTTCGCTTTGATCGTCGTCGGCACTGGTTTCGTAAACTAAACCGTTTTAGGAAATCAAGTAGAATTTTGTACAAAAAGTGACGCTTTTGTGCAATCTTTCGACCATTTAGGTCGTAACCGGCGTATTTGCAATGCCTTCGCTCCCAAAAATGCGACGGTAGCGCTCCACTTCTTCGGGCGGCCCCATGGCTTTGGAATAGTTGTCGGACAGCTTCACGGCGGGCCGTCCGTCCACTTCGCTAAGCTTGCAAACCAGGCTCACTGGATCAAATCGATCATCCCCGCGAGGATTGCAATTGCGAAAGTCATTGGTCAGCAATGTGCCCCAACCAGCGCTAAAGCGAATGCGGCGATTTGGGATCCATTTGCGCTCGTCGAGAAAGTCTCTGGCATGCCCCAATTCAGCAGGAGACGCACCATTGCGAAGAGTGCCTCCGAAATGCGCATGAAGCGCGAGGATTGCATCAACATCGAGCGAGTCGGATGCAATGAGGCGTTTCTTACGCGGATCGCTGCCGCGCTCTTCAAGCCAACGGATATATTCGTCGCCGGCCACGAACGGATCCTTGCTGTCGATGCGTTGCCCAGTCCACTGTGCCACCCAGTCGGGGGCATTACGCAGGAACTGGGTTGTGCCGAAAGTGTCGGGCAGGAGGATAAGGAGCTCTCCCTGGTAGGTCTTCTGCCAAAGTTCAAGCATTCGATATTGCGCCGACTTCAGCTCATCGTCGGTGTCCGCCAATGCAGCAAGCGCCATGGGCAATTCGTGCGCGTTCGTGCCGATGGCTTCAAGGTCGTGCTTGTAGGCCAGGAACGTGTTGGAGCTGCCTGCAAAATTCGACCCCAACACGTCTGCCATCGCGGTAACCACGTACTCCTGCCATAGAAAGCTGTGACGGCGACGCGTGCCGAAATCGCTGACGTTCAGACCCGGCACACCACGAAGGCGCTCCATCTTTTCCCAAAGCCTGGTCTTCGCGCGTGCATAGAGAATGTCGAGCTCGAGCTCAGAAAGCCGTTTGAGGCTGTCGCGGGTTTTCAGCTCGTCAATCGCTGAAAGCGCATAAATCTCCCACATCGTCGTCTCGGTCCACAATCCCTCGAAACGCAGAGAGATTTGGCCATCTTTGATCCCCAGATCGAAATCCGAGAGACGGAAGTCTCTCTCCAGCCAATCAAGGAATGCGGGCTCAAAGATGCCCCGCTTTCCGTAAAAAGTATTGCCCGCAAGCCAGATCAATTCAGACTTGTGGTAGCGGAGTTTTCGCGTTGATTCCAACTGCTCCCGCAGTTCGTCGATGTTGACGATGTGGCCCAGGGAGATTGTGGAAGTGCGATTGAGGAGCGTGAACGTGGCTCGAGTGGTCGGAAAATGCTTCCAGATAAACTGCAGCATGAGCAGCTTGTAGAAGTCTGTATCCAGGAGCGAACGCGTGATCGGATCAAGCTCCCAATTGTGGTCATGCGCGCGTCGGGCGAGGTTAATGATCACGGTGTATTTACTGTAAAGCAGCGGCCGGAAATGAGATCAGGGGAAGCGATCGATTTCGTTCAGGCATTGTCTTCCTTCCGCTCGAGGTGGGCTCCGCACGATCGCCGTACGACCAGTTTGATTGGAGCAAGAACGTCCCGCACCGGCAGGTCCGGATGCTCCAGCCGCTCCAGCATTGTGGCCATTGCCAGGGCGCCGATCCCGGCACAATCCTGATGGACGGTGGTAAGGGGTACCGGCAAAAAGCTGGCGTATTTCACGTCGTCCATTCCCACGATGCGCACATCTTCAGGAATGCGTACGCCAAGCCCAAGCAGCGCCTGCATCAGGCGAGCCGCAGTTAGATCATTCGCGCAAACTATCGCTTCCGGATGTTGGTCGTCCAACAGCTTTCGAACCAACTTCTCATCCTGCGAACTGCCGCGCCAGACCGGATTGTATTCCGGAGTGAGATTGAATGTGCGCAGGGCTTCATGGAAGCCGGTGATGCGGGCATCCACGGTGTTCGCGGCGTGTTCCTCTCCGATGAAGGCTACTCTGCGTACGCCGAGACGCAACAGATGTGCGGTCGCAATAAATCCGGCCCGTCGATTATCGACCCCCACCAGGTCATGAGCCGATCGCTCCGGATAAGGCATGTAGCACCGGTCCAGAAGCACCAGCGGAATTTGTGCTCGTTCAAGAAAGCGAGCGATACGGCGGTTTACTGAATCCTTTTCTGGAGTCAATTCCAAAGGCGCAAAAAAGACCCCGGCTACTCTTTGCGAAATGAAGGACTCTACAAGTTGTTCGGCCTCTTTCGCGGTATCGCGTCCGGAGGTGGAAGCGCTGCTCCACAACAAAGCCTCGGGGCGCGCCAACGAACTGCGCATCATGCCATGGCAGATGGGCTCGAAGATCTCCGTAAGGCCCAGTTCCGGTATGAGAAGGCCAAATGTCCGGCCATATGTCTGGTGCTGGCCCAGCACATGAGTCCCTGCTCCGGGCCTGCGCGAAACAAGGCCCATCCTTTGCAGGTCGAGCACCGCCTTGGCCACGGTAATGCGCGACGCCGCAAAGAGCTTCCCCAGCTCTGCTTCGCTCGGCAATCGGTCGCCCGATCTAAGCTCTCCCGACTGAATGCTGGCGAACAACTGGTCAAAGATGCGTCGGTTCTTCGCGACAGGCTGTGCGGATTGCGTATCCGGCGGAGCTGTCACCTTGCCTGTGGACCGTCGTGGACGAACCATCTGTTGCCTTTCGATTGGAATGCGGAAATCGTAGTGATTGGTGCGTCTGGGTAGTGGTCAAGGTCGGAGAAAGATTGGGTGGCTCAATCCTTGCAGAACCTCGCGCAAAATGGAATTCAAATGAAATGACCCTTTAAGCAACACCTTCAATGGCCGCAGCGATGCGGGTGCGGACGCTCTCAGAGAGAGACGGCATGGCGCCTGATTGCGAAGCCAACCATGCCCCCCACCGATTTCCCGCCTCATTCAGCGTGAGTAGATCGGCGCCTCTGAGCAAGTAGTGGGTCATCGCAGCCGTAAACGCGTCCCCCGCGCCGATTGTGTCCGCAACTTGCACAGGAATACCCGGATGCTGATGCCATTCGTCGCGCGTCACCAGCAGACTTCCGTGGGGGCCGCAGGTGATGGCAATCATCTGCAGTGTTGGAAACTCTGCGAGCAGCTGCTCCGCGCCCAAACGCAACTTCGGCGCGCCTGGCTCTTCAACCGGCTGGAGCCCAAGCAAAGCCAACACGAGCGGAACCTCGGCGTCGTTCATCTTCACCACTGTGGCTAGTTCCAGCGACTCCTGCACAATCTCACCGGAATAGAAGGGCGCGCGCAGATTCACATCGTAGACACGGACGCACGTCGAAGAGGTTTGCGCGGCTAGTGTCTGAATCGTTTGGCGGGATTCCAGGCTGCGTTGCGCGAGTGATCCGAAACAGATGGCGTCCGCCCTCTCGGCCAATTGGAGCCAATCATCCGAAAGCTCGAGAAAGTCCCATGCAGCGGGCTGATGAATGACGTATTCGGGCTGGCTCTGCTTGAGAATCACGGTCACACGGCCTGTTTCGTGCGCTGGGTCAACTTGCAGGTGACTCGTATCGACCGGCAGCGGGTCCAGAACACTGACTGCTTTCCGGCCCAGGTCGTCGCGCCCGATCCGGCTCAGAATGGCCGCGTGATTCCCGAGACGCCCGGCCATCACAGTGAAGTTCGCCGGAGCCCCGCCCAATTGCGGACCCTGCGGCAACATATCCCACAACAGCTCCCCAACTCCAAGGATCAAACGCGGCTCTTTCAAGGTCGTACCCCATAACTTCCAAGAGCATGCAAAACTACCTTGTCCGGCTCCCTTTGGTCATGGCAAAAGGACATCCAATTCAAGGCACCAAACTACTCTCCACCTGTCGGGCGGAGCCGTCAATCCTTGTGGAAAATAATGGTTGGTGCAAATCGTGACCGAAACACAATCGGACATTCAACCAGCCCATCGCCAGATCGAACAGGCCTCGTGCTTCTCGAATGCATATTCACCGTCCGGTTGGCTTATCAGGATGGCGCGATCGGCCTTTGCGTCGGCGCCTGAACGATAGACTTTGCCAAGAAACAGTCGTCGAAAGCCGCGGTGGCGCTCGAATTCTGCCTCCTGTTCGTTGTTCACGTAGATGAGATCCACCGCGTCCATTCTGCCCGCAAACGAGGTCGCAATCCGTTTCAGAAGACGCCGCATCACGGTTGCCCCGAACGGATTGAAAAGGAAAACGAGGCACGGTCCCGCTGGAAACGTAAACTCCGTGGCGTCGCAGCAGGAGATTCGAACCGGCGCGCAGGCCCGCATCTTGCTCCGCCAGATAGCCAGATTCCGCCGCGCGATGCGGGCGAGTGTCGGATTCAATTCCACCCCGACTATCTCGTGAAACGGCATCTCTGAGGCCAGCAGCGCGGCGCGTCCCATTCCCGCGCCTATGTCGATGAAAGTGAATTCATCGATGGGCGCCGTGGGCTTAGTGAGCCTCCAGCGGCGCACAAGGGAGCGAAAGACCGACGGGGCCACACCGTAGTACGCGGTGGCGTGGCGGTCATGAAGGTGTCCGCTTTTCAGATACCGGCCGGCAACAAGTCCGCTGGTGCGCACACCATTCGCTATGTCGAACGGGTGGCGCATGAATCCATCCTCAACCGAAAGACCTGGCAAGAGGCGTCGCTTTCCTGGGGTGGACACGATTGCACGGTAGCATACGCGACTGCATTGCGAATGCCCACGCACTGGTTCTTCCGCCCCAAGATTCGAGACAAGAAAGGGCCGGGATTTAACCCAGCCCTTGTCTTCATCAAGCCCGTTACCGACTCGGATCACAACGCGTCCCGGTTGACTGAAAGCAGCGATCAACCTTTAAGTTCGTAGATGACTGTGATGGTCGTTTTCACTACCACTTCTTGGCCGTCAACCAAAAAGGGCCGGTAGGTCCACTGCCGTACCGCATCGAGCGCGGACTGTTGCAACGCCGCCGGGCCGGAGACAACGGTGAGGTTCTCAACGGCCCCATCTTTGCCGACAATCGCGTTCAGAACCACCTTCCCCTGAATCTTCGCTTTCTTTGCGTCTTCGGGATAGACCGGAGGGACCTTGCTGATGAGGTACTTCACCATCTCCGCGGCAGGTACCGTGTGCGGTTCGCTTGATTTGGAGGAGTCGCTGCCTGCGGCGACCATCCCATCCACGTTTGTTGCAAGGGCCACGGCCGACGCGCAGGTCCCGGCACCCAGCAAAACGCAAGCTACCGCAATTGCAGATCGGCCGATTCCTCGAATCTCTCTTCGTTTCTCAGTCAGTCGCATAAGTCTCCTTTCCAGTGTGTTGGCATCGAAGATTCCGATGGCGTGTGGGGTCCGGATCGGCACTCCTTCAACCAGCAGGGAGGCCAACCGCAACAGCGAATGGGCGTACTCCTCTTTCCCCGAGATAGCCGCTACCATCTCATCGCAGACCATCTCGCGGGTCTCCACGAGCCGTTCGCGCGTGCGCCAGGACAGTGGGTGATAGCTCACCGGCAGCGAGAGACATTCAAAGAACAGGTTCTTTAGAAAGTCGTTCCGGCGCAGGTGCGCAAACTCGTGTGCAATCACGGTGTACAGATCGGGTTCGGACAGCCCGGCAATCATGCCGGAGGGCAGCAAGACCAGTCTTCGGAAGACTCCAAAGGTGATGGGCCCGAAAACCCGCGAAGACACTCGGATCGCCACGTTTTCGATCCCGAACTGCGCCGAGCAACGCATCCACACGTTGGCAGCTTCCCCCGTCAAAGAAGCCGCGTCCGTCTCGCGCCGCAGCACAGCGAGCCGCCTGCATCGCAACACGAATCTCGCGATGAAAACGGCACACGCCACGGCATAGATCATTACAATCGCCGTCAGCAATACGTGTGGTAAATGGAGAACGCCGAGCCGCGTACCCTCACTCATCACCACAGACACTCGAGCGCTACTGCCTCCATGCGCCGTGTCGAACCAGTTCACTATCTCCCGCAGACCCTCCCACGGCAAAGCCGAGCATGCGGGGAGAAGACTCTGTAGAAGCAAAACGCTTACCCACACGCGATGCTCGGCCTCTGCGCCTGCCGTTGCCAGTAATCGCGCCATCGCCCAACCCGCAACAAACAGCAGTGGGACCTGCCACAAGGAATTCAGGAGATACGAAAGCATCCATGACTCGAAATGGTTCATGGCTCGTTCCCTTCTTTGTTAAAACGATTGGTCAACTCAGCAAGCTTCTTCGCGTCGATCTGGCCGCTCTTGAGGAGACTCATGACCAGGTCCTCGCTGGAACCGCCGAACATGCGGTCGATCAGATCCCGCAGCCCCTGGCGCAGTGCCTTGTCCTCGGTCACGCGGGCGCTGTATACATAAGCGCGGCCTTGCAACTCCCGTTTGAGCTTCCCCTTGCGCTCCAGAATGTTCAACATGGTTTGCACGGTGGTGTAGGCGAGTGCCGGCTCCATTTCTGCCTGAACGGCGCTCACCGTGCTGCTGCCGCACCTCCAGATCACCTGCATGATCTTCAGTTCGAGTTTCGTCAGAGGGACTTTCGTCGCTTCTTTCTTCACGTCGTCTCCTATTGTTTTAGGAGATTAGCCCGATGTGACCATTCTGTCAACTAAGACTTTAGGAGATCGCTGCAAGTAATCGCCGAAAACATATCCCGGCAAATGATTCATACGAAAGTGGCAATCACTCAATTCGTCTTGCCCGATGCGTCGCGCGAAGCCGGGTTGCGCGATTTCCTTGCTGAAGGCCTCGCGGGGACAGATCACCTTTTTGCATGGCGGTGCGCGCGCGTGCGTACTCCGGCTCCGTCGTCGAGGTCGAAGGCGGCATTCACGAGTGCAATATGCGAGAAGGCCTGGGGGAAGTTCCCCACGAGACGTTTGCGCTCCGGATCGTATTGCTCCGAGAGCAAGCCAAGGTCATTGCGCAACGCAAGCAGGCGCTCGAACAGCGCTCGTGCGTCCTCAACGCGACCGATCGCCTTCAGGCTGCTCACCATCCAGAAGCTGCACGCAAGAAAGACACCCTCTCCCGGTGGGAGCCCGTCATCTACCTTCGCGGTGTTGTACCGCATGACCAATCCACCGCGCATAAGCTCTCTTTCGATCGCTTCGACTGTACTGACAACGCGCGGATCAGTGCCTGGCAGAAAGCCGACCAGCGGCATCAAAAGCAAAGCGGCATCGAGTTGATCCGATCCGTAGGCCTGGACGAAACTGCTCTTTTGCGGGCTGAATGCGCGCTCGCAGATTTCCGCGTGAATCGTGTCGCGCAGCAACTTCCATTTCTCAATCGGAGCTTCATACTCGAGCTGTTCCGCAAGCAGCACCGCGCGGTCGAAGGATACCCAGGCCATCATCTTCGAATAGGTGAAATGCTGCGGCCCCCCGCGTACCTCCCATATGCCCTGATCGGGTAGCTGCCAGATTTCTTCGAGATGATTGAGAAGCTGAACAAGAACGCGGAAATCGTCTTCCGAATGGCGTCCGACACTGTGTTGCGAATGGAAAAAGGAGTCGAGCATTTCTCCGTAAATATCGAGCTGGAATTGAAGCGAAGCAGCATTCCCAACGCGCACCGGTTGCGAGCCTTCGTATCCAGGGAGCCAGCCGACTTCCCATTCGACAAGCTGCCGCTCGCCTTTGATGCCGTACATGATTTGGACCTGATCGGGACTTCCCGCAAGCGCACGAAGCAGCCAATCCTGCCATGCCAGGGCCTCGTCGAAATAGCCTCCGTTGGCGAGCGCGAGCAGCGTAAATGTCGTGTCCCGCAACCAGCAATAGCGATAGTCCCAATTGCGCTCGCCTCCAATGGCTTCCGGCAGAGAAGTCGTAACAGCGGCGACGATTCCTCCAGTGGGCCTGAAGGTCAGGGCCTTTAGTGTGATCAACGACCGCTCAATCGCATCACGATAGCGGCCTTCGTGCTTCAGCCGGCCAGACCAGTGGCGCCAAAACTCTTCAGCGACCTTCAATGCCTTTTCGGGATCGATTTTGCGTGGTTCCGGCTCGTACGACAGTCCATAGGTGAGCGAGAAGCAGACACGCTCGCCTTCGCTGACGGTGAAATCGGCAACAGTTGTCAGATTCTCCCCGTGGACCGGAATCGAGGCATGCAGAACGGCGAGATTCGGACCAGCGACAGCGCGCACTCCGTCGGGAATATGTGTGACCCATGGAATTGTGCGTCCATAATCGAAGCGCAGGGACAAATCCATCCGCATCGCAACCTTTCCGCGATTCCCTTGCACGATGCGAAACACGTCGGAATGGCTTCCGCGCGCGGGCATGAAATCAATGAGGCAGACCGCGCCCTCCGCGGTCTCGAATGTAGTCTCGAGAATCAGCGTGTGATCGCGGTAGCGGCGCGAGGTTTGAAACTCACCCTTGGCCGGTGCGATCTTCCAGTACCCGTTTTCTTCGGTCCCAAGCAGCGCGGCAAAGCAGGCATCGGACGAGAAGTCGGGCCAGCACAGCCAGTCAATGGAGCCATTGCGGTCGACGAGCGCAGCAGCTTCGCAGTCCCCGATGAGGGCATAGTCTTCGATCTTTGCGGCCATATTGTTTTAGCTGCTCGCTCTATTGCTCACGATAGTTTCGCATCAGCCCGCCATCGACGACAAAGGTAGAACCCGTGACGTAAGCGGCATCCTCAGAAGCCAGAAACGCGACAACGCCTGCCACGTCTTCAGGCGTGCCAAGGCGGCGAAGAGGAATGTTACCCAACAATGCATCGAGTTCCGTCTTGTTCTCAAGAAGCGATTTATTGATCGGCGTGGCAATCGCCCCAGGGGCGACATTGTTTACTGTGATCCCGAGCGGCCCAAGTTCGACGGCGAGGTCGCGCATCAGCATGCGGAGTCCGCCCTTGCTGCAGCAATACGTCGCAAATCCGGGAAAAACCATGTCCTCGTGCACCGAGCTGATATTGATGATTCGCCCAGGCTTCTTCTGATCGCGCAACCGGCGCACAAAAGCCTGCGAAAGAAAGAATGGCCCACGCAGATTCACCGCCATCACTTTGTCGTAGTCGGCCTCCGTTGTGTCCCAGAAATCCGACTTCTTCTCCATTCCGGCATTGTTGACGAGGATGTCTGCCGACCCGAACCGTGACCATGCGATATCGACCAAAGCGCGATCCGCATCCGCGCTGGTCACATCCGCCTGCACGGCCTCGGCATCGCTTCCCGCATCCTTGATCGCGCGCGCCGTTTCTGCTGCCCCTTCAGGACTTCCGACGTAATCCACAATGACCTTGGCACCCTCGGAGCCCAGCCGCTTCGCAATTCCCTGTCCTATGCCGGAACTGGCACCTGTGACAATTGCCACCTTTCCTTGCAGTCGCTGCATCTCTGCTCCTCAAACTGGCTTTATCGCTGTATCCCACAGATTGGATGCAGGGAATGTCAAAGTACTGTTACGGCCGTTGTACCGCGAGGTTCCAGTCCGTGACATCGATGCCCTGATCGCGGTAGGCTGGGAGATATTCGTGCGAGCGCGAACGAAGGAGCTGTTCTTCCCATGCCCATACAGACAACATCAAAAATCTGGCATAACGGGAATCTGATTCCCTGGGAGCAAGCCACAATTCATGTGATGAGCCACGTGATCCACTACGGCTCAAGCGTATTTGAAGGAATCCGTTGCTACGCCCAACCGCAGGGCTCCGCGGTATTTCGCCTTCCCGAGCACATGCAGCGGTTGTTAGATTCAGCCAAGATCTACCGGATGGAGATGCCGTTCAGCCTGGATGAGCTTTGTGCCGCTGTGGTGGATGTGGTTGAAGCTAATGGAGTTGCGCCCTGCTACGTTCGCCCGATTGCCCTCCGCGGCTACGGGGAAATCGGCGTAAGCCCCAAGGGATCGCCGATCGAGGTCTACATCGCCAACTTCCCCTGGGGCAAGTATGTGACCGGGCACGGCGGCGCGGATGTCTGCATCTCCAGTTGGAACCGGCTGGCCCCGAACACTATGCCCGCACTGGCAAAAGCCGGCGCCAATTACATGAACTCGCAATTGATCCGCATGGAAGCCGACATCAATGGCTACGCCGAAGGCATCGCGCTTGACGTCAACGGCTTAGTGAGCGAGGGCTCCGGCGAGAACGTTTTCGTGGTCCGCAATGGCGTGCTCTACACTCCCCCATTGGCCAACTCGGCCTTGTCGGGAATCACGCGCGACAGCGTGCTCACGATTGCGCGGCACCTGGGTTTCACCGTGTTCGAACAAGCGATTCCGCGCGAGCTGCTCTACATTGCCGACGAAGTCTTTTTCACCGGGACAGCGGCGGAAGTCGCTCCCATCCGGTCCATCGACCGTATCGTGATCGGCGACGGAAAACCCGGCGAGATCACCCAGAAAATCGCCGATGAATTCTTCGCCATTGCGAACGGCTTGAAGCATGACCGGTTCGGCTGGCTAACCCCCGTCAGCGTTACCGCAAGCGAACCTGTCAACGCCTAGATTGTCCTATCCAAAGGAAAAGGCGGCCTCAAGTGAGGCCGCCTTTTCCTTTTCAGAGCCACGCCAAGTGCATGCACGATGCCGTTCACATGCGCGAGCCGGCTGGGTGCTCCCGAGTATCATGGAGAGTGTCTCGTCTCATTGCAATCGAAGCCGCCCATGTGGCCTCAGAGAATCCCATGGCTAAGGAAGACCGCCGCGCGTGAAACCAGATATGAGAGTGCAGTTGGCCGGCATTGAACTGGTCAACCCGATCATCGCCGCGAGCGGCACTTTCGGCTACGGGATCGAATTTGAGGAGATCGTCTCCCTCGAACGCATTGGCGGGTTTTCCACCAAAGGCATTTCGCTCCTCCCCATGACAGGCCATCCTCCGCCGCGCATCATTCAAACGGCCGCCGGCATGCTGAATGCAATCGGCCTGCAGAATGTGGGCGTCGAAGAGTTCATTGCCAGGAAATTGCCGCCCCTCCAACGCTATCCAAAGTGCCATTGCATCGTGAATGTCTTCGGCTTTACCGTCCACGATTACATCAAGGTCATTGAGCAGCTCAACCACGCGGAAGGCATAGCTGCTTATGAGTTGAACGTGTCCTGCCCCAATGTGCACGCGGGTGGAATGACCTTCGGCGCCGATCCGAGCTCGCTCGAATACCTGGTCAAACTCGCGAAAGCGGTCGCCAAACGGCCTCTCATCGTGAAGCTCTCGCCCAATGTCACCTCTATTGCGAAAGTAGCGAAGGTGGCCGCGGATGCAGGTGCCGACATGATCAGCCTGGTGAATACCTTCCTCGCCATGTCGATCGATGTGGAGACCCGCACACCTCGCCTGACCAACATCACTGGCGGTCTCTCAGGGCCGGCGATCAAACCGATCGCTTTGCGCATGGTCTACGAAGCAGCACGAAGCGTGAGCATTCCTGTCATCGGAATGGGCGGTATTGTCACGCCGGAAGATGCTGTGGAGTTTCTGCTGGCGGGAGCTACAGCGGTTCAGGTGGGCACGGCCAGTTACGCTGATCCACGCGCCGTGGAACGCATTGCGGCCGGGCTTGAATCCTGGTGCCGCGGCCACCACGTCGAACGCGTCGTTAGCCTGACGGGCGCCCTGGATGTGCCAAAGGGTTGAGCGGACCCTATGGCCGCATAGCGGCTCAATCAAGTTCCAATTGGATTGGTGGACTCAAGCGCGCGAACGGAACAGCGCTATCCGATTTGTCTCCGCCTCTCCAGTCCTTTCAAGCCAGGACTCTTCAGCGACGAGGAGCGTGCAAGGCCCGTACGTGCAGATTCTGATTCGACGAGTCTCCGCTTCATGTCTCAGGAGCGCGAGCACGTGGCTCTGGATGGACCCCGTAAAAGGCGTGTAGAGATAGAAGACTGTGCCGGTGGACAAATCCGCCTCGCGCACATCCTGGTGAATGAACGTGACTCTATTCAGATTCAGCTTCTGCGCGCATTGCCGCGCCCGTTCGACGTAAGTCGCCTCCACCTCGATACCCGTGCTGCGTGCTGGCGTACAAATGGAAACCATCAAAGGAACATGGCCCAAACCTGAGCCAAGATCGATAAGAACATCAGCTTCCGTGAGCGCGGTTTGACCTATCAAATCCAGGATATGGCGCGCAGGGGTGGGCTGATAAAACACCTTCTCCGATTCCCGCTGGATCGTCGCCTCGTTGGGTTCCTCGAATTGAAGCACCCCGCTGATCAGTTCATCGAGGTAGTCATAGCCCATCCCACTGACCGGTCCGGCCACATCCTCATTCGTCGCTGAGGAATGGACCCACCGAAGCAACATCTCCGGCCTCGTCCCGCGTTGAATTTCATTTCGAATGGATTCGTACAGTTCACAATTCAGAGCTTCCAGCCTTGCGTAAATTGCTCTCGCCCGATGATTGAGTTCCTCCGCGTGCGACTCATCGACCGACACTGGTCGAGGAACGTCCGGGAAATAGGCATCCAGCAGTGCGAGTGCCTCCATACGTTCGCGCAGCCTATTCGGCTCTAGGAGCAATGGTTCACTGTCCAGTCGTCCAAGGAGGCGCTGCAATGCATCGTTCAATCTTCGGTCTCTCCATTTGTTCGGCAATTCATGATTTCCAGCTCTTCACTGCAGCGTACAACCCAGGCTAGGAAAGGTCGGAGCCTGATGATTCCCCGTCGGAGGAGCATACCGATCGACAAAGAGTCGATCTCTTCCGGGGACTGGACCAGCTCGAGGACCGGACCAACCTCTGATTTAAAGCCTGAATACCCAGAAAGTTACCTATAAATGGCATTACCAACAGGGCAGCAAGCGGGCGCTTAGCCTCCAACTTTAGTACCCAAGAACTCTAATTACTCTTGCCCAGACCCCTTCCATCTCGACGCAGTTTGCACTAAATTGGTCTACATAAACAGCTGAGTCTTATCGCAGTCTCATCGATAAACTAATGATTTATCGAGAGTTATTTAATATACCTCTTCGGTAACCATCCGAATGCTCCTTGGTGCTTTGAATCACGGTTCATAGGGGAAGATCCCTGTTACCCATAGGTGGATCCTCCTCGTTTGCGAACCCCGGGGTAAAACTGCCCCGAAAACAAATGTCGTGGAGGTTTGCTGAGGGTATGCAGATGTCTCAGATTCATTTTCATCCTGGCTCGGACAATACGCGGAAAGCACAGAATTCGTCCCATGCGCGCGAAAACAACCAATCCAATTCATTCCATCGGATCCACCAAAATCGGCTTTCATATCTACTTCTGGCATTGATAGTTCTTGGCGGTTGCATTTCGCTCGCGGGCTGCGGCGGGGTTGTGGCAAACGGCGCGTCCAACGCGAGTACCGGAAGCTTCACTGCGTCACCGGCTACTGTCGCATTTGGCACAGTGACGGTTGGTAGCCCTGCTACCGGCAAAGTCTCGCTTGTAAACTCAAGTTCCAACCCAGTTGTGATCTCTAAGCTAACAGTTAGCAATACGTCGTTCTCATTTGACGGCGAGGGCACGTTGCCGCTCACACTCGCTGCAAACAGCACCACCACACTCAATGTCCATTTCGGCCCCTCTACCGCAGGCTCTGCTACGGGACAGCTGGTCATCACGAGCAATTCACTGGTCAACCCTTCAGCTACCGTCCAAATGAGTGGTACCGGCGTATTGCCGCCAGCCGGGACCGCCGGTTTGACCGTCAATTCCAGCAGCGTGTCCTTCGGCAACGTTGCCGTAGGTACCCCCTCTACACAGTCTGTGACGTTGACCTCCAGCGGCACTGGGGCAGTCACTGTGAGTGGGGTCAGCTTGTCCGGGACCGGATTCACCGAGTCCGGCGCCACCTTCCCGCTGACGTTGAATGCGGGTCAGACTGCGACACTGAGCCTTCAATTTGAACCCACAGCAACTGGAGCGGCTACCGGCAAACTGACAATTACGAGCAATGCATCGTCGAGCAGCACGGCCGTGGTCGCGCTGAGCGGCACCGGCGTTCCACTCGCGGTCGACCTGAGTTGGAGTGCTCCAACGGGTGCGACAGAGATCGCTGGATACAACGTATACCGCGCCAGCGGCACCAGTTCCTCGTACGCAAAATTGAATTCGTCCGTCAATTCGCCGGCATCTTTTATGGATTCGACGGTCGCGGCAGGAACGACTTATGAATATTACGTAACGACGGTGGATTCAACCGGAGAGGAAAGTACTCCGTCCAACACCGCAACAGTGGTTGTTCCATAAACAGCCCTTCAAACGAAAATGACGCTGAATTAGCATAAATTTGCCAATTCAGCGTCATTTTTCATGCAGTCCGGCTCTGAACCGGAAGAAAATACCTACCGATAGAAGAATTACACGATCTCCCGATGCGCCCGTGGCGGGCCGCCCCGTCGACTGCTGGCCTAAACCTCCCCATTCGATTTACTTAAAGGGAAAGCTGTTCCCGCTCTCACTCTGGCACAAAAATTGCTCCCACTCGGGCGAAACTACAAACCAGGGTGAGGGCTTCACACGTTGCGACACGGCGGTTGCGTCCTAGCGTGTGGACGAAAATAGCTCATTCATAAACAATGGCCAGCGAGTGCGTTGGCCAAACGCGCAATCATACTGCGAATCGTTCTCCCACGAAACCTTGTATACGATTTGTACAAAATCTGAAATAGCTTTTTAGACAACCAAACATTCCCCAACAATTTTCTGGCTGTGACACTCGTGTCCAGCCAACGCTGAGCCCTTATGGGCCAACGACAGACACCCTGATCGCGACGCGATGGGTGCCTACAACCTCAGTTGCGACGAGCAACTGTACTAGGAATGAGGCAAATCAGAACTTTCCAACGCAAATCGGCATTCGGAATTTCTAAGCACTGCTGTTTATGCAGTGCACAGCACAGAAGTGAGGTGAAGTTGATGTGCATAAGAAAGTTGGTCGACCAATGAGCCGCCAACAAGGTATGAGTCAAGTTATCCCCAGCGAACAGAGACCCGCGTCGCCTCGGACCCACAAATTTATCCTTCTTTCTTTACTAGTGGGCGTCTGTGGCTGTGGGGGAGTCAACTTAAATAGCACAAACACGCTGTATGCAACGCCAGGTTCGGTCACGTTCGGCACTGTGGCGATTGGTCAAACTGGGACGGCAAGGGTGTCCCTTCAGAATCGGGGCATCGCCCCAGTTCAAGTCTCAAACCTGAACATTAATCAGCAATCATTCTCCGTAAGTGGAAATACCCTTCCTGCCACGATCGCTCCCGGGGCTACCTACAACGTAGCCATTCAATTCAAGCCTTCCGCTTCCGGCCCCACCAGTGGACAACTGGTAGTTGAAACGGGCGCCGTCTCCTTGGGCACGACGAAAATCGAGTTCAGCGGCGCTGGCACACCGGGCATAACGGGATTGAAATGTAATCTGTCTGCTGTCTCCGGCTCATCGATCGACTCCTGCTCCGTGACTCTCAATGCCGCAGCACCCACCGGCGGTCTGAGCGTGAACCTGTCAAGCAGTGCCAGCGCTGTAGTACTCCCCACCACCGTCACCGTTCCCGCAAGCTCAACATCCGTGAACTTCAATGCCAGCGTTTCTACGGTCAGTGCAGCTCAGTTGGCTACGCTGACGGCGTCTGCGACGGGAAGTTCATCGAGCTTCGCGTTGCAACTTGCCCCCGGCGGACCGATTCTTTCGTTCAATTCAACCGGCATCTCGTTCGGAACAACCGCGTTGAATACGCCCGTGACACAAGATCTGGTTCTAACCGCGTCTGGCACTTTGCCGGTCTCGGTAACGTCGGCAGTCCTGGCCGGCGCCGGATTCACGATCCCTGGGGCTACATTCCCGTTCACTTTGAATCCTGGCCAAACTGCAACGCTGCATCTGCAATTCGATCCGAAAACCGTCGGCGCCGCAGCGGGTCAGCTAACCATTAACAGCAATTCGGTAACGAATAGCGGAGCGGCGATTACGATGAACGGAACTGCAGTCGCCTACGAAGTCCAGTTGAATTGGAACGCGCCAAGCAGCGCCTCGATTACCGGCTACAAGGTGTTCCGGTCAACTGGCGGCGGCTCGATTTATCAATTGCTCAATTCCTCGGCTGTTTCCGACACCAGCTATACGGACACAACGGTACAGAGCGGGGATGTATACGACTACATCGTGGTAAGCATCGATTCCTCCGGAAGCGCGAGCAGTCCTTCGAATACGACCACGGAAGCTATTCCCTAGAACGCATCTGAACCTTTCAATGGCGAAGTGCCAGGTAGCTCATTGCCCGGTACTTCGCGTCGTTTTATTGGACAAACGCGTCTTTCGCCCTGTCGATCACTTCGTCTGCAATGGCCAGGCTCGCGGTCGCCGCCGGGCTCGGAGCGTTCAGCACATGGAGCGCCCTGTTTTGGCGAACGAAGCAGAAATCCTGCACCAGTTCGCCCGCAGGCGTGAGAGCCTGGGCCCGCACACCTGCGCCCCCGTGGGCTAGATCTTCAATCTGGATTTCAGGAACAAGGCGCTGCAGAGAATGGCAAAACAGAGCTTTGCTCAACGAACGCCGGAACTCATTCCAACACATCGCCGGATAACGAAGCAGGAAGTTCCAAAACCCGCGGTAAGTAGCGGTTTCAATCATGTCGCGAAGACTGAAATCGGTCAGTTTGTATCCTTCGCGCGCGAAGGCCAGCACCGCATTTGGACCGGCCTCGATGCCGCCATGGATCATTCGGGTAAAGTGCACGCCTAGAAATGGAAAGCTTGGATCCGGAACCGGATAAATCAAATTCCTGACAAGGTACTGCCGATCTTCCCTTAGCTTGAAATACTCACCCCGGAAGGGCACGATCTTCGTCGGATCGCGGGTTCCAGCCAACCTGCTCAATCGATCGCAATGAAGTCCGCCGCAGTTAATCAGAAAGTCCGCTTCGTATTCTCCCGAGGTCGCTTCGATTCGCCAACCGATGGATTCACGAAGTCGAGTGACTTTAGAAGAGAACCGAATCTCTCCGCCCCTCCCTTGAATTTCATCGACCAGCGCTGCAGAGACAGCCTTGAAGTCGACGATGCCTTCCTGCGGGACTCGAATTCCTGCCAGTCCAGCCGCATGCGGCTCAAATTCGTGAATCTCTTCAGGTCCAAGGAGCCGGAGGCCTTCCAGGCCGTTGGCTTGTCCTCGTTCAAGAAGTGCATGCAAACGTGGGACCTCCTCCTGTTCTGTCGCGACCACAACCTTACCGCACATCTCATGCGCGATACGGTGTTCTACGCAGAATTCAACCATTCTCCTGACACCCTGCACCGCCAACCTAGCTTTGGTCGAACCGGGCTTATAGTACAGTCCACAATGCAGCACGCCGCTGTTATTCCCGGTTTGATGACGCCCAGGGCCGCTTTCCTTTTCAAGTAGCAGCAGTTGAGTGTCCGGAAAACGTTGCAGCAGTTGGTATGCGGTAGCTAACCCAACGATGCCCCCGCCAATGATTGCTACTTTCATGGTCCCCTTACTCAATCAAGAAACGTGCTGTTGAGCATCGACTTCGTATGCCTCACCTGTAAGGCCTCCAAAACCTTCGGAGACCACCTTCATTGGCACGACGATTGGTTCTGCATCCTTGACTACAAGCTCCCACCGGGATGTTTCCGACGCGTCCTCATCCATCCTGACGAATCCCAGCTTCGCATAGTGATCCGCCACAAGTTTATTTCGATCCGTCGGCCGGTAAATCCCAACTAGCCTCGTTATGCCGGCCACGCGTGCGTGTTCCAGAATCTGTTGGAGCATAGCGTGTTCAACTTTGCGTCCTAATACTCGGCAACTCATCAACCATGTATCGATCTCCCACTCGCCCGCTGCGCCGGGCCGACAGATGACGACGCTGATCATCCCGTTGTCACCGAAAATATCCGAGAGACGTGCTTGTAACGTGAATACGTTCGGATCGTTTTGCGCTTCCGTCACCTCCGGTTCCGTGTACCGGCGAGTGGTCAGGTTGTATTGATTTGACTTATTGATCAGCTGGGTAATCCGTGCCTTAGCTACGTTGTCAAATGGGCGAAACGCCAGAGTCATATCCAAGGAGCAGAGATAAGCGTCCACTCCATCAACCTGACTTAGTAACTTTGCCCGCTTCGCATTGGTCTGATAGTACTCAGCACGTTGCAGATCTTCTGAGGCAAATGCCACAGTCTCGAAGTAGCCCGCCGCCGCCAACGTTCTCGCATAGAATGCTGGCTCTTCCGGTAACTCCGGCACAGCTACGTCGGGCAGCAGCTCGCGCACCAATCCGCGTTCCACAGGATTGTCATCAAGCAGAACCAATGCATCCAGCCCCAGCGACAATTCCTCCGCGATAGCCTGAATATTGGTGGCTTTGTCGTTCCAGTTCGCCTGAAACACAGCGAAGTGATCCAGCTTCAGCAGCATCTCCGGATGTTTCTCAAAAGGGATGCGCGCGATTTCGTCGGTATTCTTTGACGAAACGGCAAGAACTATCCCACGCTGGCGAAGATCCAGTGCCAGCCTCTGCACAGCGAGGTGCGCCTCTCCGCGGGCATCACCCTGCGCAATTTGAATCCCCTCCAACCCATCGTCACCGATGACTCCACCCCACACCGTATTGTCGAGATCGAGAATCAGCGCTTTTCGGCTCTTGCCGCGAATGGCGGCCACGGTTCGAGCGACATGATCGGCATAGAGCGGAATAAGCTCGTCCGAAAAGGAAAGCTTGGCCAAATTCCACAACTGTGGGTTATGCCAATCCGCCAGGCCCACCGTTTCCGCGAGCGCAGCCACATCCAACAGCACGTCTCCGGAGCCAACAACAAACTCCGTAAGTTCTCGGTTCACTTCATCAATGAGACTTCTCAATGTCCCTCTGAGGCCGCGATCCAAGCTGCCAAAGAGCGCCTCCGGCGGTGGCGCAAAAGTCTGAAAGATGCAGAGCGAACCAGAGTTGGATTTGATACCCGTTTGAATGGACCGGAGGAATGCAATCGCACTCTGAACTGTAGAGTTCGATGTTTCTGTATCTCCGAGTGAAAGCTTCAGCGGCAACGCTCGATAATCAATCGCAATGAGAACCGCATCGGGCTTCGACTGGTTGACCTTTGAGTCTGGAGTCAATGCCTCCTGCGCGACCTGATCGTAGGATGGCTGGATAATCTCGAGGGCTATTCCATGACGTACTGCGCTTGCCGTCAAGGCTGGCACCATCATATCGATCGTCGAACCAGCCAAAACCGCAAGACGGAATGGTGTGAGGGGATCGAGCGACTTCCCTTCCGTGCGCGCCCTTTTGACGAATTTGGCTACTCTCGTCAGCTGGTTTAAATCCAATGCGTGCGACGCGAGCCCCTTCAATTCGCGGCCAAGCCATCGGTCATCGGCCTCCTCCAAGGCCTTCAATCTCTTGGAAAAGTCTTCAGGAGCTCTCGGCAACCACTGTAACTCTGCATAAAGCGAATTCATAAGTAAATCATCTTTCGAACTTAACTACCAAAATCGGTATAGGGTTCACTCCGTTAGAGTCGAGACTTGATCGCCGCTACCAAATCTCCTATATTCTGCAAATTCCCCATCTCCGAGGTCAGGAACTTGATCTTGAAGGCCTTCTCAATCGTTAGAATCAACCGGACATGCGAAAGACTATCCCACCCGTCAATGTCTTCGATACGAAGTTCTGGATTCAGTTCCGCGGTCTCCATATCAAATACATCAGGAACTATCCCTTTGAGGCGTTCATAGATATGCACTTCATCCATTCCTGGCGACCTCCTCGTGCTGGAGTCTCGAAAACCATCCCTGGCCTTCCGACCAAAACCTTCTATTGTTCATCGTTCTTCCGTTCCTCTCGTTAACTCATGCTACGGGTTTCGGTCGCGTCGATGGTCCCCGGTCATTTTCAGTCGACTTGCAATCTTCTTGGCTGTCTTCAGCATTCCAGGATGTCTTGAAAGGGTGTTGTCTCTGAACTCAGAAAGCTCGCGGCGAAAGAGGACACCGAATCGGTACCTCATTCCAAGTCGCTGAATAGGCAAATGCTCAATCGGTTGATCCAAGACTTCGATCTGCCTGACCTGTCCCGCTTCCATCTCAACTTCGAATTGTATGCTGTTCTCCTTGGATGAAAATGGCACTGTTCTGCCATCGATCAACACGGAACGCACGATCGAGACGTCAGGTTCATCTTTTTCGAGAACAAAGCGACTCTTTGCTGACTGTTCATTTCTCAACACGAACTTCCTTGTAAGGAACTTTACCGCAAAGGAACCATCGTCACAGCGTCGCATCAAACAGCTTCTCTCAATTTGAGACGATAGCGTCGGCCAGGATAAGTCAGGCTCTACTCTCTCAAGTTCCCTGACAAAGCTTTCGAGTTGCGCGCACCCGTCGCCGACGTAAGGATGATGCTCCACAATGAAGGCTGGCTTGCCGAGAAAGATATCGAAAGCCAAGTCAATAAGCCTCCGCGGATAGTGTCTCCGAAAAACCGGAAAACCACCGAATCGCGTAATCGCGGGCCTGAGAAAGTCACCTATCGTCAACTCGCCTGCAGAACAATCCGTCGGGAAACAAGTAGTGTTTACGGCAGCAAGATACTCGTTGCTACGCAACGCAGGGATCGCGGCCTTGGAGAAATACCCTTGAGGAAACACCATCACCTTCTCGAACGGCAATCTTGTGCGTTGCTGATGCTTCTCCATCCTGGCAACGGATATGCCAGCTTTGTATACAAGAGTTGCCGCATCTTGCGAACTAAACTCGCGATTCGAATGATCACACCCGTGAATGCAAACCGACAGATTGACGTTCTTACGGATGAACTCTTCCGCCCAGCGCCTTGAAGTACGTCGATAATTCCACGGGATAAATGCAATCGATGTACCGAAGTCCTGGCGCTCCATTGAATCAAACAAAGTCCCATAATCGAGACAACCATACCTATCCGCAAGCAACGGGTCATCGATGATGAATCGAGCCGTTTTCTCCACTCCATGCCAGGAGTAGTCGCCGAAGCCGTCGCGAATAGAAATCAGAAATGGAATGATTTGGCCGTAGCTCTCTTCAATTCCCTTTTCGCGAGAGAGTGGCTGATCGATGTCAGGCGTTTCAGGTCCGGCGATTAGGAACATCTTGCGGCATCCCGGCGCACCGATACAGAGGAAGGCCGGCTTTCCGTTCGCAAGCAGGATGGTTGCACTCTCCGAGGAGTTCGCACTCAGCTCGAAGGTTGCGAGGGCCTCGCGCCGGCTGGGCGAAAAGCGAAGACCCGCGAATTGCAAACTCCAGGCCCGCCCCGCAGAAGGAAAATGAAAGACGTCTTCTGAGCCTGATGGCTCTGGCGATGAGAGGACCCGTTCGACCCGCCCCTTCGTGAGCCATGAGAGTGCAGCATCATGTCCTGACCTTTCATTCCAGCCAAACACAAGAAGGGCAGCGCAACTCTTTTCAAAGAAGCGTCCCAGTCGCTCCAAATCGGAGGACGCACGATGAATATCCCTAAGCCCGTTCGCGGACATTGCCCAACGGCATCCAGTAGCCAATTCAAGCTCAAGTTGTCCAAACGGATCTGCGCCCGAATCAAGAACGACATTCCGCGTCTTGACTCCCATCCATTCAGCAAACTTTTGAACGCGCAGTTCTTCGTCCGTCGTTGCCGAAAGCGACACGATGATCAGTGAGCTATCCATCGGAGGTTGTTCCATCTTATGACTGTACAACGCCTCGAATGGGCTCAGTATAGGTTCAACCCGGACGGTGAGAATGATAAGAGGTGTGATTCCTTGATGAAAGGGCGAATTGCTTACCGAGGCTTCAGCGGCCTGAGCCCTGCAATAAAGCTCTCATAAGGTGTATCCATCGCCAGCGGGACGGTCACTTCGGCGAGCCGCTTTGCCTTCTCGATCCCGACCAAAGTGAAAGCAGGGACATTCGAGGCAATTACGGAACAAGTTGTAACTACAGAACCTTCTCCGATTGTCAGCGTCTTGCCCACAGGCGCTGTCACAACGCAATTCGCGCCGAGAAATGCGTTTTTGCCAATCGCGATGCGTCCCGGCCCCCTTGTATGGGCGATTAGAGTTGAGCGAAGGCAGATCTGTGCGCCGTCGCTCAGCTCTATGCATTCCGGGTATTCATTCTCTAAATAAACGTCGTCACCAATAAACACACGCCCACTAATCTGAACCCCGCGCAGTTTGTGGATGAATGGGCGCAGACTTGTTGCGCCCGGGAGAAACCTTGCGAGCATCCCAAGAATACGATTTAAGGTCCGTCTTAACGCTGACTTTTTCTTATTCACAAGCCAAAACTACCAGATACGCTATGTCCCGTCCAGATGCCTGGCCCTCACTTTATTTGGAGGGAGTGGCTGACGAGGCGCCAAGTTTTTGCGCAGGTCCATTTTTCGTGTTAACACCAGCTACGGCGATGGAATGACACTCCTTCATCATCCCTGCTATTTTCCAGACATTCAATTTGCAGGAAAAGCGCTTCCCAGGCTCAAAGACGAACCACCACCGGAGAGTCCAAATGCTTAGCCTGCGAAACATGTAGAGAGGAATCCCCGAAATGGACCATTTCGTGTCCTTCGGGACTCCATCCTGTCTAATTTCGGCGCGTGCCTTGTCATACCACCACGCCAAGAAGTATGACTTTCGAATTCTCTCGCGGGGCACAGAATGGTAAACGAGCGCAGATGGCTCATAAAAGAATCGCTCGCCACGTGCCAGCAATCGCGACCCAAATTCCGTATCCTCATTACGAATTTCGGATCCTGGTTGCGGCCCCAGATCGGTTCGAAAATCGCCATGTTTCGAAAACACTTCTTTCCGAAATGCCATGTTCGTTCCGAATGGCGCCTCTTTCAACTCCCCCGCTTCAGGACCAAGATCGAAGATGGCCAGAGGTGCAAGTGCGTAGCGCCCATTTGGTTCCAACCAGGTCGGCAGTGTGAAGCCGGCCTCGATAAGAATTCGCCCGCCCGCACCCGACCATCTTTTGTCGGCCAGCGTTGAAGTCAGGTTGTGGAGCCAGTTCGGATCGACTTCAACGTCGTCGTCCATGAAAGCAAGGATGTCCGCGTCTGTCAGGCGAATCCCGGAATTTAACGCATGCGATTTCCCTTGGCGCGGCTCGAAGGCATATCGAAAATGTCCCGGATAGCGCCTGCAGAACTCTTCGGCAACAGCGCGTGTCTGGTCCTTTGAATTATTGTCGACGATTAGCACTTCCCAATCGACAGAGTCCGGTATCTTTGACAGTGCGGCGCTTTGCAGCGCCTTCGTCAAACTCTGGCAGCGATTGAATGTGCACAAAATTGCGGTGACGTCCATCAATAGTCCTCTGCAACTAACTTTGAGATTGCGGAGATATCTTCTGATTCGTACCCTTTGTATCAATGAACTGTTGGTAAGTCTGCGCAATTTCTCCCATAGTGAGCCAAACCTGACACTTGTTGTAGAAACGGCGCCGAGAATTGAACGTAAACATCCATTTGAAAATTCGCGGTAAAAGGAAACGCGCAACGAGACTCAAGAGGCTTAAGAACTGACGAGGAATACCAAAGAGCGGAGGAGCGCCGCCTCGTTCGATAATTCGTGTGCGCCCATAATCAAGCCACCAACTGCGAAAAAACTTCTTACTGAGTCGCTCCTCAGGCACAGGGTGTTCAACCACGGCCGATGGTTCATACCGCAGGCTTCCACCGGCCGCCATTAAACGGTTGCCGAACTCAGTGTCTTCCCCCATCACAAGGCTGTTCCCGCAGCGGCCGAGATCCGTTCGAAACATACCATGTCTTTCAAACATGCTTTTGCGGTAGGCCATGTTCGTCCCATACGGGGGTCGTAGCATCTCGCCGGCTTGGTCTCCAAGATCGAATACCGGAAGAATCGCGCCAACAAGATCCATTTTCCCGCCGATCGTGAACCAATCTGGCGGGTTGAAGTCCAGCGGCGGCACGATACGACCTCCAGCGCCAGACCATTTCCCGTCGTACAAAGAGGCAGTCAGGTTTTGCAACCAGGTTGGTTCGGCAATCACGTCATCATCGATGAACGCGATAACTCCTCCACGGGATTCGCGAATGCCGGTATTCCGAGCCCTGGACAAACCCTGGTGCGATTCAAATATATAACGAAACCTTCCCGGATACCTGCGACAGTATCTTTCAACGATCTCGCGGGTTTGATCGGTCGAGTTGTTGTCAACTACGACGACCTCCCAACTGACAGAATCAGGAAGAATCTGCGCGGCTACACTATCGAGCGCCGTCGACAACCTTCGGCCCCTGTTGAATGTGCACAGCAATACGGTGATATTGATCGCCTCGCCAGGATTGGCCGGCACTCCCCGTGGTCCAACCGCGGACGAGTCCTGTACTCCATGACGTATTTCATTTTGCGGTAGCAATCTTCAAAGCCTCGTCGCGGGAAGCAAACACCGACTGTTTGGAGAAGATTCCGAAATAAGCCGCACGACTCGCGGCAGAGGCGACTTGCTCTCTTGAAAGAGCATCAACAATGGCGTCTGCAAATTCTTGTGGAGTGTCATGAGCCCGAAGCCCAGCCTTTTCGAGACGATCCATCGGCATCCCACGAAATGCTTTCGAAGTGCCGACGAAGGGCTTTCCGAGGGCAAGAGCCTCAACGGTCTTAATGGAGACTCCTGTCCCTGAAACCATTGGCGCAAAGACACAGCGAGCAGCGCGATAGGATGGGGCCAGTTCGGGGATCGGACCAACGAACAGAGATCGAAATGTTCGATAGATCTCCGGCAGGTCCCTGCGCACCAGCATATCTACCTGTCCGACGATCTTGACGTGATATCCACGGTCGGCAATCAGTGGCCACACTTTTTCGAAGAACCACTTCATGGCGGTGCAGTTTGGATCCGTACTTTGCCCAACGAACAACAAATCGATCTGATCACTTGTAGAACAAGCCGCATCCACTTTCGAGATAAACTTTTCGTCTATGCTCGGCAGTGCCAGGACGTGTGGTTTGTGCGGGAGTTGAAGCTTGAAAAAGTTGAAGTCATCTACGGAGCAATGAACCAAGACGCGCGTGCGGCGAAGAAGTGAGAATTCGGAGTTGAGTAGCTGACCCGATTTATCTGCACGATGTGTCCAGGGATTGAGCTCGTGCCGTTCCTCCAGAAGATGAGATTGAACATCGTGTGTCTCGAGGATGATCGGGACCCGTCGACCGGCCCGCACGACTCTTCGCAGCAATCGTTGCGCAAAACCAAGCGTAAAGACGTGATTGACGTCGATAAGAGCGACATGCGACTCGCGAATGAGCCGAAAGGCGTCGTCAGGCAACTTAGCAGACGTTGCCGTAAGAACAATCCAGTCGAGTGCTGTGCCGCGGAATAAGTGCCTAACCCATCCTGTGTATTTGCCGAGAACAAACCGTCGATCATCGATCGGGGCAAAGAAAATCCGATCCGCGTCCAATTCCATCATCCCGGCTTTGATGTCATCCCAGTCCGGATAGGTTTCCGTATAGGAGCAATGGACAGGAACGCAGATGAAAATAGTGAAATATCCACGCGCTCGATAATATTCAATTTGATTCTGCATTATCCGTGCAGTACCGCTTCGAGGCCAAGGGGGGCCTACGATGATGACTGTTGAGGCTTTCGTCGGCGGTACAGTGGATGGTGTCATTGTATTAGTTGCTTGGGCCGGAATTTATTTACGAATTCTAGTTAGGTCCTTGTTTTGTCCCTCAATCGTTAGAGCGACGGTAAATTTCGACAATCTCGCCTGCGGTCGTCCAGACCCGGCATTTGTTGAAGAATCTCTTTTGCGGATTGGATTCTCGAATCCAGTACCAGGCTCTTCTCGGCAATATATTCAAGAAGCGATTGGAAAGGCTCACAACCGAACGCGGCATAAATCCGATGTGCCGCCGCTCACCTTTTTCGCGAATCAATGCTCGCCCATAATCGAAATGGTAGTTAAGAAAGTAGCTCTTCTTGAGGCGGCGCTCCTCGACGTCATGACGGACGACCGCTGAAGGCACATAAAGGATTTTTTCTCCACCATTCATGACCCTGGAGCCAAATTCAGTATCCTCGTAGCGAATCTCGCTGCCTGGGGTTGGACCCAGGTCCGTGCGAAATCCTCCGTACTTCTTGAACACTCGCTTTCGAAAAGCCATATTGTTTCCAATGGGCGGCTTGGAAAGCACGTGCGCTTTAGAGCCAAGATCGAAGAGTGCAAGTATGCTCAAGAGTGACTGGTTTCCTTCGATTGCCATCCAGGGCGGAGGCGAAAAGTCGTTGGGTAAATAGACGCGCCCCCCCGTGCCAGCCCATTGCTCGTCCGTAAGCGGATTTGTCAGTTCGAAGAGCCAGGCCGGTTCGACAGTGATGTCGTCATCGATGAAAGCCAGAATGTCACCGGAAGCCTCCTGGATGCCACGGTTCAATGCAAACGATTTCCCCTGTTGAGCCTCGAAAACGTAACGGAAATGAATCGGGTCTTCACTACAAAAGGATTCTGCCACCTCACGTGTCTCATCCTTGGAGTTGTTATCGACGATGAGCACCTCCCAGCCGATAGAGTTCGGCATCTGAGAGGCGGCAACGCTCTCGAGAGCCCGAGTCAGACTCTTAGAGCGGTTATAGGTACATAAGATGACAGTTACTTTCATGCTTTACGATCTTTATTTTCCGTCCAGCAGGGTCTCGGGCTGTTGCCGTCCATTGCCTTGATGCCGGCGGGCCAAGGATTCAGATAGCTCGCCAGCAGCTACCCAAAGGCGGCATTTCCAATAGAAGCGCCGCTTCGGATTCAGGGGAGGAGAGGTGATCCAGCGGATCGTGCGCGAAAGAATGCTGAAGTAGATCCTGGATATACCAAAGACTGGAGGACGCTCACCCGCTTGCCTGAATATGGCGCGACCATAGGCAAACCACCATGCCAAAAAGTACTTCTTATTCAGGCGCTCCTTGGGGACCGGATGATAGACGACCGCGGATGGCTCGTAGCGCAAGCATTCTCCCGCAGCCAGTAAACGGCCACCAAATTCCGTATCTTCATTGCCAATTAGATTGTCTCCACAACGGCCAAGCTCAGGACGAAATCCGCCGTACTTTTCGAACATGCTTTTGCTAAAGGCCATGTTGGCGCCGAATGGAGGTTTCTCCAGTTTGCATGCACTTGTTCCCGCATCAAAAAGGGCAAGCACACCGCTGCTATCCATCACTCCGCCGTCCAAAGTGAGCCACTCCGGTTGCATGAAATCCTCGGGAGGGCGAACGCGCCCGCCGGCGCCTGCCCATTTGCCGTCGTGCAAACAAGCGGTGAGATTCTGCAGCCAAGTAGGCGCAACCGTTTCGTCATCGTCCATGAACGCGATAACTTCCCCGCGAGCCTCCCGTATTCCGGCGTTGCGCGCGTTTGACAGTCCTTGCTGCGGTTCGAAAATGTACCGAAATCGGCCCGGATGGCGGTGACAAAACTCGTTCGTCACCTCGCGCGTTCGGTCTTTCGAATTGTTATCGACGACGAGGACTTCCCAATCGACAGGATCCGGCATTTGAGACGCAGCCACGCTTTCCAGCGCTTTGCCGAGACTCTCGCAACGGTTATAGGTGCACATGACCACAGTGACACGCATGAATCTGCCTTACCAAGGAATCCGACGTTCGTTTTCAATAATCTCTATTTACGGTAGTGGCCCAGCCGGCAATATAGAAATACCCCCTGCGTTGTAGCCGGCTGGAAACTGCTTTGGTTCTCCACCTATCGATTTGCATAGGTCATGTCACCCGTTGTCACGATTTCAGGGCCGGCTTCAACACAGCTTTTCAGCTTTTCGCAGAACACTGCAATCGGATTCTTCGGTATCAGTGCCTCGGCTCTTGCTCGAGCGGCCTTTCCCATGTTCTGCCAGTCGCTTCTACGTTGCCACGCCCGCTCCAGTGTCTCGCCGAATGACGAAATTGTCGGAGCGGACGCGATGAAACCAGTCTCTTCGTCGACACATAGCTCCGCGTTGCCTCCCACATCCGTGGCAACAACCGGGCGCCCACACCACATCGCTTCGACCAAGGCGAGAGGGAGGCCCTCATAGCGTGAAGGAAGAACAAGCAGGTGATGTTCCTTCCAGATTTTCTCGATATTGGACACATACCCTGGAAAGCTTACGGACTTCAAGTCCATCGTCTCTGCCATCCGGCGCAGATTGCTTTCATACGATCCCGAGCCGAATATCTTCAATTCGACAGGACGCTCGCGCCATTGTGGGCTTGAAAGAATTCTCAACAAGAGATCTTGCCCTTTAGCTGCTGGGTCCAGGCGGGCGATACATGCCAACCGCCACACGCTTTCATCACTCGGCCATGCTGTAGCGCATTCTGGTGAAACGCCGTAAGGATTCCAGACCACCTCCGCGTTGCGTAGCGGTTCCCCTACCTGCAAACGCAAAAGATCAAGATTGCTGTGTGACACACAAAAGACTTTTCTTGCGTGGGTATAGGTCGCAACAGCATCGAGCACAGTCGAATCAACATACCACCACAACTCAGAATTGCAGTGAACGATCACAACGTAAGGGATTCTTGCTTCCGCGCAGACTTTCGCCCAGTCAAATCCTCCGGCATTGAACCCTTGAGAGATGATGACCAGGTCTGGATGGAATTGCCTGAGCCTCTCATATCCGCGGGCACCCTTGCGCGCGAGCGTTCTCGCCGTTTTGCGGAACCAACTGATGGGCTTGGAAGGACGGGATTCTACTTGAATCCCTTGCTGCACTAACTCCCGCACTTTCTCCGAGCGTCCAGACCAGGGTGCGACCGAAGCCTGCACCTCATGCCCGGCGCGCTTGAGCTGAACTGCAGATTGCCCCCACAGTTCCTCGCTTCCACCCCAGGGCGCACTATCCATCGTGCTGATAAAGGCGAATTTCATTTCGCATTCCCTTGCGCGGAGGATCGCGCTTCGACCCGAAGAAGCCTCTCAAAACTCGCAGCGCTGAAATTCAAATTCTTCCCATCGGCGTAGTATTCATGCGCGTTTCGTAATGCCAAGGCCTGTACCACTGCGTATGCATCATGGTCAGACAGAACCTTTGAGATTTCGCAGAAAGCTTGGTCAGGGAGCAACGTCTGCCCTGGAGAAAAACATTCGAGATCTCCCGTCGAATACCCATTTTCGGTCTGCAAGAAAAATGACGGCAATCCGCATGCCGATGAAACAGTGAGGACGCCGCTGAATATGCCTGCTACGACCGACGAGCGTCGCAGGTCATCTTCGAGCGACCAAGATGGGTGAGACAGTTCACAGCGAGACGGATGATCGCGAATGAGACGTTTGCATGTATCAAAATCAAGGTCACTCCAAAATGGATGCGGCCGGATCACAATCCGGCGAAGAGGCAGGTCCGCAGTTAAAAGTCTCTCCGCCAGTTGCAGAAGCCCAGAACACTGTTCGTCTATTCCGTAAAAATCCGATTGGGCAGCGGGAACATCGACCAGTAGTAACGTGCGCCGATCGAATTGATCGGGTAGATCGATCACAGTGTCGAAAAGGCATCCACCTTTGACATATTCGATCGGAGGCTCGGTCAATTCCGCAGACTCAAAAAACCGCTGATTCGCACGCGCAAGGAACGATGCAGACTGCGCTCCGAAAGCGACAAACTTAGTTGCTGTCACCGGAACATCCAACGTGTGCCCGATGACGCCCTGCTGAAAAGTGACCACCGGCTTGCCCCTTTCGAGAGCAGTCCGGCAAAGGGAGCTGCTGAGCCCCTGCCAGTGGCACCGCACGATCGCTGATTCGAATTCGATCCATGGCGCCAAATTCTCCCATGCAACTACAGAACGAGCCCGGTGCTCGAAATGATAGATGACTTCTGGGCCTGGGCTTAGGCCGAGCGGTTCAAGAAGCTGCACCGCTTCTTCAAATGCCGCGTGCCCGCGCATTCTTGCTAATCGCGGGATTAAACGTGCCTCGACACGATTTACAGGCGCGGTTGGATCGAGAAACCCAACTTGACTGCTTCGCCCCGCCGCTAGGAGCTGGGCGTCTAGTTCAGACTTGCATGGAGCACCGTCGGGAATTAAGCAAAGGATTTTCGCTCCGGTTTCCGCGACGCCCAGAACCGTGCGAACAAAAAACTCTGTTTCCGTTTTCCTGCCAAAATGCTGGTTGGGACAAATGATGACATCGGTCTTGATCTTGCGGCGAGAGACGGCTGTACCAATCTCATTGGCCGTACGTAGTGCACTCAGCCGAAACCGCCTCGACCGTCGTGAATCCCCGGATGTAGCCCTTGGACTATCCAAAGAATCCATTTGAAGCGGATGAAAATAATCGTGAAAAGAAGGGTTATGCCGATAAAGCAGTGTCTGAATTCTCGCAAATTCCGCTAAGTGCCGTCCGGGTGATCGAAACAAGCCATCGATATCCATCTGAACTAACGCGCCCTCGAGGAGGCTCGATGCGCATCGATAACACTATTGACCGCTTCGATTACAGCGTCCTGCGCGTCTGACTTCAGCCCGACGGAGCACGGTAAGCTAAGTGCCTTCTGATATAGGCCGTCCGCGACGGGGCAGGAAAAGTCGAAATCTTGCTGATGAGCTGGCGAACGATGCATCGGCTGCCAGAGCGGACGAGCCTGGATCTTACGCATGCCGAGCTCGCGAAGCAGATCGCGTGAGCTGATCCCCGATTGGTGTTCGTCGATCAACACCGTATACATCCAATAGGTGCTATACCCCCCATCCGCTTCATTCGGGAGTTGAATACCGGGAATCGTTGACAGCGCTTCCTGATAGCGTTTCGCGATCTTGCGCTTCGCATCGACGAACGTGTCGAGCTGCTCCATTTGCGCGCAGCCAATTGCCGCCAGCACATTAGTTAGGCGGTAATTATAGCCAATTTCATTATGAACATACTCAATCGGGTCATCTTTCGCCTGAGTGGTTAAGTATTTCGCACGTTTCGCCAGTTCCGGATCATTGGTGACCAACATGCCGCCGCCGCCGGTCGTGATGATCTTGTTGCCATTGAAGCTGAAGCAACCGGTTTGTCCGAAACTCCCGAGGCCCTTTCCGCGATAGCGCGCCCCCAACCCTTCCGTCGCATCCTCGATTACAGGTAAGGAATATTTTGCGGCTACGTCAAGCATCGGATCAAGATCTACCGGGTGGCCAAGAATATGCACCGGCAAGATTGCCTTGACGCGCCGTCCGGTCTTGCGGTTCACCAATGCGTGACCATCCCAGCGACACCCCTTATCAAGAAAATCGATGACCGCGTTAGGATCAATTTGCCAGTGATTGGGTTCAGCATCGATAAAGACCGGCCAAGCGCCCAGATAACGAATCGTGTTCGCTGGAGCGATGAACGTAAGCGTGGAGACGAGCACTTCGTCATTCGCCTCAACACCTGCCAACATGAGCGCGATATGCAGTGCGGCGGTACCATTTACGGTAGCAACCGCATATTTTGTGCCAACGCGCTCGGCAGTCAGCTTTTCGAATCGGTCAACATAGGTTCCAACCGACGAAACCCAGTTCGTGTCAAGGCACTCTTTTACGTATTCCCACTCGTTCCCGCAGATTTCGGGCACGATCAGAGGAATAAAATCAGCTGCCGGTGGTGCGCCCGGCGCCAGTTTTTCAGTCGGGCTCAATTGCGATATCTCTCGTCGGTAAAGTTGTGAATGGTTCCACTGCGCACAAGATGCGCCACCTCTTCGATTCCCTGCGCGACGCTCCGTGTGATGTTGAAGCCAAGCTGATCGTAAATGCGCTTGAATGAAACCCGGTAGTCTCGTGGGTCTTCTGTCTTGTGCACAAATTCCACCTTGGCATCGGGCACGTAAGGGCAGATCATCTCTACAAGCTGCTGCTTTTGGAAATTCTGGTCCGTGGAACCGACATTGAATACACGCCCGGCAACCTTCTCTGCGGGTGAGCTAAGAACCAGTTGCATGGCGCGAGCGGCGTCCCGCACATGCACGTAAGGGCGCCAGAATTGTTCGCCGTAGACCTTGAGATGCTTTTTTGTCATCATCTCCATCGTGAATTCGTTCACTGTCAAATCAAACCGCATGCGCGACGACACTCCGAAAATAGTTGCAAATCGTAAAGGTGTGGGACACCAGTCTCCATGTCGACCGCTCGAAAGAAGCACATTCTCAACCGCAACTTTCGTTTCGGCATAGAGCGATACTGGCTGTAACTCCGATTCCTCATCCACATACTTACTCGCATCGCTCATTTTTCCGTAATTGCTGCAGGTCGACGCAAAGATGAAGCGCTTGATCCCCGACCGCTGGCTCTCTTCGATGAGCGCAAGCGAGCTTTCAAGATTCACTGCTTTCGCAATTTCCGGGTTGCGCGCGCAGGCTGGGTCACCCACGATTGCAGCGAGGTGAACTACTGCCTCCACTCCGCCCAGAGCAGGCTTGAGGGTCTTTCGATCGCTGATATCGCCTCGGACGAATTCGAAACCGGGTTCCGCCCAAACCCCCAGCAACGCATCGCCGCCGTGCAATAACGAATCCAGCACCCGAACCTTGTGCCCTTCGGCCAAAAGTAAACGAACCAAAGTCGAGCCGATATAACCGGCCCCGCCTGTGACTAAAATATTCATTGTGTTATTTTTAGCTCAACCTTCTGCGCATAGCAAGTTCCCGAAGTGGTAGGCAGCAGCGCGCAAAGGACCGTACCACCTTGACAAATCCGAGTTCAAATCAATTCGGCCTCGGGCTTCCATCGGAAGGCTGGAGCTTTCGCGCCGAATGTTCTAACTCTAACCCCTGATCGCGCCTATAAATTCGGTAAGAATCTTCATTCCATACTTCCTTGTAGGATTTTTGAAGAATATCGCGAAACTGTTCCTGCACAGGATCGGATTGATGCGGCCAGTTGATCACGGAATCCGACGGGGTGACTACGACGAAGTCTGGGGGACTCGTTCGCATTCCATTCAGGATTTCATTTCCAACATCAGTGTAGCTTCGTGGAGAATCGTAAATGTACTGAGTTGTCGGGTATCGCAGTGCATTGTGTAGATGTGTCGAAGAAAACAGCCACGGCTCAAATCCCCACACAAGGAGCGTACTGGAGGGTGTTGCAATTTCTCGAAGTTGAAACGCCGCAACATCAACGGGGGTTAGATTGCGATGATGAAGCAATCCATTCTTGTCATCCTGTATCGTTTCCGCAAGTCCGGGAAAAAACGCCATAACGACTGGAGCGAAGACAAGCGCTCCAATCGCCAGGCGCAACCCTCGAATGGGCACGCGCTCTTGGATCGACCAGATGAAGAGTGCCGCGGCCAATCCGAGAGCTGGGGTCAAGGACATGAAGTAGTGTCCGTATCCGCGCCCTGCTGCTAAGACGAGTACTAGTCCCGACCCAAACCAAAACAGCGTAAGGATCCAAAGCGATCTGCGTGCTTCAGGGATTTCTGCGGTCGGCTTACGTAATTCCGCCATCCCCAACGCGAGACATACCACTATTGTGGAGACAGGCAACAGTCGCGTCATTAGCATTGTGAGTATGTCAAGAGCTGATCCTTTTGAAGCCAATCCGTAGTGCACGTTGTACAAAAACGATGCATCAAGCACTTCTCTCAGCCCGTTGTGGAGGTAGAAATAGGCGAGCACCGGTATCCATGCTGCCGCTGCGCCTGCCGCGTTGACTGTGATCCAGGCTGGACAATTGCGGCCTTTGGGCCTCTCTTGAACACAGGTAAAAGCTATCTGTGCGAATAGCGCAGATAAGCCGAAGGGTTTGAACATACACGCCACTCCGGATAGCAGGCCCGCTAGAAACACATAGCGTATCTTGCGTGATTCGATGGCCCACAAGAACGCGAGCATACTCGCTGACATGGGCCAAAGCATGTAGACCTCTGTCATGTTACCCGCGCCATAAAGATGAAGGTTGATCATCGCGGCCGCGCCTAGCGTTCCGAAAAGAACAACCCCTTCCGACGCACCACAGATTTGGAGAGTTTTCTTCACCGTTAGGATGTAAGCCATCACAAAAAGAAATTCGATAAGTGCCAGGGCCCAAAGAGTATGGTGCGTATGAGCGGCGAGAGCGATTAAAGCAAAAATTCCCGGAGGTTTATTGTCAAAAAGCTGTACGTACGGTACTGTCCCGGCTGCCCACATTTCCCCAACGTACACAAATATCGCACCGTCGTGATGAGCTGGATTAAAAGCGATTTCCGCAGCATTCGCGAGCGATATTGCGACAATCACTAGGAGCAGAAACCCAGGCAGCCAAGCCCGCTGACCACCGAACTTGCTTGGCAAAGATGAGTCGGTCATTGGATCCCTCATAATCTATGATTCAATTGCCGCAGGCGTCTCACGTTTAGATAGAACCAGACATTTCTTCGCACCGCTTGTCTGAACGCGCATTGCTTATCGTAACTTAGAGCAGGTCGATGAGTCCCTTGGCTGCCCAGCGATGAAGGTACTCAAAGGCTTCTGCTTCGTCCACACCAACGTGGTCTGCAACCGCCTTTACGCTTACCGGACGATCCAATGCCGGAATCAAATCCATCAAACTCCGCAATTTCCGCCGGCTTTCACTGAGGTGATCTCCGAGCGCAACCTGCCCGTAGTCGACGTAGAGATCGTATTCCGGGTTGGACAAGCAGACATTTCCTTTAAATTTTTTCATGATGACCGGCGATGCTTCCAGTCGGTCGATCATGCCAAGTAGCGCTTCCACAGCTTCGTTCAACGAGTCTTCTCTTATGATATCGACGCTGTCGTGGCTTGAATGATATTCGGGGTACGGAAACCGCGAAAAAGAGAGCATCGGGATGCCATAATTTTCCCAAATATACTCGTCATTGACGATGATGCTTTCAAATGCACCCGTTCGATAGGGAAGATCAAGATGATCCAGGCTTGCCTTAAGGGCGTGAAGCGAATTCACCATTCTGTGCCGCGATTCCTGCACTGCTAAAGGCGTCGCTGATCCCAGCATCTCGAGAAAGATTCCTTCAAGCAAACGCTTGCGACCATTCTCACTGATGCCGGCGAGATAGATTTCCGATCCGAGGATTCCGGGTGAAAGAACAAGCGAATAACTGAACTTCGTCTTGCGGCCACTCAATTGCCGCATTACTTCCAAGCCAACGACGCAACCTGCCAGTCCATCGTTCGCCACTCCCGCATGGTCGAGGTTACCGCCCAGCACGATCGTGAAATCGGATGCTCCTGAATGCGTGTATTCGAGAATCTTTAGCACGCCTGGGCCTTCCTTGGTGCGAATGACGACGTCATAGTAACCGGGCGTCAATTGGTCATACAGACGCTTCGGTACACAAAAACCCCAATCGCGAGACCAACTACGGAATTGCTGCCGATAGTGGAACGGAATAGAGTCGCTATTGCGGTGATCGTAGTAGAGGTGACGTTTCAACTCTTCCAGGCCAACAGTCCTACAAAAATTGGCCGATAGCCCAATGACCCCGACTGGATGCGCGGTGCCGTCGTAAATAGTGCGCCCGTCCTTTACAATTCTCGCTTCCTCGACATCCCACGAGGGCGGGATGACCCATCCATTGTGCTGAAATGTGCTCGGCACCGCGATCACACGAAATGGGAGAACTTCACATAAATAGTCGACCGCCTGGTCATAACCAAGCGAGCAGACCGCACGATTCAACGGCGTGAGATCTCGAAGAACCTGCATCATGGTCGTCATTCTGATTGCATTAGCTAGGTAGGTCATTCGTATCTATCCTTGGCAGTGCTAAACGATTATCTATATCAAGATTTGCTATGCGTGCCTCTACGCTGAAACCCAGACGGCACTTTCGCTCTTCGACTACTTGGAGAATTGACTCATTGAATCCACCGTAGGGATAGCACATGGTCCAATCTTCTGTGCCAACTCCGGCCTGTTGCAGAAAGTCGAGAGACCGATCGACTTCTTCCTTCTGGGTTTCCCGAGGGACATGATCAAGCCAAAGGTGTGAGTACCCATGACTTCCGATATGCATTCCATGGCGTTGCATGCAGGCGATCTGCTCTACCGACGCATACAATTCGCACGCGAAGGCTGCCTCATCCACGCTCACATATTGAGCAAATAGCCGTCGCACGATCTCTGCACGCACGTGTTCCGGAAGCTCGCGCTGGAGCAGCCGTTTGAAAAGGATGATCTCTCGTGGGTCATATCGGTGCTCTTCGACTACGGTTGAGGCGTACTCTTCTCTGCTCCGCAATGCATATTCCGTCCGAAACTCATCTAAAGCCGAGAGTACTTGCTCGAGCAATCGCTGCACCTCGGGTACAGCGGCAAGTACAAACTGAATCTTGTTGACATCCAATACAATGTGCTCCACAACCGCCTGAGCAGATGGGAAGAAGCAACCTTTCATACCGCGCGCATCCAGCATCGGGAACACGTTGAGAAAGTGATCACTGTATCCATCATCAAATGTCAAAAGAATCGAGTTTTTCGGCAATTCCAACGCTGGAGTGGCGACTGCCTCGAATATGTCCTCGACTCCAATGGGCGTGAAGTTCGCCTCGATGTAATCAAGCTGGCGGCGAAAACGCTCCAAAGACATGCCTTTGATCGCCGGAAAGCGCGAACGTTCCAGATCTCGCACATAGTGATACATCACGATAGTGACGGTTCGATTCATACCCAAAAGACAACTCAATTCGCGCGGCAGATCTTGAGATCTCCGAGATTTCTCTGTACAAGTAACTAGGAAGACAGGATGAACGGCGGAGAGCTATCCGCGCCTCACGTAGACACAAGGTATTCTCATCAGATAAACATCTATTGGAAAATAATCAGAACAACTGATCGATTCCATTTCGAACTGTTACTCTACCAGGCACTCAATCCGCCATCCACAACCAGGCAGTGACCGGTGACATAACTCGACGCATCCGATGCAAGATAGACCAACGCGCCTACCATCTCGTCCGGCTTCGCCATTCGAGCCAGCGGGACACGGGCAGAATAACGAGATTTGAAAGTGTCATTCTGCCCGCTCTCCACGCCCGCTGGTACCAGAGCGTTGACCCTAATCCCCGCATCGCCCCAATTCGCTGCAAGATATCGAGTGAGCCCGACGACCGCAGCTTTGGATGTCGAATATACCGCAGGATTACTGATCTGGCGCCCCAAGTAAAAGGAACCTTCATAGATACGCTTGTCCGAGGAAACAATCCCATAAATAGAGGAAGTCTGGATAATACTTCCGCCCGTCCCTTGTTTTTGCATCTGGGCGCCGACCGCCTGCGCAACCAGAAACATCCCGTCCACGTTTACTGACATTATTTTTCGCCACTCATGCAGCGAATAGTTTTCCGTCGTGGCGAAGAATGCGTCGAGATCGGCAGACTTGGAGGCTGCATTATTGTGAAGAATATTGATCGCACCGAAGCGCTTTACTACGCTCTCGACCATGTTCGACACTGAGGCTGGGTCAGAGACGTCGCAGGCGACGCCAGCCGCGGCCTTGCCGTAATCGTGCTCTAGTTCTGTGGCGAATTCGGCACAGCGACGCTCATCCAAATCGACAACCGCCACATTCGCGCCGAATTCGGCAAGCCCTTTACAGAAACCTTGGCCTAAGATGCCGACGGCCCCTGTAACGATCGCAGTCTTGCCGTTCAAGTCAAAAAATGTTCTATAGTGGGAGTTCATTCAGGAACACTTCCCTCTTTTCCTTTTTTGCGATTCGGCCTGCGATGAGCACGCGCATAGTCTCCAGAGTTCGCTCCGCTGGAATCGCAGGCTCTCCCGTCCGGATTGATTCTAGAAACTGCCACAGCATGCGACGAAACATCGAAAAGTTGTCGAAGATGTCGAATGCTCCCGTCCGTTCCGTTCCAAAGATATCAACGTGAAATGTGCGGGCGCAGTCGCCCAGGGCATCAATCTGGACTGTCACTCCATCATCCAGCCTGATCAAGGCTGAATCGTGCGCTCCAGAGAACATTTGAACAGAGATAGGATGTGCGGCGGTCATTCCGAAGATGGCATCCAGCAAATGAATTCCGTAGTTCTCCCAGTTCAAAACAATGGATCCGCGCATCAACTTTATGCGGCCGTACGCGCCAAGCTCGGCGCGTGGTTCGTCCAGTTCACGGGCGTAGCGCATCCCGGAGCAGGACATAAGCTGGCCTTTCTCGAGATAAGGTTTGTAGTGACGCAACTCCGGAAGGTCGACGCTGAGCGGCTTATCAATAAATACGGGCATGCCCGCTTCAAGAAATGGCTTCGAGATCTCGAAGTGAGTCTGGTAATCGTCGCGTGCAATGATTACTGCATCTACTTGACCGAGAAACTCGTGATAATCTTCGACGCCGTTGGATATTCGACAGGCTGCACAGAGTTTCTTTGTCGATTCAGGATACTGAGTCCAGGCATGCGTAACCTTCCAGCCATCAAGCCCAAACTCCGATGCGTGGCGGCGCCGGACGTAAGAGTATATCCCCGGCCACCCCGAATCGGCCAACCCCTCCCCGGAGTATCCGTTGATGATGGAGCTATAAGAAAATGGGTGGCCGTTCCCCTCACTCAATCCAATAATCCCGATCGTTTTTACCAAATCGCCCACCCACCGTCGACGCAGAGATTCTGCCCGGTAATGTAACTCCCCGCATCGGAGCAAAGCAGAGCAACCGCGCCCTTCAATTCATCAGGCTGGCCAATCCTATTCATCGGGTTCTTCGATCCAAGCTTTTGCATGAATCCTTCGTGCTTCTGAGTGGGTGGATGCGGAAAAGCACCTGGGCTCAGTGCGTTGACCCGAATTCCGTGTGGCGATAGAAAGCTGGCCAAATATCTTGTGAATTGAAGCACTCCTGCCTTGGCCGCACCGTAACTCGGCGGATTGGCGAATTCCTTGCCATCGTAAATTCGATAATCCGGTCCAATATGGCCGTACATGGACGCAATATTCAGAATCACTCCGCGCGAAGCTACCAGATCCGGAAAGGCCGCCTTAGTTAAACGGAACACCGAGTTGAGGCTCATGTTGATGTCGTATTCCCAATCCTCATTCGAGATCGATTCCCAGCTGTTCTTGTTTCCAGACCACGCATTGTTGACAAGAATGTCAATGACTGGGAAGTGCTCATGAACCGAATCGATAAATCTTGCGATGGATTCCTTCTTGAGCAAGTCAACTTCCATGCCAACTGCCCGGATTGTCCCGCTGTTTTGCCGCTCGATTTCCTCGGCCTTCTTCTGGCATTTCGTCAGATCTCGACTGGCCAGCACAAGGTTGGCGCCTAGTTCCGCCAACGTCTCGCTCATGGCGGTGCCGAGGTACCCTGCACCACCCGTGATTACTGCCGTTTTTCCTTTCAACGACAGCAATTCCTTCAATGACTTACTCATGAATTCGATTTCCCCAATAGAGCTTCAACAATCATAAAATCGACACTGTCATCAATATCCTGCGATCTGTCTCTCGGCATCAGCACTGCGCCCAGCCTTCCGACCAGCAGCGACTTGGCCTCTTCCGCAAGTAGTCTGGCGCGGAACACATAGACCGCCCCATTCAGTTGGTATGCTTTTGGCAACTTCTGCCGCGGCAACCATGGAACTGCTCCTGAGATAAATACTTCAGGGACTCCATCGACGAGTCGCCAGGCGCGATGAGGGTTCAATTCTGCTTCCTTAAAGGTTGCGACCGAATCGTAGCCTCCTTCGACAAGAAGCTTCAAACATGCGCGAACGTCGTCTGGAGTGCGTAACGGACATGTTGCCTCAAGGAGAACGACCCACTCGGGTTCTTCTCCTTCAGAATGCAATGTCGCCAGAAGCTCCTTGAGTGCATCGATGACCAATGCCTCATCCGTAGCAAGATGCGCAGGTCGGGTGTAAATCTCGGCTCCGCCCGAGCGGCCGACTTCCGCAATTTGTGCGTCATCGGTCGAAATAATGATTCGGTCGATCTCTTGCACTTGCTTTGCAACGTCGATCGACCACGAAAGGAGCGGCTTCCCACCAAGCGGTCTGATATTTTTTCCGGGAACCGACTTGCTTCCGCCGCGAGCAGGCACAACTGCGATAACCCTTTTTCTATTTAGCATGAGGGAGTCTGCTTCGGAACCGGCTATTCAGCCGTCGCCCGAGAGCTAAGCCTCCCCAGATGATCAAGTGCTTTCCGGTACTCCGTCCACTCGCCCGTATCGGTCCAGGCATTTTCGCCGATTGGAAAGACGCCGATTCGTCCACCTGCGTGTTTGATCTTCTCAATGAAATCGGTCATATCACACTTTGTTTCTTCCGGAATCAAATCGAGCCGATCGCGTCGCACCACGTACATCCCTGTGTTAATTAGAAAATTGTATTGCGGCTTTTCCTTGATTCGAGCAAGACTTCCGCCTTTCTCCAGCTCACATACTCCATATGGAATGTTGTAGTCCTTGAGGGATGCAACCAGAGTTAAATCGTAATCGTTGTCTTGATGAAAAGAAACCAGCTCAGCTAGGTCCGCCTCAATTACGATGTCACAATTCGTGACGATCAAATTCTCCGGAACCGCTGAGTAGAGCGCGCGCAGCGCTCCCGCAGTGCCGCGTGGTTCCCGCTCTTCCAAGAAGCTGACTGAATACTCCGGCGTGAGCTCTTCAAAAAAGGACTTCAGGATTTTCGATTTGTAATTGATTGAAAGATGAAATTGATCCAACCCATAAGGCAGGAACTGGTCGATAATCAATTCAATAATCGTCTTGTCACCGACTGGAATAAGCGGCTTCGGCAAGACGTTCGTAAACGGGGCCAGCCGAGTGCCGCGCCCCCCAGCCATAATCACCACGGGCAGATTCAGTTGCCGCTTCGACTTGACCGCTACTTCCCCTTGAAACAGTTGCTTCCAGAACACGAGCTGCACGACTTCACGGGAAGGACTAATGACGGGAACGCAGCCAAAATTCCCATTGATCATCTCGGCGCGCACTTGCTCGATCGCAAATCCCTCCTTTGCAACGTACGGATTCCGATTGCAGATCCGGTGCACCTCCGCTTTCAAATCGCCGTCGGAGAGAATCCAACGCCGGATATCGCCGTCCGTTAACGAGCCGACAAGCCGCGACTCCTCGTCCACAACAAAGACGATCTTTTCCTCGGTTTTCTCCAACTGTTCCATCGCTTGCCGGATGGTGTGGGTCTGCGGCAGCAGAAATGTTCTAACATTGTCTTCCATCAGGATTGTCTCAACTGATTCTGACCAATCTGGCCGACGAGTGGGTATCATTTTAGGCTTCCTCTTAGTTTAGATCTTGAAATTGCTTCTTTATAAACCCCAGCGAAATCACTACATCTCTCAGCACATTCTTGATTCGCTCGCTCGCTCGCCCATCGTGGAAGCGATCATATGGATTGCGCATCCTGTTAAGCGATTGTCGAAAGCTTGGAGACACTGCATGCCGGATCCCCTCCACAATTGCGCTCTTTGTGCACGGTACATCGACAATATTCTGCGCTCGGACGCGGCCCCTTTGCCGGTCTCCAATATTAACAACCGGCATTCGAAACGAAGGTGCTTCCGTCAATCCGCTCGAAGAATTCCCCACCATGACACTTAGGTGCTTTAGGCAGCTCAGGTACCGTCGATGGCCAAGGTGCGGGGTCCATTTGAAGCGCTCTGGATTCTCAGCGCACACAGCTTGCAGCCGACGATTAATGATGTTGCCCTGCGCATCGGCATTCGCCATTGTAAAAATGGCGATCAGGCCGCTCGCCTTCACGGCCGCGATTAACTCGCTCACCTGTTCTTCCACACTCCCTCGCTCACGAGTAACAGGATGGTAAGTGACAAGGGCGACTGGCTTCTGGAGACTGATTCCGAGTTCCTCTTCGACCTGTCGCCGTGTCATCAAAGGTGCGCCGTGAATTTGATCAAGTCCAGGCGCCCCGAAGTTAAACACGCGTTCCGGTGATTCTCCCATCTGAATGATCCGTTTTCGATACGCCTCGGTGGCAGCAAAATGCAAAGATGCCATCTTCGTGATAGCGTGACGCACAGAATCGTCAATGGCGCCTTCCGTCAATTCCCCTCCGTGAATGTGAGCGATCGGGATACCAAGTAATAAGGCTGAGACTGCCGGAGCAAGTAACTCGAATCGATCGCCCAGCAACACGACAATATCTGGTCTCAGCTCCGAAAGCGACTTTCCAAACTCTTTCATACCCCGACCGATTGAATTCAGATTCTCCAGGCTGGAACCTCCTGACAGCCGAAGTCGAATCTTTCGATCGATCTTGATTCCCTGAGTTTCGACGTCCCGCCAAGTCTGCCCAAAAAATCGAGAAAGATGCATGCCTGACACGATTACCTGCAACCGGAGTGCCGGATCAGCCTGAATCGCTTTGATAAGTCCCGATAACAATCCGAAATCGGCGCGGCTTGTTGTAACAACGCAGATCTTCCGCCGCTTCACGCCAGATGATCCCATCGAATAACCGCATCTCTATCTACGCTTGCTCGCAACGTCCGTCCAAGCAATGCTGGAATGAACTTGGAAGCAAGTCCATCGCCTGGACGCTTGATTTCCAAATCCTCCTCACACAACTTGTGACCTGCAGGCAGCGGCTTCGCAGCAACGATGCTCTTACGGGCAACGGAAATGTTCGGCACTTCACAAGGGGCCGGCGCCTTAATACCGGAACCAAGAGCGGCCTCCACATTGCGAATGGCAGTTACCATCTCCTTCAACTCGTCGGGCTCCAGCGACGCAGCGTGATCCGGCCCCGGAAGTGAGCGATCAAGTGTAAAATGCTTTTCAATCACCTCCGCGCCTAAAGCCGTTGCCGCAATGGAAATCTCAATACCCGGAGTGTGATCGGAATAACCAACAGGAAGGCCAAAGGCTAATTTCAGCGTCTGCATGGCACGCAGATTGACTTCACCGTATGGAGCAGGATACTCAGTAACGCAATGCAAGAGCGTTAATTGCCTTGTACCGGCGTCTCCAAGGACCTGCACTGCTTCTTCCACCTCTCCGAGAGTTGACATTCCGGTCGACAAAATAATCGGTCTTCTTTTTTGAGCGAGACGCCGAAGGAATGGAAAATTGGTGATCTCACCGGAGGGCACCTTGTAAAGCGAAACATCCAACAAATCGAGTAAATCTATGCTTTGGATATCAAACGGGCTCGATAAGAATTGGATACCTGACTCTCCGCAATGTTTGAGAATTCGACGGTGCGCATCAGTGTCGAGTTCCAGGCGCTGCAGCATTTCAAACTGAGTTTCCGATTCCGCAGTTGTCCGTTCTTGATAGGCTGCTTTGTGGGCGGAGCGCGTCGCGAGCTGATCCGCTCTAAAAGTTTGGAACTTTACCGCATCGGCTCCGCTGGCCTTTGCCGCGTCGACGAGTTGCAAAGCGAGATCGAGAGAGCCGTTATGATTCACGCCGGCTTCGGCAATAATGAAGACTTTCGCCATAGCTGATTATCGAATCCGCCGAGCTGGGCTCCCGATATACACGCCGGGTTCTGTGAGATCGTGCACCACGATCGCGCCCGCGCCAACAATACATTCGCTCGCGATCTGTCTTCCTTCGATGACCGTTGCGCCCGCTCCAATCATCGAGAAGCGTCCAATTGTGACTCCACCTGAGATCGTGACGCCCGGGGCGATATGCACCCAATCGTCGATACGAACGTCGTGTTCAACGGTGCTGTTTGTGTTCACAATCGCTCCCTCGCCTATCGATGCCCCACTGTTGATAACCACTCCATCCATCACCGTGACGCCTGCACCAACCCTAACTTCCTCGTTCACCACCGCGTTAGGCGAAACGATACTTGGAAATGACAACGAAAGCGATTGAAGTCGAGTTTGAAGCTCCTGGCGAGCATTACCAAGGCCCACTTGCCCTATCGCAAGCACCGCATTTAGCCTACTCTGGTCCGCTGCCACAGAGGTGAGTTCTTGATCAGACCCAAGATAATCTGTTCCCAGCAACACTCCTTTATCTCTGAGGTCGGTATAACCAAGAATCTGATACTTCCCCAGCTTGTGGAGGATACTCAGCACCACCTTTGCATGGCCGCCGCCGCCGATCATTACGATAGGATCCATGCATTTCTCCGGTCTGCAAGTCACTACGTCTCAGACTTCGTCATTTTTTCCAACTCTTCCTTTAGGAAGCATGGAAGATGGCTTACTTCATCGCAACGAGTTTTAGCTACCTGCCGGATGCGCGCTCGCAAAGCTTCGCCTTGGCCGAGATAGTTCCGCGCGGTCGCAACGATTTCCTCTATATCTGAATCAGGCGGAAAAGCATTGAACTCCAGGCCATCGTCATATTCCAGGACTTGGGCCAAGCTCCCCATCTTGTGAGCATGAGAGCCAAGGAAAATGCACGGCGTTCCGCCAAGCGAAGCAAAGATCGATGGATGATAACGTCCCGAAATGAACAGGCGCGCATTTGCCAACACAGACCCACAGGCCATGATCGGTGCTTCGACTGGAATAAGACCAATCCCCTTCTCCTTCGCGACGAGCTGGAGAAACGAATCGGGGACGTCATTCTGGGTTAAATAAACACGCAATCCGAGTTTCGCAACCGCGTCGACGAGACTTCCGTAACAATGCGCGGCTCGCTCCGGATCCCCGCCTGCCCTTGCTCCGCCCCCAATGCATATGTATGGCTGAGAGAAATCGAGCTTGCCCCAGTACTCGACTCGCTCCGGATACGGTAAAAGAAAATCGCCATCATTCGGTGGAAGCGAGCGGCCGTCGGCAAAACGGGGATACCAGGCAAATAAGGAATCCGGAATGAATCTGGACTTCGCCGCTGGGATTTCGGTTTGAACATACCTCAGAGATTCAGGGTCGCGCAAAGAAACACCTTTGCACTCTGCGAAGAGTCGCCTGACCGCTTGGAGAGTCTTGGCATTCCTTCCGGTCGATGGACAATCGGAGATCATCGAATTTACAACGAATACTGGCTTCCTGAGCCGCAATCCAAGCTCAATCATTGCTAGGATAAAAAGCGTTTGACGGCGCGGAGGAGTGGAGAGGATGATGTCCCCATCTCCGTCGATCACCACCGCATCGGCTTCGAAGGCTTCCCTATAGATTCTCTCGAAGGCCCAATATTGGTGCTTATGACCGAGAAGACGATCGACGCTAACAGTGGGTTCTTCGTCAATAAAGTCCTTGGCCCCGTAAAGGCTCTCCAACTTCACATACCAGGAAAATGGCCGACGCCATCGTCTATTCCACAAGCTTCGGTACAGCCCGTAATATCCCGGCGGGGTAAGTGTACCGACGAATCCCGCTTCAGCCACTGATAAGTCGAATAATTCGCCTTTGACGCAGCCCGAGATCTCGAACTCCGTCGATAATAACTCTCGCAGCGCGATACTTGCGGCGCGGCCCCAATTTAGGTTAGTTCTATTATCGCCGACAAAAAAGACTTTCATTTGCGGACTAAGCGACCCATCTACATGTACGTTCAAGTCCCATCCCTGCTCGCCGTACACCAAGCCGGAAGATCATCGTTCCCAACCGGATAATGCAGGAGTTTGCCGATTCAATGATACCGCTATCGTGGATCCGTCGGGCAGCCGCCATTCGTGGGGCACAACAGTTCCCGTTGAATAACGTGCATGCGCATCGAAAGCTCCCTTGTACCCGTACTCCGCAAGGTCTCCGGCCACAACAAAGTAGGCCACCTCCTGATAGGCGATAATCATCTCGCTAACAGTCTCGGTGCGTACGCTCAATTTCACCGAATAGTTTTGTGGAAGCAAAGGGATCGACCTAAAGGTGCAGGTGATCGTACCGCATCCTTCAAGAACATCGGGGATATGTCCATCCAGGAGCATATTGGACGCGAAGCAGGGACCATTGGATCCAAGGATACTGACAGCAAAGATTGGTTTCTTGACATTTTTCGATGCTTCGTAGTGTATCTCGACGCTCAGATCCTCACCTGGCAAAAACCTGTTGCTTTCTCGTCCTTGATCATTCTTCAAGAGAACCTTTTGAATCGAGAGTCCATATTCTGTGTTTTTCAAAGACTGACATTTCTCAACCGCGATGTCGTTGAAATAGTCCTCGATGACTTCTTCAGCTTTCCCGTCTTGGTTTACACGCCCATCTTTGAGCCAGACACCTCTCTTGCACAAGCTTCGAACGGAATCCAAATTGTGACTGACAAACAACACGGTTCTTCCGGCCTGTGCATAGCTTGCAATTTTTGCGAGGCATTTCTTCTGGAAGGAAGTGTCGCCAACCGCCAATACCTCATCCACGATCAGCATCTCCGGATCAAGGTGGGCGGCGACCGAGAATGCCAACCTAACATACATACCTGACGAATAGCGCTTTACCGGCGTATCGAGAAATTCCTCGATCTCGGAGAATGCGACAATCTCATCAAACTTCCGGACAATTTCCGCCCGACTCATCCCGAGAATAGCGCCGTTGAGAAACACATTCTCGCGCCCGGTAAGTTCCGGATGAAATCCAGTGCCAACCTCTAGGAGACTGGCGATGCGGCCATTGATGCGAATTCGTCCTTTGGTGGGAACGGTAATCCGGCTCAAAAGCTTTAACAGCGTACTCTTACCCGCTCCGTTACGCCCGAGGATTCCCACAACTTCGCCATGGTTGATGTTAATGGAAATGTCCTTCAATGCCCAAAAATCAACCTGGTGTACCTTTTGATCTCGACGCGCGCGAAGCCAGGCGAGCGGTGCGCGCATCGCCCCCTCAAGCGCATGGCGCATGCCATCCCCGGTCGCTCGCTGATGGCCGATCAAGTATTTCTTCCCGACATTTTCAATAGATATTGCGAAATTGGAATCTTCAGACATTGTGCATGGCACCCTTATCAAAGCTCAAATTACATCGGCAAATGTGCGTTCGGTCTTCCTGAAATACCAGATTCCCGTTACAACAAGGCCGACGACTTCAATGACTGCAATGGCCAACCCTGGCAAGTAAATCGGACTTCTTGCACCCAAGAGACACCAACGAAAACCATCGATGATCCCAACCATCGGATTCAGTGAATAAAGCAAACGGAATCGGGCGGGAACGAGGCTGCTTTGGAAGCCGACCGGCGAGAGATAGAGACCGAACTGGACCACGAAAGGAACGATAAAACGAAAATCGCGGTACTCAACCATCAATGCTGCGATCCAAACTCCCGCTCCGAGAGATGCCCCCACCGCCAGCAGCACAAAGAATGGTAGCAACACCACCTGGACCGGAGGTACAAAGCGGTACCAAGCCATCAATGCAACAAGGAACAAAGCGGAGACCAAGAAATCGACAAAGCTGGTCATCACGCTGCTGGTAGTAATCACGAGCCGCGGGAAATAAACTTTGGAAATCATGTTAGCGTGTGCCACAAGACTGTTCCCGCTCTCGGAGATCGCAGAGGAAAAGAACTGCCATGGCAACATTCCGCACAAGACAAGAAGCGGATAGGGCATTCCGCTGGCCGGCAACTTTCCCAACCGCCCAAAAACCACGGTCAGGACGAGCACAGTCAGGAGCGGCCGTATCAAGGACCAACTGACCCCTACGACGGTTTGTTTATAGCGCACGATCAGGTCGCGCCACGCAAAGAAAAAGAAGAGCTCCCTGTAGCTCCAGAGATCGCGCCAGTACTGCCGCTCGATTCGATCAGATTCAATTAGTAGTTCAGTCATGGTTTATTGATCGGTTTGCAACTTCGTTCAATTGCGTTTTTTACGCTTCTCAATGATTGGATTTGCAGCCGTCTGGCCACAGGAAAATTCCTAAATCAAAATCGGATATCGTTATCAGATTCTCTTTCTTTGAATACTGTTTGAGATGTTTCTGTGATTGCGCGATACCTCCAGATTATGTCGAGCGCGCTCCCGCTTTCCCGACCGGTTCGGTAATGGCGTGTCCATCAATAGCCTTTTCGATGTCGCTCCGGGAATTGGCCAACTTATGGTTGGCTGCAAACGTTTGTGTCTCGGCGCCCTGATCCGGGATTCCACTCCGTGTAAGAAATTCGACCATGCGAAACAGAAACGTACGATCCGGGAACGGGTTGAGCATTTCGGCGACGAGCGCCGGTTCCCCTTGCGGAATGTCCCGATAGCAAGCTTCAGCGAAGTCGCCATCGTCTTTGAGACCTTGTGGAAAGTAGGCGATCAGGCTGCTCTCGGTTACGCTTGGAAACTCGGGAGATGGCCGACCCGCAAGCTGCGCAAAGAGCGCTCCAGCTAAGTCGCGGCCTTTCCCCAGGCGAAGATGGCAAGGCGGCGCCAGGCGCGGGTTCATTTCGATCAGGTAAACGTGACCGCTATCATCCTCGATCATGAAATCCAAGCCAAAGAATCCCGATAGCCCAAGGCGCGCGGCAATCCTTTCCGCAGCTTTCATCATCTCCGGATTGTCAACCACGCAGACCACGCTTGCCGGTCCCGTCGTCCCTTCTGACCGCACGACCTCAACGGCAATCCCCGCGAGAATCTTCCCTTTCCAACACACCACGGAGCAATTCGCCGGCCGCCCCTGAATATAGGACTGCGCGATAATCGACCGTTTGGAATGAATCCACCACTCGCGCAGCCAAAATGGATCTCGATTGACGACAAGCCGCTTGATCGAACGAGTGAATCGAGACATTTTTTCCAGCTGCTTCAAGGACCGCTCAGCTTCTTCAGCAGAGTGAATGACTCTCACTCCACCACCGCCCCACGTGCCATCGGCCTTCAGAACCCACGGATACGGCTCGCGCGATCTCCAGCTCTCAAGTTCCTCGTGGCTTCTCACTCGACTCATATCGGAGATGCGAACTCCCTCTTCCCGAGCCAGTGCAAGCAGGTCGTAGCGGGACGAAACGATCGGGTGGCTCGCAGGTAGTCCAAGTGAACGCTCGATAAGAGCCATCGTTCGCAGCCCTGCACTGCCTTGTGATTTTGCATACTTATGAAGCTCGTGAAGATGGCGAACACTGCGATCACACGAGGGAATCACGATCTCAGGATCCACTGCCTCAATAGCAGAAATCAACGACTCGATTGGGCGAAGCGCGCGGTAGGGGAACGTCTGTTGAACAGCTTGAGTCTTCGTCAGCGCATGATTCGGCATCGGACAGATCGCCGACACCTGGCAACCAGTCTCGGCCAGACCAATTGCAAGGCGCGCCGAATTCGCCCACCAATTCGTATCGGCGAGCAGAACGCGCAGGTTTGAAGAACTGGAGACTCTTGAATTCTTCTGAGACATCTTTATTACCAGAGCCCTCTCGGCGGCAAAACTCGTCCCGCTTCAAAATATGGAAACGAATCAACCATCCTTCTTGGGCTATTCCTCATTCAGATACTGAATCAACGGATTTCGCTGCAACCACCGGGCGCAGGCTCTGGACTCTCGTGCTCACCGAACGAAAACGATGTGCGGTTCGCACCAAGTGCGCTGACAAACGCGGGGCCGCAAAACCGGCTCCAAAGGCAAATCGAAGAAGTGGACCAAAAGTGTTCGCTGCTGTTACTCCGATGAAATAAAGATTCTTTACGCTGGATTCGAAATTCGCAGATAGATGAGGTGTGTCTCCCACGAGACGGAGCCGAGAAATGACCTCCGAATGTAGGAAACCGATCCGTCGCACATCGTATTTATAGCCCGTGGCGGCAATAATGTGGTCCGCCTCGATCGTTTCATTCTTTCCTGACTTACCAGAAAGGTTAACTTTGACTCGTCCATTTTGGACGGTTGCCCCGTGAATCGTGGCGCCGAGATGGAGCCTGACCTTCCCTTCGACTCGTTCCTTGATGAACCAGCATGGTGCCGGCCCAAGCACCTTGCGCACTTTCTCAAGCCGGAAACTCTCCGGCATCAAACGGAAGATGAGCGGGAGGTTCGCACACATCCAAAGCTTCCAACCCGGGCCAATGCCAGTAACCGGCTCCCGAAGGTTCTGAATCCACGAGGGCGCCTTGCCATCCGGCGGATCATGATATTTGAGCTTTGCCGCGCGGGCCACCAATTGAACCGACGCACCGGCCTCATGCAGCAAAGCCGCGATGTCCAGCGCGGAAGCTCCCGCTCCAATCACCACAATTTCTTTTCCCTTGAATTCCTCCAGAGAGGAATGCCGGGAGCTGTGCGTGAGCGCCTCCGCGGGCAACGATGCGAGTTCCTCAGGAAGATATTCGTAGTAAGTGAGTCCGACTGCAACGACGACGCGGCGCGCGGCAATCCCTTCCCCGTTATCTAACGTGATACGAAATCCATCTGGCGACTGCTCCAGGAGACTGACCTTGTGAGGAACAACTTCGGGAACAAGCCTTCGTTGGAATTCAAGTCCGTAGCTGGAGAATTGCGCCAACGGCACCGGCAAGCCGAGGTCGGCGTAAGGGAGATTCTTCTCCCGGCAATAAGCTCCCAGTGTGAAGGTCGAACCGGGATCGGCAAGCGACGAGGCAAATCCCTCCGATTTCAGGTGCATGCCCTTGGGCATATGCTTTAGCCAAAACTCCATCGGAGCGCCAATGATCCTGAAATCGACCCCGGCCGCTTTCAGATGAGCGGCAACGGAAAGTCCGTACGGTCCCGCGCCAATCACTACGATGTCGCAACTATCCATCTAGGTCCTCCCTTACCTTCAAAGCCTTTCTTTTTAAGTCTTCCGGCCACTTAAGTCTCGGCAACAGCATGGGTCGCGGTGTAATCACCCCGTTTTTCAAAGGCACGATCGTATGCCGCGATCAAATTCTTTACTGAATACTTCCAGGCGAGCTCCTGCTCAACGCGTCGGCGCCCGTATACCCCCATCCTTTGTCGTTCCTCGGGATGGTCGAGCAGCCAGAGAATCTTGTTGGCGAAATCTCTAACCTGATCGTTATTGTCACAATAGAGAGAGGCATCTCCGGCACTGAAGCGTCCCTCTTTCAAATCAAACTGCACGATCGGCTTTCCTAGAGCCATATATTCCGGAACCTTAATCATCGTCGAAATATCATTCATCGCGCATGGCTTATCCGGATTCACGCAAACATCGGCTGTCGAAAGAATACTCAGCAATTCGCCGTCCGGAACCCGGCCGGTAAATGTAACCGTGTCTTCCAGATTCTTCTCTCTCACCATCTGTCGCAGTCCGACCAGGCCCGGTCCTCCGCCCACACAAGTGAAATGCACATCTTCGCGTCCGCGATTCTTTACTTCCGCTGCCGCATCGATCAGGATATCCAGACCCTCCTGGATACTCATTGTTCCTACATAACCCACAAGGAACAGCTTGCCGCGCTTCAGCTTCGGCTCCGGAGGCACGAGCCTGAATTTCTCAAGATCCGGTCCGTTGCGAACAACAAACACGTTTCTTGGATCCCGCTCCCCTCTCGCGACCGCAAGCACTTTATAACTTTCATTCGTGGACATCACGACGTCGCTAAAGCGAAACGTCAACTTCTCAAGCCATACCTGGGCGCGGTAGAACAAATCCTCCCGCTCATACTTAGACAGATAAAGCTCCGGGTTTGCATCGTGGTGGTCAAAGATATACTTCACACCAAAGACCTTGAACATCAGGGCAATCAGCACAATGTTGTCCGGCGGATTGCATCCCTGTATCACGTGAAACCCGCGCGTAAGAAATATCCACCATGAATAGACGAATTCCCAGAAGAGCGCACAACCATATTCCAACAAGTAGCCCAACGCAGATGCACCCTCATTCGGCATTGGGTGTCTGTAGATGTGCACACCTTCGAGGGTCTCGAAACCCCTTGTGTACCCCTTCCCCCGCGGCGACAGAACATTCACTTCATATCCAGCCTCTCGAAGGGCACACGCCTCCTTCCACACGCGGGTATCGAATGGCACGGGAAGGTTCTCCACAATGATAAGTATCTTTCTGCGCATATCTGCCCTATGCCTCAAGTGCCCTCAATAACCCCGACAACCCGCACAACATCGTCGCCTCTCCCCAATGCAAAGTCGGCGTCTTATTTACCAGCCAGCTCGAGTAACGCCGATAATAGAAATACCCCGTTGGGTCCTGCATATTGTCAATCGTCCAGTTCGCGACATTTATTGCCGTCGAAAGGCTATCTGGATCTCGATCTCGAAAAAAGACAAGTGTATCGATGGCTTGCGAACTGCACTGAATATCGAGAGGAAGCGTCTTCCGGTCGTAGTACCGCGGCGTTCCGTCGGGAAGAAAGAACGTATTTTTCCAGAACTTGTACCCATGCATCATGGTCTGGTCGTACTGATGATCCCCGGTGCTCTCCGCATAATACTTGAATGAATCCAACACATAGGCGGTATGGAAGTTGTCGATCCAGTGCAGATTCTCTTTTTCTCCGTAATACCACGAACCATCGGCGCGCTGGTACTTTGCCGTATAGCCTATGGCCTTCTGCGCCAGACCACGATATGACTCATTGCGCGTGTAGAAGAAGGTTCGAGCCAACAGACTCGCACCCAGCGTGCTTGCATTGTGGACTCGTTCCACTTTCCCGGGAATATAAGTGATACAAAGTTCCTCACCGTCAGGAAAGGTCTCAAGATCGCGAACGATGTGCTCACAGGCACTCACCGCCATTTCAAGATACTTCTCATTTGGAAAGTGAGCAAAACCGTCCAAAAAGGCGTGCCCGATGAGTGAAGTCCAGACAATCGTTGGAACTCCCTTCGGGAGGTAGTTGGAACGGGACTGATAGTCAAAGTGATTCCCCCACGCGACACCACTGTACCCGCGGGCGTAGTGTTCCATCAACCATTCAAGCGACCTCTTCGCTTCTGCCGCCCATTTCTCGTCTCCCGTTACTTCATGAAGCCGCATGAAGCCGCGCGCCAGAAATCCCATTCCCTTGCTGGATCGCTCCTTCTTGATGCCAAGAACGGGGCGCAGATTGATCGGGAATCGCCTTACTCCTTGCTGCAGAACCTGGCGCAGGAACTTCTTTTCGAATGTAAGCGGACGAAGAAACCGTGCATTCAAACCATCGAACGTATCGTAGGCCCGGTAGTCATTCCGTTTGAGCCAGTCGCATAGCCGCTGAACAGAATCGAATAACTTCGCTCGCTCAGCTAGATCTGAACCGTCGATTGGCCGGACCTCACCAGGAGAAGCCATCGTACTTGCCATTCATGCTCCTCCCTTCGATAATTCTCACGAAATCTACCAACTTCTGGCCGTCCTGGAGCCGTTCCGGCACACGCTTGAATTCGGGATCATTGTTTCCAATTACAACCGTCTGTGCGTGCTGCAGAACGCTCTCTGTGTCGCTCACCATCAGTTTGGATATGTGAGGAATGTGGTTCAGAATAAAGTCACGGTTCGCTCCGACAAGACTAGCGATTTTCACATTCTTGTCGTAGATCCGAAGATCAAACCCTTTCCCGATCAAGTGTTCAATGACTTCGATCATCGGGCTTTCACGTAAATCGTCGGTGCCTTCCTTAAAGCTGAATCCCAACACGCCGATTCGCGGATTCCCTTTGTCAATGATCATCTGTACACCGCGCGCGACCTGCATTTCATTGCTCGGAAGGATAGACGTAAGAATCGGCAACTGCAGATCGTTCGTTTTTGCACAATAAGTCAAAGCCCGCAGATCCTTCGGCAGACATGACCCACCAAAGGCGAACCCCGGACGTAAGTAAGCCGTTGAAATGTTCAGTTTTCGATCCTGGCAGAAGATATTCATCACTTGATGAGCATCAATGCCGAAGGACTTGCATAGATTCCCAATCTCGTTCGCGAAGCCAATTTTCAGTGCATGCCAGCTGTTGTCTACATATTTGATCATCTCGGCTGTTTCAAGGTCCGTCTTGATCAAGGGTGCATCAATCCCTTTGTACAACCCAGCCAGGGTTTCGGCGCTGGCTTGATCCAGCGCGCCGATTACCGTCTTAGGAGGCGATCGAAAATCGCGCACCGCCGATCCTTCCCTAAGAAACTCTGGATTGCTGCAGACACCGAAGTCGATTCCGGCCTTTTTCCCGGAAGATTCCTCTAGGATAGGAATTACGATTTTGCGCATCGTGCCCGGAAGCACTGTACTTCGAATAACGACCGTGTGGCGCTCCGTCTTCTGTTGAAGCGCTTGGCCTATCTGCTCGCAAATTCGCCGAATATACCGCAAATCGAGGTTGCCATTCGGCTGGCTCGGCGTTCCCACGCAGACGAAAGAAAGGTCCGTTGCTAAGATCGCTTCAGTGGCATCATCCGTGGCGTGAATCCGTCCGGCGTTCACCATTGCGGCAATAATATCGCCTATCTCCGCTTCGATAATCGGGGTCTGTCCGCGGCGAATTAAATCGACTTTCGCAGCTACCGGGTCGACGCCGAAGACTTGGTGCCCGTCCTGCGCCAGGCAGCCTGCCGAAATAGTGCCAACATATCCCAACCCAAATACGCTAATTCTCAAGATATTACGATCTCCTGAACGGACAACTTTCTCGTTACAAACAATCGAACAACTCTAGGCACGCTGAACAACGTGTTCGTAGGCACCGGAACCGCGAGGACTATCTCGCAGTCGGCGATGCTGGTTATTCACTGCAAACGGCCCGTCACTTCACTTGCTGGATTTCCCGCCACGGAAAATCTGGAGAGATTCGCGCCCTTTCGCTCTTCAAGTCGATACAAGAGATAATCGAGCTTTGACGCCAAACCCCACCGGATCTTGCGAACAAAGTTCTGAGTAGGCTTGACAGCGACCCAACCAAAGCAGAACCTCAGCCAGGAATACCTCCAAGATAAGTAGGGCGTTCCCAGAGTTCCGCCAAGCTCCCTCGCGAGTTCACTAGCTTCTGCAAGGATGTGGGATTGCTCCGGATAAAAGTAGATCAATGCGTCGCGCAAAAACTGTACACAAGCTGCTCGTGCCGCGGCGTCGTCTCCAAGCGACCTTAGATATTTGATGTGCAGTTGCATTGAGATCCAATGCGCATCTATCTTCTTGGGGAATCTCCCGATGAAGCTCAGACTATCGAAGCGGAAAGCCCGGTAGTAAACATTGGCACTGTGTACGAATCGGACTCCATTGCTCGCAAGCAACACACGGCAGAAGTATTCTCCATCATCGTCCCCAAGCAAACGGATATCCCAAGGACCAGCAGCTTCCGTGAGCTCTCTACTCACAAGCCAGGAGGCAGTCTGCATGTAAATATTCTGATCCATCTTCCTGAGCAGCCATTCCCTGGGCGTAAGGTCGCACCACAATGAAGTCGGTTTGAATTGCGCTCGGCTGTACCGATACATAAAGCGACCCCAGGGCGATGACAATAACGTTTGCTTGCTCAACCCGGCAATCACATATTCCATCTGTTTGGCGATCTTATCGGGCGCTAATAGATCATCGGCATCAAGCCACTGAATATAGTCCCCATGGCACTGGCTGAAGGCATTGTTTCTCGCCGCCGACGCGCCTTGATTCGGCTGGGAAATCACGCGCACTCCCCGGGGCTCAAACTGGCGCGCGATCGAAAGCGTCGCGTCCTTCGATCCGTCATCTACGACAATAATTTCAGTGCGCGGCCAGGTCTGTGCGAGCGCGGAGCGGAGGGTGACGGCAATCCACGCTTCAGCGTTGTAGGCGGGGATGAGAATCGAAACCAAAGGTACTCGCTCGGGCACTTTCACCGGTGCGGTCTCCTTTATTTCTTGCGACGGTTCGATCTTCGGATCGCCGTCGCCGTCAGATTCGTCAGATGGTCCAGTCTTACTTCGCGTGGCTGGTTGAACCCCTTCACGCAACAGGTTGACCACCTGTCGCATAGGCGCAAGCCCGCCATGCAACAGGACGACCGATCCGGCGTAGATGAAACCAGCTGCCAAAGTAGTGGTCACCACCCGTACAAAAGCCGCAAGCGCCCCAGGAATGACGAAGAAGGATGGGGCCGCGTGACTCAATAGTACGATCACCGCGACCGTAATCAAGGAAGCAACAACAAATCGCCAGACTACCGACAGCACTGAAGTTATCTTGAGGTGAATCGGAAGGCCAGCATACCAGATGCCTGGAACGGTCAAAACCCAGAAGGATGCGCTCCACGCCGTGGCCACCCCCGGTGGTCCCCAATGCAGGCCAAGAATAAACAGCGCCACCGTGACGCCAAACTCGAGGATATCCCAACGCAAATAACGGTCCGGTCTGCCTGCCGAAAGGTGGATCCAACCATGCGTGGTGTAAAGAATCATGATTCCGATTCCGGGTCCAAAAAATGTGAAGATTTGTCCCGCCGGGCCCCATTTTGGGCCAAGCAACACCAGGATCAAGTCCTTCCCGACCAAGGTGAGGACCGCTCCTACCCACATCCCCACAAAAGCCATCACGGAGAGCGCACTCAGAATCGCCCGCCGGTAATTCTCGGGATTTTGCTTGGCCCGGCTGAGACCCGCAACAACAACAAGCGCAATGGAAGCTACAAGCTGGTTCGACGGCAGCGCAAACAAGTCATAGGCCTTCTTGTAAAACCCCAGAGACGAGGCGCTAAAGCGCCACCCGACCAGCAAATTATCCGTATTTCGGGCGCCATAGTTCACGGCGAACGTACTATACGTGTGCACGGCAAAACGCAGCGTAGGGCCGGTTTGCGGCACTCGACACGGCATGCCCGGCGTCCATCGGCACAGAATCCAGGCCCCCGCACACGTGACGACTGGAACGACAACCACTCCAAAAACCAACGCCCAGTACCCGAATCCTTCCCAGGCAAGAACAATTGAAAGGACAACGGATACCAACCGGCCGCAGATGTCATTGAACGAAACCCATGGGAAGAGCATAGCCCGCCTCAGCAAAGCCAGGTGAACTGTGGAGAGGCTGGTAATGAAGATTGTTAGCGATATACCTTCGGTGACGTGAATCACGTTCGGGTCGTGATAGAACCTCGCGAGTAGAGATCCCGCAGCCGCAAATCCAACCGTGAACAGGATTCCAAAACCAGTGCTGATCCAAAACAGGTTACTGGCGAGCCCGTGAGTGATATCTTCTCGCTGGATGATCGCTTCTGTTAAGCCATTGTACCCAAAATTGACCAGGAGCAGGCTGAACGTGGTGACCATCGCCACCAAACCAAAGTCTCTCGGCGTCAGAATTCGCGCCAAAATCACGGTGGAACAAAGCTGGATGACAAGTCCGAGCCCGCCGGCAAACATGGTGGCCCCGGCGCCACGAACCGTCAGTCGGCGCAGTTCGCCATTCCCTGAGGGAACAGATGGTGCGATCGTCCCGTCCGCATTAAATGGCCTCACGACTTACCTCGATTGCAAGTCCATCTGGACGGTTTGCTCGAATCGCCTGCGGATCTTGAATCGCAAATGTCCGCCTGCGCGTAAATGGATATAAGACAAGTGCGTTGGCAGATAATCTTGGTTCTATTCAATTTGTCCGCGATCCATACAAAGGTCTCTCTTCAGTATCCTGACAAGTTGGCGATTCATGTTGCCTAAGTTCTGAGCGATGGATTGAACCCAGATTTCCGTTTCGATCGTTCCTCTTTTGCCCCCTACAATCTCTCGAAGCCAGGCGCGAAATCCGACAAGTGCGGTATCGAAAAGCGGCCCAAAGACATCTCCTATTTTGAGGAAGACTTGTCATCGATACACTCCAGCTCGCCGAGTCGGAGCATCCTGCTCGCCAGAAGTTCTGAACCGCCTTCGGTCAAGTGGACCTCATCCGCCATGAGCGGAATTCCCCGTTTTTCATCAGCGTATTCGAGGCAACGACCGCCATCACATGTCGCTCGATAGATGGATGCGTAGCAAACATTCCAAGTCTTTGCCAGGTCCCGCATCTCGTCGTCTAAGGCCGCCGAATAAGCTACGCGGTGCTTCTGGGCCAAGTTTGGATTCTTCCAGGCAATTGAATACGCGAGAAGTCTGGGTAAGGGCGCATCGTATTCCGCGACCGGACCGAAAACAAGAACCTTTATGCCATGTGCCTTGGACCAGCTGACAATTTCGTCGAGCGCACCCAGGTTTTGCGAGTACCAACGTGCCTCCACAAGCAGGGCCTGCACCGGGCGGGACGGCAAATACTTCTGAAATACGAATTCCAGGAATCGCTTGCACAGCGCCGTACCTTCCGGACGAACCGAAGGCTTGCAGCCCCACACAGCCGCGAGCGCAATATTCGCCTCAGGAAGTGATGTCTGCAATCCACCAGATAATGCTCCCGCCGTGCTGTCTCCGAGCAATAGGTATGTCGCCTTCCCCGGGGTCGTCTGTAAGCAGAGGGCGTCATCAAATACTGTCGCCTGATTCCTGGGAGTGATTGCACAATTGCCTAATTGGCCGAGAATTGGAGTGCCCACAGGTGGGGCGTCGACAATCGAAGATCTTGGAGCTGATATCTCCTTGGTTGAGGCGATTACAGTTGGATCGTCTGCGGCCGAAACGCGAGCGGATGGCGCCCCGGAGGAGGAGAGAAACGATGCAACTTGCACTGCACGGGCCGGGAAACGTCCTTGCAAACCGCGGGCGTAAATCACTGCCCCAGAAGACAAGATCAACATTGCCGTGACCGCCGCGGAGAGCCCAAAGAGTGGACGCCGCTCTATTCGCCGCGGGTAGGCGCGGAACGGGCGCTCAACGAACCTCCAGGATAGAGTTGCCAGTACAAACGAGAGCAGAATCTCCATCGCCTTTTTCCCCATTGGAGACGAGAGAATGAACGCCCATCTGTGCGGAGCGAGCCCGCTTAGATCCACCGCAAAACCTAGATCGTTCAAAACGATGATCGGCCAGTGCCAGAGATAGAGAGAATATGAAATCAGGCCTACAAAAACTATTGGACGCAAGGACAGCACCCGGGAAACTAAGGACGAACCCGACTCACCTGCGCCGATGATCAATGCCGATCCGACACACGGAACAAGAGCATGCATTCCAGGGAATGGTGTCTGCGAATTGAACCGTAATGTCGAGTAGCAGATCATGGCGATTCCCAGTATCGTAGCCGCATTTCTCAGCACCGCGGTTCGGAGGCGAGGGAAATAGCCCAAAGACATGATTGTTCCCAAGAGCAGTTCCCAGGCTCGCGTGTACGGCATATAGAACGCCGTCACCTCGTTGTAATGGAGTGTGAGTTCGCCAGCTGCAAATGAAGCAAAAAAGAGCGCCACGACTGCTAACTTCAGTCGCTGCGGAAAGAACCGGCGCGTAATGACAAGGAAAATTGGGAACAGAATGTAAAACTGCTCCTCGACCGCCAGCGACCACGTGTGCAGCAAAGGGTTGGATGTCGGCGAATCAAAATAGCCTGAATGCGTCCAGAAAAAGAAGTTTGAGGAGGATGTGGTTGCCGCAATTACCGATTTGGCGTAAGTAACAAACTCAGTAGGAAGCAGCAAGAAGCTGAGCACTGCGCTCACACCGATGAGCGTGGCGAAAAGTGCGGGGAAGATTCGCCGGATACGGCGCTCATAAAATGCGATGACTGAAAAACGGGAGGAAGCTATCTCTGAGAATACAATTGCGCTGATCAGATACCCGGAGATCACAAAAAAAACGTCGACACCGACAAATCCGCCTGGGAGGCGTGTAGGAGAAAGATGAAACGCCAAGACGCTTAAAACTGCGATGCACCTAAGTCCATCGATATCTGGACGGTATTTAAGTGTTGTATTCCGATTAGATACATCATTCATGTAGTGATCTCCTGCACAACCGTGTTTCAAAAAGTTGCGTCTCGCTTCGGGACGGTTGAACTAGCTTAGATATGGTGCAAAAAAATCGTCATCGATCGCGTTGTTCGATGTTCCGGCGGAATTGGACGTTCGATGGATTTCGGATAACCATAAACCCTTCGAGATTCGCCGGATTCGAGACGGTCTCAGACACACGCAGGAGCGTCGAAGGCCAGATCCACACCGAGGCATCGCCTTTATTACATGATTGTGAATGCTCCACCGCCTAACAGGCGGTGGCTTCTGGTTACGGCTGGAAGCCGGATTGATCGGCCGTGCGGCCGATTACACCACGTTGAAATCATCGTCTGGTTCCGGAGGCTTTTGCTCCTC
>Ga0182024_10000902_pt1 | contig 76493 bp, 59 predicted proteins | sample P32metaG_FD_120480 | JGI IMG/M metagenome (GOLD analysis project Ga0182024, IMG submission 120480) | Permafrost microbial communities from Stordalen Mire, Sweden - P3-2 metaG (Illumina Assembly) | ecosystem: Environmental > Terrestrial > Soil > Wetlands > Permafrost | place: Sweden: Stordalen...
GCCACAACCAACAACCACTCCTCCGGCCCGCACTCCTGGGCCGTCGCTCGATCGATCACCGTCTTTCCCGCCCACTCCGACGTCACGATGTCCCCCGCGTCGAGCAACCAATGCTCCCGCGCCCTCGGCGGCCCATCAGCAATCTCCGAAACCAGATATTTCGCCTGTGCGCTGTAGTAGTTCGGATAACCATCGCCGCCCAGGTCGATGGCCTGATTCGCCTTAACCAGTTCGTCGAGCCACTGAAGCCCGTCGACATCGGTTTGCCAGACCGCAAGGCGTGCGCCTTCCTTCGACTCCGCCGTTGCAGGCGACGATCCACCATCCGCTTGTCGCAAGACGCTGATGTGCCATCCGAGCATGGTCTATTCTTTCCGTTGAATCGCGCAGGCGAACGCTTCCACCATGCGCGTCCTCAAACCCCAATATATCCGGGACCATAAAGGGGGTCACTACTAGTGACCCCTTTTACACGCTTGCTGCGCGCGATAATCATAGTTATAGAGTTATGTGGACAATGGCATTATGCGCTACCGGCAAGAAAGTCGGCGAGACTTCGTCATCGGCCTCCCCGCCGTTGTGGCCGCCGAGAAGTTCCCCAATCGGGTGCGGTCGGATCCGGCTGTTATGTTCGAGTCGAGAAAGGTTTTCGCATGAAGCGCGCACGGCAAATAACCAGCGGCATTTTTGGTCTTGCCTTCGCTCTGCTCGCTGTTTATTGCTCGATCCGTGCGATTCAGGTCTATCGCCAACTGGACGGGCGGCCGGACATCCACGATTCGGCACGCGACTGGTCAACCGGTGCTTCTGCATGTTTTGTCGCCTGCGGTGTCATTTTAGTCCTCGCAAGGAAAAAGCAGGCGGCGGTCAGTCAGCGCGATGCCACTGGCGGCGGACCTCCATTCCGATGGTGGAGGACTACAGTAGGGATGGTCCTCCTGGCGGCTGTGGGTCTTGTGGCTGTATTGGCTGTCATCATAATCCTCCAGCCGCCGCCTAAAGTGGTTCCTTCAATAGCGCCACCGCCACCGCCCGACCTACCGCATGCGCCCGCTCCGAGCCCCCCCACAGTGCCGTAGAAAAGCGAACACAGCACACGGTGCAAACTAAAGGTTCGCGCAAACTAAATGTTCGCGTCACCTTAAGTTTCTTCCGTCACCTTAAGTTTCTCCCGCTGGCAATGGGGCCGGGCAAGGGTATGCAAAGTCCCTCGAAGGAAAATTGCGTAAGAAAGGAACCCGGCGGCGATTGTTTTAGCCGACAAGCCGCCGGGGAATTCATCCTTAACGCGCGATGGCGAAAATCGGTCCGCAAATGCTGGCCGCCTGAATCTCGGAGCGCCCAGCTTGATCCGATGATCCGCAACGGCCTGTGCGCGGCACCGGGATTCCTCATTACCAATTTTGGCCTTGACGTGATTTTGGCCGCCGCATTATATTTCGTATCGACTGGTAGGTTGTTGTGTGAAGACGCGTCCAGCTCGGGAGGAACGCCATGCATTCGCTTCGGGTTTTGGCCTTCGCGGCATTGGTTGGACTTTTAGTTTCTTCCCCCGTGCGGGCGCTCTCCTTGACCAACGGCGACTTTGAGACCCCAACCGTCCCCGTCGGGGGTTTTACGAATTTCGCCGCCGGGAGCGCTGGAATCACCGGCTGGGCGGTCGTGGGAAATGCGGGAACCGATGTCTCCATTGTCAGCGGCACCTTTACACAGAATGGTTTCAGCTTCCCCGCCGAGAGCGGCGTCCAATGGGTTGACCTGACAGGCGACGGCAGTAATTCCGACACCGAGGGAGTTGAGCAAACCGTCGCCACCACGCCAAGTACGGATTATTCCCTTTCGTTCTGGGTGGGCAATGTCGTCAACCCGGGCGGCATATTCGGAACCACCAGTACCGTGGATGTGCTAATCAACGGCACGCTGGTGGATGCGGCCGAAAACACAAGCGGTAGCGGAACCACCACGCTGAATTGGGAGCAATTCATCGTTCCTTTTTCCGCCACTTCCTCCACGACCACGATCGCCCTTCTCAATGGCGATCCCGCCGGCGATAATTCCAATGGATTGGACAACGTGAGTCTGACCCAGGGCGGCGTCCCCGCCGTCCCACTGCCCCCGGCGATGTGGCCAAGCTTGGCGATGCTCGCCGGCCTGCTGGGGGTAAAGCGCCTGCTTCGCCACCGCGCCAGTCGCCTCGCTTGATCCGCGGCCGTAATCCTGAGTAGCTGGGACTTTTGAAGGTCGTGCGGTCCGCCGGAAGTTTCGCCGGCGTGACCCACTACGCTGGCCGATTGGCTCCGCTGCTGCTCTGTCTCGATCCTCCCGATGTTCGGCGCTTGTTCGGTAGCGCGATGTCCATTTCGTCTGTGCAAACTAAAGGTTCGCGTCACCTTAAGTGTCTCCCGTCACCTTAAGTTTCTCCGCGTCACCTTAAGTTTCTCGCGTCACCTTAAGTGTCTCCCCAACTGGTTACACCGTCGTATGTCGCCCGCCTCGCATATAGTGCCGGCAAAAGCAGTGCATAGAACTACGAAGGTTCCTTGAGTAAACTCAATAGATGTGGCGATCATCTACGGTCAAGAATTTGCCGGACAACACGGCAAACGTGTGGCAGCCCAACGCGCGACTCAGATTGTCCGAATCTCATTGATTGGCATGATGGTCGCAGGGCTCGTTGGCGGTTTGATAGTCGCGGCGTACTGCCAGCAGTGGTTCGGGCCGCTCGGTTGGATCAAAAACCATGTTTGGTTTTGGGCCATCATCGAATGTGGAATCTTGTCGGGGATCTGGGCCGGGGATCGGTGGTGGGACAGAACTACAACTCAACTCGCCAAGGATTCTGTCACATGGATGCAAGGCGGGCATGGCGAAGAACTGGTAGCGCGGTATCTGAACGATCTGCCGGACACATGGCACGTGTTCCACAACGTCAAAATTCTGGACCGATGCGATCTTGACCACGTTCTGATCGGACCTGGCGGCGTCTTTTGTATTTCCACAAAGACGAATCGTGGTTCGTACACCGTTGGGCCGGATGGCAGGTACTTCCTGAACGACGAAGAAACAAATCACATTCGTCAATCAATAAAGCTAGCGATGGAACTGAGGGATCGCATGAAAGCGATTCTTGGCGAAGTGCCGTGGATTCAGGCGGTCCTGATGGCCCCAATTTCATACATCGAGTTCAACACGATTCAGGATCACGTCTGGGTTCTGCACGAAGAAAATCTGCGGAATGGGTTTTTCCAGGGGTCGCAGGAGAAGTTAAGCAACAGCGACATCGAACAGTGCGCGAAAGCGGTTAAGGCCATCGCGGATCGTGGCAACCATCTTTAGCGTGCTCGTTGGCCACCCCTCGCCCCGATCCACTCCTTCATCCTTTAAATGCAACAGAGTTCAATCTGAACTCCACACCTTGATCTTGGTCAATTACCAGCTCGCGCCTATTCAAGGATGGAGAGCAAGCATCGCCAAATCAGGGAGCGACCGTGGACGGCTGTGGCAATTAGGACATTGTGCCTTATCGGGCCACCTTGGGTCAGCGAAGCCTGGACGTAACGCGCCGTCAATTGCGCGCTGGCGCCTATTCCCTGGTGAAATGACTGACCTGAGCAATTCCACCGTGTGCGAGCCTACGTAGGAGCAGGGTGAGGCTTGGTGCGGACCCTTGGCGAACCGTTGCGGGGGGACGATGCCCGCGGTGGATTTTATCGAGACCATCCCCCGCCGGCCGAAACCCTAGGCCGGCGGGCCAATTCAGGGGCGCTGGGTCGTATTACAGAGGGGGTTGTCAAGATGCGCAGCGACTCTTTACGCTGGATGACGGTGACCAAAATGCTCAATCATCTGCACTGGGCATGGGCGGCATTGTGGTGGCTCTGGTCCAAAGTCAGAAGCCTCCACCGCCGGTGGGCCGCACAGAGGCAGCGCGGACGCGAAGCCCACGATCCACTATCTCAGTCCGCCATCATCCCGAAACCCCACGCACAGGAGCCGCGGCAGCGCACCCTTTCCGCGGTGGTCGAAGCCGAAAAGCTGACAGAGCCAGGCCGAACATGCTGGAAATGCGGAATATCGGTTCGCATGAATTCGAGGGTGAAATGATCCTAGAGCAGCGCCGCCCGATCACGAATTTAGGACGCAATGTCCTGTGCGATCGGTTGCCCCCCTATCAATCCGTTGCAATGAAAACCAGATACCTCTGGCCGCGATCCTTTCCCGCCAACCCCGGCGCATGGACCCAATTTGAGTGAGTTTATGGAGTTTATAGACACTTGATAAACTCGCTAAACTCTCTATAATTCCGTGATGGACCCGATCGAGAATCCGTTTACTCCTGGCGCTGGTACTCCTCCACCCGAATTGGCCGGACGTGATGGGATACGAGAAGCCATTCGGGTGGCCATCGAGCGTGTACGACGAGGGCGTTCCGCCAAAAGCGCCCTGATGGTCGGACTGCGAGGGGTCGGCAAAACCGTGTTGCTCGACCGCATGAGATTGGATGCAGAACACACGGGTATCCTCACGCTGCGCATCGAAGCGCCCGAAGATAGGTCTCTGCCTGGGATACTCGCCCCGGAGTTGCGACAGGTTCTGCTGAAGTTGAGCCTGAACCATCGTGCGGCCGATTACGGAAAAAGGGCATTGCAGGCATTGGCCGGGTTCGTCAAGGCATTGAAGGTTAAGTACCAAGACATCGAAGTTGGCCTTGATTACGCGGCCGAACCCGGCTTGGCAGATAACGGTGATCTGCAACATGATCTAAGAGACTTGTTGCAAGCAACAGGTGAGGCTGCCCAAAAAGCTGAAACGGCTATCGTCATCTTCATCGACGAATTGCAGTATGTCGACGAATTGCAGTTGGCAGCGCTGATTACGGCGTTGCACACCATTTCGCAACGCGGTCTCCCTGTGATTTTGATCGGCGCTGGTTTACCGAATTTGAGGGGCAATACAGGTAAAGCAAAGTCTTATGCCGAAAGACTCTTTGAATTCCCTTCTATTGGAGCATTGCCTCAGCCAGCAGCGGAACAAGCTATCGTAGTGCCCCTGCATAATGAAGGCGTGAAGATTGACGCTGACGCGCTCTCAGTCATCATATCTAAGACCCGCGGTTATCCATATTTTCTACAGGAATGGGGTAAGCAATCTTGGGATGTTGCGCCCGGATCGCCGATCCGCAAACAGGATGTCGATAGGGCATCTGAGATCGCAATCGCGGCATTGGACGCAAGTTTCTTTGGCGTTCGTTTTGACCGGTTGACAAATGCGGAGAAAAAGTATTTGAGGGCAATGGCTGCGTTGGGGGTAGGGCCGCATCGCTCCGGCGATATTGCCAAAGAATTGAAGCGTGCTGTGACTTCGCTTGGGCCGGTACGAAATACCTTGATAAGCAAAGGGATGGTTTGGAGTCCAAGCCACGCCAGCACCGCATTTACTGTCCCGCTATTTGATGAGTACATGAAGCGGATAATTTCTGACAACGATTTTGAAGCCGATACGGTCATTGACGAGATTGACCGGCACGTTCGTAAAACCAGTCGCGCCCATTCACGCTGGCGTCGCAAAAAGTAAAACGTTTCCTACCCCATCCCTTCAATGACCCGCCGCGGCAAACCATCCACCGCCCCAGGGTCCGGGTGAAGGCCCAGGATCGCGACCCTTCAATTTTAAGCGATGAAACGGGGACGTAGGACGCAGCTAGTATTTACGGATGCGTGCTGGCCGATCCTCCCGACACTTCGTGTGTTCAAATCCGAGCCGCGCCGACGCGCCTGTGCCTCATAGCCGAAGGTCGTTGAGTCGCCGCCCCGGACCGAGCCGATACGGCCCGGCTCTATATTGCAAAAGCTCTCGTGGAAGAAAATTTGTTTGGTATTCAACAATCGCGCCACCGAATCCTCGACTCTAATCTGGGTTAGATCAATTCGGCCACGAAGCCTTACCCAGTTACCCAATCGCAGTTCGAACCGAGCGCAAAAAATTTTTATGAAGGTTCCTTGGAGGAAGTTGCTTTGAGGAAGTTGCGAGTTGCGAGTTTCAGGGGAAGTTGTGAGTTGCTAGTTGCCAGTTAGAGGCGGGGATGTTGCGAGTCAAAGGGACGGCCGCCTCTTGGTATTCACTCGCCACTCGCCACTCGCAACTCACTCAAACTACATCGACCCCGCATACTGCGCGATGCAATTCGGCACCGGGTAATGCTTCATCAGGAATTCGCGCAACTGGGCGCGCTCGGCGATCAGGAAATGGATCGGCTCGTCCAACGTCTTGCCGGAGAAGTTCACAGCGCGCACCAGGTCCTGCGGGCTGGTGGCCATGTTCAAGGAATCCTCTTCGCGGTTCATCGGCAGCAGGTGAAATTGCCACGCCTGCCGGCGATTCAGCATCCGCAGGCAATTGGTTTCAATCTCCTGCTGGCGCAGATCGATCACGCCGGCGATGCGGAGATATTGCTCCACCCACGCGTCCTCGATAGCCCTGGGATTGATCCCATACAACCGCTCGGCCAGATCGCCGAACGGCCGGTGCGACATCTTCTGCACCTTGAGAATGTGTTCGACCTGCGCCTCGCTGAGCGCGCCCTGCTCGACAAGCAACTGTCCGATCTGAATGCCCTTCAATCCGCCTCCTTGAATGCTAATGCTTCTATCGGCGGTCAAGTGCCCTCGCTCAAGCAGAAAGGTCCGCTAAAAGAGGATCGAGCGCGGCTATTGCGGCCATAATCGCAGGACTTCCTCCACGTTCCGCTCCAGGGGCTGCTCTCCCGCCAGCCAGTGCACCTGGCGAAATCGCCGAAACCATTTCATCTGCCGCCGCGCCAGTTGGCGCGTGGCGATCTTGATCTGCTCGACCGCATCCTCCAATGAGCGGCGGCCCTGGATGTGCTCGATCAGCTCCCGATATCCGGTCGCTTCCTGCGCAGTTTTGGATAGCTGCGGATATTGCCGCAGAAGCTCGCGGACTTCCTCGACCCAGCCGTCGGCGATCATCTGTTTCACCCGCGCGTTGATCCGGCCATTGAGGGCTTCGCGTTCCCAGAGCAGGCCGATCCACACTGCCGGATAGCGCGACGGCGATCCCGATTCCCATTGCGATTGCAGGGATGAGATGGTCTGTCCCGTGATCTGGAAAACCTCCAGAGCGCGGACGAGGCGTTTGCGGTCGGCGGCGTGAATCCGGTCGGCGGCCGCGGGATCGACCTGCCGCAATCGCTCGTGCAGTTGTGCCCCGTCCAGCTCGCGTAATTTCTCGCGCAGCGATTCATCCGCTGGCGGACCCTCGAATAATCCCTCAAAGAGAGCCTTGAAAAAAAGTGGCGTTCCACCCGTGGCGATGAGCTTGGCGCCCTGTTGCTGCGCCGATGTGATCGCCGCCTGCGCCAGCGTTACGAATCGTGCCGCGCTGAAAACCTCATCCGGGGCCACGCAATCCAGCATGTGATGCACGACCGCCGCGCGACAATCGGCCGACGGCTTGGCGGTCCCGATGTCCATGCCGCGGTAGACCTGCATGGAATCGACACTGAGGATTTGCGCGCCGCTCCGCCGGGCAATTTCAAACGCCAGCGTTGATTTTCCCGAAGCGGTCGGGCCCAGAATCACCAGCATTGGCGGTTCGCCTGTCATTGGAAACCTAGCCGCGCAAGATCACCGTGGCGTAAACGGTCCGGTCGCCTGTTTCGCAAGCTTATTTTACTTCGGCCGCGCGAGCGAAGGCATCGCGCGGCCTTTTCATTTGGCATTGGCTGAGGCGATGGCGGCGTTGCGCTGCAGGATCGGCAGCTTGACGCGCTTCATCGCGCTGCCGCGAAGCTGCGCGCGGTAATCTTCCGCGGTCCACTTGAGGACCGCGTCCAGCTCCAGCGTTCCGCTGGCAAAGCGGGGCGCCAAGCGCGGATCCACTGACTCCACCGCCCGGCGGTTCCACGGGCACACATCCTGGCAGATGTCGCAGCCGTAAATCCAATCACCGAATTTGGATGCCATTTCCGGCTCGATCTCGCCTGGGTGCTCGATGGTGAAATAAGAGATGCATCGGCTCGCGTCGAGCTGATACGGCTGCAGCGCCTGCGTCGGACAGGCGTCGATGCACCGCCGGCACGTTCCGCAGCGATCGATCGCCGGCTCGTCCACCGGCAGCGGCAGCGTCGTGAGAATCTCACCCAAAAACAGCCACGAGCCGATCTGCTCATCGATCACGCAGGTATTCTTCCCCAGCCATCCGATGCCCGCGCGCACGGCCAGCTCCTTCTCCATGACCGGCGCGGTGTCCACGCTGCAGCGCGTCCGCGCATCGGGCGCCGCCTCTCGCAGCCAATCGGCCAGACGATGCAGACGCGGTTTGAGCAACTCGTGATAATCATCCCCCAGCGCGTACCGTGCGACGCGTCCTTGCCGCGACGATTCATCGGGCGGCGACAGCGGCGAATAATAATTCAGCCCCACGCAAATCACACTGGCTGCGCCCGGCAGATACGCACCCGGATCGGCCCGTTCCTCAAACCGGCTGGCCAGATATGCCATCGACCCGGCCTGCCCCGAATCCAGCCATTGGCGCAGATAATCCCGATATCGCGACGGCTGCGCCGATGCGATTCCCACACGATCGAAACCGAGCTCGCCCGCACGGGTTTTCAAATCGGCGGCGAGTTGAATATCGGTAGATCCTTGCACGACTGGATTATATCGCGATCTCTCGTAGAGTAATCCCCAGCCATGGATGGCCAACGCCTCATCGCCGGGGCCATGAGCGGGACCAGCGCCGACGGCGTCGATGTGGCCTTGGTGCGCATCGTCGGCCGCGGGCTGGAAATGTCGGCCACGCTTCTGCGGCATCATCTTCGCCCGTTTCCCGACGAACTAAGAAACCAGATCCTCCGGACGCGCTGCGCGCCCTCTATTTCGCTGGCCGATCTGGCGCGCATGGGCCGGGAGATTTCTCTCAATTACGCAGCCGCGGTGAACGAAGCATTGCTGGCGGGGGGCCTGAGCGGCGCCGATTTGGCTGCCGTCGCCGCGCACGGCCAGACGCTCTATCATCATCCACCCGATACGATCCAATGGCTCGACCCCGCGCTGGTGGCATCCGAGGTGGGGTGCGCCGTGGTGAGCGATTTCCGCCGCGCCGATTGCGCCGCCGGCGGGCAGGGCGCGCCGCTGGTTCCCCTGGCGGATTTCCTGCTGTTCGGCGGATCGGCCAGGCATCGCGTTCTGCTGAACATCGGCGGAATCGCCAACCTCACGTTTCTGCGCGCCGGCGCCCGTATCGATCAGGTGGTCGCCTTCGACACCGGTCCAGGCAATTGCATCAGTGATCACCTCATGCGCAGCAACGCCGAACCCTGGGACCAGGGCGGCCGCCGCGCCGCCGAAGGCAAAGCAATCGAGCCGATCCTACGACGCATGCTGGCCGATCCATATTTTTTAAAGCCGCCGCCCAAGTCCACGGATGGACCGGCGATGCTCAGAATTTTCACCGACGCTCACGGCGACGAAGAATATCCGCTGGAAGATTTGCTCCGCACTGCCTGCGCCATCACCGCCGAATCCATCGTGCTGGCGATGCGGCATTTCCTCGAGCCATATCCAGATGAAGTCATCGTCAGCGGTGGGGGAGTGCAGAACCGAACGATGATGTCACTGCTGCGCCAGCGGCTCGGCAATGTGCCACTGCGGATCAGCGACGAGCTGGGCATCATGTCGGCCGCCAAGGAAGCCGTCGCGTTCGCCCTGCTGGGCGCGGCGACGCTGGACGGCATCGCCGGTAATATTCCCTCGGCCACGGGGGCGCGGCGCGCCGTCGTTGGCGGCGCCGTCACGCCAAAACCATGAAAAAAACGGACGATCCCCAACCGCCCGACCGCTCCGGCCTGCTCACCGAGCAACGATTGCCCGAATCGATGGATCTGGACCGGATGCCCACCGCCGCGGCGGTGGAGTTGATGAATCGGCAGGACGCCATCGCCGTGGCGGCCGTTGCGGCGCAGCGGGATGCCGTGGCCGCCGCGGTGGAATTGGTAGCTGATCGCCTGCGCGGCGGGGGGCGGCTGATCTATGTCGGCGCGGGAACCAGCGGCCGGCTGGGCGTGCTGGATGCCGCCGAGTGCCCGCCGACTTTCGGGACTGATCCGGGAATAGTGCAAGGGATCATCGCCGGTGGCGAGGCGGCGATGTTCCGCTCGCAGGAGGGCGTCGAGGATCGCGCCGACGACGGCGCCGCCGCCATCGACGAGAAAGGGATCGCAAAATCGGATGTCGTAATGGGCATCGCCGCCGGCGGCACCACCCCGCTTGTCCGCGGCGCGCTGCGACGCGCCCGGGAGCACGGGGCGGCGACGATTTTCCTCTGCTGCGTTGCCCCCACGGCGGATGAGCCGCAGGCGGATATCGTGATCCGTCCGCTGGTCGGCCCCGAGGTTTTGACCGGCTCAACGCGCCTGAAGGCGGGGACGGCCACCAAGCTGGTGCTGAATCAGATCACCACCCTGGCGATGGTACGGCTGGAGAAGGTGTATCAGAATCTGATGGTCGATCTGCGGGCCACGAACCTGAAATTGCGCGACCGCAGTGTGCGCATCGTTCAGATGATCACGGAATTGGGTCGGGACAAGGCGACGGCGCTCGTGGAGTCGGCGGATGGGGAGGCGAAGACAGCGATCGTCATGCATCTGAGAAATGTCGGCGCGGCGGAGGCGAGGGAGATTCTTAAATTGAATGTTGGAATATTGCGCGGGGCGATTCAGGCTTGCGACTGAAGTCGCAAGCCCGGTACGAAAGTCTATCGTTCTTCGATCGGCACGACCTTGCGATCGAACGGCCCGCGATAATCGTCCTGCGGGCGGATGATGCGGTTGTTGCTGTGCTGTTCCATGATGTGCGCGGTCCAGCCGGCGGCGCGGGCGATGGCGAAGATCGGCGTGTACAGGTCGATCGGGATGCCCATCGTGTAGTACGCGCTGGCGCTGAAGAAATCGACGTTGGGGTGAATGTTCTTCACTTCCTTCATGATGGGGATCAGCCGCTCGGACATCTCGTACCACTTGGTGTTCCCCGCGTCCTGGCCCAGTTGCTTGCTCATCTTGCGAAGGAAGGTGGCGCGGGGATCCAACGTGCGATAGACGCGATGCCCGAAGCCCGGGATTTTTTCACCAGCAGCGAGCATGGAACGGATGCGTTCCTCGGCGGCGTCGGCGGTGCCGCAGTCCAGCAGCAGCTCCATGACTTCCTGGTTGGCCCCGCCATGCAGCGGGCCCTTGAGAGCGGCGATGGCGGCGGTGACGGCGGCGTGCATGTCCGCCAGCGTCGCCGCCGTCACCCGCGCGGCAAATGTGCTGGCGTTGAACCCGTGCTCGGCGTGCAGGACCAGCGCCGCATCCAGCACGCGGCCGAGCGTGGCGTGCGGCTTCTTGCCGGTCATCATAAAAAGAAAATTCGCCGCCAGCGAAAGCTTGCCGTCTGGCTTCACCGGCTTCTGGCCGTTGCGCAGGCGGTGGAACGCGGCAATAATCGTGGGAATTTGCGCGGTGATGCGGATGGCCTTGCGACGGTTGGCGGCCGGATCGTTGCTCGCCAGGTCAACGTCGCCGCTGCTCAGCGCGCTGACAGCCGTCCGCAGGGCGTCCATCGGCACGGTCTCGCGTGGCAGGGCCTTGAGGATCGCCATCGCGTGCGCCGGTGGCCACGCGTTGTCGGACAATTGCGATTTAAGTTGCGCCAGCTCGGACTTGTTGGGCAGCCGGCTTTCCCACAGCAGAAAAGCGGTCTCCTCGAAGCCGACGTGTTCGACCAGATCGGCAATTTCATACCCGCGGTAGACCAACCGGCCCGCGGTACCATCGATGAAGCAGATTTCGCTAGGCGCGGCGACGACGCCCTCAAGGCCAGCGGAACTCTTGACTGGGGCGGCGACGGCCTGACTCATGTGGCTCCGAATCCCGTGTATGAACGTCGGCGGGCAGGTTAAGCTCGCGGATCGACTATAGCGTATGGGCTAAATCCGAGTCAATTGCCCGGTTGTTTAACGCCGCGCTTGACGTAATATTCCGAAACAATCATTGCGCGTTGGTGTTATTGGTAAGGCCCGCGCCGTGCGGCGGGATCGGTGCGAAATGTCGGGTGGACAGACATCATTATCCGAACTGCTGCTGACGCATTTCCCGGTCATGAAACCGGCTCGGCCGCCGCGCCGGCCGCGCCCGCAATACGTGGACCGGGCTGGCCCGCCGCTGGCGCCGGAAGAATCGGAAACCGCCCGCTGGATTTACGGCGTGGCGGCGGTGCTGCTGGCAATCGGATGGTATTTCCTTTTCCATGCCTACTGGGCACCGGCCCACGATGGGGTGGACCAGAACGGCTACCTCGTCGGTGGGCGCATGTTTGCCGACCACCTTTCCACCGGCATGGACCCGCCCGATCTATTTGGCTTCGTCGGGCGCATGTGGATCGGCACGCTGTGGATGACGTATTACCCCAAATATCCCCTGGGGCTGCCGATTATCTATGCCGGGATGCTCGAGCTGGGCCGCACCACGCTGGGCCGCGCAATCGTCTTCGCCTGCGGCTCGATCCCGTGGGCGCTGCTGGCGGTGCTGATCTTCATCGTTCCGCGCACTGCGCTGCAATGGCGCGATCGGCATCTGGGGATTTGGCGGACACCGGTTTGCCTGGCGATCAGCCTCGTGACGACACTGGTGGCAATGCGGGTCAAACTGGGACCGCTCTGGCGCCTGCCGATCGAGGGGCCAACGGTCGGCGTGGAGCTGGCCTATCTCCTCAATCCTCTCTGCACCATGCTGGCACTTGTGGCCACATTCCAGCTGGTTCGCCTCGTGAGCGGCTCCTTCGGCGCGCTGCTGGCGATGGTGGTCGTGGGATGCAGCCCGGTGACGTTGGAGTTGGCCAACAATTCCAACAGCCACGCCTCGACGCTCTGCTTCGTGACCTGGGGAATGTTCCTCCTGATCCGCTGGTGGCAGCGCGGTGGGGTGGGGCGCGCGTGCCTGGCGGGGTTCCTGCTCGGATACGCCCTCACCATCCGCTACACCGAGGGGTTGCTCCTGCTGCCGGTGCTTTTGGCCGCGCTGCTGTCCAAACCGTGGAGATCCCGGCGCACGCTGATCGAAAGCGCATTGCTGCTGGCGTGGTGGGCAATCCCCGTGATGTTCCTGGTCAGCTTCAACCTGGGTGCGTTCGGCAGTTTAACGGGATACGATTCGACCAACGAAAGCACCGGATTTTCCTGGCAGTATTTCCAGACCAACTGGGAGACCACCACCCGTCAGCTTTACAACAACGGATTGTTCTTCATCGTGCCCGCCGCGATCGCAGGCCTGGTCATCATGTTCGTGCAGCATTGGCGCCTGGCGCTGGTGCTGGCGAGCTGGATCGTTCCCAGCCTGATCGTTTACACGGCTTATTACTGGGCGCCGGATAATGTGACGACCGGGTATCTGCGTTTTTATCTGACGATTTTTCCCGCGCTGGTGATGTCGGCGTTCTGGCTGATGGCGCGCGTCATTCCGTCGGCGGTGGAGATAATGGGTACGGTGAATCGGCCGCGCCGCGGCGTGATCGTCACCGCCGCCGTCTTCGCGCTGTTGGCGTGTTGCGTGCTGAGCTTCGCCTTCGGCGACTTGCGGTGGGCCAGGAATCATTCGCAGCTCACCGTAGCGCCGCTGGGTCCGCCGCCGCGCGCCAACAGGCCGCCCTTGATGGGGATAAATCGCCCAGGCAGCGCGCTGGCGCAGAAGGCCGAGCGACAGGAAGATCTGGACCGGCTTTCCAGCGGGTCGGTTTATGCCCTGCATCACTTGCCGAAGTGGGCCTTTGCGGGAGCGCTGGCGTTGCTGGCCATTTACACCTCCGCGTGGTGGCTGGCCGGGCGGTCCTGGTGGGTACTGGGTGCCGATGCGCAAACCGCCGCCACCGCCGCGGGGGCCGGATTGCTGGCGCTCATCAGCGCGGCCATGGGCCTGTACATCGCCATCCCGGACATGGAATCTCAATTCCGCGCTCACCTGCACCAGGCGGTGGCGGCCAACGTGCTGGTCGATGAGATCGTCGCGCCCCCGGGCTCACTGGTCTTCAGCGATGAACTGATGCTCAAGCATCTGCAGTTCGTCGGTGATTATCAGATGTACAACGTGCAGCAGTTCACGGTGGAGTTCGTGCGCTCGCTTTCACCGGAGCGCTTCGACCCCGATCAGCCCCAGCCCATGCAGTTCGAGCGCGCCCAGATGCTCTATAGCCTCCTGCACACGTACAACCTGACCCAACTGGTCGCCGAGGAGCGCAAGATCGTCGACCGGGCGTTGGCGCAGGGCAGGCACGTCTATGTCATGGTTCGCAGCGGCCAGGTCCAGGGAATCCGTGGCCGCTATTTCCCGGGGAACAAGTACAAAACGGTGCAGCGTGCGATCTGGCAGGAGCCGCTGGATATCGAGCCGGCGACGCCGCTACGACCCGGGCGATTCGGTCCGGGCTTGGGCCCACCCCCGCCACCGCGGCCGCCCGAGCAGCCGCAATCCTGGGTGGTCATGGAAGTATTTCCCCTGTCGCCGACGCCGCGGCCGAAGCATCTGGCGATATCTGCGCCGCCGTCCCCAGGTATGTCTGTACGCTGATGCGCCCCGCGGCGTCGATGCCCAGGGTAATCGCGCCACAGCGGCTGGTGCGGTAGAGCGGATATCCGCTAGCCATCACATCGAACAACTTCTCCTTGCGCGACAGTCTGCCGGCATTGCAGGCGAGGATCATCCGCGGATCGACCGCGCGCAGAAAATCGGGCGTCGTCGATTCGGCGCTGCCGTGGTGAGGCGCGATCAGCACATCGGATTTCAATTCGCGCGGATTCTTCAGCAGTTGGCGCTGCGCCGGCTCGGCGATGTCGGAAGCAAACAGCACCGTGCGGCCGCGAAACACCAGCTTCAGCACCAAAGCACAATTGTTGGAATCCATGGCGCAGTCGACCGGCGGCCAAAGCACGTCGACGCATACACCGTCGCCCAGGTCCATGCGATCCCCCCGATGTACGATTTGCGGCTGCGACGCAGCGGCGGCCATGTCCCCCAGCAGCGCCCCCGCGGGATAGCTGGCCCCGGCAAATCGCTGGAATTGCGGGCTGACTGCCACCACCGGCTGGTGATATGTCTGAAACAATTCATCGACCGCGCTGATGCGATCGAAATCCCCATGGCTGAGAATGATCTTATCGATCTCGGCTGCCCCCTGGTCGCGCAGGTATGGGATCAGCAGCCGTTGCGCCACATCGGAGACGGTGGAAGAGCCGGCATCGATCATCACCACGTGATGCGATGGCATCCAGACGACGCCGCATTGCCCGTCGCCCACGGAAAGCAACGTGATGCGCAGCGGATTGGCGGCTGGCGCCGATAACGCGGCGGGGATGGCGGCGGGCCAGAGGACGAATCCCGCGCACGCCAACGCCGGCGCCAGCGGGGCAAGCCAGCGCGTCCATAATCCGCGGCGGCGCAGCAGCACCGCCGACAGCAGCAGGTAATAAACCACCAGCAATGCGATCGATGGGGCGGGGACCAGGATCGATGCGCCCGGAAGCTTCTCCAGATCGCGCACGGCGCTGCGCATCAGATCGATCGGCGCCGCGGCGGCCAGGGCCCAGGCATGGGCGGCGGTCGGCCACGCCAGCGTCAGGAATATCTTCAACACCCCGCCCACCAGTGCGACGATTGTCAGCGGCAATAGCCCCACACCCGCAAGAACGGACCAGGCATTGAGTTGGCCAAAGTGATAGGCAATCAGCGGCATCGACATGAGCCAGGCGATCGCCGACGCGATCAACAATCCCACAACGATGGCGGCGGTGGCGTGGCAGGCGGTGGCGATCCTGCCGCGGTGGGGTGGGCCGGCAGCGATGGCATCCGGGCCACGCCACCAGTCGCCCAACCCGCGCAACACCCGACCGCTGAACAGGATCAATCCCAGCACCGCGGCGAAGCTGATCTGAAACCCGCCGTTGTAAAGGTCAGCCGGATGAATCAGCAGCACCACCGCCACGGCGACCGCCAGCATCTGCAGCGCATCGATGCCCCGGCGGCCCAGCAACCCTAGCGTGGTCAGGCCGCACATGATGACCGATCGCCAACCCGGCCAGGACGGGATCGCCACCGCCGCATACACCGCGATCACCAGCAGCGCCGCGGCCAGCGAAAAACGTGGCGAGCGGCGGCACAGCCGGCAGACCAGCAGCACCAGGCCGCCGATAATCGCCACGTGCAGGCCGCTGATGCTCAACAAATGCACCGTCCCGGTGCGGACAAATTGCTGCTGCAGCGAGCGAAGCTGCGGATCGGGATCGCCCAGAACAAACGCGCGCAGCATCGCGTGATCGAAGGTCTGGTTGGCGGAAAATCCCGATGCCAGCAGATGCCGGGTCTTCTCGCGCAACCACGTCAGCGGCCCGGGACCGGGATCGGCGATGATCTGCACGCCGTCGGCGTGCGCGACGCGGACCGTCGCGAGAATGCGCTGATCGCGGCAATAGGAGTACCAGTCGAATTCACCCGGATTGGTCGGCTTTGCCGGGCGCTCAATGATTCCGCTCACCCGCACGGTCTGGCCGACGGCCAGGCGCGGATTGGGCTGCTCGACGGTCAGCAGCACTTTTCCGACCGCGGGTTGCCAGCCGGATTTGGTTTCGATGCGCCGCACGCTCGCCTGCATCACCTGCTTGGGTGAAAGCAGGCGCAGCTCCGCGGGCCTGGGCATTTCCAGGCGCGGCGGTTCGTCGATGATCAGCTCAACTTGCGCGAATCGCTCGGCGTCACTGGTGTATGCCCAGATATGATCGGCGGGGAATTGATAATGGTCGATCTGCGCGGCCGCCACGCCGAGCAGCAAGGTGCCCGCCGCAATCGCCCATCCAGCGGCGCCCCGCCGCCGAATCAGCAGCGCCAGAACCACCATCGCCGCGGCGCATCCGAGCCACAGCCACGGCCGAACGGCGACGACATCCCGCAATGCGATGCCACCGCCAAGGAGTATTGTCCAAAGGATCGCGGGTCGTCGATGCAGAAGGGGCTGGATTGGGCGCGCAGAAGTTTGCTCCGCCCCGACGTGCATGCCGGAAAAGGTATCCGCATCCGCTATGGCGGACAACAAGACACGGATTTCGCATCAAAGGCGCCGAGGAGAGTACCGGGATAATCCAGCCACTTCCATGGCCCAGGAACTATGGCTGCCCGGTCCCCTACCGAGTGGTCTGCAGTACTCGGCCGACCGCATCGTTGCGATTTGCCCGCGTTTTTCGGTGGGATTTGGGTTCGAGTATCTGTTTGCAAAGAAAGCCGACGATGTAATGGCGATCAGTTTGCTCCGCAATGTCTCCGTTGCGCGAAAGCGCACGGACCGCGCGGTCAACGATTGCCCAGAGCGGCAGCGCTTCGTATTTCTTATATGGGTGGGTCGACTTGATCATCGCTTGTTCCTGTTTTTAGGACCCCGCGGCCACAATATCGTGGCATCGAATTTGACTTCCTTGATCTTCCTTCCACTGGCATCCTTTACGTCCCAATGGTCTTTGTGCAGACGGTCGCGGGTCCAGATCAGTCCTTGAGGGTCTCGAAAGCCTTGCGCTCCGCGCAATTTTACCCAATCCGGACCAAAGCCGGGAGCATTCATATCATGTTATCCGCCCGAACGCGGATAATCATTCCACCGTGACGCTCTTGGCGAGATTGCGTGGCTTGTCCACGTTGCAGCCGCGAGCAACGGCGGCGTGGTAGGCCAGCAGCTGCAGCGGAACCACCGTCAGCAACGGCTGCAGGCATTCCTGCGTGTCGGGGACGTAGATGACATGTTGGCTGTAGCGGCGGATCTGCGTGTCCCCCTCGGTGGCGACGGCGATCACGATGCCGCCGCGGGCGCGGACTTCCTCGATGTTGCTGATCACTTTGTCATATTGCACGCCGCGCGTGGCGACGAATACCACCGGCATCTCCGGGTTGATCAGGGCGATGGGGCCGTGCTTCATCTCGGCGGCGGGCATGCCCTCGGCGTGGATGTAGCTGATTTCCTTCAGCTTGAGCGCGCCTTCCAGGGCGACGGGATAGTGATATCCGCGGCCCAGGAACAGCCAGTTCTCGCGCTCGCTGAATTTCTGGGCGATCTGCTTGATCTGATCGCTCTGGTCCAGGACCTTCTGCATCTGCTCGGGAATCATGCAAAGGCCCTCGATGATCTCCTGGCACTGGGCCTGGCTCATGAAGCGGCGACGGCCCAGGAACAATGAGAGCATGGTCAGCACGACGACTTGGCAGGTGAAGGCCTTGGTGCTGGCGACGCCGATTTCCGGGCCGGCGTGCAGATAGATGCCACCGTCGGTTTCCCGCGCGATGGTGCTGCCCACCACGTTCACCACGCCCAGGCACAGGGCGCCTTTCTCCCGGCCTTCGCGCAGGGCGGCCAGGGTGTCGGCGGTTTCGCCGGATTGGCTGATGGCGATCACCACCGTCCCTTCCTCCACGATCGGGTTGCGATAGCGGAATTCCGACGCGTAAGTGCATTCGGTGACGACCTTGGCCAGGTCCTCCATCAGGTAATCGCCCAGGAGCCCGGCGTGCCAGGCGGTGCCCTGGCCGGTGAGGATGATGCGACGCGCCTGCAGCAGCTCGCGGCTGTGCTCGTTGACCCCGCCCAGGACGATACGGCCTTCTTTCGGCTCGGCGCGCCCGCGCAGGCAGTTGCTGACGGCTGTGGGTTGCTCGAAGATTTCCTTCAGCATGTAATGCGGATATTCGCCCAGCTCATACGCCTCGATCTGATGCTCGAGCTGGCTGATGACCGGGCTGATCTCCAAGTCATCGATGGTCAGCGTTCTCATGTCATCGGCGTGGAGGACGGCCATCTCGTTGTCGTTCAGGTAGATCACCTGCGTGGTATGCTCGACGATGGCGCTGGAGTCGGAGGCGACGATGAATTCATCCTGCCCGATGCCGATGATCAGCGGGCTTCCCTTGCGGGCCACGACCAGCGTATCCGGCTCGTCCTTGCAGATGACGGCGATGCCGTAAGTCCCCTCGACCTGGCGCAGCGCCGCCTGAACGGCGCGCTGCAGCAGCGACACGCCGGGGGGAATGTGATTCTTGATCTTCATTTCCGAATAGATGTCGCCGACCAGGACGGCCAGGACCTCGGTGTCGGTTTCGCTGGAGAAGGTGTGGCCCTTCTCGATGAGGAACTGCTTGAGGGCGACGTAGTTTTCGATGACGCCGTTATGGACCAGCGCCAGGTGTCCGCCATCGTCGGTATGGGGGTGGGCATTGACCTCGTTGGGCGCGCCGTGCGTCGCCCAGCGCGTGTGCGCCATGCCGATATGCGCCGCGGGCAGCGGGGTGTTATCGCCCAGCGAATTTTCGAGCACGCTGATCCGGCCGACCGCGCGGCGGACGTGTAGATCATGCTTGCTATCGATGACGGCGATCCCGGCCGAGTCGTATCCGCGATATTCCAGCCGCTTGAGCCCTTCGATCAGCAGGGGCTGAGCGAGCTTTTTCCCGACGTATGCAACGATGCCACACATGCATGCCTCCTTGGCGGCACAGAAACGGCGGCTGGCCTCCAGAGCGTCAAGTGTAGCCGCTGTTTGCCCCCCGGCCAAGTAAATCCGTCATCGCCCGCGCCGCTCCACCTTCGTTATCGGCTGTGAATTCAGGCGGTTATGCCGGTTGCGCGGGCGATGATGAATTGCCCGTCGATTGCGGGTCCGTTAGTGTTTAGCGGCCGGGCTTGCCCGGCGTTGGATGCACCAGACACGCCGCGCAAGCGCGGCCGCTAAACAACCTCGCTTGACGTCAACTTCAAACCCGATGCTAATGCCATCGGAAGTCCTCCATGGAAGAGTCTCTATTCACGAAGATCATCGCCCGCAAGATTCCCGCGAAGATCGCTTACGAGGATGAGCGCTTTATCGTGATCCACGACATCTCTCCGCAGGCGCCGGTGCACCTGCTGGTGATCCCCAAGCGGCAGATATCGACGCTCAACGATTTGACGCCCGCCGATGCCGAGCTAGTCGGCGGGGCATTCCTCGTCGCTGCCAGGGTGATGAAGCAGATGGGTCACCGCGATTACCGGACGGTTTTCAATTGCGGCCCCGGGGCGCAGCAGACGGTGTTGCATCTGCATCTGCACGTGCTGGCGGGGCGACCGTTTACCTGGCCGCCGGGGTAGAGTTTTGATTCGAGTTTGATCGACTACTTCACGGCCGGTGTCTGCAGCGCCCGGCGCACTTCGGTCAGCAACTGCTCCACCTTGAACGGCTTGAACAGCACCGCCGACAAACCCTCCTGGCTGGCACGCACGATGCTGTGGTTGGGATCGTAGCCGAAGCCGGTCATCAGGATCACCGGCAGTTGCGTATTGTGCTTATGCGCGGCGGCGAAGACGTCGTAGCCGGTCTTGTCCGGCATCTTGATGTCGCTGACCACCAGGTCGAAATGGTTCTGCTCGATCAACGTAATGGCTTCGTTTCCTGAAACAGCGACCGTGACGTTGGCGTGATACTTGCGCAGAACGTCGCTGATGGTATTACGGATGTTGGGCTCATCATCGGCCACCAGGATCGACATGCCTCCGATCACCGGATCGTCCGCACCCTGCACGTCGCCCGCGCCCAGGATGGTGTTGGGCCCCTCGGCGGCCTGCCGCAAACCCTGGCGGATCGTCCCCACGTTACGCAGGATCTGCTCCAGACGCTGGCGCAGATCATCGTGGCCGATGTATTCGTCGATCAGCGCGTTGGCATCCGATGCGATGTCATTGAGCGGCCCGGCGACTTCACTGCACACGTTGTCGGCGACTTTATGGCTGGTGCTGACGCGCTCCACGACCATCAGGTCCAGGATGTTCAGCGCGATCGCCACGTAGCGCCCGAAGATTTCGGCGAACTGGCGATCGTCTTCATTGAATGCCGCGCGCTGGCGGCTCTCGATGTTGAAGATTCCGATGATCTTGTCGTGCAGGCGCAGCGGGACGGTCAGCGTGCTCTTGGCGCCGTCCAGGCCGACGACATAGCGCGGATCGCGATCGACGTCGGGACAAATATAGCTTCGCCCGCTTGCCGCCACGTAACCGCTGATGCCGTTGCCCTCGTTCTCAGCCATCAGATCGATCGCCAGCGCTTCGGCCGGCAGGCCGGCGCTAATCACCAGCTCCAGCTTGTTGCTCTTGCGGTCCAGCAACCGTATTGCGAAATGATCGAAATGCATCAGCTCGCGCGTGAAGCTGATGATCTTCTCTTCCAGCAGCTTGAGGCGCTGCCCGACGTTCATTTTGCTGAGGGCTTCGCCTTCGAGGCGGACCAGCTCGCGGCCGGCCTTGTCGATCGCGTCGATCTTCTGCTGCAATCGCCGCGTCCCGGTTGCATCCCATACCACCGCCACCACCTGCATCACCTGCCCGCGCGGATTGATCACCGGGCTGGCGATCAGCTCCATATACTGCTGGTCTTCGATGTTCAGGGCGTAACGTTTGGATCGGCTGAAGGCGGGGGCGTCGGTCGTCTGCGGGGTGGATTGCTTGCTGAAGATATCGAATGCTTCCTGGCAACAGCGGCGGATTTTTTCATGCACGCGCGCCGGCCAGGCCTGCATCTTCTTGTTCATCCAGTTGGATCGTCCCTCCCCGTCCACGATGCAGACCCCTTCGCCGATGGTATTGAGGATCAGGTTGGCCTGCTGGCTGACCAGGGCGCGCTCGAGCGGAAGGAAATCGGCGGCCTCGGAGAAAATCGCCGAAAAGCTGTCCCCTTTGATCAACTCGATCGCCTTGTCGATCGAGTCGGTTTCCACAACATCACAGCGGGCTTTGAGACTATCGACGGCGGCGGAATTGGCCGCCGAGATCGGGGTCAGAACCAATACTTTGTTACGCGGCCCTTGCAATTCAGGTCCTTAGGCGTAAATCACGATTGTAAAGTGCAACCCGTTTACACGTCAAACTTAATCCGCTCGCACAACTAATCTTTGGCACGCGCGACGCATCAATCAAGGCCTCTGCCAGTTCATGTATCGGCATCTCCATGCAAGAGCTTCCCCACGTCCTGTTGTTGCAATTGCTCGATAACCATGCCCACCGCCCTTTGCAGATCGGGCAGGGGCATTTTCGCCTGGGCGGAGATGGTCGGCGGACGGCCGTCCCGCCCGCCGATGACCGCGCGCACCCACGCCTCCTGGCCGATAATCTGGGCGAGTGCGGCAATAGGGGAATGGCAATCCCCATTGACCGCCGCGACGATCGCTCGCTCCGCGTCGACGCAAGCATGCGTCCGGGCATCGTCCACCGTTCTGAGCAATTCAATCGTGGATTGATCACCAATTCGGCACTGCAACGCCAGGGCGCCCTGGCCCGGCGCCGGTAATATCTGCTCGAGCGGGATCGAATGCATCCGAGCCGGATCTCCCAATCCCGTTCGCTCTAGTCCAGCCATCGCGAGAATCAGCGCATCCAAGGGGCCTTGCAGTTTTCTCAATCGCGTATCGATATTTCCCCGTATCGGATCGATTTTCAGATCAGGCCGAAGCTGCAGAATCTGGCAGCGACGCCGCAGGCTGCCAGTGCCGACGTGCGCTCCTGGTGAAATGTCCGCAATGCTCTGCCATGTTGTAGAGATGAGAACGTCTCTCGGATCCGCCCGCGTTGGAATTGCCGCGATGATCAATTGGCCCTGATCGACCAACGGCATGGTCGTCGGCACGTCCTTGCAGCTGTGCACCGCCAGGTCGATGTGCTGCTCAAGCAGCGCCTGCTCCAGCTCCTTCACGAAAAGTCCCTTGCCCCCGGCATCGTAAAGCGGCCCGGAAATCCGATCACCGGTCGTTTTGATGATGATGATCTGTATCTCCAGGCCTGGATGCGCGGCCTGCAGTTGGGCGGCCACCAGCGCACTCTGGCTGCGGGCCAGCAAACTGCCGCGCGTCCCCAATCGCAGTCGATTCTCAATGGCCATTCACGTTATTCTACGACCAATGACCTCAGGACGCGTCTTTGTCTCCGGCGGCAGCGGATTCGTCGGCTCGGCGGTGATCGAGGAGCTGACCAACCGCGGCTTCGCCGTCAATGCGCTGGTCAATCAAAAAGAGCTGGCGATCACCACCGGCGACGTCCGCCAGATTCGCGGCGGATTGTTCGACCCAGCCGCACTCGACGCCGCCATGGCAGGTTGCGACGCGGCGATCCACCTGGTCGGCATCATCATGGAAAAGCCGTCGCGGCAGATTACGTTCCAGCGCGTTCATACCGAGGGCACGCGGGCCGTCGTGGATGCGGCGGTGCGCGGCGGTGTGCGGCGGCTTGTGCACATGTCGGCCCTGGGCACCCGCCCCGACGCCGTCAGCGACTATCACAAAACCAAGTGGCAGGCCGAGCAGATCGTGCGCTCCAGCACCCTGGATTGGACGATTATCCGGCCGTCGATGATCCACGGCCCGCGGGGGGAATTCATGAAAATGGAAGCCAGGTGGGCGCGCCGCAAAGCGCCGCCGTTCCTGTTCATGCCGTATTTCGGCGCCGGGGCGCTGGGGCTGGGCGGCGCGGGAATCGTGCAGCCGGTGTACGTCAACGACGTCGCCCGCGCCTTCGTCGATGCCCTGCAGCGCCGCCAGACCATCGGCCAGACCTATGACCTGGGCGGGTCGCAGCAACTGACCTGGCCGCAGATGCACAAGGCGTTCGCGCAAGCGATCACCGGGCGCAATCGCTGGACGGCCCCGCTGCCGGCGTGGTACGCGAAGCTTCTCACCGCCGTGCTGCCCGGCTCGCTTCTGCCGTTCAATCGCGATCAGGTCACCATGAGCCAGGAGGACAACACCGCCGATCTGACCAATTTCATCCACGACTTCGGGTGGACTCCGCGCGCTTTCGATTCGGCGCTGCCGGAATATGCTTCGCGCCTATAATTCACAAGAGCCATGAGCAAAACGGATCCCACCCCATCAAGGTTGTGCAGTGTCTGCGGAGCGCCGATATCAGCAGCGCGCCTGGCAGCGTTGCCGGGCGTGAGTATCTGCGTCGAATGCGCCAGGAAATTTCCCCCCAAGGTGGATCCTCGTTCCGTCGATCTGAGCCGCGCCAGCGCCATCAACCGTAATGGCTTCGCGCCCTACGATTGAGTAGTTTTGGTCCACCGACAAATTGGCGCAGCCAACCTTCACGAAAACCTTCAGGTCGCCGCTATAGATATAGAGGAGCGCGCTTTTTTTAAGGACGCAGGCGCCCGGAGCATCGGTCACGCGCGGCCGAGCGACCCGGGACCTGTCACTGCTTTTGTTGCGCCGCAATCCAGCGGCGAGGCAAAAGTGGCAGGCGCACCCGGCGATGGGTGCAGTTCTTTCGGATAATCCGCGCCCACGCCGTGGTGCGTCGTCCGATTTTTGTGAAATTTAACCGCAGTTCGCCGAAGCGATACGCTCCGGCTCTTTTATGCTGCGCGGGTTTTTATAACGGAAGATTTCGCAGCGTTTCTATGGCTGAGCGCACCATTTCCACGTCCGACGCCAGCTCGCCTTCGATCGCCAACGGACCGGTGTAGCGGATTTCGCGCAGGGCCAGCAGCAATTCGTTCATATCGACCTGGCCCTTGCCGATGGCGACTTCGCTCCCCCATTCCAGGCCGGGCTTTTGCGCCGCCAGCGCATCCTTGATGTGGACGTGGTGGATGTGACGATTCAGCGTGTGAATCGCATCGATGGGGTCGTCGGTGCCGTAGAGGATCATATTGGCCGGATCGATGTTGACGCCGACTTTCACCCCGGGCAGATCGTTGAGGAACTGCAGCAATTCGCTGGCCGGTTCCTGGCCGCTCTCTAACGCCAGCCCGACGTTCATCGGCGCCAATGCGGTGGCGATTTGGCCGACGCGCGACAGGAGCTTGGGATAATCATCGTGGCTTGATCGCGGCAAAAAACCCGCGCGAAAGCTCAGCAGCGAAATGCCAAGCTCCTGCGACAGTTTCCCACTCTGGATCAGCAATTGTTTGCGCAGCGGCCAGGCATCATCCGGAACCAGCCCGCCGGTCGTGCGAATGCGTGCGATGCTTGAATAATCCTCGCCGGGGAAGGCGATCATCCCCGCCGTGATCGTCACGCCGCTGTGGCGCAGGTGGCCAAGCTGCTCGAATTTGCGTTTGTCGTCCAGAAAAAGCAGCGGCTGCAGCGCCAGATGCACATGAGAAAGCCCCAGGGCGGTGATTTTCTGGACCAGGTCGGCCACGTCCGCCGGATGAAGCGACCAACTGCAAACTCCCAGGTCATGTCCGTCGATCTGCATGATCGATTATTGCATCGGCCCCGTGGAAGTGGAAGTGTCGCGGCAACCGCCGATGGGATCACCGGATGTTTAGCGGCCGCGCTTGCGCGGCGTTGGCTGGCGCGATCAACGCCGCGCAAGCGCTGCCGCTAAACGTGGGATGTGTCCGCGGTAAGCTCGCTCGCCTGGTAATTCAGCGCCCGGTCCTTCATCCAGCGCACGCCCAGCAGGTCGATGAACGCACGCCAGGCGCGATTGCGCAGGCCGTACTTGGCCGTGCCGGCGTAGCGCGGCGAATGCTTCACCGGCGTCTCCAGCACCGTGAACCCGCGCATCTTCACCAGCGTCGGCATGAAGCGATGCGCGCCGGTGAACAAGCCAATCCCTTCCAGGCAGTGCCGCTTGTAGATCTTGAGGCTGCTCGCCGAATCCTGGATGTTCTCCCGGCTGATGCGGTTGCGAATTCGGTTGGCGATGCGCGTCTGGAAGCGGCGCAGGGCGCTGTCGCGGCGGACGTTTCGCCAGCCGGTGATCATGTCGCATTGGTCCAGCATCGGCAGCAGGCGTGAGATTTCCTCCGGATCGTTCTGGAGATCGGCGTCGATGGTGGCGATGACGGCGCCGCGTGCGGCCTTGAAGCCGGCATCAAACGCCGCGCTCTGACCGCTGTTGCGCTCCATCCGCAGCACGCGCAGCCAGGGTCGGCTGGACATCGCCTCCTGCAGGAGCCGTGTTGTGGCGTCGGTGCTGCCGTCGTCCACGATGATGACCTCGAATGGCTTGCCGCAGCGCGCCAGGGCCGGCTCGATGCGGCGCAGCAATTCCGGAACGACTTCCTGCTCGTTGTACGCCGGCACCACCAGGGATAGCTCAACGTCATTGGGCATCGGTCGTCCGCCTTGTCACCAGCCGGTTGACGATCCAGCGCGCCAGCAGCGCCGAGCAGATTCCCACGATCGCGCCGCCGACGATGTCGCTGGGATAATGTGCCAGCGCCGCCATCCGTTCAAGCCCGACGATGATCGCCATCGTCCACCAGAGCCAGCGCAGCGGTGGGACGGCCCAGCTCAGGCTCAGGGCCATGGCGAACGCCAGGCTGGCGTCGCCGGAGGGGAATGAGCGCGATTGCTCCGACATGATCAGGCCGTGAATTCCACCACCCAGCGGATACCAGTGGAACGCCGCCACTCCATGGAATGGACGGATGCGCCCAAAGCACCATTTCAAAAACGCGTTGACGCCGGAGAAGACGCCGCTGAGAAAGACGATCGCGGTGCTTTTCCCGGCGCCGGGCCGCCCCCAGCGCGACGGCAAAAGCAGCAGGGTGATCGCGATGGTGAAGCGAAAATCTCCCGAGAGGCGCAGCGTCTTGGCCAGGACCGGCGCAGCCTCCAGGCGGGCCTGCAGCGTAGTTTGATGGACCCAGTTGGTGACGGGGATGTCCAGCGCGAACGCCGCCGCCAGTGCCACGGCAAAAGCCGTGATCGCCAGTCCCCGCCGATGATGGGTATCGCGTGCCACTGGGATGGTCGGCGAAACTGGTTGTTGGCCGGGCGGCACGGCGTGCAGCGGATCATCGAACCGGGTGGGGAAATGTCAAGCGCTGCCGATCGCAGACGCGCGTGCTGCACAATTGCTGGGCGTGCGCGGCGGGGGTGTCCATGAAAGTGGCGTCCACTCCAATGCATCGAACGTGGTCGAACGCATTGCCACGCTGAGAATGCGGTTTTTAACCAAATTCCGCGCGATTTCGTGACTGGCATCCCCTTTGTTCTAAGGAAAGTCATAGCCGTCGTGGTGACGGTTACGGGTGACCGAGCGAGTCACTCAAAATTCATGGAGCGCGGTTGGTTCCCACGGGCAGTGTCGTCCGGCCGACGGTCGGTCGGACGACACGTTGGCCCGGGGTTTTTAGTTTGCGCAATCGCGCGATTTTCAGCTCAGGCAATGTGGTAGCCCGCGAGCCAGTGGTGGTAAGACGGGGCTTTGCTGTTGATTTAACTGCTTTTGGCGGGTGTTTATTGTTGACATCCTCCAACAGGTTCGGCGATACTCAGAGACGGATGTTTGCGCCCTAGTGGGAATCTATGGCGCGATCGCATGTCGTTAAGAGTCGATGGCTCGGAATCGGGAATAAATATCCACGAGATGTTTCGGTCGTGTTCGGGACGCGCACTCGCAGCAATGTCATGCGAAATATTTATTGTTTGCTCACATGATTAACACGAACTTCGTTTAGGTTGTGCAGGCTGAAGAGTCGGCAAGCGGGAACCAGGAACCAGGAAAGGGAGAAAGTTATGACGATCAAGAAACTGGCGACGGCGGCGATTGCGGGCCTGGGAGTTGCCCTGTATGCGGCTTCCAGTTTTGCCGCGACAATTCACACAGTTGAAACCACTACTACCAGCGGCACCACCGGGGTGACGGTTGGTGATGTATCTACCGCCGTGATCACTTCCGTGATCACGACGACCGGAGAAACCGGCGATGGCAACACATCGACTCGGAACGTGTTTCTGTTGAATGATGGCACTGGATCGATCGACGTTTTCGGCGCAGCGCCTGCGGGCGACACCTACGTGCCGACACTCGGCGATTCGGTCCAAGTGACCGGAGAGTGGGACCCGTTCGATGGCATTCCTGAACTGGAAACCCTAACCGCCCTGACGAAAGTCTCCTCCGGCAACCCCGTGCCCGGGCCGATTACCGAGACAATTCCGGCGTTGAGTTCAATCTTACCGGCGAGTGCCAACACTGGCTCCAGCAATCTGGCGATTTCGGAATACCTCGTGACCGTCCCCAACGTAACGTTGAGCGGTTTGACAGCCTTCCCGGCCGCTGCCGGTTCTGCCGGCGAGGCGAGCTTGACCGCCACCGACGCCTCCAGCAACACTTTGTCGGTATTTTTTGATCCCCCCACTTATTACATATCCGACCCGCTGGCGGGGACCACGGTCCCCACTGGTCCAGTCAACATCACCGGCGTTGCCGAGATCTTCAGTGGCGCACCTGAATTGATTCTGTTCTCGATCTCGCCTGTGCCCGAGCCGGCAACCCTTGGCCTTGTGAGCCTGGGCGCTTTGGTGCTGATGGCCCGGCGACGTCCCCGCAACGTCTAAGACGTCGCGATACCGCCAAGGCGGATCTGAATATCATGCTAAATCACCAGGGGAGGCGATTGAAAACAATCGCGTCCCCTTGTTCCTGCTCCACGCGAGGGAGTTCGCTAATTCTATATCTAGACTAAATGATTCACCTGGACATATGAAGTCCTAAACCCCTATCCACCAGTAAGAAAACCATTGTAGCCGATTTCATTTTTTTGTTGACAATTATCGGACGGGGGGTAAAACTAGCGAGGTTTGAGGGTGCGCGCCGACGGCTCCATCTCTGCTCGGACGCTGGAATGGGATGATGGATTCGGACCGTGACAAAGGAGAGGGCAGAATCCTGTGAGGCTGATCGAGTGGTCCAGGCAATTCCGATCAGATCATTAGGAATCATATCCAGCTATAAATTTGGTTTGAACTATAAAAGCTAATAAACAAGCACGCATCAATGCGCTATTGGAAAGGGGTGGGCATTTAACGGGAACAGGAGAAGAAAATGCAGAAGCGTAGGCTTACCTTAGTTGCGGCGGCGGCGAGTGTCGTGGGCACGATGGCGATTCAAGCGTCCGCTCAAGTCCTTTATAATCCAGTGGTTGATTTAATTGGCGATGGCACGACCACCGTCGCAGGAACAGGTTACACGGCCGCGGACGAAATCTATTTTGCCAACTTTGCCAACCAGGTGACTCCAGTCGCGTCCAACAATTACAGCGGTACCGCCAGCGGTCTGGTTACCGAAAACAGCAGCGCCAGCGGCGAGTTGACCAACAACCAGGAGGTCGCGAACGCGGCGGCGGCAGGTACGCAGTACCTTGGAACCGATTTCGTCTTCAACGGGGGCTACGCTGGAACCGACGGCACCGCCACAGTAACAAGCGGCAATGCCACCCGCGAGGTCGGTTACATGACCGTGACGAGCAACTCGTTGACCCCCACCATCGGGGCAACGCAGCCTGGCGCCTCGCTTTATGCTGCCAGCGACCTTCGCGGCGTCGTTGGGATCGTCAGCTCAGGAAGTTTCTGGGCGGCGGGAACCAGTGCAACCACTACAACTGCCGGATTCCAGTACGTCAATACCCCAGTGCAGCTTGCCGCCGCGCCGCTTAATACCCGCACTGTCCAGATCCGCAACGGCCAGTTGTACGGCAGCTCCGACACGGGCGTCGGCGTCGGCGGCCCGTATGTGGGAATCTCTGCCATCGGAAGTGGCACGCCGACCACCGGCGGGCAGACGGCGCTGCCATTGTTCCAGACAGGCACCTCCAGCACCAACAGCCCTTACGCGTTCTCACTTTTTGACGATTCGGCTAACACTTCCGGCACGGCTCCAGGGGTGGCCAGCACTTTCGCCGCGGTACCCTATAACGTTGCCTACATCACCGATGCGGGAAACGCCAGCGCTGCCGCTGGCGGCATCGAGAAGTGGGTCTACAATTCCGCCAACGGAACTACTAACGGCGGGTGGACGCAGGTCTACAAGATTTTTCTCAGCGACGGCGGCGCCGCTGACACCGGTAACTTCGGCTTGGCGGCTCAATTGGACCCAACCACGAATAATGTCTATCTTTGGTCCACGACCAACGAGGGGTTGGAGTTGCAACAGTTCACGGATCCCCTTGACGCCACCCTCGCTACTCAAGCCGTCACGACGGATGCCACCGAGATCACATTGGCCACCGCCCCGACCAACGATTTGTTCCGCGGCGTGGCTCTGGCGGTCCCTGAGCCTGCCTCCGCGGGGCTCCTGGGGTTGGGCGCGCTGGGACTTATGGCCCGTCGTCGCCCGCGTGCAACCTAGAGTTTGGCGATACCGCTTGAATCAAGCCGGGCAGCCCCTTAGATCCCAATCAGGGGCTGCTTTTGTTGGCGAGCGTTCCTCGTCTTTGGGCGGCGCACCAATTCTCCCACATCCGGCGGTAAGCGTTCTCCACCTCCCGCGCGAAACGTGCCGCATCCATCAGCGGCGAAGCGATCATTCTCTGCCGCAGGCTTGTCCGCAATTCGATCAGGCGGCCGCGGTTGCCGGCCAGGTCCTCGGCCACGCGCACGTACTCTTCAGCATCACGCGCGATCAGATCCGGCAGTCCGACGTTGGAAAGAAGGCTGACCCCCACCCGGCTGATGTGGACATGACCCGCCAACGTGATCACCGGCACGCCCATCCACATGGCTTCACAGGTCGTGGTGGTGCCGTGGTAGGGAAAAGTGTCCAAGGCGATATCAATTTGGTCGTAAAGCCGCAGGTGTTCAACCTGCGATGAAATCCGTGGCCGAATATCGATGCGGTCCGGGGCGATGTTATGGGCGCAGAACATCTGCAAAATGTTCTTATGCGCCTCTGCGGTTGTCCGGGCGTGACCTTTGAGAATTATCCGCGAACCGGGCACCTTCTCAAGAATCCGGGCCCACAGCGCAATCAATGGCGCATTGACCTTGATCAAGGCGTTGAAAGACCCGAAAGTGATCCGTCCCGTGCCCGCCGCAGGGGATGGGCCGACCGGAGGAGCATTGTCGCAGGCGCGGTAACACAGAAACGTCCGCGGCAGGCGCACCAGCTCTTCCGAATGCAACGATTCAGTGCTGCCGGGCGGGTCGGCATAGTCATCGGTGAGGCGATAGTCAACCGTCGTCACGCCGGTTGTGTTGGCATAGCCCAGATAGGTCACCTGCACCGGTGCTGGTTTGCGGGCAAACGTCAGCAGCCGATTGCCTGCGGTGTGGCCCGCCAAATCGACCAGAATGTCGATGCGATCCTGCCGGATCAGGTTAGCCAATTGTGCGTCATTGAGTGCCGTGACATCGTGCCAAACAGCGGCATGTCCGCGCAAACGCGCGGTCGTTTCGTCCTGATGCAGCCCGTCGGAATAGCAAAATACCTGCATCGAAGTTGGATCGTGGGAACTGAGCAGGCTCTCCAGGAAAAAAGCGACGGAATGTTGCCTCAGATTGGGCGACACATAACCGATGCGAAGCTGGCGATGCAGGGAGGGATCATTGTGGTGGGCCTGGATTTCACTTTGCAGCGGCAATGCATGTCTCTGGTTCCATTGCTGGTGTTCCTCGAAGATCGCCCGCGCGCCACGGTTGGGATCCCAGTGCAGCGCGAAAATTCGCCGGCTGCGCACCATGCTGTCCTGCGGATCCAGGACAATGGCACGGTCAAAATAATCCAGCGCTTCCTCAACAAAACCCTGTTCGGTCATGAGGCTGGCCAGGTTGGCGTACGGGAGCGCGAAGTTGGGGCGCAGCCCTATCACATGGCGACAAGCCGCCATCGCCTCTTCAAATTCGCCGGTAAGTCGCAATACGGCGCTGAGATTAATATACGCTTCGATGAAGTCCGGCCGCAGTTCGATGGCTTTTCGGGCGGCGGATGCGGCGGCCTCCGGCTCCTTGTGGTCCGCCAGAGCCAGGCTGAGATTGCTGTAGGCTTCGGCAAAATCGGGGCGCAACGCGATCGCCTGCCTGCAGGCGGCGATCGCCACCTCACATCTGCCCATGTCGCGCATCGTGATGCCCAAATTGCTATAGGCTTCGACAAGCTGGGGCCGCAGCGCCAACGCTCGCCGCAGCGCGGCGACCGCCTCATCCAATCGGCCCAGGCGCCATAGAACCATGCCCCGGTTGTTGTGCGCTTCGGCCCAATCCGGTCGAACGGCCAGAGCCGCGTCGAAACAGGCCAAAGCTTCGGTCCATTGGCCCGTTCCTCTGTAAAGCTCTCCTAGACCATATTGAGCTTCCGCTAGATCGGGCTTTTGGTCGATCGCCTGGCGATAGGCGAAGATGGCCTCGGACAGGCGGCCCATCGCCGCCAAGGCGGCGCCAAGATTGATTTGAAAATGTGGCGTTGGATGCGCGGCGATGGCGCGGCGGATCAAGTCCACCGCGGTTTCGTGTCGGCCGGTCTGGTGGGCCAACGCGCCCAACAGGTGCAAGGCATCGGGATGCGCGGGATGTTTGGCCAGAATCTTACGATATACCGCTTCCGCCTGGGATAATTCGCCAATGCGATGGAATCGCATGGCCCGATCGACGAGCTTTTGAACCGCCGCGGACTTTTTAGACGCCGATTTATTCGAGTTCCGATTCGATTTACCTTTGACGGTGCTCGAGGGCGCGGTGACCGATGCGGAAGCGGGCCGCCCTTGCCGCCACGTGTTCCACATGACGGTAAAGGCCGCCTCGACATTTTTCGCGAACCGTCGGCCGTCGGTCAGGGGCGAGGCGAGCATCCGTTGCCGTAGCGTGCGACGCAACTGGGCGAGTCGTGGCCAATCGGTGGCCCACCGGATCGCGGTGTCCACGAATTGCTCATCGCTGTGAGCGATAAGTTCCGTCAGACCAAGATTCGATAACTGGCTCCAGCCCGCTCGCCCGACCACCGTTTGGCCGAGACGCGTGATTACCGGCACACCCATCCACAGCGCATCGAGGCTGGCCGTATGGCCGTTATAGGGCAGCGTATCCAGTCCCAGATCGATGCGGTCGAACTGGGCCAGATACAATCGTCGCGGCTGATACGTTACGAAGTCGATGCGCTCCGCCCCGATCCCCCGCTTCGTCAGCGTCTCCAGAACATACCGGCGCGATTCGCCCGGGGGCGCCATCATCAACAGCCGCGACGAAGCCATCGATTGCAATACCCGGCCCCAACTATCCAGTACGCCGTCGTTCACCTTGCAATAGTTGTTCAGACAACCAAAGGTGATGTAGCGATTGTGCAGAGCCGGCAGTTCTGCCACCGGCGGTGGCGCGACACCGCCGGGATCCCATTCCGTCGCCTGCGGATCGTAGCACCAGAAGCTGTCCGGCAGGCGATATGAACGCTCCACGTAGTCCGCGTCGGATTCGCCGGGTGGGTCGAGATAGGGATCGGTCAGCCGCCAATCCATCGCTGTCAAGCCGGTGCCGCCCGGATATCCGCCAAAAGTCGCCTGAACAGGAGCAGGCTTGCGGGCAAAGACCAGCAGCCGGTTGCCCCATGAGTGCAGTGACAGATCCACCAGTATGTCGACTCGATCGGCGCGAATTTGGTCGGCACATTGTTGATCGTCCAGCTTCACCACGTCCCGCCAAGCGTCGCAAGAAGCTCGGAGGATTGCGGTCATACCGTCGGGGTGGGTGACGTTGGCATAAAGAAAAACTTCAAAATGCTGCCGATCATGCTCGCGGAACAGCGGCAGAAGATTGCGGCCGACGGCATGATCGCGAAAGTCGGCCGAGAGATAGCCGATCCTCAATCGCCGTTGCGGATTAGGATTGTTGTCATGGGGTCGCTGCAGTTTTGCCAGCGGCGCCGCGTGACGCCGATCCCACAGCCGCTGTTCCCGAAGAATCGCTTGGCCGCTGTAGTCGGGGTGTAGGGTTAACGAGAAGATTCGGTTGCACTCGGCCACCAGGAAATCCGGCCGGGCAGCGATAGCGCGATCATAACTTTCAATCGCCTGCTGCAACCGGGCGGTATTTTTGTAGGCGTTGCCAAGGTTATTCAGAGCATCGACATAGTCCGGCTTCACGGTTAACGCCCCGCGATATGCCGCGATGGCATCATCGAGGCGACCCGCGTCATACAAGGCATTACCCAGATTATTGTGAGGTTCGGGTTGGCCGGAATCCAGCGCAATGGCTTTACCGAAAACGGCTACGGCTTCATCGGTTCGACCCAGACTGCTCAGCGCACGGCCCAGATTGTTTAGGGCGGGCAACCAATCCGGCCTAACGGTCAGGGCCTTGCGATAACAATCAATGGCTTGTTCGAACTGGCCTGTCTCGTGATGAACATTGCCAAGGTTGTACCAAGCCTCGACAAAAAGCGGACGAGCTCGCAGTGCCTGGCCAAAACTCACGATGGCCTCATCGCGTCGCCTCGCGGCGATCAGGGCGTTGCCCAGGTTGTTGTGGGCGTCGGCCAGGTCGGGCTGCAGAACGATTGCATTTCTATAGGCGCGGATTGCTTCCTCGGCGCGGCCCAGGGCGGCAAGAACATTGCCCAGACTCAGATGAAAGTTGGCGGTGGATGGATTTAATTCGGCAGCTCGCCGAATCAGGCCCAGCGCCTCCTCCTGCCGCCCCGCTTGATGGGTCAGCACGCCCAGCAAGTGCAGCGCATCGGCCTGGTTAGGCTGCTGTACTAGGATTTCCCGGTAGAGCGATTCCGCTTCGCGCAGGCGACCGGCGCGGTGATGCTCCAAGGCCAGATTGAGCGCATCATTTGAATCCACGATGACAGATGGTCCGGAGAAATCACGGACCGAACACCGAGGATTATAGATGAAATTGAAGGGGAAAGTTTAGCGGCTGGGCAAGCAGGGCCGTCAAACGAGCCGAGGGATCTAATCCCTGACCACCACCATGCTTTTGCCCTCGACCATTAAATCATAAACCAGCGCGATGTCCTCGCTGCGCAGGCGGATGCAGCCCATGCTGGACTGCTTGCCGATGCTGGTCGGGTCGATGGTGCCGTGGATGCCGTAGGAGAGTTTGCCCAGCGCCGCTCCCTCGGTGCCGGTCAGGCCGATCCAGTATCCACCCAGGGGATTTTTGGGATCGTCGGCGGCGATCACGCCCTCACCACGCGGGCTGTAATACGTGGGATGCTTGAGCTTGTGGTGCGGCTCGATCATCCAGGTGCCAACCGGCGTGCTCTGGTCGCGGCCCAGGCCGACGCTGAAGGTCGTCACGTACATCGAGCTTTTTTCGCCGGGAAGTCCGCCCAGATAAACGTCCAGCGTGAATTTTTGCTTGTCCACGACGCCGAAAAACGGACCCTCGATGATCTTGATCGTCGCGCCGGCACGCAGGTGTTTGGGATCGATGCCGTTGATGCGCCCCAGCAGCTCCCAGGTGGTGTCGTGTGCTGCCGCGATACGCGCCAGGCTCTGGCCGGGTTCAACGGTGCACGTGCCGCCCCAGGGATCGTCGGGAAAATGCTCGCGGCCGAAGACGACCCTCTGGCTGATCTGGCTGAGCATCGCCTTGGTCGCCGCCTCGTCAGTGGCGCTAAGCTGACCGGATTGCAGCATGTCGTTGAGTTGAGTGCGCGCGGTCAGGACGTCACCGGAATCCATTTTGGCGCGCGCTTCGGGCAGGAGCGTTGAGATGGAGCTGGGAAACGTGGTGGGCGGCTGCAGGGCAGACGCCAGCATGACGCTCGCCGGAGCGGTGGGCGGTGTGAAGGTTGGCCGGGCGGCCGGGTCGTCCGCTGATGGCCCGATAGTGGGCGGCAACTGGACATTTGCCGCCCCCGGCGACGGCGGAACCGCAATCGCCCCGCGGCGAACTTTGATGATCGACAACCCCACCAGTGACACGATGATGGCCAGAACAACGATCAGCGGACGACTGATGCGGCGGGTGGAACGACTCACGAGAACCTCCATGTTCTCAAGATTCGAATTTGTGCATCCCCTCAGTTACGCTCATGCGGACTGAAGTCCGCATGCCGGGAAATCAGTACTGCTGGATGCAGTTGGTCGCAAACCGGCGAATTCCTTGATCGGTACAGAGCATACTCAGAGACATGTCATGGTCAAGCACCGGCACGCTGGCAACGATCTGTTCCTCGAAAGCCAGCCCGCAGGAGAGGCCGACAAATTCGCCCTGTGCGAGGAAGCGATCGTAGAACCCCATGCCCCGGCCGATGCGGTGGCCATCGTTGGTGAATCCCAGTCCCGGGACCATGACCAGGTCGATGAGATTGATGGGGATGGGCTTGCCGCTCTCCGGCTCGCGCACGCCGGGGCCCGTGGTGGTCATGCTGGTCTGCAGGCTGGTGATCTCCACCGGCAGCATGCGGCGCTGGTCCCAGCTGACCTTGGGGACGACGACCGTCTTGCCGCTCTGCCAGCAGCGCAGCGCCAGCGGCGCGGTGTCCAGCTCGTAGGGTCCGCTCAGATAAAGCATGACGGCGCGGGCGGCGAGGAATTCCGGGCTGGTGGAGATCAGGGCGGTTACGGCCAGGCTCTTGGCGGCGCGGTCGGCTTCGCTCATCGCCGCCAGCCGCTCGCGCAGCTGACGGCGGATGGTGGGCTTGTCGTGTGACTGCTCCATGCTTCATCGCCTCCTTGCCGCTAATCCTGCGGGTCGGCGCCCGCTTCAGATTGGGTGGCCCGGCGTTGCTCGGAAAGTCGCCGGCGAATCTCCGCTTCGAACCCTCGATTCACCGGATCATAATATAACTTATCGATCCCCAGATAGTCCTGATCAACAACACCACCGGGAAAATCATGGGTGTATTGATACCCCTGGCCGTGCCCAAGTCGTTTGGCGCCCTGATAATGCGTGTCCTTGAGGTGCTTGGGAACCGGTAGCGTGCGGCCCTCCTTGACGTCTTGCGAAGCCGCCCAGATCGCCATCGCCGAGGCATTGGATTTGGGCGCCGTGGCCATGTAAATCGCCGCCTGCGCCAGGGTGAGCTGGGCCTCAGGCATGCCGATTTTCTCGACGATGTCGAACGCCGCGGCGGCGACGACGATCGCCTGCGGATCGGCGTTGCCGATGTCCTCCGAAGCCAGGATGGCGATTCGCCGGGCGATGAAGCGCGGATCCTCGCCGGCTTCCAGCATGCGCGCCAGCCAATAGACGGCGGCGTCCGGATCGCTGCCGCGCATGCTCTTGATCAGCGCGCTGGCCGCGTCGTAATGCTCGTCACCGGTGCCGTCGTAGACGATCGCCTTGCGCTGGATCGATTGCTCGGCCACGTCGAGTGTGATCCGCAGCGGTCCGGAAGATTTTTCCTCCTGCTGCAACGAGAGCACGGCAACCTCCAGGGCCATCAGCGCGCGGCGGGCATCGCCATCGGACTTGGTCGCCCAGAGATCGACCGCGTCGTCGGAAATCTCAATCTGCAGATTGCCGAACCCGCGCTCCTTGTCGGCGACGGCGCGGCGGATCAGGGCGCGGATGTCCTCCTCGCTGAGTGCCGAGAACTGAAAAATCTGGCTGCGGCTGACCAGGGGCGAATTAATGGCGAAAAATGGATTCTCGGTGGTCGCGCCGACGAGCAGGATCAGTCCCGCTTCGACATCGGCCAGCAGAATATCCTGCTGGGCGCGGTTGAAGCGATGGATCTCATCAAGAAAAAGCACGGTGCGTCCACCGCCCGAACCGAGGCGCTCCCTGGCCGCGTCGAGCACGCCGCGCACCTCCTTAACGCCGCTGCCCGCGGCGTTGAGCTGCACGAAATGGCTCTTGGTGTAATTGGCGATGATCTGCGCCAGGGTAGTCTTGCCAGTTCCCGGCGGGCCATAAAAAATGACGCTGGTGAGCCGATCCGCTTCCAGCATGCGGCGCAGCAATTTGCCCGGCCCCAGGAAATGCTGCTGCCCGACGAATTCCTCCAACGTCCGCGGCCGCATGCGCACAGCCAGCGGCGCGACGCGATCAAGGTTTTTCTGGCGGGTCTGCTCGAACAGATCCATCACTGCATGATAGTCTTAACCGTATCCGTGAGGAATGAACGAGGAGCGGGAATTGGAACCATGCAAGCTACGCCGCGGATATCGTTTCATGACGGGCAACCCGTCACCATCGCTTGGCCTGCTGGGCGACTTTCATCGGCAGGCCGAACAGGTCGATGAAGCCGCGGGCGGCGGTGACGTCGTAGCCTTCCATGCTGAAGCTGGCTAACTGCGGATCGTAGAGACTGTATGGGCTGGTGACGCCGGCGGCGGTGGCGCGGCCCTTGAACAGTTTCACTTTCACCTGGCCGCTGACCGCGCCTTGCGTGTGATCGACGAACGTTTGCAGCGCTTCACGCAAGGGGTGGAACCATTGGCCGTAATAAACCAGCTCGGCGTAGCGCAGGGCGACCTGCTGCTTGAAGTGGAACGTATCGCGTTCGATGCAGATTTGCTCCAGCGCCTTGTGAGCTTCGTAGAGAATCGTGCCGCCAGGTGTTTCGTAGGCGCCGCGCGATTTCATCCCGACCAGGCGATTCTCGGCCAGTTGCGTCTGGCCGACGGCGTGCTTGCCGCCGACTTCGTTGAGCGCGGCGACGAGCGTGTGACCTGGCATTTTTTCGCCGTCCAGCGCGACGGGGTTGCCGCGCTCGAAATCGATCGTGACGATCTGCGGCGTATTGGGCGCCGCCGATACGGGGACGGAAATTACCCACAGATCGTCCTTCGGCTCGTTGGCGGGGGATTCCAGATCGGCGCCCTCGTGGCTGATGTGCCAGAGATTGCGATCGCGGCTGTAGATTTTTTTCTTGCTCTGATCGACGGGAACGCCCTTGCGATTGGCGTAATCGATGGCGCTCTCGCGGTCGCGCAGGCCGAAGGTCGTATCCTTCCACGGGGCGATGATTTTCAGATCGGGCGCCAGGGACATGTAGGTCAGCTCAAAGCGGACCTGGTCGTTGCCCTTGGACGTCGCGCCGTGGGCGACGGCATCCGCCTGTGTCTGGCGCGCGACCTCGACCTGGTGCTTGGCGATGATCGGCCGCGCGATGCTCGTGCCCAGGAGATAATCGTTCTCGTAGATGGCGTGGGCGCGGAGCATCGGGAAGCAGAATTCCTCGATGAACTCCTGGCGAAGATCCCGGATGATGACCTCGTCGGCGCCGCTCTTGCGGGCTTTGTCCTCGATGCCCTTGAGCTCATCCCCCTGCCCCAGCTCGGCGGCGAACGCGACGAGCTTCACGCCGGGGTAACGGTCCTTGAGCCAGGGCAGAATGACGCTGGTATCCAGGCCGCCGCTATAGGCCAGGACGATTTTTTTGGGCGCGGGGGCTGGTGTGGGCGAGGACATAATGGCTCCGAATCGGCGCGTTGGCGGTTTCGCAACAGCGTTTTATCCGGCGGGGTTGGGTGAGTCGAGAGCGGGTGCGGCCTGGGTGAGATCGGGGCCGGGCTCCTCCTGCATCGGCGGCGGGGGCGCGGGTGGTGGCTCGGAGGGCGGGGCATGCGGCGTCGCCACCGGTGGCGCGGCGGCCCTGGTAAGGATATGCTTGATCAGGTCCAGCCGATTCACGAGTTCATCCATGTCAGCCGGCCGCTTGGACGGACGGGTGGAAACGCACTCCATGACCAGGTTCGACAAGCCGGGTGGAACCATTGGGTTCAGATCCATCGGCGTCTTGATCGTTTGATCGATGATGAAGCTGTTGTCGCCCTTTTTTTTGACGGTGTAAAGCGTGGGGATCACGCTGCCGGTCAGCGCCCAGTAAATGGTGGCGCCGAGATTAAAGACGTCGGTCTGGACGCTGATCGGGCGGCGGGCGACCTGCTCGGGGGCGATGTAATCGGGCGTGCCCTGGATGCGCTCCTTGACCGTGCCGATTTTGCATCCCTGACCAAAGTCGATCACCTTCACACTGCCGCGGTCACTGCGCAAAATATTGTTTGGCTTGATGTCGCAGTGGGCGTAGCCGAGATTGTGCATCGCCTTGATCCCCTGCGCCGCCTGGATGAACGTTTCCACGATATCTAGGATGCCGCGCGGCGGGCGGACGTCCAACGGCTTGCCGTCCACCAGCTCCATCAACAGGAACGCTTCGGTGACTTTCCGCCACATGTTCCGGATGAGCTTCAGATCGATCGAGCGGCGAAGGTTGGGATGGGTGAATTGGCGGCTGATCTCGTATTCCGTTTCCATCTGTTCGATGAAACGGATGTCCTTGGTCTCAGTGCGCAGAACGTGCTTGAGCGCGTAGACCTGTTGCGTCTGGGGATCGATGACCGCGTAGATAACACTACGCGCACCCTCTCCCAAACGCTCCAACACCTCGTAGTTGAGGAGCTTTTGAGCCATGAAACAACGGTCCATCCCGGGAAAACGTCATTTCCCAAGCCTGCGAGATGGAAGGCAGGGGTGGGAGACAGCCCAAAGCGGCGATGAAGTAGAAGATGATTGCGTCCGCTTCAGTACGAGACGTTACCCGCGTTGCTATTCGATTGTCGCGCCCGCAAATTCGGCAATCCCCGCTCGATGTCCAAATATTGCACTTTGCGAGCGCGCTAATGCCTTATTACAAGCCCCAATAAGCGTAAACAAAACGACAATAAATAGCAAGCTGATATTGGTCTACCGACCGTCCCGGCAATCACGGAAGAATCTGGTCGCGGAACGCGGTGACCGGAAAGTATCGCCCAACGCCCGACGGTGTGCCCGGCTGGCTGAGAAGGATCACCTTATCGGATCCGATGCGCAGCTGGCTCTGGAGCGTATTGACCAGCTGCGTCAACCGGCGAAGCTGCATGGGGGTGGGCATGGTTCGGTCAAAATCACCGATCAGGCAGATGCTGATGCAACCGGGTTCGATATGGTCCACCCCCGGCGGGGCGGCCGGCGATTCCTGGCGGCTCCAACGCGGGCCAACCTGGATCTCCCCGTCCTGGCATCCCTTCCCGTTGCCGATCACAAAATGATCGCACAATCCCGCCTTGGGCACCGCCAGCGTATCGGCATTGCCGTCGGCGGTGTCGCTGTGATGAATGTAGATGTATTTCCACTGATTTGGGTGGGTTGTGACTGCGGTCTTGAAAATATCGTCCAGAAACTCGTCGTGGTCGGCCGCCCACAGGCTGTTGTATCCCTCTGCCGCCAACGGTGGGGGGGCCAGCGCCAAAAGCAGCGCGCTGGTCAGCGTCAGGAGGCTGGCCAGACTGGTCAAAACAACGACTTTACGCTTCGATTTTTTCACGTTTGCGCCTCGACGAATAAATAACTCACCCCTCAAGCGGTCCGATAAAAGGTCGGCTGGCTTGCATATTCCTTCATCGGCTCGCCGCCTTGCGCAACCTGCAGAAAATTCGTGGGTGATGTGACGTTTGGCGGCCAGGCTTGCCCGGCGGTGGCTTGATCGAGCAAGAACGCCGCGCGACTCGACTGAGCTCGTCGAAGTCAAGCGCGGCGCTAAACCATGGTGGAGAACCCGAGCAAATGGGCGGGAATGCAAATTCAGTATGCGAAGGCCTTCAACTGCGCCTCGGGCAGGGGGACGAATTTGCCGCCGGTGTTGGCGGCTATTTTGTCCAGCGTCGTGTCACCCGGTCCGCCGTTGATCGCGATGCAATCGATTTTGACCTTCGATTCCCCGCGGATGTGCATCACCTGGTCCACCAGCGAATCGTCCAGGTCCCCCGCCTTGGCGGTGACCAGAACAATCTCGCCCGGCTCGTCGGCGACGGCATTTTTCAGGGCTTTGAGCGGGTCGGTGCTCCCCAGGGCCATCACGTCATCCAATTTTTTGCGGGCCACGTCGATGTTGTCCCTGATCGCGAACGCGGTCTGCTGGCCGGTTGGATACGTCTTGGTGTCCGTGTTCCAGAACAGGATCTGAAATCGCCGGTCCGATCCGAGCGATTCGATCGACTTGAACACCACGGATTTCATGCTGTCCAGCACCTCGTCGGAGGCCGAGCCGTTGTCCAGCAGATAAACAACGACATCCCCACCGAGCGGCGTCCCGCAGAAATTGGGCCCGGCAACCGGCGGCGGGGCAGTGGAATTGGGCGTCGAGTTGATAAACGTCGGAACGGGCGGACCGGCTGGATTCACATTCACATCCGAGTTGGCCGGCTTCGAACCGGATCCGCGCATGATCAGGACCAGCACGACAATCACGAGCACAACGATCGCGCCGCCTGCGCCGGCGAGCAGCAGCAGGAGACTATTCCCCGATTGCCGTGGTGGTGGCGCCTGGGGCTTTCGGCGCAGATGGTCGGAAAGTCCGCTGCTGCTGGCGACGATATCCGCCAGGTCCTCCAGCCCGCTGCCGCTGCCGACCCCGGCGCTGCGCGCCTTGTTCTCGAAGAGGGTTTTGGAGGCTTTGGCGGCGGTAGCAGCCTTGGCGGTGGCGCCCTTGGCGGGAACGGTCTGGATCGTCCCGCAGCGTTGGCAGCGGCAGACGCCCCCCGCGAACGCATCGTCGATCTCCAGCACGTTTTTGCAGCTTGTGCAGGTGATGCGAATCATAAAATTCCCACCGCCCATCGCAGGCGGTCAGGGCTGCCACATATAATAAAACCCACCCGGCAGCATCTGGCCACTGGTCGGCAGCCGAAGACTCATTTCATCCGCCTTGGGCGCGGAGACATTGGTGTCGGCGTATATCGAGCCGGCGTAGCCGTACGGTCGCTTATACATTACCACTTGCGCCGACGGCGCATGGGCCATCTGCCGCGCCAGGTCGATGGCGTCGTTCAGCCGGCCCACCTGGTCGGCCAGACCCAGCTCCACGGCGCGGTCTCCGCTGAAGACCCGCCCGTCGGTCACCAGCGCCAGCGTGGCGGAATCCTTGATCGGCCGGTTGGACGTCACGACCGATTTGAAGCGCTCAAAATATTCATCCACCATCCCTTGCATCACGTCCCGCTCCTTGGTGGTCATGTGCTTGAAGGGCGAACCCATGTCCTTCAGCTCGGCGCTCTTGATCGCGTAAGCCTGGACGCCAATTTTGTCCATAGTGCCGACAAAATCCATTGTCTCGAAGATCACCCCGATGCTCCCGACGACGGATGTCGGGTTGACGACGATCCGGTCGCTGCCGCAGGAGACGTAATACGCCCCGCTGGCGGCAACCTCCTGCGCCGACGCGATCACCGGCTTGTGCGTGCGGGCTTTGAAGCGCATCAACTCGTCGTACATCGTGTCGGAAGTCGTGACCGATCCACCCGGCGAGTTGACCCGCAAAACGATGGCTTTCACGGATGGATCGGCGGCGGCCTGGTTCAATTCCTGCGTGAAAAGCGACAGCGGATTCTCCTGCGGCTGCAGGAACCCACCGCTGCGGACATCCATGAGCATCCCCTCGACCTCGATGATCGCTACTTTGCCGCCGAACGCATGGCCCTCGGAGACCGAAACCTCCTGCAGTTCGTTATTGTTGGAAACAGGCGTGACCAGGAAGCTGGGCATTCCGCATCCGCCCACCAGACAAAATCCACACAACAGGCCGATGCACCACCAACGTCGCATTTTGCTCCTGGGAATCAAATCGCTTTGCGGGAATTTTGCATTCACGAAATCTACAATATCCGCGGAGATTCTAACGGTGGCTTATCATGTGAGCAAAGCGCATTTCGGGGAATTGGTGGAGTCGGCGCTGGCGGAACTGCCGCAGGAATTCGCGAAATTTCTGGAGGAGGTTCCGGTCGAGATTCGCGATCGCCCGACGCCTGCGCAGCTCCGCCGCGCCGGCACCGGTCCGCGCAGCCTGCTCCTGGGGCTATACCAGGGACGGCCCCGCACCGTGCGGCATGTCGAGGATTCCGGCACGATCCCCGACGTCATCTTCATTTTTCAGAACTCCATCGAAGCCGTCTGCGACAACGAGGATCAGCTGGTCCGTCAGGTCCGCGTTACCGTGTTGCACGAGATCGGTCACCACTTCGGCCTCAGCGAGGAAGACCTGGAGCGGCTGGGCTATCGATGAGCCGTTGGCCGGAAAAATCCCAATTTTTCGCACTACCGGAGCGGTTGGGGCGTAAATGAAGCGCGGGCGGCGCGAATCTGGCTCATTTTGTCCCTGCCACGCGACCGATGAAGAATGCAGGCCCGGTAACTCGTAAGTCCAGTATTCCGAGACGTTTCAAGAAGAACATAAGTCTGCCGAAGCGATGATTTTCCTGTGGACACGGCCCGACGTGGCGTTTATGTTCTGTGGCTCGACGCGACGAAAACGTATTTTTCGCCCGTAAGAATGGGGTTGGAATGAACGGATTGAATTGGACCGGCCGCATTGTTGTCGCCGGAGCGATCCTCTGCGGGCTGCCTTTGGCAATGGCGGATGATGCCGCCCGGCCATCGGCGGACATCGTCCTCAAATTCCCCACCAGCCCCTCCGACAAGCGCAGCCCCTATTTCAGCGACGTCGGAATCGTCAAGGAAATGCTGGTCAAGCCTGGAGATGTGGTCAAGGCCGGCCAGGTCGTCGCCTCACAGGACAGCGACCTTGAAGATTTGGAATATCAATCGATGAAGATCGCGGCGGAATCGACCGCGAAGATCGATTACGCCATGGCCGATCGCGATTCCAAAAAGCTGATCCGCGATCGCCTGCAGGCGGCGTTCGACAGCGGTGGCGCCGCCAACGGCACCGAGCTGGAAGAGGCCAAGCTCGCCCTCGCCCAGGCGGAAATCCAGATCAAGGCCGCCCAGGAAGAACACAAGAAAAACCTGGCCGATCTGGCCAAGCAGTCCCGCAAGCTGGAAAAAATGAAGCTGCTCTCCCCCATCGACGGACTCGTCGAGAAGATCAACGTATTCCCCGGGGAGATGGCCGATCCGGGCAAGCAGGACGGTGTGCTGACCATCGTCTGCAACAAGCCGTTATGGGTCGATGTACACGTGCCGACCGCCCAGGCGGCAACCCTGAAAATCGATGACGAGCTGCCGGTGGCGTACGAAAACGAGCCGGAAAAGTGGTTTACGGGCAGGATTATCCTGTTCAGCCCCGAAGCGGATGCGGCCAGCAATACCCAGACGGTACGCCTCGAACTGGCCAACCAGGAGCAAAAGCCGGCCGGTTTGTGGCTGAATATCCGCCTGGCCGCCCAGGGCGCCGCGTCGGAGGCCAAGGCCCGCTAGCCTAATTTTTGCAAAAATGTCGCCCCTGGGACTTCCATTTTCTCGATAGATCAAGAAGAAATGACGGGTTGGTCGGCCATTGGCCGAATCGGTTAACACAGGCAGGTGAGTCGTGTCGTCGGGCATAGTAGAAACACCGGGCTCCGAATCCTCCAAACGACCGGGCGTGTCGCGGTCGCGCCTGGTGCAGCGTCTGCTCAGCGCCACCTCGACGGTTCCGCAGTTCGTGGAGGACCTGCTGCGAACGCAGGCGGTGGTCGTTGCCGGCACCGAGGCCGCCGGATTCCTCATCGAGCGCCGCGCCCCCGACGCCGATCCAGCCGATTCCGCGCTTCGCCTGGTCGCCCACATCCGCCCCGACAGCAGCAGCGCCGACACGCGCGCTGCCGCCGTCAACGCTTTCCGCGAAATCATTCAGCCCTGCCTCGCCGGCGCCAAGGACGGGGCCATCGAAATTCAGGCCGGTGACAATGCGCCCGAGCCGCAGTTCTGCCTGGTCACCCTGCTGCGCAGCGAGGGCGAGATCGTCGCCGCCAGCGCCGTCATCACACGCTGCATGGACCTGGAGCGCGCCCAGCAGCGGCTGACGTCGATGCAGCTGGTCGCCGGGTATTTCGAGCTTTACATGCTCCGCCGCAGCAGCGAGCAGGCGATGGTCATCGCCCAGTCGCACCAGCACGTGCTGCAATTGGCCACGGCCGTCGCCACCGCCGAGGGTTTCGAATCCGCGGCGATGAACCTGTGCAACGAATTGGCCACCCGCACCGGCGCCACCCGCGTGACGCTGGGCTGGATCAAGGGGCAGGACGTGCGCGTCAAGGCCCTCTCCCACACCGAGCAGTTCGACAAGAAGCAGGAGCTGATCAAGCTGCTGGAAAAAGTGATGGAGGAGTCGGTCGACCAGGAAGAGCCGGTCCATTACGACCCCGAAGGCACCGGATCGCAGAATGTCAGCCGCGCCGCGCAGGAGCTGTCGCGCGTGCAGGGCGGGCAGACGGTTCTCTCCCTGCCGCTGCGCCGCCGCGCGGAAATCGTCGGCGCCGTGACGCTGGAATTTCCTTCCACCACCAAGCTCACGCAGCAGGCCGCCGCCGGGTTGTCCGTCGCCGTCGATCTGCTGGCGCCTCAGCTTTATGACCGTTATCAGAACGATCGCTGGCTTATCACCAAGGTCGGCCTGAGCATCCAGGACGGCGCCGAGGCGGTCCTGGGGCCGCAGCACATGCTGGCCAAGCTGCTGGCGATCCTGGTCATCGGCGCCCTGGCGTTCGTCTGCACCTACAAGCCGGAGTATCACGTCGCCGCCACGTTCCAGTTCGATTCGATCGACAAGCGCAAGCTGGAAGCGCCGTTCGAAGGTTACATCAAGGATGTCAATGTTCGTCCCGGCGATGCGGTGAAGAAAGGCCAGGTCCTGCTGAGCTTCGACACCACCGACCTGCAGTTCAAGCTGGTCGGCGCCCAGGCCGCCGTGGCCGAATCACGTGCCCAGTATGGCAAGGACAGCGCCGATCCCACCAAACAGGCGGAGGCCGCCATCGACCAGGCACGCATCGACCAGGCGCAGGCGGATGTGAACTTCTACCAGGACCAGGTCGATCGCGGTGAGGTGCGCGCGCCGTTCGACGGCGTCGTGCTCCAGGGCGATCTGACCGATGAGAAAAACGCCCTCAAGAAGGCGGGCGAGGAACTGTTCGAAGTTGCCCCGCAGCACAGCCTCCGCGCCGAGCTGACCGTCAACGAGCGCGATGTCCAGCAGCTCAAGGCCGGCCAGAAAGGCCACCTGGCCACCACCAGCCTGCCGACGCAGAAATTCCCCTTCACCGTCGACCGCATTGTTCCGCTCGGCCAGGCCAAGGAAGGGAGCAACGTCTTCACCGTCTACGGCCGGATGGACAGCGACGATCCGAGCTGGCGTCCGGGCCTGGCTGGTGAGGCGCGCATCGACATTCAACAGAAGCCGCTCATCTGGATCTGGACCCATCGCCTGATCGAGTACGTCCGGCTGAAGCTCTGGATTTAAGTTTAGCGGCCGGGCTTGCCCGGCGCTGCCGCCGGCAAAACAATCATGCTCCAACTTCGCCCCACATTCTCCGAATCCTGGTATCGCGTCGCCACGCTCAAGCCGCGGCTGCGCGTCGGGGCGGAAATCTCGCGACAGTTCTATCGCGGCGAGCGCTGGTATGTCGTGCGCGACCCGGCCGGAAATCAATTCCATCGCCTCAGCGACCCCGCGTATCGATTCATTGGATTGCTCAACGGCCGACGCACCGTGGAAGAGGCGTGGGACCTGGTCGGTGGGCAATTGGCCGACGATGCGCCGACGCAGCCGGAAGTCATCCACGTCCTCAGCCAGCTCTACGCCGCCAACCTCCTCGAAACCGACATCACCCCCGACGCCATGGTCCTGCTGCGCCGCCACAAGCAGATGGTGAAGCGCAAGATGCAGGGCCGGCTGATGAACGTGCTGTTCCCGCGCATTCCGCTGTGGGACCCGGATCGCTTCCTGCGCCGTTGGATGCCGGTGGCCCGCGTGCTGTTCAGCAAGTTCGGCGCGGTGGTGTGGATGGTGGTGATGATCGCCGCGCTGGTGACGGTGCTCCCGCAGTGGGATCAGCTCAAGATCTCCGCCAGCCACGCCCTGGACCTGCAGCGCAACCTGGAAAATATTTTTTACCTGTACGGCACGTTCGTGGTGATCAAGCTGATCCACGAGCTTGGCCACGCCTTTGCCTGCCGCCGCTTCGGGGGGGAATGTCACGAGCTGGGGCTGATGCTGCTGGTGCTGGTCCCCACGCCGTATGTCGATGCATCCAGCGCCTGGGCGTTCCCCAGCAAATGGCAGCGCATATTCGTCGGCGCCGGTGGAATGATCATCGAGCTTTTTTTCGCCGCGCTGTGCGCCTTCGTCTGGCGGTATACCAACCCGGCGACCTATCCGATCATCAACGAGCTGGCGTACAACGCGATGTTCATCGCGTCGGTCTCCACGATCATGTTCAACGCCAACCCGCTGCTGCGCTACGACGGCTATTACATCCTCTCGGACGTGCTGGAAATCCCCAACCTGCGTCAGAAGAGCACGGAATATGCGATGGGGCTGATCAAGCGGCACATTTTTTCGCTCAAGCTCTCGCAGCCCCTTCCGCCGCCCGGCCAGCGCGTCTGGCTGTTCATTTATGCCGTCGCCAGCAGCATTTACCGCGTGTTCGTGGGCATCGTGATCATCCTGCTGGTGACGTGGAAGGTGCCGGTGCTGGGCGTGCTGATGGCGCTGGGCGGTGTGATCACGTGGGTATTCGTCCCGATCGGGAAGCTGGGCCGCTACCTCCTGCTGGATCCCGAGCTTCACCGCAAGCGCCGCCGCGCCATCGCGTTCAGCGCCGCCGTCGCGGCGGTGGTGGTCCTGCTGTTGGGCATCATCCGCTTCCCGGTGCACGTTGATTTTGCCGGCATCGTCCAGCCGGATGATCCGGTGGGCAAGACCGGCATGGTGCAGAGCGGTCTGCTCAAGGCCGGCGGCGACGGCCGCGTCATCGCCGTTCACGCGCAGGATGGGCAGATCGTCCGAACGGGGCAGCTTATTCTCGAGTTGACCAATCCCTCCGACCAGCACGACCTCGACCAGGCCACCGGCAAAGTCGCGGAATATGAAGCCCGCATTCGCCAGGCCGGCGCCACCGATCTGATCGAGCTTGCCAAGGACCGCGGCGATCTGATCCTCTGGCAGGAGAAGCTGGCGCAGGCGCAGCAGCGCATGGAAGATTTGAAGGTGAAGGCCCCGTTCGACGGCCGCCTGATCGCGCCGCACCTGCACGAGCTGGGCAACACGTTCCTGTCGCGCGGTGACGAGATCGGCAGCGTCGCGGTGCTCGACAAGCTGGTCATCAAGGGCGACATCGATCAGAAGGATTCGCAGCTCGTCCAGGAAGTGAAGCACTTCAATGTCGAGGTGCGCCTGGCCGGCCAGCTTGAGCGGACCATCCCCGGCGGCGCGGTGACGCTGCCCCCGGCGGCGGTGAACGAAGTGGCGCACCCCTCGCTTGGCCAGGCCGGTGGGGGTGAACTGCAGATCGATCCGCGCGATCCCAAGGGCATCCGTTTGCAGAGTCCGCAATTCGAGGCCCGCGTGAAGCTGGAAAATCCGGACGAGCAGATTTTCCCCGGCCAGCGCGCCTATGTACGGCTGACGCTGGGCAAGCGGCCGCTTGCCTGGCAGTGGACGCGGCGGTTCCTCCAGTTGCTGGAAACCAACGACATCAAGAGCAACATGGGCAGCGGCGCCGGCGGCTGGTGACGACGCGGGGGATTCAAGCGACGAATGTCAACACTTTCCGACGAGCTGTGGTCCGTTTTTGATGCCCGCCGCGTCAAGGCGCCGGAGCTGCGCGGACTGGATATTTTCGTCCACGGTGTTGTCGGCTGGTTCAAGAACAAGCGAAAGCGCCTCGGCCAGCTCAAGATGCAGGCCGACCGCATCGAAAAGCTGGAGCAGGGGATTCACGAGCTCAGCTCGCAGCGTTTCGCCGCCGAGGTGGCCGATTCCCGCGCCATCGCGCGGCTCGGGCAGCTCGTCGATGAAAAGCTCGACCGCGCCCTGGCGCTGGCGCGCGAGGCCGCGTGGCGCGGCGTCGGGCTGCGGCCATTCCCATGCCAGATCATGGGCGCACTGGCCATGTGCCAGGGACTCGTCACGGAAATGGCCACCGGCGAGGGCAAAACCCTCACCGCCTCGCTGGCCGCCAGCATCTGGACATGGGCGGGACGGCCCGTTCACGTCATCACCGTCAACGATTACCTGGTGGCCCGCGATGCCGAGGAGATGGCGGCGGTTTATCGCCTGCTCGGTGTCAGCGTCGGCCACGTTGTACACGAAACCTCGCAGCAGGATCGCCTCGATCATTACCGGCGCGACGTCGTCTACATCACCAGCAAGGAATTGGTCGCCGACTTCCTGCGCGACCAGATCGCCCTGGGCAACCTGCGCACCGCGACGCAGACGGCGGTGGGACGGCTGTTCAGTGGCGGCGAGTCGCGGCGGTTGATGATCCCCGGGCTGTGGAAAGTTATCGTCGACGAGGCCGACAGTTTGCTCATCGACGAAGGCGTTACCCCGCTGATCATCTCCAATTCACCCGATGAGGAGGGAAACGTCGCCCTGTATCAGCGCGCCGACGCACTGGCCGAGCAACTGGAAGCCAGCCGCCATTTCACCATCGACTGGACGGTTCGCCAGGTCGATCTGACCGCGCGCGGGCACAGCCGCCTCGACAGCCTCGCGGAGGACGACAGCGGCTTCTGGCGCGGCAAGCGCCGCCGCGAAGAGCTGGTCGTCCAGGCCCTCTCCGCCCGCCACTGCTTCGCGCGCGATGAGCATTACCTGATCACCCCCGACCGTAAGGTGCAGATCATCGACGAATTCACCGGTCGAATCCTGGCCGATCGCTCCTGGCGGCATGGGCTGCACCAGGCCATCGAGGTGAAGGAGGGCGTCCCCGTCACCGCCGACAAGGAGAACCTGGCGCGTCTCAGCTTCCAGCGATTTTTCCGGCAATATCCGGAGATGGCCGGCATGACCGGCACGGCGTGGGAAGCCCGCGACGAGCTGTGGCAGATTTATCACCTGCCCGTCGTGCGGATTCCCACCAACAAGCCGTGCATCCGCCAGCAGCTTCCGCTGCGCATGTTCGACACCATGGACCAGAAGTGGGAGGCGGCCATCGGGCGCATCTGCGAAATCAACGACACCGGCGCCCCCGTCCTGGTCGGCACGCGCAGCGTGCTGGCATCGGAAGAGGTCAGCCGGCGCCTGCAGGCGATGAACCGCGTGCACCGCGTGCTCAATGCGACGCAGACCGCGCAGGAAGCATCGATCGTCGCCGAGGCCGGACAGAAGGGAAAGATCACCGTCGCCACCAACATGGCCGGCCGCGGAACGGACATCAAGCTGGCGCGCGGGGTGGCGGAACTGGGCGGGCTGCACGTGATCGCCACCGAGCCGCACGGCTCGGGCCGCGTCGATCGCCAGCTTTTCGGCCGCGCCGCTCGCCAGGGCGATCCCGGGTGCGCCCAGATGTTCGCCAGCGCCGAGGATGATTTGTTCGTCCGCCACGCCGCGCGCATCCGCTCCGCCTGGCGAATGCTGGGCGCCGGGCGCCTGATCAGCATCGCCCAGTCGCGCGCCGAGCGCCTGGCGCGCTTCAATCGCAAGCAGGTCCTGCGCAACGACGATTGGATGGACCAGTCCCTGCCGTTTTAAGTTTAGCGGCCGCGCTTGCGCGGCGTTTCCCGTGCGATCAATGCAACGCCGCGCAAGCGCGGCCGCTAAACGAAATGGATCAAACCAATTCCGGCCCGACCAGGTCTTCGTAGGTCTCGCGCCGCCGGATCACGCGGAAATTGTCGCCGTCCACCAGCACCTCAGCCGCGCGCGGGCGGTTGTTGTAATTGCTGCTCATCGCAAAGCCGTAGGCCCCCGCGGTGTACACCGCCAGCAGATCGCCGCGCTTGGTCGGCGGCAACAGGCGCCCGCGGGCCAGGTAGTCGCCCTGCTCGCAGATCGGCCCGACGACGTCCACGACTTCACCATCGCGCGGCTCGAATCCGCTGCTGCGCTGCGGCGGGATGTTCGCCGCATCCGGGCTGGTCGGCCAGATCTGGTGATAGCTCTCGTACAGCGTCGGGCGGATCAGGTCGTTCATCCCCGCGTCGACAATCACGTATTTCCGCTCGCCGCTCTGCTTGCGGTAGAGCACGCGCGTCAACAGGATTCCCGCGTTGCCGGCGATGTATCGGCCCGGCTCCAGCGCGATCCGGTATGGCTTGCCGGCCAGCAGCGGCACGAGCGCCTTGGCGTGCTCGGTCACGGGCAGGGCCTGATCGGGCCGCTCGTAGTTCACCGCGAACCCACCGCCCAGATCGAACCACTCGATGCGGTGGCCGCGCTCGATCAGCCGATCGATCAGGCCGATCATCTTCGTCACCGCGTCGATGTACGGCTGGATGGCGTAGACGGGCGAGCCGATGTGGATATGCACGCCGCCGATCCGCAGGTGCTTGAGATTGCGATATTGCTCGAAGACGCGCTCGGCGCGTTCGATGTCGACGCCGAACTTGTCGCCCTTGCGTCCGGTGGTGGTCTTGGCGTGGGACTTGGCGTCAACGTCGGGGTTCACGCGGATGGCGCCGATGGCGGTTTTGCCGATCGAGCCGGCGACGCGGTCGATGTTCTCGATCTCCGCCTCCGACTCGAGGTTGAAAGCGGCGATGCCGGCGTTGATGGCGTCGATGATCTCGCGGTCCGTTTTGCCGACGCCGGCGTAGATAATTTTTTTCGGATCGCCACCGGCGCGCAGCGCACGGAAAAGTTCACCGCCGCTGGTCACGTCCAACCCGCAACCCTGTTCGACCAGCATGCGCAGGATGTGAATATTGCCGCAGACCTTGACGGAATAGCAGATCGTCGCGTTCAGCGGCGCGAAGGCGTCTGCGATCTGGCGATAGTGGCGCAGGAAGGTCGCCTTGGAATAAACATAAACCGGCGTGCCGACCTCGCGGGCGATCGTCTCCGCCGCGACGCCTTCGCAGTGCAATTCGCCCTGTTTGTAGTCGAAAAAATCCATGACGCGGTGGATTTTAGCACGATTTGAGCATCGGCGTGAGATGTTCCCACGCGGCCTTCGCCACACCGGCGGCGGTCGTCTCGTAGGGGTATAGCTCGACCGTGACCCAGCCGGCATAGCTGATGCCGTCCAGCGCCGCGAAAATCGAGGGGAAATCGATGGCGCCCTTGCCGGGCGTCAGGTGCTGGTGTACGCGATTCTCGCCGATGTCCTCCAGGTGAACGTGCACGATCTCCGCGGGCATCTGGCGGATCACGGCGGCCGGGTCCTCGCCCACGCAGAACAGGTGTCCCACGTCGCAGTTCATACGGATGGTCGGCTCGTCGGCGAAGTGCGCCTGTTTGAATTCCTGGTATTCCGCCGCGCTCTGGATGAGCAGGCCCGGTTCCGGCTCGACCGCGAGCACAACGCCGTGCCGCTTCGCCAGCGGCAACAGGCGCGCCAGCCCGTCGGCGAAACGCTGCATGGCCCCGTCGCGCGTCAGCCCCGTCCCGATCAGCGGCCCACCGGGTTGCAAGCTGACCGTCGTGCATTGCATCTGGCCAGCCAGCTCGATGCAGTGCATGGTGTGCTCGATCCGCAGCTCGCGCTGGCGCTCGTCGTTTTCGATCCAGGTGGGATGATACGTGTCGCCCAACGCGAAAAGCGTGAATGCGTTGATGTTGCTGACGGCCAGCCCGCGATCGGCGATCAATTTTTTGATTTCCATCCGCCGATTGGAATCCAGCGATGGCGGATAGGCGTGCGGCAAGTCGGCCATCAATTCCACGCCCTGGTATCCGATGGCCGCGATGAAACCGATGGCTTCCTCGAGCGTATTTTTTTTGAACGCGTTGGTGGAGAAGGCGAGACGGACCATGCCCTGGATTCTATCGGATCGCCGACATTGCGGCGCTGATGGAAATCCACTCAAGGCTGCGTCGCCGCGGGCTGATCGGTTTTGACTTCGACCTCGGAGATGCCTGCTTCCGTTACGGGATAAAGGAAAGTGTACGCGGCGGCCGGTGTGAAATTGCCTGTGGCGGTCATGGTCGTGGTGTTGGAAGTGCATTTGACGGCGGCGAGGAAATTGGCCATGTCCGCGGCGCCGCCGCCCATGGTGGCATCGTTGCGCAGCACGCCGGCGATCATCGCCAGTCCGCCGCTGAGGGCGCCGCTGGCGGCCTGGGCGTCCTGCGCGGTGGCAGCGATTCCCGTCACCTTCAGCGCCATGCCCTTGTCGCTGCGCGTGCCGACAAGGGTCAACGTCTGCAGATTCCCCAGCACGGGCGCCTGGCGATAGCTGTCGTTGATATTGACCGCGGCCCAGATCGGGCTGTCGGTGTCGATGGTTTTCATCACCTTGTTCAGTGCGGCGCCGTCGGCGAAATTCCCCTTGCCGGCCTTGATCGCGGTGGTGATGGAGTCGATGGGCAAAATATCCGGCCGGGCGCCGCCCATCACGATCAGCCGATCATCCGAGGCGGGAATGATCGCAAAATCCCCATTGGTTTGCTCGCCATAGACCTTGTATCCATTGACGTCGTGGGGCTTCAATTCCGCCGGCATGGCTGCGGCCAGTGCGGATGAATCATAGACACCGCGAAAAATGATCACGCCCCAGCCGGTGTTGTTGCCCACGCGGTCGGCAACGCCGAACGTCACCGAATCGAAGCGGATATCGCCGCTGGTTTCGGCGAGCTGGAGAAGATTGTGCAGCAATTGCTCGCGGGCCGTGGTGTTGTCCGCATTCTGCATGACAAACGCCTGCCCGCCAGCCTTGGGCACGGGGCGCGGCGGCAGCTTCACCGAATCCATGAACTTGCCCAGCTGATTGTGAGGGAAGTCATCGAGATCGGCCGAGGCCTGGCCAGCCGCGCCGGTGTCGGCGGGGAGGATGGCCAGATCGTCGCGCCGCGCCGCCAAGCTCGCGGTATCATCGCGCGGCAGCGGCTTGCCCTGGATCTGCGCGATGGAGCGGCTGGCATATTCACCCACCATCGGCTGCTCGGAAGCGAGCAGTTTGGCCAGCATCGGCAGGGCGTCGGTCGATTTCATCTCACCCAGGGTGCGAATCGCCATCAGCCGCCGCACCGCCGTCGGCTTGGAAGCGGTGTTGATCTGGCCGATCAGCGTCGTCGCCAGCGTGGCGACGCCGGGGTCGTCGCTTTGCGAAGCCGTCTGCAACTGCGGCAGCGCCGGGCCGCCAATCGCCTGCAGCTTGCGCGCCGCCACCACGCGCTCGTCGGGATTGTCCGATGCCAGGCTGGCGATCAGCCCCGACACATCCCGCGGCGGCGGGGGCTGCAGCTGCAGCAGCATGGTGTCGGCCGTCATCTCGATGTTTTTGGATTTCCAGTAATAGTCGGAAGGAATGTAATCCAGCAGATGATTGCCGCCCGCGCCGCCGATGTTGAAGAACATCAGAAAGCAGAGGATGGCATAACCTGCTTCGCCCATGACCGCTCCCTTGAAATCAGATGCTGAGGAAAAAAGCCTGGCGGCGAGGATAAATCGGCCAACGGCGGCAGGCAAGTATGCCTCGTTATCAGCCAAATACGTGCTGCATATAACGATTTCTCGTTATTTCCAGTGCCAATGCCGCATTAATTTCCTGCGACCACGCCCATCACGGCCGCGATGAAGTGGAAACCGCTGGTAGAGTTGTTGCTTGGTTGGCTTCACTGAGGTCGATTGCGCGGTGGGCAGCTTCGATGCTCATCCAATCAACGCGGCTATCCAGAAACAGCACGTTCATTCCTTTGCCGTGATGTTTCTCCTCCTCGTACGCCAAAACGACCTTCCCGGAACCTTGGAAACCCATCGAAGTATGAGGGACGATAATGCCTGAGCCGAGGTACACATAATCGGAATGCGCGTTTACCCATGTAACAAGCTGGTTAGCGGGCAAATTCGCGGGCGCCGAGGTATTGGAACCTGGACACACAAAGACTATCGGGGCGATGTCTTCATTCCAGGCTAAGGTACCGAGGTCGGGAGGAAGATGGCCGCCGTTACCGTTCGCGTAGAGTAAGAGGCACTGTCCAATAGCTCGGAGATTACTTTCGCATTTCGATCGATTTAGTGACTCAATCGCGAAGCGCCCAAGCGGTATGGCCAGCAGAAAAAAGCCGAGCAAAACCGAAAGTCCAATCAAGACACGAACAATGGTCGCGCGACGCATGATTATCCCGGAATGAATTGCGATTCCATCACAGAGCCTCCATACGAATTATATAATCACCTGTTAACGACTGGGTATTTCGTCGGTGATATTCGCGCTTGTCTGCCGGGTTCTCATACTCTACAACCGATGCGATGCCGCTGAATTACCGGGATTCTGGGGTGGATTACGGTCCGCTGGACGCGTTCAAGCGGGCGTGCCAGCGTGCCGCCGGGACCACGACAGCGGCGCTGGCGGCGCAGGGATTATCCGAGCCGCCGGGCGTGCGCGGCGAGAGCGCCTACCTGATCGAAACGCCGGATGAATTCCTCGCCCACGTCGAAGAGGGGCTGGGCACCAAAAACCTGGTCGCCGATGCGATGCTCAAACTCACGGGGCAGAATTTTTATCGCAACATCGGCATCGACACGGTGGCGACGATGGTGAACGATCTGATCACCACCGGCGCGCTGCCGGTCTCGCTGGCCCTGCACGCGGCGGTGGGAGATGCAGCGTGGTTCGAGAACACCGCCCGCGGCGAGCAATTGGCCCTGGGATTTGCAGAAGGTTGCAGGGCTGCCGGGGCCGTCTGGGGCGGCGGCGAGACACCGGCGCTGCGCGGCATCGTCGATCCGGGCGCGATTGTGCTGGCTGGATCGGCCATCGGACGGATTCGACCCAAGACGCTGCGCCTGTGTGGGGACGTGGCCGATGGTGACGCGATCGTCCTGCTGGCCAGCAGCGGAGTGCACACCAATGGTCTGACGCTGTGCCGGTTGCTCGCGGATCAACTGAAGGATGGATACCTCACGCGCCTCGACGATGGTCGGACGTTCGGCGAGGCGGTGCTCGATCCTTCGGTGATTTACGTCCCGTTCATCGCCGCGTGCCAGCGGAACGGCGTGCGGCTCAAATACGCGGTGCACATCACAGGTCATGGCTGGCGAAAGCTGATGCGGCTGGCGGAGTCTTTCGTTTATCAGATTACGGATTTCGGCCAGGTTCCGGCGATATTCCAATTCATCCAGCGTGCCGGGCCGGTCGAGGTGAAAGAGGCGTATGCGACGTTCAACATGGGCGCGGGCTTCGCCGTGTTCGTTACTGAGTCGGATGTGAACGCCTGCCTGGGCGCGGCGAAATCGGTGGGCATCCATGCCTGGATCGGCGGGGCCGTGCATAAGGAGGGTAAGCGCAAGGCGGTTGCGATCGAGCCGTTGAACATCGTGTTCGAGGCCGAGAGTTTGCAGGTCCGATAAGGATTTTGAATTTTGTCAATTGCACGTTCGTTTGCTCTAATGGTCGATGATGGACAGCTCACAAATCCAAGTCAGCCAGGACCAATCCATCAACGTGATGAAGTTCAACCTTCCGGAATGGATCGATTCGCTGGAGATCGATGGGCTGATGGACCTGGCGCTGCGGAGCCTGGATAAATCGGCCGGGGAGCGGTGGATCATCGACCTGAGCGACGTGGCGTACCTGGGCAGCGCGATGCTGGGGCTGATGGTGAACCTGCGCGAGCGCATCCGGCAGGCCGGCGGCAAGCTGGTGTTGTGCGGCCTTTCACCGGAGCTGCTGCGGATATTCCAGGCGTGCTGCCTGGAGCGGCTGTTCACGATCGCCAAGACGCGCCCCGAGGCGATCACGGCGGCGGGGAGGGGATGATCGTCAGACATCCGGGATCGAGACATGGCGTCCGGGCTGGTGGACGCGCAATGTTTTATCGTGGGCCGCGATGGCGTCGCACTTGCGCGCGATCGATCTGCGCAATGCTTCCAGGCGGGGCACGCGGGTTCGCTGTGCATATTGTTCCAGCCAGCGCTGGCGCTGGTTCTCGGTGACGGGCAGGGCGAGCGTGCTGTAGCGGAACTGGGCCAGGTCCTTGACGATCCAACGCCGACGTGTGAGCGCGCTCGGGAGCGGGCGAACGCGGGCGGCATCGATCAGGCGCAGCTCGACCCGCGTCGTGTCCACACGCGCCAGGAAATGACACAGATATAAATCGCGATGGTGCAGTCCCGCGTAGTGCAGGGCGGCGGCCAAGTCGGCGGTGGGGATCAGCAGCCGCTCGAACGGGATGCCCGCGTCGACGAGTTTGTCAGCAGCTTTGAACCCGGCCAAATCGAGCGTGATGATGAATGCGCGCTGATCGTAGCGGCCCCAGGCGACGACTTGGGCGCTGGGGATTTCGTGGTGAAGAAGGGCGGCATAACCGGCTGCCTCAACCCGCGCCAGGTCTCTGGCCAGCGGCGCGAATCGCTTCACGTGCAATCGGATCGGCCCGTGGCCGGGAATATCCAGATCCCACGTGCAATTTTCCCGGTCGCTCAACTTCCGCCAGGGCTTGATCGCCGGATTCGTGAAAATATCCGAAGCGCGGAATCGGATCTGTGTCAGCATGGCCTGGAATTTCGGGACGATGTGCATCATGTTCGTGCGGCACCGGCCTGGAAAAAACGGCTGATGCCCGGCTTGAAGATCACCTTGCCATCGACGACGACCAGCTCCTCATCCAGGAAGAGGCGCACGGCCCGGCTGAGGACATCGGCCTCCAGCGTCAGGCCCTTCTCCTTCACATCCTCCAGCGAGTCGGACCCGACGTTGATGTGGAAGACATCCTGCAGGATGACCGGTCCCTCGTCGAGTTGTTCGGTGACGAAGTGCGCGGTGCAGCCATGCACGCGCACGCCGCTCTCGTAGGCCTGCTTATACGGCGAGGCGCCCGGGAAATAGGGGAGCAGCGATGGATGGATGTTGATGATGCGGTTGCGGAACGCCGTCACAATGCCGGCCGGCAGGATACGCATGTAACGCGCCAGCACGATCAGATCCGGCGCGTATGATTCCAACGAGCGCAGCAGCCAATCGAAATGTTTTTCCGCATCGTCCGATGGATGCCAGGCGAAGGGGAGCCTGGCGGCCGTGGCGAGATTTTCCAGATCGGGGTGGTTGGACAATACGGCGGTCGGCATGGGCGGTGATGGATGGTGCGAGAAATCCTCGATCAATCGGCGCAGGCAGTGCGGCTCGCGGCTGACCAGCAGCGCCACTTTTTTTTGCCGCCGCTCGCTGTGCAGATGGACGCGCACCTCCATATCCAGCCGGCGGCCCAGCTCCAGCAGGCCGGTGATCAATTCGGAAAGATCGCAGGTGAGGTCCTTGAGATCGACGAGCATGTCCATCAGGAAAAATCCGCGCACCACGCGCTGCTCGATGTCCTCGATGTTGATGCCGCGCTCGGCCATATAGGTCGCGAACTGCGCGACGACGCCCTTCTGGTCCTTGCCCAGGACGCTGACGACGGCCAGAACCGGTTGCGGCACGATAAACCTCCCGTGAACTGCCAGCAGTGTAAGTCGGATTTATCGGCTTGGCACGTTAAGGGCGTTCAATTGGCGGCGTGCGATGTCGAGGTTGTTGATCGCCCGCAACCGCAAATCGCCGCCCAGCAGCGGGATGGCCGCCTCATATTCGGCCATGGCCTGGCGATAATCGCCCAGGGCGCGCAGGGCGTTGGCGCAGTTAAAGTGCAAATCCCCGTCGGCGGGATTGCGAACCATGGCGACGCGGTAATAGGGCAACGCCTCGGCGAAATTTCCCTGGCGTGCCAGCTCGGCGGCACGAACCTTGTTGCCAATCGTGCTGAGCGGATCGAGCGTCAGCGTGTAATCGACCAGTGACGCGGTGTCGCGCCAGTGCCGCAACTGCATCTCGGTTCGCCAGCCGAGCAGGACCACGCAGATCAACGCGATCGTCACCAAAGTTTTGGATCGCGCCGCCAGCCACGCCAGCGCCAGGGCGGGGCCGAGCATGGCCAGATACATGTAGCGGTCGGCGACGGTGGAGTAGCGCTGGAAGTCAAACGGAACAAGACCGAGCACCGGCAAGAGGGCGGCAACCATGATGCCCAGCCCCGCCGCCAGGCCGGTTGTGCGGCGCCGCGCCAGCCATAGAGCCGCCGCCAGCAGCAGCGGGATCAGCGCCGTCGATATCCAGAGGTTGCCGCGCCATAGCGATTGCGGCGTGCGGGCGTAATCGACGGTCAGGTGCGCGGGCCAGAGCAGTTTTCCGAGGTAAAACGCGATCGCATCCAGCGCGATCACCGGGCGGTGGGACAATGGCGACGGCGGCGCCGGCTGCTGCGCGTGCGCCAGGATCGCAAATATCGCTGCGATGCAGAGCCATGAAATCATCAAGGCGCGCTGCTGGATGCGCGCTCGCCCTGGCAGCTGCGACATCGGGATCAGGATCACGATCAGAACAATCAACGGCACGGCAACCGCAGTGGGCTTGGCCAGTATTGCGAGAATAAAAACCACCGTGGCAACGGTAAACCATGCCCATTTCGACGGCGAAAAATGTAGCGCCAGGCAGATCGCCGCCAGCGACAGAAGCCCGGCCAACAGGTTGTTCATTCCCGAAATCCACGCCACCGGCTCAACCTGCAGCGGATGAAGTGCGAAAAGCATCGCGCCGAGGAACGCGGCCAAGTCATTCCTTACGAGAATACGCAAAATAGCGAACACCAGCATGGCGGCGCCGGCGTGCAGCGCGACGTTCAGGGCGTGGAATGCGCCCGCGTCGATGCCGCCGCTGATCCAGGCCAGCGACCACCAGAGCGTGTACGACAGCGGCGTGTACAGGCCGGCGTAGGGAGCGGTCCAGAATTGGCGCAGGTGCGACAGCGTCGGCTGCGCCAGCAGGGGATTCTCCATCACCAGGTCGCGATCGTCCCAGGAGACGAACTGAAATTTCCACGCCGGGAGAAACACGCCCACGGCGCAGATCAGCACGAGTGCACAGAGGACGGCGACGGCGGCGGGGGAGCGCTGGCGCATCGTTCATTTTTTCCCAAGGGCGCGCTGGGACGTGAAAAATTCTCGCAACAGCTGCGCGCAGGTATCCGCCAGGATTCCGCTGATCACTTGCGTGCGATGGTTGAGTCGCGGATCGTCGCAGATGCCGAAGAGCGTGCGGACCGCGCCGGCCTTCGGATCGGCGCAGCCATAGATCAACCGCCCGATGCGGGCATTGACGATGGCGCCGGCGCACATGGGGCATGGCTCGACGGTGACGGCCAGGGCGCAGTCGTTGAGGCGCCAGTCACCCAGAGTCATAGCGGCCTGGCGAATGGCAAACATTTCGGCGTGGGCGGTGGGATCACGGTCAATCTCGCGTCGATTGTGGCCCCGGCCGATGATTTTTGCGGTGGGCAGGTGCGCGACGACGCAGCCGATCGGCACCTCCACCAGCGCCAGCGCCGCCCGCGCCTGGGCGATCGCCTCCTGCATCAGGAATTCATCGTCCATAGGAAGTCAGCACGTTGCGCAGTGACTGGGAAGCGGATGCACCGGCGCGAAGGGCAAGCCGCTGCATGCGGCCCAGCGAACACAGCCCCGACCAGATCAGCAGCACGATGGCCAGGATCGCCAGCCCGCGTCCTTCGCGCCGCCGCGCCGGCGCGAACTTCGTTCTCCACAGCAGCGTGCCGGTCGATCCGCACAGCAGCGCCGCCGCGGCGGTAAGCAGCAACAGCGCACCAGCCGAAAAGCCAGCACCGATCGCCAGCGGCGCGGCGATCGCCGTGAAGATCGCCACGCAGGCGCAGCGATGGGCGATATCAACCGCCAGGGCCAGCCCCCAATTGCGCCGGGATTGTCGCGTTGCCGCCGGTTCGGGTAACAGGGATGGATTTGCGGAAGTGGTCACGTCCGCCGTCACTTCACGGGGATGACTTGGGTGACTTCGGGCACGCGTTGACGCAGGTTTTGCTCGATGCCGTATTGCAGCGTCATGGTGCTGCTGGGGCAGCCATGGCAGGCGCCGTGGAAGCGGACTTTGACCACGCCCTGGTCGCTGACATCTACCAATTCGATGTCCCCGCCATCGGCCTGAACGGCCGGGCGGATCAGGTCGATCACGGTCTGCACCTTCTCCTTCACAGAGGGTTCCTTCGCAGATTGCGAAACGATTCTGGCCATAGGGAGCCCTGCGATTTGCCGTGGAAATTATAGATCGGGGTTGCGCTGCCAGCAACATCGGCACGGTGGGATGGGGACTTGGGTGGACCTTGCCCCGATTGACATCCTAATTGGTCGGCCCTGTGGTCGGCATGGTCCTGCGAGCGCCCAGGAGCGTGTGCACCGTGCCACCGCTGAAATAGACGATGCCGCCATCGACGGCCTGCCACGCATCGGCGCCGTGGAGGCCGGTCACTTCGGGGTCATAAACCAATCGGCCGGACTCGCCTTCGGGTCCATATTTGCTTTTATACGGCGCGCGGCTGCAGCTGAGCAGGCGAACGTGGTCGCTGCGCTTGTTGCTCACCGTCAGCGGCGGAGGGCGGCGATCCAGGATCACCAGGTAATCCTTGCCGAACAAAACCTGCTCGAAATTGCGCGGCTCGCTCATCGAGGAGAACGTGTACCACTTCACATCCGGGAAATCGACGCGGTAAACCATCAGGTTCTGCGGGCTCAGCACGTAGAGGAAATTGCCGGAGATGTGCAGCGTCACGTTGGAGCTGCCGCTGGAATCGGTTCCCAGCGGTCCGTCGACCTCGGCATTGGCATCGGGTGAGTGGTAGTGCCATAGCTTTCCGGTATCCAGCGAATAAATGCGCACCAATCGGCCCTGGTCCGAAACGGCAAACGCCCGTCCGCTGTGGATGATGAGCTGGTTCGGCTGATTCAGGCTGAAAAAGATCGCTGGGGTTCCCGGGGATGGGGTGGTGGAGAATTTGGGCTCCATGCCCTGGTCGCCAAGGTTGGCCTCGTAGAGGTCCTGGATGCACAGGCGATCGGGGAGGGTGTAGACCAGCGTGCCGTCGGCGCCCAGGGCCATGTTGACCGGGCAAACATTGGATTCAACCGGGAACGACTTTCGCCCCGCCAGCTCGCCGCTGAAAGAGCGCAGCACGATCATCTGCACGTTCAGCTCGTCGTGAAAGCGGACGACGGTGAAATCATCGTTGGCCAGGAGGGTGTCGACGGCATGGCTGCTGACGCGTGTCTGCCAGACGACGCGGCCATTGCCGCCGGCGCCGCTGGCGACGGCGAAGATCCTGCCGATCGACGTGCCGAACACCACGCGGTCGCCGATGGGCGCCACCTGCAGGATCTGTTCTCCCGGCGCAGTCATCGCCTGGTTGGGCGTCTGCGGCGCTTCGGGGGCAGGCGGTGCATTGTCGGTGGAAGAAGTATTGTCGGCCAACGCCTCCACCGCCGCGGACTCGGAGATCACTTCGCTGGGGGGCATGGCGGACAGGTTCACCTTCCACAGCACCGTGCCGTTCTGCCCGTCGATCAGGAACGCGCTGCCGGTTGTCCACGCCAGCAGCGATCCCTCCATCCACGCCGCCCCGCGCACGGATTCAGAAACGGCCGGGCAGTTGCAGATCGGTGTGTTTTTGGCGGCCGGATAAATCGCCAGGCCGGACTTGGCATCCCAGGTCACGACCCGATCGTTGCGCGCGAAACCTTCCATGGGAACGACCAGCGCATCGACGCCGGGGATCGTGCTCTGGGGCGATTCGCTCAAAAACGGATTGGGCAGCTTTCCCCTGGTCTGCTGGTAGATTTGCCGCTGCTCGCTGGTGGGCAGGCACAAATCGGGCAGCGTGTCGGTGCTGATGCGGGCGGCGAAGCTGCTGAGCAGGTCGCGCGCCTGGGTCAGCGGGATATCGGCCAGCACCGTGCCATCGGGCAGCGGCAGCGGCTTGTGCAGGCGCGTCGCCGGTGGGGCGGCGGCCGCGGCCAACGCCAGGCGCGATACCGCCACGTCCAGACGTCGCGGCATCTTCAGATAATTTCGCGCCATCGCCTCCAGCACCGCGGCGCGGTCCTGCTCAGGTGTCTTGTTGAGCAGCTGTTGCAGCACCAGGGTGGCCAGGCGCGGGTTGCCCTTGGCCTCGAACGCATCCGCCGCCGCCATCATCGCCGGGCGCGCCACCTGCGCGTTGGGATAGATTTTCGCCACTTCCAGGAATTTGGCTGGATCGTTGGATGCCTGCGCCGCAGCCAGGGCGGCGCCGGCAGCCTGCTCAAAGCGGGCGTAGGCGGCGCGACCATCGGCCGTCTGCAGGATCTGCCCGATCGCCTTCTCCGCGACGATCCCCGCCTGCGACGACGCGGCCGTGTCCGGATCCGCCACGGCCACCACGCGCAACGCCGAATCGGAAAGAATCTGCTGATAAAGCTCGACTGCCGACGCGGTATCGCTGGCCAGCAAATCGAATTTCGCGCGTGCCAGCCGATACGCCACCTGCTGCGAAGCCGATCCCGCCGCCGCCTGCGCCAGGTCGAAGAGCCGGCCCGTCCGCGCCTGCTCGGCGCTGCTCGATTTGGCGGAGAGTCGCACGGCGAAGTTCATCGCATCGGCGAAGGCGCGATCGCGCAGCGGACCCGGATGCAGGTTCGCTTCTCCACCGAGAAGCTGGAACGCCTCGTTCAGCTTGTCCTCGGCCAGCGCCGTCTGGCCGCCGGCGTACATTACCTCGGCGTAGTTGAGGCGGGGCTCGGCATCGTTGGGGGCGGCGGCGACTTCGCGATCCAGCTTCAGGCGGGCCAGATCGATATCCGTGTAGACGGCGACATGCCGATCCCCCGCGATTACCACGTGATCGGCCGTAGCCAGCACGTTGCCCGGGCCCTCCTGCGTTTCGTCCCAGTTGCCGCGGGGGAACCGTTCATTTTTGGGATCGATCATCCCCGACTTGATCAGCACGCGCCGCAGTGCGGGGATGGTGGGCACGTAAACGGCATCGGCGGTAACGAACGATCGCCCGCGCACCTGCTGCGGGGAGGATGTGTCATCGGTGAAGAACTCGGTCGATTCCCAGAAACCCGGTGGCTTGGAATTGCCGGTGTGATCGTATTTCTCCCAGGGGATTCGGCAGACGCTGCTGGGGCTGCCCAGGTACAGCACGTCGCCGTTGACGCTCAGCAGCGTGTCGGGCTTGGTCGCCTCTGGGTTGGTTGAATCGGCAAAATCGGACATCCAGATGCGCTTGACCAATTTGCCGGTATCGGCGTCGTAGATGAACAGCGAGTCATTGTCGCTGGGCATGACAAAGACCCGTCTGCTCTGCACCATGACAGGGTTATAAACCCAGGGCGACGTCGGCGGCGGGACGTTGGCGGCCTGCATCCCCACCATGAACGGGCCACCGATTGCATTGGTCGTTGCCACGGTCTGGTCGCGATAGATGTTCAGCCAGATCACCGTGCCGGTATACGCATCCAGGGCCGCCGCGGCGCCCAGGTTGCTCAGGACGTAAAGCCGGCCGCTGGCGTAGGCGATGTGGGAGATCGCGTCGGGGAAAGCGGTCAGCCCCTCCGGATTGAATTGCGTCTGGTCGCTGTTGGCGCTGGCGATGTATGATGCCCAGCGGAATTGGCCGTTGGCCACGTTGAAGCAGAGCACGTAGCAATCTTCAAATTGTGCGCCCTTCCCACCGCGGCCAACGATGTAAAGATTATCGCCGACCACCAGCGGCGAGCCACCGATCCGCAACTGGCGCAGATTGCTCTGGCTTTCGGGGAGCAGCTGCATGGAGGTCGTCCAAAGCTCGGCGCCGCTACGGCGGTCCAGGCAGACCAACCGCGCGTCCTGCTCGGTCCCCAGTTGATTTGACAACGCCAGGTGATCGGGCAATCCCATGACCGCCGTGACATATTGGTCGGTCACGGTTATGCAGAGCTGCTGGCCCGTCGGCATCGGCGCGACGTTGCCGGTGAGGCGGTAGACGCCGTTGCGACTTGGATAAGTATTCGCCCAGCCGGCCAACGGCACGCCGCTGTCCAGGTTCACCGCGTAGATGCACAGATTGTCCTGGAAGAACAATTCCCCGTGATCGACGGCGGGCATGACGCCCAGTCCCGCGCCCAGTTGCCGAAGCGATTTGTCCTCCTGCTCGAGATTGTGGCGCTGATTGGGATCGCCGACCTGCTGCCAGGTGACCGGCGTCAGGGCGATGCTGTAGAGGCGCGCGCCCGGCTTGACGGTGGAGGAGGAGATTTTGCTGCGGCTGTTGTCGCCGCCAACCGTCAGCCACGCATCCGTCCCCGCGGCCCGTACCATGCCGCCGGCGCTGGACAGCTCCTGCTCCAGCGAATCGGCCAGGACGACGTCAACCCCGCGGATGGTCCCCAGCGCGTTGGGATAATGCTGTCGCAATTCCGCCAGATGCCCGCGGGCAGCGCTGATGTCGCCGTACAGCTTCTCCGCGATGGCCGTGCGATACAGTACCATCGGCCGCTCGGCCACGAGATTCGGGTGCCAGTCGAGCAGGCGATGGCCGATCTGCGCCACCGCGGCGTAGTCGCCCTGCTCGAAATAGGAATCCATCATTGCGATGCCGGCGGATTTGGCGGTATCGGTGGGGAAATAAAGTGAAAAGACCTCGTGCAGCCTGGACATGTCCCCTGGCCTGGCGGATGCCAGCAGCTTGGCTGCGGCGGTCTGGTAATGGGCGCGGTAGACGTCCAGGCCCTGCTGCGGCCATTTGCACAGCGCCTGGCGAACCGCCTCGGTGACCGAGGTGTATTGGATGATGCGATTGTCCGCATCCACGCCACCGGGTGCGGGGACGACGCGGTCGGGATATTTGGCCAGAATCTCCTGATAGACATCCGCCGATTTGCCCCATTCCTTCAGATGCTCCATCCGCTGCGCCAGGGCAAATTCCTCCAGCGCGATGGCCGAATCGCGCACGTACACACCGGCGGTATTGTCTTTACCCTCCAGGCTGTTGACGGGTGGGGCGGGGGCGACACTTTCGACGGCGACGTCCGCCAACACCGGCGCGCCAGCGATCAGCGCCAGCGCCGCCAACCAACCGAGCCATTGATTCACTGCCGAACGCATAACATCAACTGAAGTATTTTCCCCACAGCGGCGCCAGTTGCGCGATCTGGTCCTGGGCGATGCGCGACTTGTCCGACCAGATCGCCAGCTCCAGCGCCTTTTGCGCCGGGCAATCGGCCAGCAGATCGGGTTGGGCGGCGATTCGCCGCAACGTCCGGCGAATCAGCTCCATCGCATTGCCCGATGCCTTTTGCAGGTTCGCCGTGATCTCCTTGAGCAGGGCCGAGTGATCGACCGGAGGCGGTGGTTGTCCCTCGGCCGGTGGGGCCGGCTGCTTCCAGCAATCATAGTCCGTCACCATGGCCAACAGGGCGTAGGGGATTTCCGCCTCGCGGGCCAGGCGGGCTTCGGGCATGGCGGTCATCCCGATCAGGTCCCCGCCCCACAGGCGGTGCATCAGGCTTTCGGCCCGGGTGGAGAAGGCCGGCCCCTCCACGCAGACGTAACAGCCACGCTCGTGCACCGTAAATCCATCCTCCGTCCCGCGCTGCTCCATGAGAATCCGACGCAGAACGGGGCAGAAAGGTTCGGCAAATTCCACGTGGACCGCCGCCTGCTCGAAAAATGAACCCTGTCGCTGGGTGGTGCGGTCGATCAGTTGGTCGGGAACCACCAGATCGATCGGCTTCATCTCCTGCCGCAGGCTCCCGACGGTCGCGGCGGCGATGATGTGCGTGCAACCCAGCTTTTTGAGGGCAAAAATATTGGCCCGGAAGGGGATTCGGCCCGGTGGAATCAGGTGCCCCGGACCATGACGCGACAAAAGCAGCACATCCTGCCCCTCCAATTGCGTCTGGACGATGGCATCGCTGGGCCGGCCGAAGGGCGTATCGACATCGATGCGCTGGCCGCCTTCGCTGGCCAGCGCGCCGCCAATTCCCGTGCCTCCGATCAAGCCGATTTTCACCTGGCTCATGGCGGCTGAGGATAGACGATTTGCTTGCCCCTCACCACCGCAAAGAGGGTCATTTCATGGGGCTTGATGCTGTTGCGATCGAAAATGTCCAAGACCGTCCAGCCGCGCGCCAGCAGGGCGTCGCCGATCAACGAGCGATGGCATCGCCATGGGACCGCCTCGGCGCACATGATCGCAGTCGGCTGACGATGGGCCAGCGCTTCCAAGTGTTCCAAAGCCGCGGCGAACTGGGGCGTTTGCATATAGTCGGCGTACCCTCGAAACGAGGCATTTCGCCAGCCGGTGTTGGGCGAATCCTTGGCCACCGTTCGCCGCCCGCCCAAATCGACCAGGCGGCAATATTCGATTCCCGCCGCCGGTAGCGTGTGCCCCAGCGATTCGGCATTGAAATGCGGATACCGCCGCGACCCGGGATAACGCCGCACGTCCGCGACGGCGCCGATGCTGTGCGCCAGGAGGATTGCGATAGTGTCCTCCAGGGAGCGGGTGGAGTGGCCAAATGTGAAGATCGTGGACATCTGTTGCAATATGAATCGGCGGGCATGCCCGCCGGCTACACGATAGTAGCGCCGTGCAGGCGGGGCGGCATCGGGCTAGAATCGCGGCTGGTGGCTTACGCCTACCCCATTTTCCTGGATTTATCGTTGCGGCGAATTTTGATCGTCGGCGGCGGGGCGGTGGCGTCGCGCAAGGCGAAGGGGCTGCTGGCGGCGGGGGCGGTCGGCATCCGCGCGGTGGCGCCACGATTTGTTCGCGATTTTCCGGCGCAAATCCAGCGCACGGAAGCCGTCTATTCGCCGCAGCATCTGGATGGGGCAGACCTGGTTTTCGCGGCGACCGATGCGGCGGTGGTCAACGACGCCGTCGTCGCCGATGCCCGCGGGCGAGGGGCACTGGTGCAGCGCGTGGAAAGCGAAGACGATGATTCAGGTGATTTTGTCGTTCCGGCGCTGCTGCGCTGCGGGGGGATTTCGGTGGCGATCTGCGCCGGCTCGCCGGCGCTGGCGGCGGCGGTGCGCGATCGCCTGGCGGGAAGCATCGGCGATGAGTGGGTGAACCTGGCTGACGCCCTGCGGCGGCTGCGGCCGGCGATCAAAACGAGCGGCCTGCCGGCGGAGCGGCGGCGGCAGATTCTCCGCGCCCTGGCCACGCAGGATGCCGCCGCGGCACTGGCCGAAGGGGGGACCACCGCGCTGTGGGCATGGGCGCGCGGAAAATTTGCCGATCTGCCGCCGTTTCAACCGAAAGCGATCTCCACCCCATGACTCCGCCGCAACCACCCAATCTCGGACAGTTGAGCCTCGTCATCGGCGCGGCGGGCCTGTTCGTGCTGGGCGGCGCGGCGTCGCTGGCGCGCGCCTGGCGGCCCAGCAATACGCTGCGGCTGACCGCCAAATCGCTGGGCTATTGGGCGATCTGCCTGGCGCTGGCCGCGCTGATCTGGCATGGCGCCGATCGGCACAGCTGGCTGCCATTGGAGGATAATTTTGAAGCCCTGACGGCCCTGGCTGTGATGTTGGCAGGGTTCTGGATGTACGTTCAACGGGCGCGGCCCATCCCGGGGCTGGATTGGTTCCTGATGCCGATTGTCGTGCTGATGCTCGTCTGTGCGGCCGTCTTCGCCACGGTCAAACCCAATAATTACCGGCCCGACAGTGCGTGGCTGTGGACGCACCTGCTGAGCACGTTCGGAGGCGTGCTGGCTTTCGCCATTGCGGCCGGCGTGGGTTGCATGTATCTGGTGGTCAGCGGACGCCTGCGACGCAAACCCATCATGCCCGGCCACAACCTGGGAAACCTGGAGCGCCTCGAGCATGTCACGCAGTCCGCGGCGAGCATCGGGTTCGCGCTGCTGACCATCGGCATGATCACCGGGCTGGTCAAAGTTCTGCAGGACCCGCACACGCAACTGGGGCGGCATTGGATAACCAATCCGAAGGTCGTGCTGGCGTTTGGCGTGTGGGTGGTGTACGCGCTGGCGCTGCATTCGCCGATCAACCCCGCGTTCCGGGGACGCAAATCGGCGATGCTGAGCATCGTGGGATTCGTGCTGATGATGCTGACGACGTTGATCGCGGTGCAGTTTATGCCCGGCAGGCAATGAGATGATGCTGGCCCTTTTGGGATTGAATCACACGACCGCGCCGCTGCACGTGCGCGAGAAGCTGGCGTTCGACGAAGCGCAGCGGTCGGCGGCGCTGCGCGGGTTGCGCGAGCGGTTCACCAACTGCGAAGCGGTGCTGCTGTGCACGTGCAACCGCGTGGAGCTGTACATCGCCACCGACGCCGATGCGCCGCCGACATTTGCGGCGCTGACCGAATTCCTGGCGCAGGCGCGGGGCGTGGCGGCGCAGGAATTTTCGTCGTTCCTGTATCAGAAGACGGATCGAGCGGCGGTGGCGCATCTGTTCTCCGTTGCCTCATCGCTGGATTCTATGGTGCTGGGCGAGACGCAGATCCTGGGACAGGTGCGCGAGGCGTACGACGCCGCCTGCGCGCTGGGGACCGCCGGGGCGCTGCTGAATCCCCTATTCCAGCGGGCGCTGGCGGTGGGGAAGCAGGTGCTGGGCGAAACGACATTGGCGCAGGGGCGCATGTCCATCGCCAGCGTGGCAGTCGATTATGCGCGGCGGATTTTCGACGGCTTTTCCGACAAGACGGTGCTGAGCATAGGCGCGGGGAAGATGGCGGGATTGCTGCTGGGGAATCTGGCCAAGCTCGGACCGGGGACGCTTTTGGTCTGCAACCGCGACGCGGGGAAAGCGGCGGCATTGGCGCAGAAATTCGTCGCCAACGCCGTGCCGTTCGAGGGGCTGGCCGAACATCTGGCGGCGGCGGACATCATCGTCTCCTCCACCGCCTCCGGCATCCCAATTATCACGCGCCCGCTGTTTGAAGCGGTCATGCGCCGCCGGCGCTACAAGCCGGTGTACGTGATCGACATCGCCGTTCCGCGCGACGTGGCGCCGGCCGTGGGCGAGATGGAGAATGTTTATCTGTACAACCTGGACGATTTGCAGCAGGCGGTGGCGGCGACGCGGGATCAGCGAAATGGCGCCGTTGACGCCGCCAACCAGATCGTGTCGCACCAGGTGCAGCAGTATTTCGCGGGCCAGCGCGCCCGGGAGATGGGGCCATTGATCGACGAGCTGTTTCGCCGCTCGCACGCCCTGGCGCAGGAGGAGTTGGCGCGCACATTGGGCAAGCTGGCCGATCTGTCGCCCGCGCAGCGGCGGCAGCTGGAGGATCTGGCGCGGCGGATCGTGAACAAGCTGCTGCACGATCCGATCCAGATGCTCCGCCAGTCACAGGCCACACACGCGCCGATGGGACAGTATCTGCACGCGATGGAAAAGCTGTTCAACCTGGACGCGGACGCCGCCGGTGGCGACGCATCGGATGCGAAGCCCGACGCCTGAAAGAATTCCATGCCCGCCAAATCCCCGCTCCCGGACACACCCGCTCCCACATTTCATAAAACGAATGGCGCTCTGCTGATCGCGTGGGCGGTGATATTCCTGGGCGTATTTTTTCTGCTGGCCGGGCCGTCGTGGCAACTGGCGCTGCTGCGGCTGACGCAGGACGGTGGATGCGCGGTGGCGTGGCTGGCGGCCTGTATCGGAATCGGGTGGCTGTTGTGGCGATGCATTGATCCGCTGCGTGGGGATACTGCCCCCGCCACACTGGGCATTGCCACGTGCGCCGCGCTGGGGATGGGGATTTTGAGCCTGGCGATATTGGGGCTGGGCCTGGCGGGGTGGCTCAATCATATCGGCGCGATCGTGATCGTTGCGGTGGGCGCGATCATCGCGGTTGGCGTGATCGCTCGGCGCGGGCGCGACTTTGACGTGAGCGCATGGCTGGCGTTGCCGGCGGGTTGGAACCGGCTTTGGCTGGTGCTGGCGCCGGCGGCGGCGATTGTCGTCGTCGCCGCGTTCATCCCGCCGGGGCTGCTCTGGGGCGATGAGCCCAACGGCTACGACGTTGTCGAATATCACCTGCAGGTCCCGCGCGAGTGGTACGAAGCGGGGCGCATCCTGCCGCTGCATCACAATGTGTTTTCATATTTTCCCTTCAACGTGGAGATGCACTATCTGCTGGCGATGCAATTGCACGGCGGGACGTCGGGGCCGTGGGCGGGAATGTATCTGGCGCAGCTGATGCACGCGGCGACGTGCGCGGTGGCGGTGCTGGCGGTCTATGGATTGGCGGGCGGGGGAAGGCGCGGCATTGTCGCCGGTCTATTGGTTGGCGCCGTGCCGTGGGTCTCGCTGCTCGCGCCGATCGCCTACAACGAGGGCGGAACGCTGATGTGGGGAATCCTGGCCATCGGCTGGGCGATCCGCGCCAGGAAATTGCGCGCGTTCTTGATGGCAGGATTGATGGCGGGATTCGCCGGGGGGAGCAAGCTGCCAATCCTGCCGCTGCTCTGGGTCGGGGTGCCGATTGTTCTGATCCTGGTTCGTCCGGTTCCAATTGGACGAATCATCGTCGGCTGCGCGGCGTATTTCGTATTCGCCGTGGTCGCGCTTTCGCCGTGGCTGTTGCGCAACGATGTCTGGGCGCATAACCCCGTGTTTCCCGAAACAATGGGCGTATTTGGCAAGGCGCATTTCAGCGCTGCTCAGGCAGAGCGCTGGCGCGAGGCGTATCTACCGGCCCGGGATTATCGCTCGCCGCTTGGGCGGCTGGAGGCGTTGGGGAGCCAGGTGATCATCGACTGGCGCTACGGCTTCGCACTGCTGCCGCTGGGTATCGCGACGATGACGTTGGTCCCCCGCAATCGAACGGCCATTTTTTTTCTGGGTCTGCTGATTTTTCAGACGTTGTTCTGGCTGCTGTTCACACATTTGCAGAGCCGTTTCATGGTGATCGCGATTCCGATTCTCGCGCTGCTGGTGGTGCAGAGCGAGCGGCGCGAATGGCTTGACCTGGCGGCGGTGATCGCCATCGGAATCGCCTGTTTCAGCGACATGTCGGTGAGCCAGAAGCTGTGGCGATATCTGCAAACGGACCGGCGGCTGGAAGCGGCCAACGGTGTCGGAATCATCGGGCGGGAAAACCTGGAGGGGTTCCGTCTCCTGGACACCCGCAAGCTGCAGCCGGGGGAATCGGTTGACTTGATCGGCGATGCCTGCGCGTTTTGGTACCAGATCCCCATGGCCCGGCTGCATTACAAGACGGTTTTCGACGTAGACACGAGCGATCCATCCAAGTCGATCATCGAAGACTGGCTTGTCGGGATGCCGCGCGATGCACTGCCATGGCTGGACAGGTCGGCGGCCGACGAGCTGGGGCGCTTCGCCAGGACGTATTACGGGATTCCGGCACTGGCGCTGCCGACGACGCGGCAGTGAACGGGGTTATGGTAAAAATCTGCAGATTCGTTGACGCAGGGTTATGACCAGCTCGCCGGCAATCCCGCGAGGGCCGGGGCGGTGCGAATGCGGGCGTGGCTCCACAGGGTCTGGGCGGCGGCATCCAGCATCGGCTCGTGCATCTGGAACCAACTGACGGCCGCGTCGAATTGGACGGCGGCGCGGAACTTCTCATTGTCACCAAGCTGCAAGAGGGCGAAAGCAGAGACCAGGGCGTCGGCCGGCATGCGTCGCAGAGGGATCTTGGGCCAGATGCCGCCGGGCTGCTGGAGCGTGGCCAAATATGCCATGCCGCGTTCGACGGCCTGGCCATCGCCCTGATCCAGGCACAGGGCCCGCAGGCAGAGTGCGGAGATGCTGACATCCCCCCAGCCACCGTCGGCCTGCTGATGGGCGAGGATCGTGCGGATGAATTTGGGGCAGATTGCGGCGTGGGACTGGTCCATCTCCTCCAGACGGACCAGCCCTAGTGCCGCGGCGGCCAGGGTTGTATTGGCCGCTAATTCACCGGCGGCGAGGGACTCCACGCGTGGGGCGATCAGCTCGTCCAGGAGCCGTGAATATTGCTTGGCCTGCCACCGCTTTTCCATATGCCGCACGGTTAACATCGGATCCTCCGATTGGGTTATGTTAGGGTTAAATATTACCTAACAAAAACCGTCCGTCAACAGGTTATCCACACAAAAATCTACCGATGATTCCTCGGATGTGAAGACCCTCACCCCGTCCCTCGCCCGGCATACCGGGAGGGGGAGGAAATGGGGCGGGCCGGTGCGACAAAGAGAATCGCTGGCTTTGCGTCAGCCAACCCATAGAATCGCTGATTCACCCGGAAAGGCCTGCAATTTCGTGCAATGGTTTCGACTGATTTTTCGCTACACGCTGCAGAGCGTGGTCTTCGGAATCGTGCTGATGGCCGCCACGGGGATTTACATCGCCGTTGGCTCGGGCATGCCGTCGGTGCGCGAATATTTCGAGATGAGCGACCTGCAGTTTTTCAACGCCTGGCCGTTGAAGCTGCTGATGCTTCTGCTGTGTATAAACCTGGCGACGGTGACGTGGCGGCGGATTCCGCTGACCCCGCCGCGATATGGCGTCTGGTGCGTTCACTGCGGCATCATCACGCTGATCGTGGGCGCGTCACTGTATTACCATTTCAAGTTCGAAGGCCGCGCGCTGCTGGCGATCAATCACACGGTGATTTCCTATTACGATTCAACCGAGCGGGCGCTGTACGCGCGCGTTCTGGAGCACCAGGTTTACGGCACGGCGGCGCTGCCGTCGCTGCCGCGGTTTGGGGCATATGATGCGACCCATGATCCGCAACGGCTGGCCCGGGCCGATCTGACCGGTATCAGCCGCCTGTCGCCGGTGGGATCGGATAGCGATGCGCCGCAGGCGCTTTCAAGCTGGCTGGGCATCGCGCAGCCCGTTCGCCTGGATATCGTCGGGTTCTACCCGTATGCGGACGTCATTCAGGACGTGGTGGAGGATCCCGCCTCCAACGATGTCGGGGTCGAGCTGAACCTGATCAGCCCGCATACGGAATCGGCTGGATCGCTGTCGCTGACGGCGGCCGACCCCACGGCGCGGCGGATGATGTTCGAATCGACGGAGCTGGAACACCGGGATGTTTCCGAAACGTCCCTGGCGGCGATCCGGCAATCCGCCGCCAAAATGTTCCATCTATCCATCGCGCTGCCCGGCCACCCCGCCCGACAATTGGATGTGCAGCCGGGCGGCACTTATGCACTGGCGGACGTTGGTTACACGATCACGGTTGATGCGTACGATCCGGCGTTCCAGCTCTTCGGCACGCAGGAACGGGTGGCGGCGCTGACGCTGCACATCGTCTCGGCCGCGCCGGCGCCGCAGCGTGAATTCTGGCGGATGATCCTGGCCGGCCGGCCGCTGCAGACGGATTTCAAGATGGATCCCACCACCACCCCGCCGATGGTTCCCGGCAATCGCCAGAAAACGCCGATCGATACGGACCTGGTGCTGGAATTTTCCGTCGATGATCTGGCGGGTCTGCTCCCCAGCCAGGGAGATCAGAAGCACACGTTTTTCACCGCGGGCGACTCGCAGCTCATCGACGTGCAGACGTCGTTCGCAAAACCGGTGCAAATGGTCGACCTGTCGAACGGCGGCCAGGTCCAGCTTCCATTTGAGGGATCGACGATCGCGGCGGCGGTGCGTCGAGTGAATCATTTCCGCGTGCTGAGCCACGTGGTGCAGACGCCACCGGCGCGGCGGATCAAGGACCAGGATGAATCGGGCGAGAAGCAGGTTGCAGTGGTGCGCGTGACGGCGGGGGACTGGTCGCAAGACGTGCCGGTGCCGTTCGCGCTGTACGCCGCGCCCGACATGCTGACGCTGGAGCCGACCCAGCCGTGGGAGATGGGTGTTGTGAAAATTCCCGGGGCGCTGGCGCCGTTGCAATTGCAGCTGGGCTTTGTCTCCCGGCCGATGCCGGCGCAACTGACGCTGAAGAAGTTCGAGCTGGTGCATTACCCCGGCGGGCAGGGTGAGAACGGCCCGTTCCTGGATTTCCGCTCGACGCTGGAGATCGTCGATCCGGCTGGCGAGCACAGTGTGGACGTCGCCAGCAATAATAATCCCGTCTACTTCGACGGCGGGCGGTGGATTTTTTTCCAGGCGGGTTACGATCCGCAGGGACAGTTTTCCATCATCGGCGTGGGGAACCGGCCGGGTGTGTTCGTCATGGTGGGTGGATGCGCGATGATCGTGCTGGGCGTGTTGTATGCGTTTTATGTCAAGCCGATGGTGATCCGCAGAATGAAGGTCGCAGCGCTGGCCCGGCTCGCGCGGCCGCCGGTGGAGTCTGAAGATTTGATGGCTTCGGCGAGTGGTGAAACGACGGTGCGCAGATGAGCAATCGGTGGCAAATCTGGATGGTAGGTGCTTTCCTGGCGATGGCGCCGGCGGCGCGGGCGGATGATCTGGCCAATCGGGTCGATCTATCGCCGATGCGCACGATCGCCGTGCAGGATAATCAGACGATAAAGACGCTGGATACGTTCGCCCGGCAGCGGATCGAAATGATCACCGGCCGCTCGAGCCTGGACGGCCACGATCCGGTCTTCACGCTGCTGGACATGTCGTTCCGGCCTGACCTGTACACGGGCCGTAACATCATCAAGATCACCAACGTCCCGCTGCGCAAGGTTTTCGCGGAGCTCAATTCGATTGAGGATGCGGAGCAGCAGCGCATTCTCAGCGAGGGGACGGTTTCGCTGGCATTCATGGAACGGCCGGAGGTGATCGAGCTGCTGCGGCGCGTGCAGGCGGAGTCGGTCAACAAGACCAACGCCATCAACCAGGTGCTGAGCGGCATGTCGGCGATGCAGGACATCTGCCAGAGCGAGGATACGCTCCTGATCCCCGCGGCGATCATCGCGCCGGCGCCGGGGAGCGGCGAGGATGCTCTGTGGCATCGGCCGGTGGAAATGATCGGCGACGTGCCGGACCTGGTGGATCATTTCAAGCAAAACGGCAAAACGATTCCGCCCGGCCCGCCGGGATACGAGCCAGCCGCCGATCTGCTCGGCAATATATTCGCCGCCAGCGGTGGGCTGTTGCGCGGCTGGGGGCAGGCGGATGCGCAATTGATCGACGACAGCGCCAAGGC
>Ga0182024_10000903_pt1 | contig 76454 bp, 67 predicted proteins | sample P32metaG_FD_120480 | JGI IMG/M metagenome (GOLD analysis project Ga0182024, IMG submission 120480) | Permafrost microbial communities from Stordalen Mire, Sweden - P3-2 metaG (Illumina Assembly) | ecosystem: Environmental > Terrestrial > Soil > Wetlands > Permafrost | place: Sweden: Stordalen...
TCTCGCTCCACCAGTCATCACACGGCGACGACGCGAATTCGCCTCCCCAAAACAAAAAAGCGATGCTCCGGCACTCGGAACATCGCTCTAACCGCTTTATCGCTATCGTTTCGTAACAATCTGCTTGGGCCGCCCCTTCTTAAGATTCTCAGCGATTGTCACCGTGGCTGTCGCCGTCGTGATCGCCGCCGTCGTGTCCGAAGTCGAAGAGGTCGAAGAGATCACCGATGGCCGGACTGTTGAGCGGTACATAGGGATTATTGTGGTCGGCAACCGGGTTCGGAAGATTATCGCGGCTGCGATTGGTTAACGGTTTCAAATCCCAATTCCGTTCGATGAACTTCAGAATTGAGACGTGGTCATTATAGGTGTGGCTGATATGACCTCCGCGGGTGAAAGGCGAAATGATAATCAGCGGAATCCGTGGCCCGTCACCAAAGAAGTCGAGCGGTTGGATGTAGCCGGAGTCATAGAAACCACCACCCTCGTCAAAGGTGACGATCAGCGCGGTCTCGGCGAAGAGCTCCGGGCGAGCTTTGAGGTGGTCGACGACTTTGTCCAACATACCTTCGAAGAGGTCGAGTTTGGAGGACGCCGGGTGACCGTCGAGCAAGCCATCCGGCTTGACAAAGGAGACGGCGGGTAGAGTTTCGGAGTCAATGGCCTCGAAGAAATCGGTCGCATCCTTGATGTGGGCAGCGCGCTGCGAAGCATTGCCCATGATGGCGTTGGAGTAAGACTCAAAGTTGCAGATGTTGCAGTAGGACGAACCAACGAGCACGGTTGGATCCGTGCTGGTCGGATTGTGCTGGAGAGCTACCGCAGCGTTGTATGCCCCGCCGTAGTAGGCCCAGGAGATATTGCTCTCATTGAGCGCTTCGCCGATGGTCCGCACATTGGTCGGAGGGACCGAGCCTCCCGAGGCAATTCCAGCAGTGTCAACCGTGCCGTCGGGGAGGAAGCCCGGGTTGTCATTGTTGACCATGTAAAAGTGTTTCGGTTGGCAGTTGGGCTCGGGATCGTAGGGGAGAGATTCCAGATACTGCCGGATCGGTTTTATGCCGGGCTGAGTAGGATCTGCGCACTCGGTAAAATTGCCGTCGTAAAGAAGGTCCACGGTATAAACGTCGTCGGTGCCGGGCAGCGGATTGGGATTAGCAATGTGCGACGGCGGCGTTGTGGGATTGCCACGCCCGTCGGACCAGAAGATCACGTCGCCGGTACCCATCATGACGTGGTTGGGGCCGGTACCGCCCATGACCGCTTGATGGTAATTGTCGCTCATGGAGTAATCGTCGGCGAGCCTCTTAAGGACGGGGGCGTCTCCTTGCTGAACGTTGTAGAAAGCCATGGAATTGCCGCCACCATTGTCGTCGATGGCAGGAGGGTTATCAAAGACACTGTCGATCTGGTTTGTATAGTTGACGATCACGAAGGGATAAAGATCGCTGAGACATCCGGACGGATTCTGGCGGGTGGCGTTGCTGACATTGCAGTCGGATTGCTGCCACATTTCGAACAGCCGGTGGGTGGTGTCTCCGGTGTAGGAATCGTAAGGAAGTAGTGTGCCTTTGAGAGGGAAAGGCCCGTTTGGCAGCGCGTTGTAATTTTGCACGCGGGTGTCAGGATCAGGTTGGACAAAGGTTTGAGTAAATTCCGTGGCCGCGCCGGTGGTCAACAGATACTCGTCGCTGAGTTCCAAGGAAGGTTCGACGGTTTCCAGAAAGCTTGGCGGCGTGCCAGGAGGGAAATGCGGCGAAGTCGGGGCGAAGTTCAGAGTTGGTTCCGGAAGAATCTCATAGGGAGCCTTATCGTCTTGGTCCAAGCTGATGAAGTATTTCGTATTGAAAGGCGGTACGGCCTGGAACTGAGCTGCTTTGGAGAAATGCGGGCCGGGCGTGCCGTCCGCGTTGATGATTTTTTTGGATAGCAGGTTTGAAACGGAATCCTTGCTCTTCGGCACATAGCTCGCAAAGATGTGATCAAAGGTGCGGTTCTCAGCGATGAGGACGATGACGTGTTTGATGGGGCTGCGGGTGTGTTCCTTTTCTTGAGCCTGGAGCGAGCCGACAAGCGGACCGCCAAGGCTAAACTGAAACACGGTCACGGCCAAGAAAACGATCCGAAGACCGTGCAAGAATTCTGAAACAGCTTGCTTTGCGGACATGCAATTCTCCTTTTGATCGTGTTCACTAATTCGGAGTCCCCTGGTGGGTGCAGACGCGGAGCCGATTCTACTCTCGCTTCGCGGATCGCTACAATGTAAAACAATTTCGCTCAGTTCACCGCCATCCACGTGCAAAATAACGAAGGTTCTTTGAACACCTACAGACCTTTTCACCAAATTAATCGAACCCGCTGCCGCTTAACGCGAAAATCTGACAAGTGGTTTCAATGTCCCGGTAACGCCTCACTTGATCTTCTTGTCGTGGATTTGCTGGCCGTCGTACTTTGGTTGGACGATTATTAGTTTTTGGTGAGATTATTGCGCTGATGTTGCCGCGCAACACGCTAGTGCCGCGAATGGAATGACAAGGTGCTGAATTTCGCGCACCGGCTTCTTCATACATTTGTTCTCCCTCTTTATTGTCGTACGTGCATGCGCTTTAAGGCGCTTTTTATTCCTTATCAGGACTGTGGGTCAGGATTTGAGACAGGCTGAGCAGCGCAGTGCAGCGCAGCGCGCCGCTCGGTAGGATAAAGAAGTCGACACCGTCGCACTGAGGTGATCCGCAGAGTGTGCACAGCAGTGGCGTCTGAATCCCAGCGGCTTCGGGCAGCTGGTAATCGCTTGCGCTGAGCACAGGTTCGAGCCAAGACGGCTGCGACAGGTGATAAAAATCGCACCTGTGAGAGAGGTGCGCTAAGTCGCCCATGTAAGCCGGATTCGCCGGGCTTACGGCAAAGTGTTCGGCTTCTTCTCGGGTCAAGAACCAAGCCGTCTCAGTTCCGTTGCGTCTTAGGCTGTGTTTCGACTTCTGCGCAAGGTATTCAAAATGTTGTTCGGGTTTCATCGTGGTTTCCTCTCGGCGTATCTGCCTTTGGGGCGTCGCACCGTTTTCCTCGAAAGGCTACGGTTGCGGGTGATCAGATCGATCACGCTCTGGATACGGGCATAGCATAACAAAGTCTAAGCGCCGCATATAGTCACCGTGCGATGGCAAGGAAGTCCTACCAAAACAGGCGAGCGCGAGAAGATCGCGGTCTGGCTTGAACACGATCAACTGAAAGCCTTACGCGCCTTGCTGGAGCGTGATGGCATGCCAATAGCTGAACAGATTCGAAGAGGCGTGGACCTATGGCTGGAGAAAAAGAAGAAGTGACCGCTGTTTGCCGACGAGACTACGCCGCCGTTTTAAACTTCATCGTTGTGGGTTAGACTTCGCCCGTGATTCACGTAGCTCTGTGGCTTTCATTTCTCACCACGCCCGACTCCGGGGATTCAGAAATACGCCAACAACGATCTCCTGTCAGCGCCGCGAACATTCTTTCAGTAACCGGAAACTTGAGATCGCGGGCAGCCGAGTAAAAGGCACTCGTCCGATTACGCAACTACTCGTCCACTACGAGGAATTTTCTCCTCCCTCGGGCTAAAGAGGGTGAAGGGCCGATGCACGAGTACCGAACGGACTCGCAACAGCGTCCCAAGCCGACTCGAAGGAACACATCTAATGTGTGTGTATTTGCACAGACCGGGCGATTATGAACCTAGTAAAGTTATGTTGTTAGTTAATCTAGTTCCCCTCATCCGCTCTCTCAGGCCACCTCGAACGGATCCCCGCGCAACTGGAGGCGGTGATGCACAAACGGTTCATTCTACTGCTCGGCGTGTTTCTGGGTAGCCGCGTGCTGACGGCAGCACAAATGCCCGCTCCAGAGCTTGTCCCGCCGCAAGAACTTGTTGCGTCGATTGTGACCGCAGCACCGGCTCCGTTGCTCGCCGTTTCCTTCCTGCTGCCCGAGAACCCCGGAAAACCCGCCGCCCATTTCAGTTACCTGTTCGCGGGTGCATATGAGCGTGACCAGGGCCTGGAGGGTCTCGCGAGCCTGTTGCCGATGCGCGAGGTCAAGACATTGTTTCTCACGCAGTCGCTACTGCCGCTCGTGCAAATTTGGGGTGGACGTTTGCGGCTTGATGGCTTTACTAGCACGCTTCACATGCAGAACGTGGAGCTTGGTCCCTCAGCTGCCGGCGGTCTGCAGGACTTTCGTCTCCTGCGACAAGGTTATCCCGGAGGGCCACGTTCGGTCGATCTCTACGGCGTCAGCCTCAGCTTTCACTTTGGACGGGACGCGAAGATCGGACGCCCCGCCCAAATATGGCGGTGCCTCGCGCAGATTGTAGGGCGCCGGAAGGGTTGCAGCGAATGATGACGGCGAAGAGCTACCAACCAAACGTTGCGAATCGTGGCCCTAGCTTGGGCTCCGTTCCCCAGAATGGATAGGGGAAATGAAAACTAGCGGGTCAACGCCTGATAAACGGGCCAGGAAATTTGGCGGCGCGCTACGAAGCGTACTCATTATTCCGGATCGTAATTTCTCCCACCGAACAACGTACACTTGCGACAAACACTGACCTCGAACTGCGGAGGTGCCAAAATGCCAGACGAAGAGTGGATCAAAACACTTGCAGACGGCAGAAAAGTGAAATTCATCTACCAGGAATTGCCGGTGGACGGAGCGTTTCTCACGGCGCAGCTTGCAGGTAATGAGGTCGTCTATTCGGTGGTATTGACCAAAGCAAGAAACCCGCTTAGTCGTGAAGATGTTGAAAGCCATTTTGAGGGCGAGCTTTCAAAGAAGTAGCGCCCTCATTTTGAGGGCACTCTCCGCAGAGCTACATTTTTCGCAACTGTGCAAAATGGGACTAAAATGCCTTCCATCTCGCTGTTATGGTGGGCAAATGCTGCGTAAGGAAGCCAAGAAAAACCCGGCAACTCGACACGTGCCAGCGTCAAGAAGGAAATGGCAAGGCCGCGCATGTCCAGGTCAGGAAGAATAGCGGAACTGAATCTAGATACTGCGCGAATTCGAGAACAGCCAAGTACCACTGTGCCCGGAACCGTCGACAAAATCATCCCTGTCGTTCGCCAAAATGTAAAACCGAATCCACAAACGTCACTTGAAACTATTCTTGTCGAAAATTGGCTGAGAAAATCTGCTGCTGAAGGTATAGGCGTACGCGCATCGCAGCTTCGTGGGAAAGACTTGGGAAAGAACTCCGGTCGTTTAATTTCTCGTTAAGTCGCACAGAATCAACGAGCCGTGTGTTCCTTGTTCGTTCTCATAACCCGAAGGTCGTCAGTTCAAATCTGCCCCCCGCAACCATGGGCGCTTGAGAGGAAAATCCTCTAAGCGCCCTTCTTATTTGTGGTTACGAGCTGAGCGTTCGGCTAGCGCTTTAGCCAGGCACTTGAACAAGTAGACTAGCTTGAAACAATCGAAGTGTGCTCTTAGCCATGACTATATCAGCGCGCAACCGTCTCGAAGGCAAAATCGTAGAACTCCAGCTCGGTGGGGTGATGGCTCATGTTGCCGTCAAAGTCGGCGAGAATCTGATTGAAAGCGTGATCACCCGTTGAAGCGCAGAGGAAATGAAGCTCAAGGTCGGCGATACCGTTTCGGCGATTATCAAGTCCACCGAGGTCATGCTGGAAAAATCGTGAGCACCGCTGCGTTCATCACTTAACTCTTAGGATGGGGGCTTGGTATGTTGAATCTGGTCCGGCGAGCCGCCTTTTTCATGTTCGTGTCATCTGCTGTTGTCATTGCACAGACTTCGCCAATGCCAGCCCAGCTCAAAATCAACGGAGCAGTTGCGACACCCCTCACGCTGACCATCATTGACCTGAAAGGTATGCCGCGAACTACAGTTCACACGATGAACGCCCATGAGCAAAAAACCGAAACCTATGAAGGCGTTTTGCTGCAGGAATTGCTCCGGAGGGCCGGGGCTCCTCACGGAGAGCAGCTACGCGGCCCGCTCATGACCACTTACGTCATCGCAGAGGCGGAAGATGGCTACCGAGTGGTATTCGCGCTCGCCGAGCTTGACTCCGGATTTCTTGATTCGGAGGTTCTGGTCGCAGACACAATGGACGGAGCCCCGATTGGTCCAAATCAAGGTCCCTTCCGGTTAGTCGCACCTCACGAGAAACGGCCTGCGCGGTGGGTGAGAATGCTGAAATCGGTCACCGCAGTCAGTCCTAAGTGATCCTGCGCGTCTGACCCAACGGCTACGACAGATAGTCAATGGACGTACGCGGGCATAGACTCCCAGCCTTACCTGAGCATATTTTTCCTTAACTACGCAGTGTTTCCTGTAAGAGAAATCAAGAAACCTCAACTTCGGATTATGTCGGCCTGGCGATAGGTAAGCTGTTGCTGCTGAAAAACGGTGGACATCCTGCAATGCGGACACTCGTGCTGTACTTCACGCTGGAGTTGAAAAGCAGGAACACGGCCGCGAAGAGCAGCGCACCGCCGATCTCACCTCAGGAACCCGTGTGGGCTCTCGACTGAGCCCGCCGCGGAAGCGATCAGAAGGTGAAACGACCACCGACTGTCGGAGCAAAGTTGCTGTTGTAGTTATAGGGGACGCCGGGGCCATGAGGAATGGCGATGGCCAGACCGCCGCTCACGTAGGAATACGCAATTCCGGTAAAAGCGTCGAAACGCTTGGTGAAGTGATGATCCGCATACACTGATACCTCGTTGAGGGTGCCCGCGCAGGAACTGCGGAAACCGGCTGTGGGCGAGCAGGTCGGCGGAATACGGAAGTCGTTCTGGCGCTGTTGATACCAGGCGAAAGTGAAGTCGGTTTTGCTGCGGTAGGTGTACTTCACACCCGTCCACCAGATCTGCACCAACTTTTCAGAATCAAGATTTTTGTCTTCGACCCCGCTCATGAAATAACCGCCCTGGTCCGAGGCGCCAACGCCCAACGGGTTCTTTGGGTTGTTCTGCCAGATGTACTCGTAGCCGGCAAAAAACTTGAACGGGTCCCACGTATACTTGGCAGCGACCATAACGGCGTTGTTGTCGGTCACGATGCCATATACGGTGTTGTTCGGGTCGATCAGATTGACCCCGTTGATGGGGTTTGTATTGAGGCTGTCGGTAGTGGACTGATATGGCGCCGACGGACTCTGAGGCCCCAGCAAGGGGTTCAATACGCTGATGGCCTGGTTGTAATGTTGGTAGACGAGGTCGGCAGAGAACTTGCCGTGGCCTCCGCCAAGGTCGAATCCAAAGGCGTCGTTATGCGGAACTACCGGCGTACAGGTGGCGGCAGTCCAGGCTGCGGAAGCCGAGTAGCAACCGCCAGAACCATTGGCGAATTTATACATCGCGCCGAAATGAACCGGGCCATGGGTGAGGCGATACTTCAGGGCGTCATCCCAACGGCTGTTCTCGGTGTCGCCGCCGCCGGCCATCGTGCCGTTGTATCCAATGTAGGAAAAGGCATAGGCGCCGCCGGCCGGATCGTAAGCCAGCATCGCATCGGTGCCGAGAGCGCGCTGACGACCGAAGGTCAGCGTGCCGAAATGCGCGGACGATATACCGCCATAGTATTCGTCATTGAAGGGTTGACCCGCGCGCGCGCCGTCGATGGCTTCCGAATAGCTGCTTCTGGGAAGGCCGTTGTTGACGGTCTGGGTGGCTGAGGCGTTAGCGAGCAGGCCGGACTGCGGATTGATGCCGGTTGAGGCGTTGAACACAACGGACCAGCCAGGCAGAAACTCTTCCTTGCCCCTGACACCCAAGCCCGACTGCTGCAGGTTGTTCGGTGCGATGATGAATCGAGATTGACGGCCGTTGCGGTTCACCAGAGATTCGCCCTCATAGTTATAGCCGTTTTCCGGTAAGCCGTGGCTGACCCAGCCGACGCCGACGTCATACGCACCGTACACCGTGATGCCGCGCCAGGTCAGTGAGCAATCGGTGGTGGCGAATTCGTGGCCGCTCGTGCAGGCGTCGGGGGTGCTCCGCTGCATCTTAATGTCGACCGTGGCGTCTTGGCCAACCGCCAGGCTGATTCCCGCGCGCGTTTCATCGGCGAAGCCTTGTTTTGCCGCTCGAATCGCTAAGCGCCCTGCAGGCAGCCCGGACGTCTGAGAGTGCCCCCGGCCGTCGGTTGCGATGGTGCGCGTTTCACCTGTGTCGACATTCTTGATTGTCAGCGCGACATCGGGAAGGGCTGCGCCGGTTTGATCCGTCACCACGCCGGAAAGGCTCCCTTCCGTTTGGGCCCAGGCGGCGCCCTGCATGCAGAGAAAAGCAATGATCGCAGCGATGGCAACGGCAATAGGACGGTATTTCACCAGTCTCTCTCCTTGTATCTATTTGTTATCGGACAGATCGAGCTGCCCATTTGAGAGGAAACCGCGGCGCGAACGACTTTAGGCGATTCATTAAGAGATGTCAAACCGGTTTGATTCGTTTTGGAGGTACAAGTACGGATGAAATCGCAAACAAGCGAGTCTTGCCAAACAGTCGCGACGAAATGGGAAAGTTACGGCCGGATGATCATGACTTCTATTGACTTTACCAAAGCAGCCACGTTCCGGCCGCTTTTCAGGCGCATTTCCAGAATTGCGTCGGCGCCTATGATGGACGTAATCCGCTGACTGCCAATCGAAATGGTCACCTTTGCAATCAGGCCGTCGACTTTTATGCCGGTCACGCGGCGATGAGCTGGTTGCGCCCGCTGATCCGTCGAAAGTTACGTCGCGGTTCGGAAACGTCTCCGCCTTCGCTCGCTCGATGCAAGAATCGATCGACTTCCTTTTCGGGAATGCGGTGATGACCGCCCGCAGTTTTCCGTTGAAAGATGGGTCTAACGAAGCGTATACAGTAAGATTTCCACCCCTTCGTTTTCTCTAATTTCTGTCTGGCTAAATCCTTATCCAAGCTCTCCGGTTAAAAACTGCGGTTCGCCGTTTCCAAAACTCCAGTCCGCCGCCGAATTCTCGATGATTGCGACCACCACGTCGCTTGGGGCGATCGAAACTGAGCTCGCCAGCTGCTCCGTTAGTTCCTTGTAGAATCTGCGCTTCAGAATTTCGTCGCGCATTTTGCTTACCACCGTGATGATCAGAGCTTTGTCGGTCCGAGAGATGTTTAGACCGGTGTCTTGAATGACCAAGAACCCTTTGGGATGGGCTTGGTAGACCTGATAACGGTCTCGCGCTGGGACATGAAACGCCTTCACGACGGCCCTGTGGACCGCGTCGAGGAGAGTCGTCACTTCGGATGGGGTTCTTCCTTCAACAGCATCGATTCTGATGAATGGCATGGGGTGATTCTCCTTTTCTGTATTCCATCTCGGATTCGGTTGTTAGGCGCTCGCGAATGTCACGCCGCGACGGCGCCAGTTCAGAATCCTGCGCGCGAGGTACCATCATTTCACTGGCTTGAATTTCTGGACTCTCCTGCCCCAATCTGTCTCGGCCACATAAACATTGCCATTGGAATCAACCGCCAAAGTGTGGCCATGGGTAAACGCACCGACCTGGTGACCAGGGCGCCCGAAGCTTGAGAGAACTTCTCCGCTGGCATGGTCGAGAATCTTGATCTGCTCGTCGCCGCCGTCGTCTACGTACATGTATCTTTGCTCCCGGTCAGGAGAAAAGCCGATCCACCATGTGGTGCCCCAATTATCCGGAAGGTCACGGTCTCTCTTGATCCAAATATTGTTCTTGAAGTTTCCCATTTTATCGAAGACTTGGATCCGGTCGCTCTGTCGGTCACATACATAGACCAAGCTGTCGTTGCCGATGACCACACAGTGCACAACCTGCATGAACGCGCCACCCACACCCGCATCGGCCTGTTCTTTTGTCCCTTGATGTCCCCACTGACGAAGGAATTTCCCGGATCGATCGAAAACAGCTATGCGGCTATTACCATAACCGTCAGCCACATAGACGTCACCATTGGCGGAGTCGATCGCTATATCGGACGGCATGTAAAACTGGGTGTGACTCGAATTCAGTGCCCGGCCCTTGAGAGTGCCATCGGAAGTATCGACAACGCCTCTGTTCCCGATCTGCATCAGTAGTTTTCCGTCGTGACTGTATTTCTGGATGATTCCATCGCCGTTGCCAGCAGTCCAAAAATTATTCTCATAGTCAATGGTGCAGCCGTGAGTGATATTCGGAACGACTTTCCAGTCGCCGAAGCTATTCACCATATTGCCGTCGGAATCGAATTCGATGTACGGCGGCGCCTGCTGCGCAACCTCCGCTTCCTTGTCTGTCATGTCATTCCGATTAACGATGAAAACGTGATCCTGTGCGTCCACACATACTCCGCTGACTTGTCCGATTACCCATTTTCCAGGCAACGGCTTTGGCCAGCTGGGATCGACCATGTATTTCGGCCCACGGCTCTGTGCCTGCGCGCGACAGACGACTCCGAAAGTGGCCACGAAGCCTAGGCATATCCAAATCGCTTTGAAAAATCTTCTTTCCTTTTTCATTTTGCTTCCCGCAGTGGACCGAGCTCGCGTTTAGTGTCGTCAGGGTCAGAAGCGTCGGCTCTTAAGAGCTGTGAGTATCACGCCGCTGCGGCGCCTGTCAGAATCCTTTTACGACACTGATATCGAAGGGTTCTCTTCCTGCATCCTAAGCGGCGACTGCGTTTCTTGCCGGCGGCGCCATGAATTCGGGACCAATCGGATTGGCGATCGTCGTTCGCAGAATCTGATCGATCTCTGCCTGCGCATCGGCATCAAGGTTCCAGTCTAGGGCGCCCGCTACAGCCTCCAGTTCTCCAGGATGGCGCGCGCCCCACAGTGCCGCGGTGATTCCGGATTGGTCCAGCACCCAGCGCACGGCAAGATCCATCACGTGTTTTCCGTATCTTTTTTGCGCCAGATCATCCAGTTGCTGAACCGCGTTCAGATATTGCGCGAAGCGCGGCGGCTGGAATTTCGGATCGGACTGGCGGAGATCGTCGCCGGTGAACTTCGTATTCGGCCGCATTGTGCCGGTCAAGAGTCCCCGGCAGAGAGGCCCGTAAGCGAAAGCGCTCAGATTCTTTTCGCGGACGTAAGGCAGCACGTCGCGATCAATTTGCCGCTCAAAGAGGTTATAAGGAGGCTGGACGGTGTGTAACTCAGAGACAGACATGAACTGGTTCAGCTGCTCCGGTGAATAATTGCTAACGCCGATCGCACGGATCAGGCCTTCCTTAAAGAGGGCTTGCATGGTCCGGGCGGTTTCCTCGATCGGGACGGCCGAGTCCGGCCAATGGACTTGATAGATGTCGATGTAGTCCGTGCGGAGTCGACGGAGCGAATCTTGGACCTCCTTCCGGATGCGGCCGGTCGAGGAGTTTCGCGTAACCGAGCCGTCGTGCCACTCGAGTCCAACTTTGGTCGCGATGAAAACTTTTTCCCGATGTCCTCTCTCCTCAATTGCTTTTCCGACGATTTCTTCGGAAACCCCGAAGCCGTAAACCGGGGCGGTGTCGATCAGATTGATCCCTTTATCGAGGGCGGCGTGAATCGTTCGAATCGATTCTCTTTCGTCTGTGCCTCCCCACATCCAACCACCGATTGCCCACGTGCCTTGCGCAATTCGCGAAACATTCATTTCCGTGCCGGAAATTACTTTGTATTCCATCGGCTTCATCCTTTCCTCTGAAATGAGATCTGAAAATATCTAAATCACCTTCACGGTTGAGTTTCGGTCTGGGGGACTGAGGCGATCGAGAGTTGCCAAGAGGAATCGCCGTCCGGACTCGCTGAGAAAGCGCGGGGCTGCCTCGGAACGTGGATTTTCGAACAGCACGGCAACCTCTCCTGCTAACGTCGCAGTGGGAATCGCGATTGGGTCTGACGTAAAAGAGTTTCGGGGTGAATTCGAATTTGGCCGCTCACTCACAAAGCCCCCTCTTACTTCTCGTTCGCGATTTCCTTTGATTAGCTAGTTTAGTCCGCAGCGCCTTCAAGCTTCAGTGCGCGTGCCAAATGGTCTTGAATCTTTGGCAAGGTTTCCTGTGCAAACACCTTCAGATCAGGATCTGTGCCATTCGCAATTTCATATTGATAGAGTGCGGCGTTAGCCCTCTGATAATTGACCTGCCCCCTTACGTAATCGGTATCAAAGGTCTTGCCGCTTTCATGCTGAAGGGTCGAAACCGTCGTGGAGTACGCGGCTCTCAGAAGTGTCGGTGGCGGTACTGGTGCCTTGTCTTTAAGAATCGTCAACAGGGCGTTGTTCACGGTGATGTGCGAACTCACCATCAACTCTGCATAGCTCCGAATGGCTTGAGTCGTCCCCTTGGTTTCAGCAAGTCGGCCGGAATCAACCTGAAACGGGGTGCCAAGCGATGTCTGGGTGACGAAGTACGTGTCGGCGGGACCGAGCGCAACGCCGGGCGCACTCGCCGGCGGCGTCTGTGCGACCGTGGGTCCGATTGCAAGCTGGAGAGAAACGGCGGAGAGGCCGAGGATGATGATGGCGGTGGTCAGCAAGAGCCCCTTCATATCTATCCTCCAGCGTGCGCAAATAATCATCAATGTCCGATTCGCAATCGAAGCAGTCTGCGAGTCGGGGGAAGTGCACTTGGCGTGCCAATTTGGGTTTTCGTCTAAATCCCGGGAAATGCTGAAAAACTAAATCAATGTCCGCAACTAGAAATCGAGATTACTCAGTGTGAGTGTCCTTGTCCCGGGACAGGTGCCCGCATTTCGACAGACAGTTTGGGCTGAACAAGGATTCGAACCACGAAAAACTTTCAGCGATTGTAGGGATTAGTTGTCAAGCATGGAACTGCAACCTTCGACTTCCGTCACTCTCCTATCCTGAATCGGATTGTAATTCACATTACGAATTAACCGTCGGGGCTCATTCCCTTGCATCGATTTTCGTGGATAGAGCGAAATGAAAGCTCGCTCCACGAGGAAAGTTGTCGGTAGCCCACAAGCGGCCGCCATGCGATTCAACGATGGAGCGACAGATCCGCAGCCCCATGCCAGTACCATGAGGCTTGGTCGTAAAGAACGCATTGAATATCTGGTCCACCTGCCCGGGTGGCAACCCAACACCGGTATCGCTGACGGACACTAAAAGCTGGTCGTTTTCCCCTCGCTGGGACTTGATGGCGAGTTCCCGCATCCCGTCCACACTCTTCATCGCGTCGATGCTGTTCATAATGAGGTTCATCACGACCTGCTGCAATTGCACGCGATCCCCCATAACTGGAGGAAGATCTGCCGTGAGTTCCGTCCGGACTGAGATTGAGTATTGCGTTGCTTCGCTAAGGAGTAGGACGATCGTCTCTTGAATGACTTCGTTGACTTCAATCATTTCCAACTGCTGACTACCTTTTTGGAAGAGGACTCGAATTCGGCTGATGATTTCTGCCGCCCGCGTTGCGTCTTTCACGATCCTCGCGGCGGCCGCGCGAGCCTCGTCGAGATTTGGGACGTTGGCCGCAAGCCAGCGGGTGCAACTATTGGCGTTGGTGACAGCAGCAGCAATCGGCTGATTCACTTCGTGTGCTAGCGAAGCGGTCAACTCTCCCATGGTGGTCACTCGGCTAACGCGTGCGATATCCGCTTGCGCCTCGCGCAATCTCTCGCGCTCTTCCTCCGCCCGCTTGCGCTCGGTCACGTCCATGATCGTACCGATGTACTTAACGGCGTTCCCGGAGTCGTCAAGAACAGGATGAGCTATGCTGTGGACGTATTTCAATGAGCCGTCGGGAAGTACAATCCGATACTCGAGCTCTCCACCAACCCTGGTTTCACTCGCTTTGTTTGTAAACTCCTCGACCAAAGCCAGGTCCTCAGGATGCACGCTCTTACGAAAGATAGGCATGGCGCGCACATCGCTAATCATTTCCTTGGCCAGCTGTTCTTCACCTGGATCGCGTCCAAAAATTCGAAACAACTCCGGGGAGCCTGATACAGTCTCTGCGGAAATATCGAAGACCCAACTGCCCATACGACCGAGAGTCTGAGCCTCCTGCAGGTGGGCTTCGCTTTGTCGTAGCCTCTCTTCCGCCTCTTTCCGGTCATGAATATCCGTATCGCTGCCGTACCATCCGAGGATGTTTCCGGAGCGGTCAATCAACGGACAGCAACGGCTGAGGAACCATCGGTACGTTCCGTCGGACCTTCTTAGACGCGACTCTATCTCGCGCGGCTTTCCCTCCGATACGAGTATTCGCCACTTGGTCAGTACTCGCTCAATATCATCGGGATGCACCATTCGATTCCAGCCCGATCCGACTGCTTGTTCGAGCGTCATTCCCGTGTAATCCACCCAGCGGCGGTTCACAAAATCGACGACGCCCTCGGGAGTCTCAGTCCAGAGCTGAGCCGGCACGGTGTCGATAATCAGCCGAGTCCGGTCTTCAGCCCGCTTGCGCTCGGTTATGTCCATCACGGTGCCGACGAATTCAATGAAATCACCGGAAGGGCTGAGAACGGGATGGCCTATGACGTGGATGTCTCTGATCTCGCCGCCGGGATGAACGATTCGGTAATCCAGTTCGAAATCCGATTTTTCACGCTCGGCTGTCTCGACCGCTTCCCTAACTTTGGCTTGGTCATCCGGATGGTAGCGCTGAAGGACCGTTTCGTATCCCGGTTGTCCACCGTGTGGATCAAAACCCATCAAACGGTAGCATTCTTCGGACCAGTACGTGTTCTCGCCGCTAGCAGGTTTCGATGCCCAACTGCCCGTGTGGCTGAGCCTCTGCGCCTCCGCCAGATAACCCTCGCTTCGCCGCTGCGTCTCTTCCGCAATCTTGCGGTCTTCGATATCGAAGGCGCATATATACCATTTGACTAGTTTTCCTGATTCGTCATGGAGAGGCACTGCGCGAAACAAGTGCCAGCGATACCCCCCGTCGAACCGTCGAACGCGTGCCTCCTGCTCGCCCGGCTTACCGGACGCCAGCGTCACTTTCCAATGATCCGTGAACCGTTGAAGATCATCGGGATGGATTATCGGCTGCCAGTCCCCATCGTTCCCATCGGCCTTCGAAGGCACGGGCATTTTCATCACGTCAGCACGGTCCAGTGCCGTCTCCAAGGAAAACCCGAAATAATCCAGCCAACCTTTATTCACGTAATCAAGGTGCCCGTCCGGACGGCACGTGTTTATCATCGCGGGAGTTGTATCCACCACAAGCCGAATACGCTGTTCCGCAAGGGCTTCACTTCGCCGGAGTTCCTCTTCCGCGCGCTTACGATCGGTGACGTCCATTACCGCGCCAACAAATTCGATTTCGCCCGACTCATCTCTGTCCGCGTGAGCTACAACGTGGACATGTTTGACTGAACCATCCGGCATCACCAAGCGATATTCGTGCTCAAAATCCGTTCCATCCCGTGTCGCACGTTCTACGGTCTCTTTCACCGAGGGAACGTCTTCGGGATGAACCCGTTGGAGGATGAGTTCGATGGTCGGTTTCATCGAACGGTCGTATTGGAAGATTCGAAAGGTTTCCTCTGACCAGAAGATCTCGCCCGTGGACGGCTTCCAGCCAAAGCTACCGGTATGACTGAGCCTTTGCGCTTCCGCCAAATACGCCTCGCTCTTGCGCAGTGCTTCCTCGGCGCGTTTACGTTCGGCCTTTTGCATGCCTTCACGCAGCGCACGCTCCACAGACGGCGCAAGCCTTGACAAACTCGTCTTCAGAACATAATCCGTTGCACCAATTTTAAGCGCTTCGATCGCCACCTCTTCGCCGAGTGTTCCTGAGACAAAAATGAACGGCACGTTCGGGCAGGTCTTCAGTGCCAGCTTCAATGCGGAAATACCGTCGAACGACGGGAGGCGGTAATCCGCCAGAATCAGGTCAATCCCGCCCTGCTTCAGGGATGCCAGCAAGTCAGCCTGATTTTCGACGCGTGTTATGTCGCAGACAATCCCTTCTGTCTCCAGCAGATTCTTAATGAGGTCTGCGTCCTTGGGTTCATCCTCGATTGACAGAACACGCAAAGGTTGTCGCATCTTATTTTCTTATGCTTCCCGGCGGTGGCTCATTGATGATGGCCCAGAAAACACCCAGTTCCCGGATGGCATTCACAAACTCATGAAAGTTAACTGGCTTCACTACATACGCGTTCACGCCGAGTTTGTAGCTCGCCACCATGTCCCTTTCCTCTTTCGACGAGGTGAGTACAACTACGGGAATCATTCTCAGAGTTCCGTCGGACTTAACTTGCTTCAACACCTCCAACCCATCGAGTTTGGGAAGTTTCAGATCCAACAGCATGACCGCAGGGTTCTCACTGGAGCGCATCTTGTACTCGCCGCGGCAAAAGAGGTAGTCGAGCGCCTGTTCACCATCGCGCGCAACGACCACCTCATTCGCGAGATTGTATTCCTCAAGGGCCGTGAGGGTAAGCTCCACGTCTTTGGGATCGTCTTCCACCATCAAAATGCGTCCCAATTTGTTCATGGTCTCCATAAGTCTCCAGGTGGTTTCGGAGCTGAGAAATAGAAAGTCGCGCCGCCATCAACGGTGCCCTCGGCCCAGACCTTGCCTCCGTGACGATGTATGATGCGCTGAACCGTCGCTAATCCAATGCCGGTGCCTTCAAATTCTTCAGACTGGTGCAGGCGTTGAAATACGCCAAACAATTTATTTACATATTTCATATCAAAGCCCACCCCGTTGTCCCTAACGAATACGATCAGGTAATCTCCGTTTCCCTCGGAGCATCCGATCTCGATCTCGGCCTGCGCGCGCGTGCGCGTAAATTTAATCGCATTGGAGATAAGATTAACCAGCACCAGTCTTAGCATCGATGGGTCTCCATAGAAGTCGGGGAGCGCGCCGATCTTCCAAGCAATCTTGCGGCCCTCTGTCTCTTGCCGAACCTGGGTGAGGGCTTCCTTTACGACCTGATCCATGTTGACGCGACTATTTTGCGTTTCAGCCCGGCCGATCCTCGAAAACGCCAGAAGATCGTCTATCAGATTGCCCATACGCTTGGCCGAATCCAGAATCATCGCGATGAAGTGGGTTCCCTTTTGATCTATAACCGAAGAAGTTTTCTGTTGAAGAAGCTCCGTATAACCGGCCATATGGCGAAGGGGTGCTCGCAGGTCATGGGAGACAGAATAGGCAAACGCTTCCAATTCCTTGTTGATGGCCTCGAGCTCGGCGGAACGCTTTACAAGCTCCTGATTAAGACTTTGAATTTCTTGCTCCCGGCGCTTGCGTTCAGTGATGTCATTGTTCGTTTCCAGGATCGCAACTGCCCGCCCCTGCTCATCTTGACGCAGAGACCATCGGCTTGCCACCACCACCCCGGATCCGTCGGCTTTGGTCTTCCGAAGCTCGCCTTCCCAACGGCCGGTGCGCAGCAACTCCGCGCGAACTTCCTCGATCGGTATCGGAAAGTCCGTCTGCAAGAGTTGGTCACTGTTTCGCCCGATTGCGTCTTCTACCAACCACCCGAACAACTCCTCAGCCCCTCGATTCCAGTAGGTGATGATGTCACTCATGTCACGGACGAAAATAGTGTCATGCGTGAGATTGAGCAGGCTGGCCTGCTCGGTTCGTTTCACGACTTCCATCTGAAGTTCGTTGCGGGATTGCAGAAGCTTCTGCTCGACGCGTTGCCGGACCATGCTGAACCAGCTGAGAAGTACCGCAAACAGTATAAAGACAGCATAGTGCGGGATCTCAGAGCTTTTGACGTAAAAGCTGTAGCGGGGCTCGGTAAAGAAGAAGTCGAAGGCTAAACTTGAAAGTACGACCGCAAGAATCGCGGGCCCAATCCCCATGTACCAGACGGTGAGGGCGATGGCAAGCAGGAAGAGCGGCGCTTCCATGTTGAGGAAATCGTCGCGTTGCGCCAGAAGCGCCAAGCCCAGGGCAATGGCGCAGGAAGTGGCCGCAAAACCGTAGCGCAGAACGGGAGAGCGGGCAAACTTCGATTGGAGTTTTGCCCGGGTCATGGTTCGCCTCACATCGACGCGTGGTGACATTTTCACTACGCCTGCAAATGCTCCCTGAAGTTTATAGCTCACTTAAAACCTGAGGAATAGCACGAAGTGGCCATTAGGCTGCCTCAGCCGGCGAGAGTTGTCTGTCGAATCCCTTGGACACTGTCAGTCTGTTGGAAGCCCAATCGCGTGTGATTGCATTGGTGCTACCCGCTCCACTGTCCTGTAAATCCGTATGGCTGTTCGACTTTGTCCGCTTGCGGAAGGTCACTTCTTTTGGACCCTCAACTGCATCTCGTTCCAAACAGGAGGAAGACAATGGATCATGGCCAATATGGCCTGACGGCGCGACAGGTAGGGAAGATCTCCGCCGAGCTCCATCGCGGTTTTGAAACTGAGGCCTTGAAACCGCCGGCGATTGAGATCGTTCCGTTTGAGAAAGCCGTGGACGCCTACAGCCGAATCGCTGCCGGACTGACCAAAGCGAAACAGGTACTGGATGTCCAATTCGGAGATTGAAACCAAGTAAAGGAGAAACAAATCATGTCACGGGAAGCCGCAACTCAGATCAAGGAAAGACCGCGAGCAACGCACGAAGTACCCACTGACCTTAACCACCAAGGAGTCATCGAGATCACCACCGCGCTACGTCAATTGTTGGCCGATTCGTTCACACTGTACTTGAAGACCAAGAATTTCCACTGGCACATGACCGGGCCACTCTTCCGCGACTATCACCTCTTGCTCGACGAACAGGCTGATCAGATCTTCGCCGTGACCGATGATATTGCCGAACGTGCTCGCAAAATCGGAGGAACGACGCTGCGCTCGATCAGCGATATCTCGCGGCATCAACGCCTGCAGGACAACAATGACGAGAGCGTTGCCCCGAAAGAAATGCTCGCGGAGCTCAACGCCGATAATCAGGCGCTGACCCGTTATTTCCGTTCTGCACATGAGACTTGCGATAAATACAATGACGTGGCGACCGCCAGTTTGATCGAGGTCTGGATTGATCAAACCGAGCGGCGGACGTGGTTCCTGTCGGAAATCGTGCAAGGTCTCTGACGTCGACTTGAATCGGACCCATCCAACAATGCTTGCGATAAGCGTGCAACTTAATGCTGCATTTTGGGAAAGGACACATTCAATGCGGAATAACGTAAGAAATGGAACTCTACCATCTGCGTTCGTGGCGCTCACCGTAGTGTGTTTGGGCAGTTCATTGGCGCCCGCTCACAATCAATCCAATCCAGCTGCAGAAGCCAACAGTCAAACATGCCCGAATGACGATACCGGGTTGCAGTTGCCCGCCGGGTTCTGTGCCACGGTTTTCGCTGACAACATTGGCCACGTCCGTCACATGGTTGTCACCCCGAGCGGAATTCTTTACGCCAATACCTGGTCAGGCAGGTATTACGGCGGCGACACGCCGCATCCGGGCGGTTTCCTGTTAGCTCTGCAAGACAAGAGCGGATCCGGAAAGGCAGATGTGATCGAGCGCTTTGGCGAAACTGTCCAAAGTGGCGGAGCAGGCGGAACAGGCATCGGCCTGTATAAAGGATGGATCTACGCCGAGATCAACGATCGCATTGTGCGATATTCCCTGCCCGCCGATTCCATCGTCCCAAGTGGCCCTCCCGAGACCATCGTTGCTGGATTGCCTCTAGGTGGCGATCATCCGATGCACCCGTTCATCATCGACGCTGAAGGATCCGTGTACGTTGACCTGGGAACCGCCACCAATTCCTGCCAGCTGAAAAATCGCACACTCAAATCGCCTGGCGTCGAACCGTGTACGGAACTTGAAACCCGCGGAGGCATCTGGCGCTACGACGCGAATAAGACAAACCAAACTTTTTCAACAGCTGAACGATTCGCTACAGGAATTCGCAACACGGAAGGTTTCGCAATCGACTCAAGCAGACGAATATTTGTCACCCAACACGGTCGCGATCAATTGCGCGCGAATTGGCCGGACCTCTATAAACCCGACCAGGAGGCAACGCAACCGGCTGAAGAATTGTTGCTCTTGAAGGCAAAAGGAGACTACGGCTGGCCTGAGTGCTACTACGATGCCTTCGCACAAAAGCTGGTTCTGGCTCCGGAATACGGCGGCGACGGCGGCAAGACCATCGGCGTATGCGCGAACAAGATTGCTCCCATCGCGGCATTTCCTGCTCATTGGGCCCCCAACGCCATGGCGCTGTACGACAAGAAGCAATTTCCCACCCATTACCGCGGCGGTGTCTTCATCGCCTTCCACGGATCATGGGACCGGGCACCCTATGCGCAAGGTGGGTACAACGTCGTTTTTCAGGCCCTCAACGGCGACCGCGCATCTGGCCAGTGCGAAATATTTGCGGATGGTTTTGCGGGCGCCGTGAAGTCGCCCGCCAGGGCCGAACATCGTCCCAGTGGCTTGGCGGTGGGGCCGGACGGTGCGCTTTACGTGTCCGACGATATAAGGGGACGCATCTACCGGATTGCCTATCAAGGCGGCTCTGAAGGCGGCGTCGCGAACATCACGCCATGTCCGAGCTTAACAGCTCCGGCTGGCAATCCTGTTGCAGTGGCGGCGCAACCGCCGGAAGGCACCCATCCGGACGCTGGCGCGGCCGCGAATAATCTTCCCGTTCCTCAAGGTGCGACGCGAGATACGGTCCTGCTCGGTGAGCGCATCTACCGCGGCCAGGTGGGCGGAGCGGCGTGCACAGGCTGCCATGGTGATAGCGGTCAGGGCACTCCTCTGGGGCCCGATCTGACCGGAAAGAAATGGCTGTGGAGCGACGGCAGCTATGCCGGGATCACGAAGACGATCACCGAAGGTGTGTCGCAACCAAAACAATATCGCAGTCCCATGCCGCCGATGGGTGGCGCGCAACTTACGCCCGACCAAGTATCGGCACTCGCAGCGTATGTGTGGAGTCTGGGCCATCACGCATCGCCCAATCGGAAATAATCGTTTGAGTCCTGTTGGGCGCACCTACAACGCAGCCTTCTTGTAGAAGCGCGTGTTTATTCAGCTCGGGTCTCGGCCTGAAATTGCGTCGAAGATCCTGAAGGAGGTTGCTGTTTATGCAAAATCAAACTTTCGCCCTTGCGTATGCGGTTGTCCTCATGCTCGAGATGCCCTGTCCTGGCGCGCTTCAGAACACTGGAGCACAACCACCCTCAGCGCGAGAGCAGCTTCAGCATATCCATACTCCGCAATCAATCGACCAGGAACTTGCCCGTCTCACGAAAGATCTGGAGTTGACTCGCGAACAGCAGCAGCAAATTCGGCCTCTGCTCGTGGAGCACCATGACAGAATTCAGGCGCTTCTCGATAAAAATCCGACAGCGTCCCGGCAGGAGCTTGGCCCGCGGATTCACGCTATCAGCGACGAAACGCATCACAAGATTCATGTCCTGCTTTCTGATCACCAGCGAGAATTGGAAAAGGCGATGCAGCAACGCGAGCACAATGCTGAAGAAAACAGGCGATCCGCTCCGCCTGCGGCATCATCACCATACTTGGGCGTCAGCGGGCAAACACACGTTCTATGAATTGACATCCTCCATAAACCATAGCTCCGTTTACCGCTCAAAATGCCAGATTTATGTCAGAGCGGCTTGGCACGATCCTTGCTTCTGATTAACGACAGAGAGGTATTTACAAATGCGACTTAGACTAGCGCTGCTCCTACTTGGCCTTACTACTCCTGTGATTGCCCAGACGCCGGCAGCTTCAAACGATGCTTTCATTTCGCCGTCGCGGCCTGTCCCCGTGAGTAAAGCGCCGACCATGCAAGCCAAACTCGTCAAAGACACGCCCGGCGAACAGGTTTACTCGATCATCTTCTTTCAAGACGACGAAGTCATGAGTGGACTCACTGACTTTGCGATTGCCCACAAAGTTTCGGACGCGCACTTCACAGCCATCGGTGCGGTCAGCGGCGCAACTGTCGCTTGGCTGGACATCCCGAAGAAAATGTACCGCCGCATCGCGGTCACGCAACAGGTCGAGGTCCTGTCCCTCATCGGAGACATCGCAGTTTTTAATGGCGTACCCATAGTCCATATGCACACCGTGCTCTGCAAGCCAGACGGAAGTACGGTCGGCGGTCACGTTTTTGAGCTTATTACCAATCCGACGGTCGAAGTGTTCATGACCGTTAATACGACGCCGCTTACAAAAAAGGCCGACGATGCTTCCGGCATGAAGCTCATCGACCCGGCACAATAACCCTATAGATCGGAGAACCACACAAAATGCCTTTAGTTCGATTTGACGTCGTGGAAGGGCGTGACGATGGCGAAATTAAGGATCTGCTCGATGCCGCACACCGAGCTGCGCTTTCCGCTTTTCACGTGCCGGAAAATGACGTCAGCGGCCTTGAGTTTGAGGGACACGGCGATATTGATTCGCGGATCGCTACCGCTCAATCTTGAACTGCCTCATCAGGCCACCCAGCTCCGTCGCTATGGAGGTCATTTCCTGTGCTGCTTTTTGAGACTCTTTGGCCCGCAACAGAGTACCATCGGCAGCCTGCGCTACCCCACCGATGTTGACCGAGATGTTGCCGGCTCCGCTGGCCGCTTCGTCGGCGTTGCGAGTCATCTCACTGGTGGTCGCGCCCTGCTCTTCCACTGCCGTTGCGATGGTCGCGGAAATGTCGTTGATCTGATTGATGACGCCGCTCACCGTCCCGATCGCTATTATGGCACCCTGCGTGTCCGACTGAATGGCGTCGATTTTGCGCCCGATGTCTTCGGTGGCCTTGGCGGTCTGTTTAGCCAGTTCTTTCACTTCATTGGCGACGGCCTGGGGTTGAGTGTCGAAGGGGGAGACTCAGGTTCCAAAATGGAAAGCGTGCTTTGGTGGAATAACCTCCAGGCCGAGACCTGAGATCCTTGGAGGGATGTTTGCTAGCGTTTGTTCCGCGTTCTGCACGGCTGTTCTAATCATGAGGTTTCTAGGAAGTGCTCGAGCACACATAAGCTGCGAACAAACGACGATTCGTGCTCGTCCTGTGGATGTCCTCTGAAAAACCCATCAGGCAACAAATAAAAAGGCCTAGTAAGCTGTAGTCCGGAAGTCGGAGCGATGTTCGTGTCGTTTATTTCTGGATTAAAGACGCGCGACGCTGCTGAGCTGGCCATCGGTTACGTACTTATTTTGGTCGCGGAGTGGTTTCCCAGTTCGGCGGTGCAGCGCTTTCTGTTTTGGTTCACGCTAGCTTGGGTGATTGTTACAACCATTCTCGCGAGGCCCAATGCGCGCGTGCTTGGGCTTCGGCCGTCGAATGCGCGTTCAGTCTGGATCGTTCCGGCCATAGTGCTTCTTGGCGGCCTCGCTGTTTGGATGGCCTCTTACCTTCATACCCTTCATGGATTTTCTATTGGCACCCTGATGGGACGGGTGCGTGGTTATATCGTGTGGTCGTTGCTGCAACAATTCATGCTTCAGGATTATTTTCTTCTTCGGCTGTTACGGATAATGCCCGGCAAAGCCGCGGCAATCGCGACCGCGGGCATCCTGTTCGCGAGCGTCCATTTTCCTAATCCAGTTCTAATGGTAGGCACTTTGTTGTGGGGCATTGCGGCCTGCATTTTGTTTCTACGTTACCGCGATCTTTACTCTCTAGGAGTTGCGCACTGCCTTCTGGGCATATGTATTGCTGTGACAGTTCCGGCGCACATACATCATGGAATGCGTGTCGGCCTCGGTTATCGCCAATACCGGCCGCGCGTGGAACGAACTCACTTCAACCAGATGGACCAGATAGTGTCGACGGAAGCATGGGTGATCGCCGACGCCGTTAATCGATGTTCGGTTCGCCAGGCTCGACCATAGAAAATGCCCGCGAAGGTGGCTAATAAAACATAACGCCAGTTGAAGTGGGTCGCACCTTTGTTGAAGTGCGATAAACCAAATATGGAAGCCGTCACTAATAAGGCCCAGCGTGGCCCGATGCGGCGTTCCAGCAGATTCTGCAGCAATCCGCGAAAATAGGTCTCCTCGAGCACAGCAATAACCACAAAAATAGCCAGCCACGACAGAGCAAACTTAATAAAAAATGGAAGCACTGCATGCCTGTGGAGAAAGCCGAGCCACAACCCTACGGGAACCGCGATCGGCGCATAGAAAGCTAACTCCCGAAGGCCGATCTTGACGTCCGACAGCCGAGGCACAAAGTGGAAACCAACATTGGTGAGTTGGCGGATCACCAGGAATCCATAGACCGCGGTGTCCAGCAGAATCAGGCGATTGAACGATCCCATTCCGGGCGGCCAGGCCCGTTCGAACAATTTAAACTCCACCACCACACCTAAAATTAGCAGCACAAGAAAATCGCGCCAGTCACCGCGCTGCTCTGGATCGCGCCTGCTCGCATCCCAAATGACGATCACCAGAGTGAACGGCAGTACCGCGTAGATGGCGACAAACCACCATCTGAAATTCTCGCTGGAATGTGCGACCAGGTAATACGGAATTGCAGCCAGGGCCGGCAGGCCCAGCCGCGTGGGCAAAGAGAAGCGGCTCATCGCCTGGACGAAACGCTCGCCAACAAATGCAAGCGCCAGCAACGGAAAAAGCAGGAAAGCTTCAGCCGCTAACTGTAAAGACGTGAAATGCATACTTCATAATAATCCAACGCAATTATTCATTTCATCGTGCCGATGCTCGACTAATGCGCGCAACTGAGCCACCTTCCCGAGAACACTTTTCAGTTCCGGGTCGCCGCCAGTCTGGTGAGATTTCCGCGTACGCGACCCTCTGTGAGGAAGTCGTGAGCAATTAATAAGGCTTCATAAAGCGTATTATTCGCGATTAGGTTCACGACGGGGCCGGTGCTCACGGTACAATACGCTTCACTTGGAACGAGATAGAAACAATGAGTCCATCTACCTGCAGCAGCGGCAAAGCCAGCCGCCCCGCCGACGTGTGTTTTTAATTGGCCTCGCCGTTCTTGCCGTTATTTTCTTCAGTAGCCGCACGATGTTGTCTTACTACGTGGACGCGCTGTGGTTTGGATCGGTCGGGTACGGAGAAGTTTTCCGGAAGACTATAAGTCTGCAGTGGTTGGTCTTTGCGATATTTTTCGTCACAACATTTTTCGTGCTGTACGGATGGTTCCTCGCTTTGTGGCGGATGTACAAGCCCTACTTGTTAGGGAGTGGACCGATTTTCGTGGGAGGCCGTCAGTTAAAACTGCCGGTTGAGCGCATGCTGCGCCCCATCGGGCTCATCGTCACACTTGGAATTGCGTTCGTCACGGGCACGAACATGATGTTGGAGTGGTCAACGTTCGCGCTTTATTGGTACGCGCCAAGCGCCAATGGCATCGTGGATCCGATTTTTGGCAGGCCGCTAACTTTTTATCTGTTCAAACTGCCCGCATGGCAGTTCATAAGCGGATGGCTGCTGACTCTCGCTGTGATCGCCTGTGTCGTCGCCATGTTTTTTATTTTTATTACCGGCAGCACGGGAGGATTTGGAAGGCGTGGAGGCCGCGACTTGCCGTTGCCCTGGCGCGGCTTCTCGATTGCGTTCGCATTTCTGTTGCTGATCCTTGCGGTGCGCGTGTATATCAGCCGGTTCGAACTATTGTTCGAGGATCACACCATATTTGGCGGTGTGACGTACACGGATGCGCACGTCATGCTTACCGGCCTGCTTCTGGTCTGCATTGGGCTGGTTGTTGGAGCTGCAATTGCGGCTATGAATGTAGTCTCAGCGCCGCGCATACGCTGGCTACTCGCAGCGGTTGTTCCGGCCGCATTCTGTTATCTGGTGGTGCAAATAATCGCCTGGTACGTGGGCAACTTTATCGTGAAACCCAATGAACTGGTGCGTGAGCGACCATTCATCGCTTACAACATTGATCTGACGCGACAGGCCTATGGATTAGATCGCATGGCGCAGCGCGAATTTCCAGCGGAGACGACCGTTGAAGCAACTGACCCGGCGAACAATCAAGCCACGTTGCAAAATATTCGCCTGTGGGACTGGCGCGCACTTCAAGATACGCTGCGGCAGATTCAGGAAATTCGCACGTACTATGATTTTCCCGATATAGACATCGATCGCTATGAGATCGACGGCGCCGTGCGCCAGGTTATGCTCGCCGCACGGGAGCTTAATGTCGAGAAGCTTCCAGAGAGCAGCCGCAACTGGATCAACGAAAAGCTTATCTATACGCACGGTTATGGGATCACCATGAATCCGGTGCATGGTTTCACGCCGGAAGGATTACCGACGCTGATTCTGAGTAACATGCCGATCCAAAGCACCGTGCCGAGTATTTCCGTAATACGCCCGGAAATTTATTTCGGCGAACTGACCAACACTGACGTGTACGTGAAGACACGGCAACAGGAATTCAACTATCCGCAGGGGCAGACCAACAGCCTGACTTCGTACGACGGGAATGGCGGCATACTGCTCGGCGGATTTCTGCGGCGCATCCTCATCGCATCCGACCGCGGCGACCTTACGAAGGTGCCGTTCAGCGATGACATCAACGCGCAGAGCCGGCTGCTGATGAGGCGCAATGTGCGCGACCGGGTGACCGCGCTGGCGCCATTCCTCACTTACGATTTGGACCCCTATATCGTTATCGGAGACGACGGGCGGCTGTCGTGGATTATGGATGCGTTTACCACTTCCGACAGTTTTCCATACGCAACGCACTACACGCTCGGCAACAATTTGATCAACTACATGCGCAACAGCGTGAAAGTGGTCATCGACGCTTACGACGGAACCACCACCTTTTATGTTTTTGACTCGCAGGACCCGATCCTCTCGGCGTATCGCCAGATTTTTCCGGATTTATTCAAGGATGCGGCGTCCATGCCGCTCACGCTACGCAAACATGTGCGCTACCCCGAATTGTTATTAAAGTTACAGGCCGCGGTGTACGGCCTTTATCACATGAGCGATCCGCAAGTGTTTTATAACCGCGAAGACTTGTGGACCGTCGCTTCCGAAGTCGGCATGGATGAGAGCGGTCAACAGAAGACGCAGGCCATGGAGCCGAACTTCGTCCTAATGAAACTGCCGGGCGAAACAGGCGTAGAGTTCGTGGAGATTTTGCCATTCACGCCGGCTAACCGGAATAACCTGATTGGTTGGATTGCTGGCCGCAGCGACGGCCCACAGTACGGGAGTGCGATAGTCTACGATTTCCCGAAGACCAGGCTGGTCGATGGGCCTCTGCAGATCGAAGCGCGCATCGATCAGAATGCACAGTTGTCAGGGCAATTGACGCTCTGGAATCAGCAAGGCTCCCATGTGCGACGCGGCACGTTGCTGGTGATTCCGTGCGGGCGCGCGTTGCTGTATGCAGAGCCAATCTACCTGCAAGCCGAGCGCAGCCCAATGCCGGAGCTGCGTGTTGTGGTGCTGGCACTACAAGACAAACTCGCATATGGGCCAACGTTTGAGTCGGCGATGCGCGCTCTCTTTGGCGGCGAGGCTTCATCGCTAACTGCCGCTGCGGCGCCAGCGGAATCGGGTCGAAGCACAGCGGCGCCTGTCATCTCGGCTAAACCTGGAACGGACCTTAACGCGATCATCGCGGAAGCGGCGAAGGACCTCGCTGACTATCAGCGGCTAACGGCGGAAGGCAAACTCGGTGAGGCGGGGCAGAAACTTGAACAACTAAAGCGCAAGCTCGATCAGTTAAACGCGCGCGACAAATGATGCAAGTGTGTCGCACACGCAAGCTTCATGGCGAGCTCGCTGTTTCCTGCTGTAAGGGTCAATCCCCGGTTTGCTGTAGAAGGCTTATGCCACTATTCGTCTAATCCGGACTAGGACTGCTACAGCGCCCAATAGCAGCGATTTCGCGTTGATGGCCACTTCTTCCCTTTTGTGGGGAGTGCCATCGTTACGAAATCTCATGATCGATGGTTCGCATTCGGTGTAGGGATGCTGCCACGAATCCCAAAGGATGGCCTCATTGAATCGCGAACTGGAAAGGATTAACATTCGCGAGTTGACGACCCCAAGGAAAAATTCTTAGATGCCTTTGAAGGATTGGACATGCGAGTTTTCTGCGTTTTTCTTAGGAAAAATAAGGTTTTATACCTTCTGATCGTTTGTACAGCCTGGATCACTACTAACGTTGTGCCTCTTCAGACTGCCGCGCACGAAATCAGGAACGTCCAAGACGGTCCGCAGCCAGGGCGAACCTCACAGCCACAATTTGATCGGTCCATCTTTCAGAAACCGATGCCACCAGACCAGCTCGCATTTCTAAATGACCTTGCGGGGTCCACTGCTGAGAAAGCCATTCGAAATAAAAAGTTTCACAAGTTGCTTCATGACGTGGTTCCCGACTGCGTGTTTCATTACGGCTGGGACATGTCACTGCTCGACGCGCTAAATATCGTACTCAAAGGCTCGCCGATGCCCGTTCAGATTCGCCAGGGCAGGTATGTGATGGTGTCTGGTCTCAGTGGGCCATACCTTCAAGGTCGTGGGTTCATATGGATTGACATGCAGGATGGCGTCTCGCTCGGAGCATTTTATTTCCGTCCGACGAATGGTGAGCCCAGTCCCACGGTCACAGTTTTTTCTAAACAGGTTGAGGAGGCGGCCCTCGATATGGGTCAACTACCTCTGGCCTTTGCAGAGGACTTGCGCCAGTGGTCCACCGAAGCTCGCATCCCACGCGTCACAACGCGCTATTTCATCACTGGCCTCAAAGAAAAAATTTTGCTGGAGCACGACGAAGATTATTGCGCACTCACAACCCCGTCGAATGCCTCGGCTGCAAATGCTTGTGAACAAATGAATGCTCAAGCCGCCGATGTGGACCTTGATGCTGCGTATTACCTGGACCAAACCCATCATGCAACTAATGGCACAGCATGGATGATCAACGGTGCGGATCAAGCAGCGTGGATTCAGGTCCGTGAGGCGACCTGCAGAGGCCTCTCGGACCCATTGCCATGCCACATACGCGTGACGCGTGAACGCACACACGTAATCATCAATCGGCACCCGAGGCCTTATCCGACGGCACATAAGTAAGCCGCGCCTACATTCAAGGGTTCGCTCTCACGCGTTTGTCTACAGTTCAGAATGACGCTTCATCAGTAGAGTTTGCGAAAGCGGAACTGTTGTCAGCACCCGCACAATGGCCTCAGAAGCGTGTCCTTCTCCATAAGGATTGACCATGCCAGACAACGACTCACTAAATTCGGGCGATCTGGCGCGACCGATGGCATGAAGAATTGAATCCGGCTTAGCGTCTGCGTCTATTACATTGCGCGGCCGCTCGCGTCCTTGCTGTCGCAGTCCTACGTTCACGGTGGGGAGCGAAAAAGAAGCGCTCTCCATTATTCCGCTACTGGAATTTCCGAGCAGCATCTCGACCTGGCGCAAAAGGCTCAAATACAGTACGGTGCCCAGATTGGTAAAGATTTTTCCACGTCCCTGGCCCGCGATGAACGATCTCGTCCGCTCCATTAATGCTCTGCTTCCGGCATCCGCGTTCGGGTAAGAGAACAGGATTTGTTCACTCACATTACCGAGTGCCGTGAAAAGCGCCTCAACTTCTTGAAGCGTATCGCGAGCGATGGTCACCGGGTGGTAAGCGACAAGAATGGTAGGCTTCTGGAGATCAAGTTGCAGCCGTTTTTCAATTTCCTGCCGGCTCAACAGAGGTTGGCGGCGGAGATGATCCAGTGAGGGAGCGCCGGCGCGGTGCACTCGCCATTCTTCTTCCCCCATAGCAATAATTCGGTCACGCGCAGAAGGCGTGGACGTGAAATGGATATGGCTTAATTTAGTCAGCGCGTTTCGCACCGCATCGTCGATAGCTCCTTCGCTAACTTCCCCGCCCTCGATGTGCGCAACGGGAATGCGCAATGCCAGAGCGACCGCCGCGGGAGCCAACATCTCGTAACGATCGGCGATCAATAAAAGCAAGTCGGGCCGCATTTTGCCGAACAGGTCAGCCAGGCTTAGGGTAGCCACGCCGATGGTCTTAGCCATTCCTATATCGGTGTCAGAACTGAGCAAGCACTCGACTCGCGAGTCGATTTGAAGTCCATCTTTCTCAATTTCCTGAACGGTGTTTCCAAATTCAGTCGATAAATGCGACCCAAGAGCAATGATTTTTAGGTCGACATTTTCGATTTCCGATAAGTCTCGCAACGGCCAATATAAATGGCTGTAGTCAGCGCGCGAAGTGGTGATGGCCGCGATTGTTCGCTTCATGAAGTTCCCGACGGGTGGTATTTACTTTATCAGAGAAGAAAAATGGCGCCGGCGATGCTACTTCCAGGCGCCAAGTAGTCGTCGCACGAGGATGAGTTGGCCGAGGTGATAGGCGTTATGGTCTGCCGCCAGCAGGGCTTGACGCAAGATGGTCTGCCCATCACCGTGAGGAATCTTGGCGAACAAGTCCGTTGAATCATCCGCTATAAGTTCAGTGATACGTTTCAGGTCGGCACGAAACGCCTGAACACTCTTCGGCCAGGCCTTCGCGTCCGGCGGCTCGGCAATCTTCGGCCAATAACCTTCCGGCCATTTGGGCGATTTGTGTTTTGCGTTGATTGCGAATTCCAGGATGTCCCACTGAGCGATACGCAGGTGCTCGAGTAGTTGCCAGGGGGAATGTTCGGCGCCCTTTGGAGTCTTGCCTTGCAAGGCTACCGGGAGGCCGGCTACAGCGTCGTCAAATTTGGCATGGGCCTCGCCGGCGTCGAGCAGCTTGATCAGATGTTTTCTTAATATTTTATCGGTGTCCATAAGCTAGAAATGCTTGTTACTTTGTCTTTTCTGCCAGCCCCACCGACATTGCCGGAGCCGCTGATTGAACATCCTGTGTTACCTGCATCATACACCGGCGGGGATTGGCGTCGCGCTCACGAAACTTCCATGGGCAGGCCCACGTAGTTTTCCGCTAGGGTTTGGGCGGCGGCTCGCGAACTGGTGACGTAGTCCAGTTCGGCAAGCTGCCGCCGTTCGTCGAACGGATTTGTTGACCCATGGCGATGCAGCATCGAAGTCATCCACCACGAGAAGCGCTGCACTTTCCAAACCCTGCGCAAACAGATCTCTGAATATCGCTCGAGCATATCGGTCTTACCGGATTCATAAAATTCGGTAAGGCCGCGCAGCAAAACGCGAACATCCGCAATAGCGAGATTCAGACCCTTAGCCCCGGTAGGAGGAACAATGTGCGCTGAATCTCCCGCCAAAAACAACCTCCCGAATTGCATGGGTTCAGCCACGAAACTACGCATGCCTGTTACACTTTTTTGCAGGATCGGTCCTTCTGTTAGTCTCCAGTGTCTCGATAATTCGAAGCGGCGCTGAAGCTCCGCCCAGATTCGCTCATCCGGCCATTCGCTCAAATCCTCATTGGGAGAGCATTGCAGATAGAGCCTGCTGACCTCCGGGGAGCGCATGCTATGCAGCGCGAAGCCTCGTTCGTGGTACGCATAGATCAGTTCCTCGGAAGAAGGAGCAGCTTGCGCAAGAATTCCCAGCCAGCCGAACGGATAAACTTGTTCGTACGCTATAATCACGCCGTGGGGAATGGAGGGCCGACAAACGCCGTGAAAGCCATCGCACCCGGCGATAAAGTCGCAGGTCAATTCATGAGCGGTTCCTTCATTCTCAAAATGGATGGAGGGCTTTGGCCCCTCGAGTGACTGAACCCGCACATCGGTAGCGTTGAATATAATTTGGCCGCCAACGGATAACCGTGCGGCCACGAGATCTTTGATGACTTCGTGTTGGGCATAGATGACCACACCTTTACTGCCGGTGAGTTCGCGAAAGTCGAGGCGATGACCGGCCCCACGAAATCGAAGCTCGATTCCCCCGTGGAAGAGTCCTTGGCGTTGCAACCGTTCACCTAACCCGTTCTCAATTAGCAAGTCGACAGTTCCCTGCTCCAAAACACCGGCGCGGATACGCTCTTCGATGCGTTTGCGGCTGGAGGCTTCCAGAACTACGGACTCAATGCCGTGAAGATGCAACAGATGCGAAAGCATCAAGCCAGCCGGGCCAGCTCCTACAATTCCGACTTGTGTGCGCATTTTCATGGGTTAGGGGCGGGGCTGCGGGTAAGGGCACCTGTCACTGATTCAGCCTCCACCCGTTCTAAGGTCTTAAATTAGCAACAATCAGGGTAAGACCCTTCAAAAGTATTTCACGCTCAAAGTATCATGGTCCGTAGCTTGAGCCGTCTCAGTCGCCGGTGCTGACATCGCTGACCACGTATTCGGCCTGATCGTCGACTTCGTAAATCGAATTATTGATCGCGAAAAGCGTCTTAAAAGATTATGAAGATTCCAAGTTCATCGACAAGGTGACAGGCGATTTTGTGGACTTCGTCATGCACAGCCGGCCGCCATTAATTGCCGCCATAAACATACCGAATTATGAAAAACGTAGTGAAATGCAGAAGGTGACGAAACATATCTCTCGGGCGGACGCCAAATGGTTGGGCGAAAGACTTTCGCAACTTAGCGAAGAACAAATTCGCGATTGCTTCCGGGCCGGTGGCTACGATCAGGAAGAGGTCGAGGGCTACTCGACTGTAATTCAAAATCGAATCGCGGCATTGAATGCGTTGTGAGGCAGTCGGCGGTTTCACGCACGGTGGGAACGTATCACATTAAATTTATGCCGACAAATCATGATATGAGTGTAAACGTGCGTTTGTCGTTTGGGATTACTCGCCTGTGAAGCTGCTTTTTCAACCTCGCGATGGCGCGACCCCCCTTCTCACGGCCATCAAGAAAGCCAAAAAATCCATCGATATCGCGATTTTTAGATTTGATCGCACGGACGTTGAGGCGGAGCTTAAAGCCGCCGCGGCTCGAGGCGTCAAAGTAACTGCGCTCATCGCCTACGTTAATCGCGGCGGAGAAAAGCATCTTCGAGCCCTGGAGATGCGTTTCCTTGAAGCTGGAATAATTGTCGCGCGCACCGCCGACGACCTGATCCGCTATCACGACAAACTCATAATCTTCGATCGCAAGACGCTGTTCATGTTGTCTTTTAACTTTACACATCTGGATATTGACCATAGCCGCGGTTTCGGGATCATCACCAGCAACACGAAAATCGTGCAGGAAGCAGTCAAACTGTTCGAGGCGGATTGTACGCGGACGTCGTATAGCGCCGGGCTAGACACCTTTGTGGTCAGTCCGGTGAATTCCCGCAAGGTCCTAACCGCTTTCTTGAAGGGCGCGAAAAAGCAATTGCTTATTTACGATCCGGAAATCTCCGACCCGGAAGTTGTGCGCATACTCCAGGAACGTTCCAAGGCCGGCGTGAAGATCAGAATCATCGGAAAAGCCGCCAAGCGACTGGGTTTGAAAGTGGCCAAGCTCTCCAAAATTCGCCTGCATACTCGCACCATCATGAGGGATTCTTCGCAAGCGTTTATAGGAAGTCAAAGCTTGCGCGAGGCGGAACTCGACTCCCGCCGTGAAGTAGGCCTGCTCATCCGGGAAAGCAAGATCGTCAAACAATTGACCGAGTGTTTTGAATCGGATTGGAGTTCCACGGATGCGGCCACAGACAGCGCCATGAAGAAGGACCAGCCGGCGGTCCCCCAAAAACATGTAGCGCGAGCCACCAAGGTGCTTGCCAAGGAATTGCATCCTTTGGCAGCGACGGTTAAAAGGGCCGTCAAAAAAGTTGTCGCTGAAGCTGGCGAAGACATACTCGGTGATAAGCGCGTTAAGACCACTGTCAAAAAAATGGTCAAAAAGGCTATCAAGCAAGCGGTGAAAGAAGTCGCGAATGGCACTAAAGATACTGAATGATCTTCAAGGAGACCTGTTGAAGATACGGCCACAAAGTGCGAGCGAAGTTCGATTGGCAGTGCTGCTAGCGGTTGGTCTTTTGGGGACCGCACCGATTCAGGTCTTAGCCGGCCAGAATTCGCAAGCGCAGAATCCGCCGACACAAAATCAACCAGCACAGACCCAACCGCCAGAGCTGAAATCGCCCGGCTTCCAGGAATTCGCCGATCGCGCCCAGAAATATGTTCAGTTACACAAGTCGGTCGAGGCGACGGTGCCCAAGCTCAAAACAACCAACGAGCCAGAGTTGATCGTCGGGCACCAGAAAATCCTGGCGCGCAAGATCAAAGCTGCCCGTGCGCACGCTAAACGAGGGGACATTTTTACTCCGGCCGCGAAAGAAGATTTCCTGAAAGCCATCTCCAGTGAATTTCAAGGCCCTCAAGCCCCTCATGCGAAAGCCACGATAAGACAAGGCGCGCCGCTAAAAACGGTTCATCTGCATGTCAACGAAATTTACCCCGTGTCTATCCCCTATACTTCCGTGCCACCGACATTGTTGCAAAGGATTCCCAAATTGCCTGACGAGCTTGCCTACCGGGCAGTAAGCAGCGACCTCGTACTGCTGGACGTTAAAGCCAATCTGGTTGTGGATTGCTTTCGCGCGGTTATTCCGATTGAGGGTACTAACGGCCAATGAAACTGCGCCGGCGATTTTTTCTTATTGGAATTTTTCTTCTATTAGCGACCGCCCAGCGAGCCGACGAGTTTAAATTTCCTTTAAAACCTAATTCAGTGCGTTTCGCCGCCATAGGAGACATGGGCACCGGCGACCAGCCCGAATACGAAACCTCCCAGCAAATGAACGAGCAACGCAAAAACTTCCCTTTCGATTTTGTACTCGCGCTGGGCGACAATCTTTACGGCGGTCATTCGCCAGCCGATTTTGAGAAGAAATTCGCCAATCCATACAAGAGTCTTTTGGATGCAGGCGTTAAATTTTATGCCGCTCTTGGCAATCATGACGATGCCAGCGAGCGCTTCTATAAGCCATTCAACATGAATGGGGCAAATTACTATTCCTTCAAAAAAGGTAACGTGCACTTTTTCGCTTTAGATAGCAACTACATGGATCCCAAGCAACTGGACTGGTTGCAGAAACAATTGGAAAGCGCGGGCAGCAATGAATGGAAGATCTGCTTTTTCCATCACCCGCTGTATTCCTCGGCGCGCAAGCATGGGCCTGCAACAGACCTGAGGCTTTTATTGGAGCCGATATTTGTGAAATATGGCGTTAACGTCGTTTTCGCGGGCCACGAACACATTTACGAACGCGTTCTTCCGCAAAAAGGCATTTATTACTTTACGGAAGGCTCATCCGGGCAATTACGCGCGGGAGGATTGGACCGATCGAATATCACCGCCAGCGGATTCGATACCGATCGAGCTTTCATGCTTGTTGAAGTGGCGGACGATCAAATGTATTTCGAGACGGTTTCCAGGACAGGAAAGGTGGTCGATTCGGGCGTCATTCAACGGCAGCAAGTGGCCAGTGCCGTTAAGCCTTAGGAGCGCCCTGTTTCAACGCGAAGCGTTCGCGGCCTTGCGTTCGCGTTTCATAACGTACATTGCATTGTCCGCCGCGGAAACCAGGGATTCCACATTGTCTCCGTCCAGCGGATATACGCCGACCCCAACGCTGACAGATATTCGCGGCCCATTGCTATCTTCCGAGATGCTGTTGCTAATTCGGCGCGCCACGGAATGGGCAGCTTCTCTGCCGGTTTCCGGAAGCAGGAGCGCGAATTCATCGCCCCCAAACCTCGCGGCCGTGTCGATGTCGCGACAAAACAGCGTCAAAGCATCCGCCATCCGGCAGAGCGCCTGGCTCCCGGTCATGTGCCCATAGCTATCATTCAGCTGTTTTAAACCGTCCATATCAAACAACAGAAGAGAGAATTCCCTGCCGGTACGATTGGAACGCCTGATTTCCATGTCCAATGCATCGATTAAATGTCGATAATTGGCAAGCCCGGTAAGTGGATCACTTGCCGCGAGGCGTCGCAGGTGATCCTCCAACTCGCGCTGCTTGGTCACATCCTCGACGATGACTTCATAGGCGTACATCTGTCCTTGTTCGCTGAGCACTTCCTGAGCGCTCAATCTGACCTTGATGGTGGATCCGTCTCTGCGCGTCCAATCCGCCTCAACTGGGTCCGCCGCTCCATCCTGTGATTTTCCAAGGAGCTGCTGGCGCTTGGCCGGATCGCTGAAAATATTGCCGGCAATATTAACCTCGAGTAGTTCTTCTTTGGACGGATACCGTAACATCGTCAGCAGCGTCTGATTTACGTCTAGAAAAGCGCCTTCAAGGTCACAGCGACATATTCCGTAGGTCAGGTTTCCAGCCAAGGCGCGGTACTGAGCGCGTAGACGCCGCAGTTCCCGCTCTGCTCGGTCCCGCTCGTGACGCAGCGATTTCTCGTTAAGAGCTCTGCGGACGGCTACCGGCAAGTGTCCAATGGCATCGGTATGCACACACTCAAAAGCGCCCCGCAGCATCAGAGTAGCGGAGTCCTCTTTCGAGATATTGTCCACCAGCAAGATTAGCGGAAGGTCTTTGGGTAGGTCAGCGACTAATGCGCACAAGCCATCTCCGTGTGCGGGGTCGGAAGTATACTGGCAAACCGCAAGATCGAAGGAGTGCCGTTGCGCGTGATCCAGGAGTTGGTTCCCATCCGTGACGGTATGAGCTTCGACTGCAAACCCGACGCGCTTTAATTCTTGCACGCTGCGTTCAATCAACGATTGATCGCCATGAGCAAAAATGATTCGCACGGTCGGCCGCCTGGCCTCGTCAACACTCCCGGACCTGCTCGCTAGCTGGGTCACGTTCTCCAATTTCGATTGCAAAGGCAAGGTTTAGCCCCAAACTCTCTTAGAAGCAACCGCTTAGAAGCCCTTTCGATTCCAGAGGACCATATCAGCCAAGCCGGAACAATCAGGCTTTCTCCCCATGGTTAACAACCGGATACGGCTGATTACGAATCATTCTTCCAAACGGTCATTATTGTTCGCGATACGGACATTGCGGCCTTTGCCGTTTTCGCCGTCGCAAGCACTAATGCTCTATCCGCCTATAACTGTCTCACTGCAGAGTCTTGGGAGCGATAGTAATTCAGTACTACAGGAAATTACCCCTTCCCAGGTGCTTTCGATTATGGGACAGTATGTTCCCGGTTGACCCGCCCACGTCCCCCTGGCCCAAGGGTTGATCGCTTCTGGGTGATCCACTCGTGTATAAGAGTTTTTTTGGGCTTAAGAAAAACCCCTTCAACGTAAACCCTGACCCCTCTTATCTTTACCTGACGCCCCAAACGAGGCGCACCTTGGATGAATTGACCTACGGCATGGAGACCCGCAAGGGTTTGATGCTACTTACCGGGGAAGCCGGGACCGGGAAAACAACCCTGATCAATCATCTGCTGCTGTGGTTGGAGCATCAGCGGGCTCGTAGCGCATTTATCTTCAACTCGCATCTCGATTCCGAACAATTGTTCGACTTCATTTTCTCCGAGTTTGAAATTCCGGTCACCCCTCAGGCGAAAGCCAATCCGTTATTAGCCTTTAACGAATGGTTGCTGGCCCGCTATAAGGCGCGTGATTTGGTCGTTCTTATCGTCGACGAAGGGCAAGGGCTGCCTATCCATGTCCTCGAAGAGATTCGCTTATTGTCGAACATGGAGTTGCCTAACGAAAAACTGCTGCAAATTATCCTGGTTGGCCAACCTGAGTTGGAGGCGAAACTCAGACGCCCCGATCTGCGACAACTGCAGCAGCGCATCGGCCTACGCTGCAGAACGGCGCCGCTGACGTTGGAAGAAGTCGCGGGGTATATCGAGAATCGTTTACATACCGCAGGATCGAGTAGCGATTCGGTATTCGACGCTGAGGCTGTGGAGGCGGTGCATAGTTATTCTAGCGGCATCCCAAGAGTTATAAATTTGCTGTGTGAAAACGCGCTGATCAATGCGTACGTAGAGCATACCAAGGTGGTTCCCGCTGCCTTAGTTGCGGAAGCGGCGCGTGAATTACAATTTGACGTTTTTCGGCCTGTGGCGCCGCCACGACTATGCACAATCAGTGAACCGGCGGGCGTACCGGACTTACATTCAATCCTGGCAAAGATTAAAGCAGACGCCGACGCATGGCAGGAAAAGCCGAGAGCTACGCCCTATCTCGTAAGCGCGCAGAAGGCGGCGATCAATCATCAAGGTGATGCGTTCAGCGCAAGGGATGCCGAAGCGAATGACACGAGGCTCAATACTCCGGCGATTTCGAAGTCTGCGGAGCCCAAATACGCGACGGCGCGGACGCGGGTCTGGAAGCGTGATCCTTCCGGAAAATTTTTCTACGTGAATCTGGCTTCAGCTCGCGCACGGCGTGCGATCGGTAATCTGCGCTCGTCCGTCGAACCAACTCTCCGCACCATTAGGAAATACGACTTTGAAGGAAGACTAAGGCATTACGGCGAACTCGCCCGGATCCATGGAGTTGAACCAACACTTCGCTCGATCAGAAATTTGGAGCTGCAAACTCGGATTAGACAGAGCGCAAGACATGTTCACGCTAAGGGGATCCAACCGGCGGTACGCTCGCTTAGAAGCCTCGACCTTGAGAACAGATTAAGGAATTGCGCAAAATCTGTCGGTAACTTTACTCAACCACGCCTGGCGCGCTTTTCACAAACTTTTGGAACTGAAGTGAGAAACGGGATTCATGCAACTCGAAAAATGGCGGCTCCGCGCATAGATTCGCTACGGCGTTGGTGCGGACATAATTTCAACGAAGAAGCTTACGGAAAAGCCTTAATCGCGAGCATCGTGGTCTGCGGCCTGATTGTTGAGCTTATCCTCAGGATGAATCTCGCTCAGGGGTCGCAACATCCTGGCCGGATAATAATCCGCTGTGTGGGAATTCTGTTGTGTGGTCTTTATTTAGCAGCAGCCGTTCCGATTTTGCTGCGAGCACGTCACAAGCTGTGGGCCGACACGTCTCAATTGCTGGCGAGGACCGTGCGTTGGCTACGCGCTCCTATATCTCCTATGCAGACTCGCGCGCTGAGCTCGGTTGCGGGCAAGATCCAAACACACAGGCGAGCATAGCGTTGCGGGTAGGTTTCAATCGCATAGAGTGATTTGTTATTACCGTGTTCCGGCCCGGAGCGATCCGGCCAGATCAATTTGAACGTCCACGACTGGTTTGACCTTCAACAGAAGATTGCTTGGGTTTTTCAAACCCCACTCGATATAAGGAACTGCAAAAGCTGCCGTACCTGTCCACTGATCTTCTTTTAACGTCGCCAGGGTCGGCACACTAAGCTCATGATCAACGCCATGCAAAGAAAATATTCCGTGGAGTTTCAAACTTGAATTACCTTGCGCAACTATAGTGCCGTCGGCGCGATCCGGGCGAAACACGACCTCGGAGTATTGGAAGCTTTCGATAATTTCCTTATGCATGCGGCGGTCTCGAGCATTGTTACCGCTTTCACCGGAGGTAGCATCCACGACAATTTCGCCAGTGGCCTTCCCCGTTGCGGGATCGACGGACAGTAATCCGCGCTTCACGTGAAACGTTCCGTGCACGGTATGTAAACTTGATTCCACGCTCCAATGGACGGTGCTTCGGGCCGGGTCAACCGCCAAAACAATTTGCTCCGCGGCTCGTGACGGCTGTGAGTTTTGCTGGTGGGTAACAGCCTGCCGGGCGGGCGTTGCTGCGCCGACAAGCACAAGCGCGGCAATACAATTCCTCAGTGCGGAAGTCATGTATGGGAATCCTTGACTCATGCCGCCAGAAATCCCCAGCCGAGTAATGCGCCGGTGGCAGCAAAGTGGGCCGGAGAAGTTTCGCCCACATGAATAGATATCAACCGCGCGAAAACCTCTGGATTATTCCTGAAGACGCTAAGAGTCCTTTGACGCAGACGCGAGCGACCATCAAGCAACAACAGCAGACGCGCCATAAACGTGGGACGCCGGGCAAATTGGCGGTGAGCTTTCTGATACCAGTCGAGGCTGTTTTTCTCCATGGCTTCGGCCAAAGCTTCGGCCTGATGAAAGCTCAGGCTCAATCCTTCGCCGGTAATGGCGTCCACGCTGCCCGAGGCGTCGCCAATAAGCGCAACGTTGCCACGACAAACGCGATTCAGTTGGTGCATGGTGGTGATCGTGCCGCGCGCCGGCCTCGAAAGCCGTTGACTACTCAACCGCCTTGCCAACTCGGGGAATTCGTTAAGAGCGACTCGGATGTCCCGGTTTTCGTTTCGAGACGCCATCACCACACAGACCTCATTGGCAGATACCGGCGTCACGTATGCTTGCGCTTTCTCAGCCCAATGAATTTCTACATATTCCGACCAAGGCGCAACAACGAAGTGGGCCCGCCACGCTAATCGGGAGCTTTGCTTGTTAGAAGACTCCAACCTAGCCCATCGCCTGACCCGCGATTGGCCGCCGTCCGCGCCCACAATCCAACTCGCCCGCACGAAATTTCCTCCGGCAAGGTTAACTCCGTAGCTCTGAATGCCAGTGACGGGAGTTTCCCATCGGAACTGCACACCCAGAGAAGCTGCACGATCCAGCATCTTTTTGTGGAGAACAGGGCGGCGTAATCCCACGCCCGGTCCACCTGGAAAACAGGCAGTTGCATACTTTTCGTTTTCCCAGAACGCTATTCCCTGAAGGGGGTACCCTTCATCAGGTGTAATCTCCACGCCGAGCTGTTGGAGAGCGGCAATTGAATCAGGCATCAAACCTTCGCCGCACGGCTTATCGATAGGGGGCTTGTTTCCGTCTGCGACCACTACCTGGAACCCTCGCCGTCGCGCCGCGATCGCCGCAGCTAAACCCGCAGGACCGCCTCCGATCACGAACACGTCCGTGCCATTGACCATAAATCGTCCCGCTTTCCTTGACGCTCAGATGTCCACTTGGAGGGTTATTCTTAAAGATGCCGGAAATGGGACGCAAGATGCTTTACCGCATGGGACTAAAACCAGAGCAATATATGTATAAGCTCTGTTTATCTGCTTGTTGAAAAGTATTAATTTGATCTATAAGCGTTTCAGGCTCATTCTGATTTCACGGATCAGTTTGTTGTTGGGACATAAAGATTGTGGTTCAGCAAGTCCACTGAACTAATTGTGCCCATAAGAGACCCATACAGCAATCGGAGAAAGCTAAATTGAGCGCCCCGCTACCCAGACCTCGAAGTCACACTCTTGTAGATGGCGCCAATCGTTCCCCGGCGCGCGCGATGCTTCGCGCTTCGGGTCTTGGTGATAAAGACTTCCAGAAACCGCTGATTGGTGTCGCTAACACGTGGATTGAAATCGGTCCGTGTAACTATCATCTTCGCGAATTGGCGAAACATGTGAAGGATGGAATTCGCGCAGCCGGTGCTGTCCCGCTGGAATTCAATACCGTCTCGATTTCCGATGGCATCACCATGGGCACGGAGGGCATGCGCACGTCGCTCATCAGCCGTGAAGTGATTGCAGATTCCATCGAACTGGTTACCCGGGGCAATCTCTTCGACGCTCTCATCGTGTTGGTGGGCTGCGATAAAACTATTCCGGCCGGCATTATGGCGCTGGCTCGCCTGAATATTCCTGGGCTGATTTTGTATGGCGGTTCCATCGCGCCGGGCCAGTTTGAAGGGCATTCCGTTACGATTCAGGATGTCTTCGAAGCTGTCGGCACTTACGGCCGCGGGGAAATGAGCGAGAAGCGTTTGGCGGCGCTCGAAAGCGTTGCGTGTCCCGGAGCGGGCGCTTGCGGCGGTCAATTTACCGCCAATACCATGGCGCTGGTTTGCGAATTCCTTGGCGTGGCGCCCATGGGGCTCTCCAGCACTCCTGCGACGAACGACGCAAAAGCCGAAGCCGGTCATCGCGCCGGCGAACTTGTCGTTGATCTTCTTCGCAGGAATGTTTTGCCATCGCAAATCATAAGCAAAGCCTCCATCGAAAACGCCATCGCCGGTGTAGCCGCTACGGGCGGCTCGACAAACGCAGTCCTGCATTTGCTGGCGATCGCCAACGAAGCGAAGCTTCCTTTGTCCATCGACGATTTTGACCGCATCAGTTCACGTGTACCGATCCTCGCGGATCTAAAACCTGGGGGAAGATTTGTCGCTACCGACCTTTACGCAGCAGGCGGCACGGCGCTCGTCGCGAAGCGCCTGCTTGAAGCTGGACTATTACGCGGGGACTCCATCACCGTCACAGGCCGCACCATCGCCGAAGAAGCCAGCACCGCAAAAGAAGCGCCCGGGCAGGAAGTCGTTCGCAAGCTGAACACGCCACTGAAACCCACCGGGGGCCTGGTAATCTTGAAAGGCAATCTTGCTCCCGAAGGATGCGTGGTCAAAGTCGCGGGCCACAACATTCAAAATTTCAAAGGCACTGCTCGCGTTTTTGATAGCGAAGAAGCCGCGTTCCAGGCGGTGGAGAATCGAAGTGTCAAAGCTGGAGACGTGATGGTAATTCGCTACGAAGGACCCAAAGGTGGCCCGGGAATGCGCGAAATGCTCGCGGTTACAGCGGCGTTGGTCGGCGCAGGCCTTGGCGACAGCGTTGCACTTCTAACCGATGGGCGTTTTTCTGGCGCCACTCACGGGCTTATGGCCGGACACGTCGCTCCCGAGGCGGCGAATGGTGGCCCTATCGCCGCTGTCGCGGAAGGCGATACGATCGTGTTCGATCTGCCGTCGCGCACGCTAAATTTGGAAATCAGTAGTGCGGAAATGCAGCGTAGACTGGCCTCCTGGCGCGCTCCTGCGCCGCGCTACACTTCTGGTGTGATGGCCAAGTACGCGCTGCTGGTTTCGTCATCGGCTTTAGGAGCTATCACCGTTGTTCCGCCAATTCTGCCGTCCGCAATGCAACCTGGGACGAGTGCGAGGACTTTATGAAAATGACCGGCGCGGAAATTCTTTGCGAATCGCTGACCAGGCTCGGCGTGAAGGACATCTTCGGGTATCCCGGCGGAGCAATTTTGCCGGTTTACGACGCGCTTGGAAAATCGAAACTACACCACGTGCTGGTCCGCCACGAGCAAGGCGCTACACATATGGCCGACGGTTACGCGCGGGCAAGTGGCGACGTAGGTGTAGCGATGGCTACTTCCGGCCCTGGCGCCACAAATATGGTCACGGGAATTGCTACGGCCATGCTTGATTCTTCGCCCGTCGTTTGTATCACCGGCCAGGTGAGCAGCAAAGTTTTGGGTTCCGACGCCTTCCAGGAAATCGACATCACCGGTATCACCATGCCGATTACCAAGCACAACGTGGTGGTGACCCGCGCCGAGGACATTGCTCGCACTGTTCGTGAAGCATTTCTGATTGCCGCCTCTGGACGGCCCGGACCAGTTTTAGTGGACATCACCAAGGATGCGCAGCAGGCTTCCTGCGAGTTTGATTGGGACGCTTCTGCTCCAAAACTTCCGCCAAAACGTCAGCGAATAAATTACGACCAGGTGGAATTCGATCGCGCGGTGGAATTGCTGAATTCCGCAAAGCGTCCGCTCATCCTCGCCGGACACGGCATCATCGTGTCTGGCGCGATGAAAGCCTTCGAGGAATTCGTTCGCGCCGGAAATTACCCGGTAGCTATGACCCTGCTTGGCATCGGCTGCTTCCCTGCCAAGGATCCTCTGAACCTGGGCATGATGGGCATGCACGGCGAAGCTTGGGTCAACAACTCCATTCAGGAATCCGATCTGCTGATCGCCGTGGGAATGCGCTTCGATGATCGCGTCACCGGGGACCTGCGTACCTACGCGAAAAATGCTCGCAAGATTCACATCGAGATTGATCGCGCGGAGATCAACAAAAATGTGCCGGTGGACGCAGCGCTCGTGGGCGACGCGCGTGAAGTTCTAGAAAAACTTACACCACACATACAAACACGCGACCACGGTGTGTGGCTCCGCCGTATTCAGGAATCTAAGGGAGGTTCCGCGGTTCGGGACATTCAAAGCCTGCCCGACAACGGTCATCTCTATGCCGCCCACGTGATCAACGACATCTGGAAAGAGACTCATGGAGAAGCCATAGTGGTCACCGATGTCGGTCAGCACCAAATGTGGGAAGCGCAGTATTACCACCACAATTTGCCACGCACGCTGATCACTTCCGGTGGACTGGGCACGATGGGGTTTGCGTTGCCGGCCGCTATAGGAGCTAAATTTGCCAAGCCCGACGCCGAAGTTTGGGTGGTCGTCGGAGACGGTGGATTCCAAATGACGATGAGCGAGCTCGCCACCATCGTGCAGGAAAAAATCAACATCAAGATCGCCATCATCAACAACGGCTTCCTGGGCATGGTGCGGCAATGGCAGGAATTTTTCTACGACAAACGCTATGTCGCAACTCCGCTGGTAGCTCCCGATTTTGCCGCCCTGGCCAACGCGTTTGGCATCCGTGGTGAACGCATCAGTACTCGAGCGGAAGTAATACCCGCCATTCGCGCCGCGCGCCAATCCACGGAAACTGTGCTCATCGATTTTCGGGTTGAGCAAGAAGACTCCGTGTACCCCATGGTTGCGGCCGGCGCTTCGCTTCACGACATGATTCGACGACCCGATAGTCCGCTGGTGGAGACAGCAACTGAGCCATGAAAAAAATCGAGGAAACCATGCAAACACTCGTTGCGTATGTGGAAAACAAACCGGGCGTACTCAACCGCGTTTCTTCCCTGGCTCGGCGCTTGGCAATCAATATAGATTCGCTTACCGTGGGGCCCACGGAAAACGAAGAAATCGCGCGCATGACTATCGTCGCGCATACTGATGAAAAGGGCGCCCACCGGCTGGAGGCCAGCCTCGAAAAATTGGTGGATGTATTGCTGGCTGAAAACATTTCCAATCGCTCCATCCTTGAACGGGACTTGGCACTGATCAAAGTTCTGGCGGACCAGAAAAATCGGCCGCATCTCATGGAATTGATTAAAGTGTTCAGGGCCCGGGTCGTGGATGTTGCTCCAGAATCGCTTATTCTGGAAGTTTCCGGCACCGTGGATAAGATCGATGGCTTGCTTGAAGTTTTGCGACCCTTTGGCGTTTTGGAAATGGCACGCACTGGAAGGATTGCGATGACCCGTGGTGGTGATTTGCTTCGTCCACCTGTTGTAGACGCACCAAAAGTTTCTGCAAATCCTGAGACGCGCCCGGAAACGACGGTCACCAACTAACAAATATTTTTATCGCATTCGCAAACGTATTGAGCACATCAAATTTATCGCGGCCCTGCCGGCCGCCCAAGGAAAAAGCATGGCAAAACTCTACTACGATGATTCCGCAGACTTATCGCTCATTCAGGCAAAAAAAGTAGCTATCATCGGTTACGGCTCGCAGGGGCATGCACACGCGTTGAACCTGCGCGATAGCGGAGTGTCCGTACGCGTAGGTTTGCAACCTGGAAGTTCATCGCGACCCAAAGCAGAAAAGGATGGTCTGATCGTCAACACTCCGGCGGAGGCCGCCGCCTGGGCGGACGTCATCATGATTCTCGCCCCGGATACCAAGCAGCCAAAGTTGTATCACGAAGCGATCGAGCCCCATCTGAAAGCCGGAAAGACTTTAATGTTCGCACACGGTTTCAACATACGTTTCGGCGCGATTAAACCGCCGGCCTCTGTTGACGTTTCGATGATCGCTCCCAAGGCACCCGGGCATCGGGTACGTGAAGTTTTCAGCGAAGGTGGCGGGACTCCAGCATTGCTGGCTGTGGAACAAGACGCTAGCGGCACGGCCAAAGACCTGGCGTTGTCCTACGCCAAAGCTCTCGGAACCACTCGGGCTGGCGTACTGGAAACCACCTTCACCGAAGAAACAGAAACCGATCTCTTTGGCGAGCAGGCGGTCTTGTGCGGCGGTGTGAGCGAGCTCATCAAAGCAGGTTTTGAAACCCTGGTTGCCGCAGGGTATCAGCCCGAGGTAGCGTATTTTGAATGCATGCACGAATTAAAACTGATCGTGGACCTGATTTATCGCGGCGGGTTAAGCTACATGCGCTATTCGATCAGCGACACCGCGGAACAAGGCGATTACAGTGCTGGTCCGCGTATCATCAACGCCAAGACCAAAGAAGAAATGCGCAAAATACTTTCCGAGATCCGCGATGGCAGCTTCGCCAAAAAATGGATTGAAGAAAACGAACAAGGTTGCCCGAACTTTCTGGCTACCAGGCAGCGCGAACAAACTCATCCCATCGAGCAGTTGGGGCCCGAGCTTCGAGCCATGATGCCATTTCTGAACCCAGTCACTGCGCCGGGCTTGGCCAAACCTGCAGCTGCCAGCAAGAAGTAGTCGAGCCAATGTAACTTTTGAAACGATTATACTTTTGTCGTCGGTAGCCCAAGGTATTGACACAGAGGTAAATTTGAATAATCCTCTGGCCCAATGAAATCCAAGGCTCAGAATGTCACCCCACCCCTTCCGGAACGTATCGACCAACTAAGTACTAAACGCCAGGAAATCATTCGTCCGATTCTTGAGCATCCCCGCGAATACGTGCTGCTGAGCGTACGAGCGCTAGCCCAACGCCTAGGTACCGACCCCGCGACCATTGTACGTATCGTCCGTGGCCTGGGATTCGACAGTTATCGCGATTTTCAACACCATCTTCATGAATTGTCCCTCGCGTTTGCCACTTCTCTGGATACCATGCGTGCAGCCGGCCAGGATGGGGGCATGCCTGGCTATATTCGCGAAGCGCTCGAGCAGGACATAAAAAACCTGCAGGGCTTGAAAAACAGCCTGGACGCGCGTCGCTTGGCGGCTTTGGCCAAGCGCATTTATGCCGCGCGCAAAATTATATTGATTGCCGGTGACTTGGCCGCATACCTGGCGAGCTATCTTGAATACCAGACTAGTGTGGTTGGCTTGCCGGTCTTCGCGGCCACTTCCTACGGCCGAATCGCTCACTTGGCGCGCACCGCTTGCAGGCAGGACCTGGTCATCGCTATTAGCTTCCGCCGCGGCCTGCGCCAGACGGTAGAGGGAGCGCAAGTCGCGCGTGCTAAAGGTGCCTATTGCGTTGGCATAGCAGACACGTTTCTTTCGCCACTAGCGCGGACATGTGACGAAATATTTTTGGCCTCGGTAGAATCCACATCATTTGCCGCCTCGTACGCAGCTCCCATAGCGCTGCTCAACGCCATCATTGCAACCTGCGCGCAATACCGGCGTGCGGAAACGATGGTGGTGGTGAAAGAAATGGCCGAGGAACAGCGCAAAGGTTTTCGCTGGTACACCGCATAGCTCTAATCATCTGGGCATCCAAATGTCAAAATGAGTGAGTGCAAGTAATTTATCTTGTACTTTCGGGCACGGCGGCTCATGGAATCGAAACTGCTATTGAGCCTTGGAGGAATTCGAAATTGAAAAATAAATGGGCGCTCGTTTCCGCGACGCTGGGGATGTTTTTGTTGGTGTTCATGGCCGGTGATTTAGCACGGGCCCAATCCAGCCCGACGTTAACCGAACGCATACAACGCGTCACCGGCCGGCCGGAATTCGTGCACGCAAATTTTGGGATTGAGTTCTACTCGTTGGACTCCGGAAAAGTTATTTACGCCTTGAACTCGGAGAAAATGTTCGTGCCTGCTTCCACCACTAAACTTCTCACCGAAGGAGCGATGTTAGCCAAGCTCGGTGCGGATTACCGGTTTCATACCCGCATTTATCGAACCGGGCCGATAGATGGCAAAGGAAAACTCAAAGGGGACTTGATCCTGGTGGCCAGCGGTGATCCCAATCTTTCGAACCGTGCACAGCCAGATGGCACGCTTGCGTTTGTAGACGAAGACCATTCTTACAATGGCCCGGCACTCCCTGGCGACCCACTTGCTGTGATCAAAGAGCTGGCTGGAAAAATCACAGCAAAAGGAATCAAAAAGATTGACGGCAGACTTCTGATCGATGCCAGTCTTTTGCCGGATGGTGGACGCGAAGGTGGCACCGACGTAGTTATGTCCTCCATCATGGTTAATGACAACGTGATCGACCTCGTCGTCACGCCGGGGGTGAAGAGCGGAGACACAACCATTCTTGAATTCTCGCCGCACACTTCGTATGTAAAATTTGTCAATCACATCGGCACCGGGGCGCCGAACTCGAAGCCTGATCTCGAATCTCCCGAAGTCGAATCGAATGAAGATGGCAGCGTACTCGTGACCCTTGCCGGAAGGTTACCAGCCGGTAGCACGCCGCAAACGGTGGCCTTTGCGGTTCCCTCCCCGACCGCATTCGCAACCACAGTTCTCCGTGAAGCCCTTCTTGCCTCCGGCGTCCAGTTCAAAAAGGTCGCTAAAAACGAGCCGCCGAATTTCGCTGCGTACTCGCGATTTTATGTACCTGACAATCTGGTGGCGGAACACGTTTCAGCACCTTTGGCCGAAGAGATCAAGGTGACTTTGAAAGTTAGCCAAAATCTCCATGCTGGCATGGGACCTTACCTGCTAGGAACGTTGGTTGCCAAAGACATGAAAAATCCGCTGGCCGCAGGTTTCCGGGTAGAGCGCGAGTTTCTGCAATCCGCAAACCTCGACTTATCCGGCGCCTCACAGGGCGATGGAGCTGGAGGCGATTGGGCGGATCTCTTTTCGCCGGACTTTATGATTCACTACCTGACCTTCTGGACCACTCGTCCCGACTACCCAATATTCCTGAAAACTTTGCCGGTGTTGGGCAAGGATGGAACTTTGGTGACTATTCAAAAGGATTCTGCCGGCGCCGGCCACGTTTTCGCGAAAACGGGAACATTCGGCTCAGAGGACAAGCTAAACGGAAAAGGGATGTTGAATGCCAAGGGATTGGCAGGGTATGTCACCACTAAATCTGGTGAGCGACTGGTTTTTGCCGCCTATCTAAACCACGTGGCGTTACCTGACGATCCCGACGCGGCGCAACGCATAGCCGGGCAAGCCTTGGGCGAAATAGCAGCGGCAGCTTACGACGCGGAACTAAGGTAGTTTGGGGTTCCGATCATGGAGCCGGTAGGGCGGCTTGACCGCCGATCTGGTGAATCTCACGCCAAGGCAAGCTTGCCCAGCTCAGCCACCCGGCGTTCGAAGGTCAGTTCGACCAAGCCATGCTTTCCGTAGTAGCGCAAAACGATCTTATGTCCGGGTTCAATCTTGGCCCGAGCTCGGATCAACGAATCTGACATTTCCACCCACTCGCCGGTTACCAGGTAGGTGCCTTCCCAGCCGTGCAATTCGAATCGACCATCATGCCGTAAAGTGAGGGGAGCCGCCGAGCACTTTATCTTTTTCCCGGCCAGCTTGGCCGCGGAGCACTCATAGCGGCCGGACACGTCCACATCCTCCGCAGAAGCTTGAGGAGCGAAAGCCAGCACGTACAAAAAGCAGAAAGCCGGTAACCAAATCTTGTTAACCAAGTACCGCATTGCATCTCCCGCCAGATTGCACGCGCTAATCCCAGTGTGCGATCAATGCCACTAATGCAAGCTGACCGCCATGAACAAGAATCACGGAGCCGTTATAACAAACGGACTTAGGTTGCGCTCCAAGATGAAGTGTCGACTTAATGGAACATTCTGTGTCTCTTGACCTGCCATCTTGCGCAAACTTATGCGGTACTAATACCGACGTCCGGTACGGCCTATACTATTGCGTCAGCAATTCCACACTCGCCTGTCCGTCCTTGCGTGGATCGGAAGCCCCGTAATTGACGCCGGTCGCAAAATCTCTAAGCACCGCCTGCCCACCGCCCATGAGGCTGGAAAATGCCCCTCGCAAGTCTAATTTGTGACCCTTAGCGGTGAGCTCATTGCGAACATTGCCGCTAAATCGGTTTTCCACCGACACGTCGCAGCCGGCGAACGTATGTTTGGAGAACCTGGGCGCTTCCAAGGCTGCCTGAATGTTCATTTTGAAGTCGGAGATGTTGGCCACAAACTGCGCATGAGCTTGAGACTGGTTCCACCCGCCCATAATCCCAAAAGCTAGCCGCGTGTCGCCTTTCTGCGCGAAGGCAGGGATGATCGTGTGCAGCGGCCGCTTTCGCCCGGCAAGGGCATTCGGGGACGCCGGATCGAGCGTAAAAAGGGCGCCCCGGTCATGCAAAACGAACCCCGTGCCGACAGCCACAATGCCCGAGCCGAAGGCGTCGAAGTTGCTCTGAATCAACGACACCATATTCCCTTCGCGATCCACGACGCTCAAATATGTCGTGTCCTTGCCGCCGTGTAATTCGCCCCCTGAGACGTCACAATTGGCGTGCGCGGGGTCGATCAATTTCGCTCGCTGCTCAGCCCATTGCTTCGAAAGCAACGTAGACACGGGCAGTTTTTGTTGCCGGGGATCGCCTATATATTTCGCCAAATCCGCGTAAGCCAACTTCTTGGCCTCAATCATGGTGTGAAGAGCGTTCGTGGAACCGAACTCCCAAGTTTTCTGGCCCAACGGAAATTTCTCCATGATGTTAAGCATTTCAAGTGCGGCCAGTCCCTGCCCATTAGGCGGCAACTCAAATACTGTCCAGTCGCGATAGGTGGTGGAGATCGGTTCCACCCATTCGCTCGAGTATTCCGCCAGGTCCTGCGCAGTCATCACGCCGCCGTGATGTTTCATGGCTTCGAGAATTTTTTTCGAGATCTCGCCTTTGTAGAAGGCGTCTCTTCCATGAGCGGCAATCTCCTGCAAGGACCACGCCAGATCGGGGTTACGGAAGATTTCCCCCACACGTGGCGGGTGATCCTGTATTAAATACGTTTGAGAAGCGGAACTATCTTCGCGCAGGACAACCGTTTCTGTAGCCCAAACGGCAGCGGTCATTTCGGGCACGGCAAATCCATCCTGTGCAATTTTTATTGCCGCCGCCAGGTCTTCACCTAATTTTTTGCGCCCGAATTTGTCTGCCAGCTTCTGCCAACCGTCTACCACCCCGGGGACCGTCACCGAGTAAATCCCGTGCTGAGGCATATCCCGCAACCCATGGCTATGCAGAAATTCGATGGTCAGATCTTTGGGCGCATAGCCGCTAGCATTGAGCCCATACAGCTTGTTGGCCTTCACGTCGTAGACGATCACAAAAAGATCGCCGCCGACGCCGTTCATCATGGGGGCGACGACACCCATAACGGCGTTCGCCGCTATCGCCGCGTCCACCGCATTGCCGCCGTGTTCGAGGATTCGCACGCCTGCTTGCGCCGCCAAAGGCGATTCGGCAGCCACAATCCCGTCGCGCGAGACCACCATCGATCGCGCCTGAGAGCGATCCTGCCCATGCAAAGTGAAGAGCGGCATCAGGGAGAAAATATAAACCGAAAACCTCAATGATTTCGAAACTTGCATTCCACTCCGCGGTCTGGCGTGCTGCCCTTCGCCAGAATTTGCTCATTCAGCAAATTTGTGCGTGGACTATACACCTTCGACCATTCTTTTTGTAGATAGCGATTCTGAATCGTGCCTTGCTCGCTGACGCGGGCGTTAACGATCTTCAAATGATTGGCATTTGGCCGCAGACACTCTAGAATCCAAGAGCGCGGGTTGCGCCCTGAAGCTTGACGTGTGACTTAACGCCTTGTGGCCCGCGCGGGAGAGTCTTCATTGCCGCAGCAGCCCCGAGAACCCCAGAAGCCGCAAGAACAAAGCAACGCAGCCGCGCAGGTAGTCTCCGTGGACGTTAGCAATAATGCCGAAATTGACGCTCTCCTGAACGGCCGTCACACCGATCCCTTCGCGCTCCTTGGTCCACATCCGGTGCCGGGCGGCTGGGTCATTCGATTTTTCATTCCGTGGGCAGCGGAAGCCAGCATCGCGATCGGGGGACATACCGCGCCTGGCGGGCACGTACTCAGCCCCATGAAAGTTACCGATGCCGTGAAAGTTCGCCCCGAGGGGTTTTTCGAAGCTCTGTGGCCATCAAATCAATCCGCGCCTCCAGCGCCTGGCAGCTACAAAATTCAAGGCCGCACACACCACGGTGAAGCCTTTGAAATGTACGATGCTTATTCTTTCCCGTACCTTCTGAGCGAATTCGATTTGTATCTCATGGGTGAGGGCCGTCACTACGACACGTATGAAAAACTTGGCGCGCATATAAAAACAGTTCAAGAAGTTCGCGGCGTAAATTTTGCCGTGTGGGCACCCAGTGCCAGGCGCGTCAGCGTGGTCGGCGATTTCAATCGTTGGGATGGCCGGGTGAACGTGATGCGCGCCCGGGGTTCTTCCGGCATCTGGGAATTGTTCATCCCCGAATTGAATGAAGGCTCGATCTACAAATACGAAGTCATCGGTCCCAACGGCGATATGCTTCCGTTGAAAGCGGACCCCTACGCTTTTCGCGCCGAATTGCGGCCAGCCACTGGCTCGATAGTCGTCGATCTGGATAAATACAAATGGAATGACACCAAGTGGATCAAGGAACGGCCTCAGAAAAATTGGTTCGAATCGCCGGTCTCCATCTACGAAGTGCATCTGGGCGCGTGGCGACGCGTACCGGAAGAAAACAATCGCTGGCTAAGCTATAAGGAGCTGAGCGATCAGCTCATTCCTTACGTCAAAGGCCTGGGATACTCTCACATCGAACTGTTACCCATCATGGAGCATCCTTTCGACGGCTCCTGGGGCTACCAGACACTGGGCTATTACGCCGCGACCAGCCGCTATGGCCCGCCCACGGACTTCATGGAATTTGTGGATCGCTGCCACAATGCCGGCATCGGAGTGATTCTCGATTGGACTCCCGCTCACTTTCCACGCGACGCATACGGGTTGGCACAATTTGACGGTACCCACCTTTACGAACACTCCGACCCGCGGCAAGGCGCGCAACTGGACTGGGGCACCTTGGTCTACAACTACGGCCGAAATGAAGTCCGCAATTATTTGATTTCGAATGCGCTCTTTTGGCTGGACAAATATCACATCGACGGCCTGCGTGTAGACGCTGTGGCTTCCATGATTTATCTGGATTATTCCCGAAAGCCTGGCGAATGGATTCCCAACAAATTTGGAGGCCGGGAAAATCTCGAAGCCGTTGACTTCCTCAAACGGCTGAACGAGATCACCTTTGAGCGCTTCCCGGGCATTCTGACGATCGCTGAGGAGTCCACCGCATGGCCAAGTGTGTCGCGTCCCACTTATCTGGGCGGCCTGGGCTTCAGTATGAAGTGGAACATGGGCTGGATGAATGACACCCTAAAATACTTCTCTGCTGACCCCGTCCATCGCAAATACGAACACAACAAGCTGACCTTCTCCCTGATTTACGCCTTCACCGAAAACTTCGTCCTGCCCTTCTCGCACGACGAGGTAGTTCATGGCAAAAATTCCTTGCTCCATAAAATGCCCGGCGACATGTGGCAGCAGTTTGGTAACCTGCGTCTCTTGTATGCCTACCAGTATGCTCATCCCGGCAAAAAACTCCTTTTCATGGGCGAGGAATTCGGCCAGCGGCAGGAATTCAGCGAAGCGCGTAGCCTGGACTGGCATTTGCTTCAGTGGGAATCCCATCGCGGACTTCAGCGCCTGGTCGGCGACTTGAACAAGCTTTATGCCCAGGAACCCGCTCTCCACGAAGTGGACTTCGACTGGCCAGGATTCGAATGGATCGATGCCAACGATGCCGATAACAGCATCTTCTCGTTCGCGCGTCACGGCAAAGCGGCCGGGGACCTTATGGTGGTGATCCTGAACGCAACGCCAGTGTTGAGGGGTAACTATCGCATCGGCGTCCCAAAACCGGGATTTTACATTGAGTCGTTGAACACCGACTCCGCTATCTATGGCGGATCTAACGCCGGCAACCTGGGTGGCGTTCAAGCAGAGGCTGTTCCCCATATGGGGCGGCCTTATTCGCTCACGCTCACCGTGCCGCCATTAGGCGGGCTGTTCCTGAAATGGACGCCGGAAGCGCCCTCAAAACCCTGACTGTCCGGATTCGCCGGCTGCGTCAACCCCAACTGGACTGTTCCACGTTTATGAAGATTCTTCCGGAATAAGGCGTCCTCCAGAAACATTTTCAGGGCATGCCTCGTATGTATAGGCAAATGCCGGGGAGGCATCTACTCTATGTTCGATCGCACACAGCGTTTTGCAGGCATGAGCCTGTTGTCCGCCATGGTGGTATTCGCAGGCGCTTCGGCGGCGTTTGGGCAGTCAGGGTCTGCGAAGGACCGCTGGCTTCATGTCCGGGTCATTAACTCCGATAACAAAGGCGAAACCGTGCGGGTAAACATTCCGCTGGAATTAGCGGAAAACGTTTTGCCCACGATCAATAAAGACCATCTTCACAACGGCAAAGTAACCATCGATCAGGCCCATCTGAATGACGTCGACGTGCGTGCCCTCCTCAACGCGATTCGCACCGCGAAAGACGGAGAGTACGTCACCGTGCAAGGCTCCGATCAGGATGTTCGCGTGGCCAAACAGGGCGGCCGGCTGTTGGTTCACGTGAAAGACAGCAAGGGTTCGAAGTCAAATAAATCGAACGTAGATATCCAGATTCCCATGCACGTCATCGACGCGCTATTCAGCGCCGGTAAAGACGAACTTGACATCGTCGCCGGGTTGCACGCTCTGGCCCTGCAAGGCGATACTGAGCTAGTCTCCGTGAAAAGCGAAGACAGCACGGTTCGGGTGTGGATGGACTCAAAAAACTCCAGCGATTAGTGACCCTTGGCGGCCAATGCAGCTTTAATGTCTGCGGAAAAGGAGAAATCGAGAATATGCTGCTCGCGAAAATCGCTCTTGGCTTGGCTAGCACAGTGGCCTTCGCTGCCATCTATACCTTCCGCGAAGGCGTGATTCGCGTGGATGTAGACGAACACCGCGCCGGTGGCTCTCACTCGCACGTCTGGGTGCCGGCGGCGATAGTCCCGGTAGCTTTGCACTTCACTCCGAAATGCCACATGCAACATGCCGCGGAAAATATCCAGCCCTGGATTCCTACGATTCGGCAGCTGGCAAAGGAACTGGAGAAATATCCCGAGGCAAATCTGGTTGAGGTTGTGGATGGCGACGATCACGTGCAAATCAGCACGCATGCAGGCAAGTTGCAAGTCGACGTTCGTGAACCGGGGGAATCCGTTCACGTGGCGGTCCCGATAGCCACGCTGGAAGAAATCTCCGGCCAGCTTACCGAAAATATTCCGGGCGCTTGACCGGCTGGATCTGCGAAATATATGCAAACGCAGCGATCAGCACTCTCCGCGCGCTCCGGCTCAGGCCGATTTATTCCGCGTGTTCCTCTTTGACATCGCTCGGGACGAAGTATATTTCCTCGAACATCGCGTCCTTCTTCCATCCCGCTCGCTGCAGGATGCCACTGCCGTTTTCCACCATGTTGGGATGACCGCAAAGATAAGCGGTCGTTTCCGAGGGTCTTAAGCCCCACAGATCTGTGTATTTGCGAACCAGATCGTCCACGCGGCCCGTCTCCCCGGTCCACGCTTGGTCTTCCCACGGCCTGCTTACTGTTGTTACAAACTTCAGCCACGGGGCCTCCGCGGCTACTTTCTCCATTTCATCACGGTAACCGAACTCCCACGAACGGCTGCCGCCTTGCACGCAATAAAGTTTGTGCTCTCCCGGCATGGGACTGTCACCACTCTTCCAATCGCGATAAAGGGTCCGCACATAGCTGACAAAGGGAGCAATTCCAGTGACTGTAGAAAGCAGCAGATGATGTTTTCTGCCGCTGCGTAGGTCCAAAGTGAAGCGTCCCTTGGCAATCTTGCGGCAAAACAACGTGTCGCCCTCATTTAGTTTGAAAAGGTGCGGAGTCAAAGCACCGTGAGGCACCAATTCTAGAAAAAACTCCAGCGTCTGTTCATATGGAGAGGAGACCAGCGAATACGCTCGCTCGATCCGTTGCCCCTCGAATTCCACTCCGAGCGTCGCATACTGACCAGCTAAAAATTTGAATGGCCCACCGGGATCGACACGGATAAGCCATAAATCGGGGGAAATGTCCCGACGCTCGATGATTTTCGCCTGATAATGTTTATCCCCTGGCAGCATTCACAGCTCCTGACGGAGAATTAAAATTCGAGCGCGAACACATCATTCGTACGCAAGGGCTACCACCGGATCATAGCTTGCTGCCCTTAGCGCTGGGTATGTCGCGCCCGTGGTGGCGCCGACAAAGGCCAACAGCACCGCAGAAAAAATCCAGGATGGAGATATCAAAATCGTGAGGCCGGGATTTGTTTGTTTCAAAATGGCTTGAACCAGAAAGGTGATGGCGATGCCAAGTCCCGTGCCCATCAAAGTCAAAATAAAAGTTTCTCCGAGCAACATGCGCACCACATCAAATCTTGAGAAGCCCAACGCCTTCAGAATGCCGATTTCGCGCGTTCGCTCCATGACCAGCGTGTGCATGTTCAGCAATACCACCAGAAAACTAATCACAATTCCCAGTGCCACCATCGTCCTCGTAAACGGTCGCAGTTGCGGAAGATTGGACGAGGTCATCAGCGTTACGTATTCGGATAACGAGCGAACACTATTTTGCGGATCCAACTTTAAAATTTCTGCTCGCCCGAGCTCCGTATCCCCTTTGCTTCGAACGTAAAACATCGATACGCGTTTTTCCGCGCCGGCAAGATCTTGAGCCGTCTGCAGCGGAATAAAATATCGCGCGCCTTTCCCGTGCGCTACGATCCCGCTAACGGTAAAAACATGATTTAGAAGTGTGATCTGGCTGCCCACTTTCAGGTGTTTTGACTGCGCAATGATGTCGTCAGCGATGACTTCATCAGGTCCCGAGAACGAACGGCCATCGCGAAACAAAAATCCGCGGCTGAGCGCGTTGAAACGCCTGAAGTCGATGCCATAGACCATTACCATGTTCTTTGGTTCCGTAAGAATTACAGTGGGTGCGACTTCATCTATATCCGGCAGTGCCGCTATTTTGTCCCCCAACGACTCCTGCATGACCGCGCTTGAGAATGCAAAGAATATCGACGAGTTCGGAGGCTGCACGATGATGTCGGCGCCAACCCCTTCAACGCGCTTGCCCCATTCGGAAACCACCCCGGAAGTAAGGCCCGCGATCATCAGCACCAGAACCACCTGGATCGCGATAGCGATGACACTCAAAGAGCTTCGCAGCGGGCGCGTGGAAATGCTGCCCCAAAACATCTGCAATAAAGAAAATCGCCCTTCAAAGGTTTCATTCATTCTTGGAAGCCGCGTTGAACCGCTTCACCGCCATTTAAGAAACGCAAAAAAGTGAGCACCCTTATTGCACGATGCCTTCCGAAAGTCGCTACAAATATTTCTACTCCGTTAAGTTTTGCACACATGTGTGGATAAGTATGTGGGAAACCGAACATCGCTCGGGCCTAAATGCACGCTCCTCAATAATCTTCGCCTCTTTGCACAATTTTCGTGCAAGCAGGAAAAACTTTGCGCGTGGTGGCAATCATCTCCCGAAAAATAAGTTTCCGTACAGGATAAAATAATTTTTGATTTGTTCGGCGATCCAGCGTCACTCGGTCAATACCACTTAGGCGGTCGGTCCAGGTGAATTTTGATTGGCTCCCCGCTGTTCGTAACGTCGTACCATCGCCCGAAAGTTTTCCATCCATCCGCCACGATTTGTATTTCCACTCTCCCGAGTGGCGCGTCCGGTATATGGGCGATTCCTTCGCGATTGGTCTTCACATTTAGCTCGAATTTCTTGTCTTTTCCAATTTTGTGTTCTTCGACATATTTCAAATAAACGCTGGCATTTTCTATAGGCACGTTTTTATCGCCACCGGTGACTTCGATGGTTACGCGGGTGCTAGGCAAGGAGCGCTGGGTCTGACCTTTGGGAATGTCCTGTGGCTTGACCGAACCAACAGTCGCCATCAGCGTTGCCAGTACCACCGCGAAGGACGCCACGCGGATAAAACGGAATCTCTTCATATTGATTAAACCATCCTCTACGTAGCGTGGTTGGCGGTCAAGTTTTTCTGCATTTTATTAACGCGCGAAACCTGCCCAGCGGCTTTAATTGACTCGCAGTTATACCTCCTGTAACTTTTGAAGAATCAGGTTATTTTTGTAGCCCACGCGTTACGGTAATCGCAGCCATTCCGGCTTGTGATTCATGCCTGCAGATTTTTGATTTCGAGCTAAAAGGAGTACTCATGGGTTTCGCCACTAATGCCATCCACGTCGGCCAGGAACCGGACTCGGCCACGGGCGCCATCGTCGCGCCTATCTATCAGACATCCACTTATGTAAACGAAGAGTTAGGGAAATATAAAAACGGTTTCGACTACGCACGCACCAATCATCCCAATCGAAAAGCGTTGGAGCGCACCATCGCCAAACTCGAAGATGGCCACAGCGCTTACGTGTTTACTTCCGGGATGGCTGGCATTGATGCCGTCTTTCGCTTGCTGCGGCCCGGCGACCATGTAGTACTTTCCGAAGCGGTGTACGGCGGGGTTTTTCGCCTCTCTACGCAACTCTTGGTTCATTTCGGATTGGAATTTAGTTTCGTTGACACCTCCTCGCCAGAGGCTGTGTTCTCGGCTTTCCGGCCCAACACGAAAATGTTGTATATCGAAACTCCCACCAATCCGACGATGCGAATCGCCGACATTGCCGCGTTGGCCAAAGTGGCTAGCCAACGAAACATTACCGTAGTGGTGGACAACACTTTCCTGAGTCCCTATCTCCAGCGACCCATCGAACTTGGCGCACATATCGTGGTTCATTCCATGACCAAATATCTCAACGGTCACAGCGACTCAACGGGTGGAGCGGTGGTTTTGACTCGTCAGGAAGACGCCGAGAAAATTTATTTTATTCAACGCTCCGCAGGGGCCGGATTGGCGCCGATGGATTGTTTTCTGATTTCGCGGGGCATCAAGACTCTCGCGGTGCGCATGCTGCAGCACAACGCCAACGGTCTGGTAGTCGCGCGTCATCTTGACACACACCCGAAGGTTCTAAAAGTCCTTTATCCAGGCCTCGCTAGTCATCCGCAACACGAAATTGCGCGCCGCCAGCAGAAAGGTCCGGGAGGAATGCTTGCGTTTGATCTGGGCTCTCTGGAAGCGGCTCGCCGTCTTCTCAATCACGTGAAGCTATGTGCGCTGGCCGAAAGCCTTGGTGGCGTGGAATCTCTTATCTCGCTCCCAGCGTTGATGACCCACGCATCTATGCCGTCAGAAGTGCGCGAACGAGTTGGCATTACCGAAGGGTTAGTGCGTTTGTCGGTGGGCATTGAGGATGCCGACGACATCATCGCCGATTTGGATCAGGCGCTACATCACGTCTAGTTTCCGGAATCGATTTACATCGTTAAGCTGAAAGTAACGAACTACTTGCCGCTTCGCGACGGCTTCACGCTATCGACCAACCAACCCAAGTACTCCCGCGAACCCGAAACCACCGGCAGCACTAAGAATTCCGGCACATCATAACTGTGCATACGTCGCACCATGCGTTCCAAGTCAGGCAAGCGCCTCGCAATTGATTTCATAACCAACAAATACTCCTGCGAAACTTCGACTTTGCCCTTCCAACGGTAGATGGATTCCACCGGGTTCAGCATCACGTTGACGCAAGCCGCAAGCTTAGCCTCGACGGCAGCACGCGCGATCTGTCTTGCTTCGGCGAGCGTTCCGCAAGTAATCAAAACTACGCGGTATTGCGTTTCGGGCATCTGATCCTCTCAGCTGGCCTCAGTCAACCGTTGTCCGTTTGCGGTTATCAATTACCGGGCTAGAATACATCGCCATGAATCCTTCTTCGAACTCTTCTCCCATCAAGTTTGGAACTTCCGGTTGGCGAGGCATTATCGCCGACGATTTCACTTTCGCAAACGTGCGGTTAGCCGTGACCGCCATCGCGGATCACATCAACGGCAAAACCAAAAATCCAACCGTCCTCGTCGGATACGATCCGCGGTTTTTCTCTGAAGAGTTTTCGCAACTGGCGGTTGACATCCTCAATCGGCACGGCATCCGCACGCTGCTATGCGATACCTTTACCCCTACGCCGGCCATTGCGTATGAAATCACGCGTCGCAAATTGGACGGGGCCATTAATTTCACCGCCAGCCATAACCCCGCGCAATATCATGGCCTCAAGTTTTCTTCCGCCGACGCCGGACCAGCGCTGCCTGAAGTCACCAAAGATATCGAAGCGCGTGTCAGCAAAATGATTGAGAAGGATGGACCGTTCCCAGTAAAGTCCGCGCCAGCTGCCGATGACAAGCGCGCTTCAAACGAACTGGTCAATCTTCGTGAATCGTACTTGCAGCGACTCGAACAACTCGTTCGCTTCGAAGTATTACGTAAAAGCAAAGGCCATTTCGTCATCGATGCATTACATGGATGTGGGGCGGGTTATCTCGACAATGTTTTGACCCGCAACGGAGTCGCCGTGCAGACTATGCGACTGAATCGTGATTGCCTGTTTGACGGAACCGGTCCCGACGTTTCCGAACAGAACTTGGCGCCGACACGTAAAGCCGTACTGGAGTCCGCAGCCGTCGCCGGTCTGGCCACCGATGGCGATGCGGATCGCTTCGGAGTCATCGACCGCGACGGCAAATGGATCCAGCCGAATCACATTTTAGCGTTGTTATACGATTATCTGGTCGAAACGCGTGAATGGCATATGCCCGCGGCTCGCAGCGTAGCCACCACGGAAATGATGGATGCCGTGGCAAAGTCCAACGGCCAAAAAATCTACCAGACCCCCGTTGGATTTAAATATATTGGCCAATTAATCCGCGAAGGCAAGATTGCCATGGGTGGCGAAGAAAGCGCCGGACTCACCATTCGTGGACACGTACCGGAAAAAGACGGCATCCTCGCCTGTCTACTGGTCGCCGAAATGCTCGCAGCCCGCGGTACTTCCATAGAACAGCAAGTTAAAGCGTTGTTTAAAAAACTCGGCCGCGAATTCTGGCCGGTGCGAGAAAATTTTCATCTCACAGACGAACAAAAGGCGAATGCAGTGGAGCGGGTGGGCAGTGATGCTTCGGAACTACTCGGACGAAAAATTCTTTCCGTGGATCGTACTGATGGCGCAAAGTTTGTCTTCAATGACGGTTCTTGGATGCTCGTCAGGCTTTCCGGCACCGAACCGTTGCTGCGCTTATATGTTGAGGCTGCCAGTTTGGACGCTTCAACAAAGCTGACCAGCGAAGCCAAGAATTGGCTTTTACAAGAATAAGGAAAACGATAAAGATGAAAATGAAGGTCGAGGAAAAAGCGGGCGGTTTATTGCGACACGGGCCTGCTCTTCTTGTTTTGTTTGTGGCTGTTCTTTTTGTGCATGATATTTTTGGCGCCCACGGCTACCTCTCGATGCGACGCACTCAGGATGGAATCAAGAGGGTGAAGGCCGAAATTGAGCAATTGAATAAGGAAAATGCCGCGCTGGAACAGGCCGTGAAAGATTTAAAAACCGATCCACGCGCAATCGAAAAAATCGCCCGTGAAGAACTCATCCTCGCGAGGCCAGGCGAAATCATCATAAAAATTCCACAATCGCAATTGCTGCCGCAAGCGTTCAATACTCACCCCTAACGTCTTTAGTCCCTCGAACGCAATCACATCGCCTCACTTAAGCTTTGGGTTGCTGGTGTCTGCAGGGTAAGCGCGGCGCGCTTCTTGGCGCGGGTGCGCCATATCGACATTCCCAGCATCGCCGCAAAAATAACTACCATGCCCGCCGTCGCCAATGGAATCGTGCTTCGCCCTTTTGGCAAAATGGATAACCTGCCATACACAAATTCGATGTGCACCCAATAGACCAGCAACGATGTTTTGCCAAACAGCAGGAATGGACTGAAGCCTTCCGTCGCCCAGCTCCAGCGGCACCAAACAAAAATCGCCAGGGTGAGCAGCAACAAAATTCCGCATCGCATCAGAAAAAAATTGGGACTGCTATGCCAGTAATCGTAGACCGCGTAAATCCTGACGTTCGAATAGTCCCACCAGAGTGACAAAGCGCAGGCCAATGCGCCAATCGCGCCAGCTATACTCAAAGCCGCGACCTCTCTCCGCTTTGCGAAATCCGAAAATAAAAACGAACCGAACGCCAGCCCTACAAAAGCAAAAGCGGTCCACGGGAAAATGGAAAAGATCCATGGCGTCGGCGAACCGAAATTGTGGACCCCGTCGATATACGACTCCAGCACCCACGGAAGAAAAGTCGGACGATGCGTGGTCCACAATGGCGGCGTAGCGATCGCCACAAAGGCCGCGATCAGCAGCGCTAATCCAATCAGGCGATTTCTCCAGTTTCGAACAGATTTTCTGTTTTGTAGCGCCACACTTTCATGCTCCAGGCGTATCTCGCCCGAACCGCTCAGATTCACTAGCCGCCAAAACAGCGCCATGAAAATGATCGACGCGCCCAGAATGTTCAACACATCCACCTTCAACAAGTCCGTCCACGGCGATTTGGGATAGCCCAGCACGAATTCCTGGACACGCAAAAGAAATCCGAGCCCGAGGATTTCCGCGCCGCGCAACAGCCCGGTTCTAAAAATCTCCCAAGCGGATTTGTTCTTTTGCCGCAGGCCTTCAGTGACCAACGCGAAGGAGACGCCTGAGAGGAATAAAAATATCGGAGCTGGCAGCGTCGACAACTCCTGCGACCAGCGATACAGCAGCGTTTTCCGTGCTTCCGGGTTCAGCCAGGAGTCGTAACAGTGCGCCTGAATCATCAGCACGCAGGCAAGCCCGCGCATCCAATCGATGTACGCTAATCTTTTGATTGGCACGGGCAGCTGAGTCGTCGTACCCACAGGAATCGGGAATACTCTAGCGCACAACCCCGCTCAGAGGAGTGGAAGCGGAAGCGTAAAGTCTTTTAGGCATGCGGCCCGCAAGAAATGCCTTGCGTCCTGCAATCGTAGCGTCGCGCATCGCTTCCGCCATCAACACGGAGTCTTCGGCTTCCGCGATGGCCGTATTCATAAGGAGACCGTCCGCGCCTAGTTCCATCGCCGACGCCGCGTCCGACGCGGTGCCCACACCGGCATCCACAATCAATGGCACTTCCGTGATGCGTTCGCGCAAAATTCGCAAATTCGCAGGATTCTGAATTCCCAGCCCAGAGCCAATAGGCGCTGCCAGCGGCATCACCGCCGAGGCTCCCGCATCCACCAGCTTGCGGGCAACGATCAGATCATCATTGGTGTACGGTAAAACCACAAATCCCTCTTTCACCAGCACCCGCGTCGCCTCGATCAATTGCTCGGTATCCGGAAACAATGTTTGCTGGTCGCCGATTACTTCGAGCTTCACCCAATGGGATAACCCCACTTCGCGTCCCAGACGCGCGGTGCGGATAGCTTCTTCGGCGGAGTAGCATGCCGCGGTATTCGGCAAAATAAATATTTTTTCGCGATCGATATAGTCAAGCAGCGATTCTTTCGATTTATCCGAAAGGTTCACCCGGCGCACCGCAACCGTGACCATGTCGGCGCCGGATGCGGCATGCGCGCGCGCCATTTCTTGAAAACTGCGGTATTTCCCAGTGCCCACAATCAGCCGCGATTTAAATGCGCGCCCAGCGATTACCAGTTGATCGGACATTTGTTTCCCCAACGTTGATTTTAGTCTGGCTGGACACTAGCGGCAAATCGCGGAACGCCGGAAAAGGTCAACAATTTAGCCGGCCGTTAGTTCTGAAGCATCGGTCGTGGTTCGGCCGCATCAGCGTAAAGCTCATCAATAATTTTCCGGTAGTGCTGCTCGACGATGCGGCGTTTCAGTTTCAGGGTAAATGTGAGGCTTCCATTGTCAAACGTGAAGTCCTCGGGAAGCAGAGCGAAACGCTTAATCGATTCGTACTGTGCCAGGTTCGCCGTAAGGCGTCGTACCTCCGACTCGATCAACGAGCGAACCCACGCATTCGACGCCATCTCCGTGTTGCTCGCAAATGTAATTCCCTCTTCAGCGGCCTTTGCGGAAATCGTTACCGGATTGGGTACCAGCAGCGCGACCACAAATTTACGCTCGTCGCCCACGACCATCGCGTTAAGCAAAAAAGGACTATTCTTCAGCGCGTTTTCAATAGGCTGAGGAGCCACAAACTTACCCGCCGCGGTCTTGATCAAATCCTTCTTGCGGTCGGTGATAAACAAATAACCGTCCGCGTCCAGGTAGCCGATGTCCCCGGTGCTGAACCAGCCATCCCCGCTGAGAATCTCCCGCGTTGCTGCAGGGCTCTTGTAGTACCCCTCCATCACGCACGGACCGCGCGCCAGAATCTCACCGTCGTCGGCGATTTTAAGTTCGACGTTCGCGATAGCTTTACCGGAGCTGCCCGCACGGTTGTTGGGATAGTTCGAGCTCAATACCGGAGACGTTTCCGTTAATCCATACCCCTGATAGATCGGAATCCCAATAGTCCAAAAGAACTCCGTCAAGTTTTTAGAGAGCGGCGCTCCGCCGGACATCACCAGATGCAAGCGCCCTCCGGTCCCCGCGCGAATCTTTGAATACACCAGCGCGTTCGCCAGCGACCATTGAAGCCTGACAGCCAATGAGGCTTGCTCTTCACCACATCGCCATTTGGCGGCCTGCCCGGCGACCTTCATCGACCAATCAAACAGTTTTCGTTTAATCCCTGTGGCTTTACTTCCCTGCTCCACTATCCGGGTATAAATCTTTTCGAATACCCGCGGCACTGCGGCCATCGTGGTGGGGCGAAGCTCCAACATAGCTTGAGCAACCTGCTCAACCGCTTCCACGTACGCTACGGTAATCCCGTGAAATAAAAACGAGTAGTCGATCATTCGACCGTAAACATGCGCCAATGGCAAAAATGACAGCGCCAAATCATTTGTTGTATCGAAACGAATCTGCAGGTGGGAGTCCGTGACATTCGAGCAGAAATTCGTGTGCGTTAACATCACGCCTTTAGGTTCACCGGTGGTACCTGACGTGTAAATCAATGACGAAAGTTGTTGGGGCAGCACTTGTGATGCTCGCATGCGATATGCAGCGATCTCCGTCGCACCTGCGCCCGCAATCAGCGTTTCATAGCGAAGGCATTCAGCTGCTGCTTCCGGCGCCACGTCGGCGGCCACAATGTGCTCTATAGTGAGCAGTTCTGAACGGCTCGCCAGCAGCTTCTCCAGTTGCTTCACTCCAGAAACAAAAACAACCCTGGCCTCGGAATGATTCAGGATGTACGCCATCCGCTGCGGCGATTCATTGAAGTAGATGGGTACGCTAACTCCGCCTGCGCCAGTGATCGCGAAATCCGCGGTGTGCCACTCCGGCCGGTTCGCCGAGAAAATCCCGACGCGGTCTCCCGTTTTCACGCCCAGTTCCACCAGCGCACTAGAAAGCCCCGCGACGCGTCGAAGAAATTCCGCGGACGATATCGCTTCCCAGCGGTCTCCACGGCGGTACATTTGCGCCCGTGGATTAGGCGACTGGTCGATAGCGCTTAGAAATCTTGAGGGAAGCGTACCGTAATTCGTCACGATTTCGACTCTACTCCAGCTAATTACACGGCGCAATTGCGGCTTCAGGACATGCTTCGATAAGCAAAAGAGTGCACGTCACGCCACAGCTCGCCTTCGTGCAAATGCTTTCTCCCTGCGATAGTATTGGCGTTGAGCGCTCATGACTCCAATCTCTTCCGAACCCACACTGCTTTCGCCAACTAACAAAGGCCCATTCAAAGCGCCTCGCGGAACCGAAGTCACCTGCAAGGGCTGGCAGCAAGAAGCCGCGATGCGCATGCTGATGAATAACCTGGACCCCGAGGTCGCTGAAAAACCTGACGACCTGGTCGTCTATGGCGGCACCGGAAAAGCGGCTCGAAATTGGGAATGTTTTCACGCCATCGTGCGCTCGCTCAAGGACCTGGCCGACGACGAAACACTACTCGTGCAGTCCGGAAAACCAGTGGGCGTCTTTCGCACCCACGAATACGCGCCTCGTGTATTGCTCTGCAATTCCAATCTCGTAGGTCATTGGAACAATTGGGAGCGTTTCAACGAATTAGATCGCGCCGGCCTGATGATGTACGGCCAGATGACCGCCGGCAGTTGGATTTACATCGGCACTCAGGGAATTTTGCAAGGTACCTATGAAACATTCGCGTCCGTAGCCAAAAAACATTTCGGCGGAGATTTGGCTGGCAAACTTGTCGTAACCGGTGGCATGGGTGGGATGGGTGGCGCTCAGCCGCTGGCCGCCACCATGAATGGAGCGGCATTTCTGGGCATCGACGTCGATCCCGAACGCATCAAGCGTCGCGTCAAGACTGGCTATTGCGATGTCATGGTCACCAACCTGGACGAATCCTTACGCATTTTGAAAAATGCCGTGCGCAAGAGTGAGGCTGTCTCCGTTGGCCTGGTTGCCAATTGTGCTGATGTGATTCCCGAGTTGGCTCGCCGTGGCGTCGTACCGGATGTGCTCACCGATCAAACCAGCGCACATGACCCACTGAATGGCTATGTGCCAAACGGCATGAGCCTTGATGCCGCGATTGAGTTGCGCAAGAAAAATCCAGACGAATACAAGAAGCGATCGATGGCCGCTATGGCCGAGCATGTACAAGGCATGCTGGACCTGCAAAACCTCGGCGCAATTACTTTTGATTATGGAAATAATATCCGCACGTTCGCCTATGAGCAGGGTCTCAAAAACGCCTACGATTTTCCCGGCTTTGTGCCCGCATATATTCGTCCCTTGTTTTGCGAAGGCAAGGGTCCGTTCCGGTGGGCCGCGCTGTCTGGTGAGGCCTCCGACATTGCGCGCACCGATCAACTGGTACTTGAGATGTTCCCCCATGACGAGCATCTTGGCCGTTGGATAAAGCTGGCGCAAAAACGCGTAAGATTTCAGGGTTTGCCGGCTCGCATTTGCTGGCTGGGATATGGAGAGCGCGACAAGTTTGGTCTCGCCCTAAACGATCTGGTCGCTCGCGGCGAGCTAAAAGCTCCCATTGTGATCGGCCGCGATCACCTTGACTGCGGCTCCGTAGCGTCTCCGTATCGCGAGACGGAGTCCATGCTCGACGGCTCAGACGCCGTCGCCGATTGGCCATTGCTGAATGCCTTGCTCAACACCGCCAGTGGAGCCTCGTGGGTTTCGATTCACAATGGCGGCGGCGTGGGCATTGGTTATTCACAACATTCCGGACAAGTCACCGTAGCCGACGGCACCAAAGAAATGGCTCAGCGCATCGAGCGCGTGCTCACCAATGATCCTGGCATCGGCGTGGCGCGCCACATTGACGCTGGCTATCCTGAAGCCAAAGCGTTTGCAAGAAACACCGACCTTAAAATCCCCATGCCGTAATCGAATGCCCTGTTACAGATTCCGGCCCTCCGTCATACTATCGAGCGGCATACTATCCAAGCCTTGAGCATCCCAACACTCATCAGCGGGGCTTCTCAACTTTTAACTTTGCGGGGCCGCGGAGCCCGCCGTGGCGATGCGCTTGCCAATGTTGGAGTTGTAAAAAATGGCGCGGTACTAATGGCCGACGACCTCATCGCCGCTGTCGGTTCCCTCGCACAAGTCGAAGCTCATCCTCTCGCGCGCAGTGCGAAACGACTCGACGCCGCCGACCGTGTAGTGTTGCCAGGCTTTGTCGACTCGCATACGCATTTAATTCACGCGGCGAGCCGCGCGGACGAGTACGAACTCAGAATCACTGGGGCCACTTACGAAGAAATCGCTAAGCGTGGCGGCGGCATCCTGAATTCTGTGAACAAACTTCGCGCCGCGACGTCGGACGCACTAAAGCAACGCGCCCTTGCGGCTCTGCAGCAGTTCGCTGCCTGTGGCACCACCACCATTGAAGCTAAAAGCGGCTACGGCCTCGATCTGGCCAGTGAGCTGAAGATTTTGAAATTGCATAAGGAACTGTCCACCGAGCAGCCCTTGGATATCGTTTCCACCTTCCTGGGTGCTCACGTAATCCCTGCTGAATTTCGTAGCCGCCCGTCGGGGGTGAAAGACTACCTCTCACTGCTGATCGATAAACTCCTTCCAGAAATCGCCGCACAGAAGTTGGCCGAATTCTGCGATGTTTTCTGCGAGAGGGATGCATTCAACCTCGCGCAGTCCAAACAGATCCTCGAAGCTGGTAAGCGTCACGGGCTGCGGCCGCGAATTCACGCTGAGCAACTTTCGCGCACCGGCGCAACCCAACTTGCCATTAAGCTTGGCGCGGCAAGCTGCGATCACCTGGAGAAAATAAATCGCGCGGACATTCGTGCCCTTGCAAAATCTAAAACCGTAGCTACGCTGCTCCCGGGCTGTGATTTTCATCTGGGGTTGCAACAATATGCTCCCGCACGCGATCTGATCGATGCCGGCGCCATCATCGCTCTGGCCACGGACTACAATCCCGGTACGAGCCCAACCGTAAGCATGCCGATGATTCTGTCCCTGGCGTGCACCCAGTTGCGCATGACTCCGGCCGAAGCTATCACCGCCGCGACTATCAATTCCGCCTATTCTCTCGGCCGCGACAAACAGTTCGGCTCACTCGAAATTGGTAAGCGCGCTGACATTTCCATCTTCGATGTGGATGACTATCGGGAAATTCCCTATTATTTTGGGATGAACACTTGTCACACCACTATCAAACGAGGCCAAATCGTTTATTCCAAATCGTCGCTTAGCGCAGCTTGAGGTCGCCGCCATCGTGATCCGGAAAATTCAAATATGACCAGATTGATTGAGTGCGTTCCAAATTTTTCCGAAGGACGCGATCCCGCGAAGGTTGAAGCCATCGTCGCTGCCATGAGCAGCGTGCCTGGCGTGTACGTCCTCGACCGCGAAATGGACGCCGACCACAACCGCTGTGTTGTAACTCTCGCCGGCGACCCCGATGCCGTTGCGGAGGCGGCACTACTCGGTGTAGGCAAGGCCGCTTCCCTCATCGATCTGACGGTGCACCAGGGCGCACATCCTCGAGTTGGCGCCACCGATGTCGTTCCTTTCATCCCCATCGAAGGCGTTACACTCGATGATTGCGTGGCTCTCGCTCGTCGCGTCGGAAATGAAATATGGAAACGACACCGCATCCCGGTGTTTTTCTACGAAGCCGCAGCCACGCGCCCCGATCGCGTAAATCTTGAGAACGTGCGTCGCGGACAATTCGAGGGTTTGCGCGAAGACCTTAAGCGTAATTTTGACCGGCAACCCGACGTTGGCGAACCTAAGTTGCATCCCACTGCCGGAACTACTGTTGTCGGCGCACGCAAATTCCTCATCGCCTACAACGTGAACCTCAACACCTCAGATATCGGCGTGGCCAATAAAATCGCCAAAGCCATCCGCTTTTCTTCTGGCGGTCTGCGGCATGTGAAATCTATGGGCGTGGCGTTGAAAGCCCGCAATCTCGCCCAAGTTTCGATCAATCTCACCGATTTTGAATCCACGCCGATGCATCGCGTCTATGAAATGGTTAAGCGGGAGGCCGAGCGTTACGGCGCGATTCCGGTAGGCAGTGAAATAGTGGGCTTGGTTCCCAAAAAGGCTTTGGAGATGGCTGCAGATTTTTTTCTTCAACTGGAAGATTTCTCGCCATCGCAGGTACTTGAAAACCGCTTGCAATCGGCTCTTTCCGGCTCGCCACCTGAAGCCCCAACCGGCGACAGCAAATTCGCTCACTTGGCTAGGCCATTTCTTGATGCCGTCGCGGCTCCCACGGCTACTCCCGGCGGAGGCAGTGTTTCCGCATTTGCTGGAGCGCTAGCGGGCGCGCTAGGGCAAATGGTCGCAGGCTTATCACGCAAGAAAAAAGCGCAAGCGGCCTTCGTTGTCCAGTTGTCAGAAATGCTCGACCGCTTGCGGCACACGACCGACGATCTCGCCAAGGCAATCGATCGCGACGCAGAAGCTTTCGACGCCGTGATTGAGGCTTTCAAACTGCCGCAGGGCGAGTCTAACGAAAATGCGGCGCGGGAAAAAGCCATTCAAGCCGCTACCCGTGGCGCTGCCGAAGCCCCACTACAGGTGGCCGATGTGACAGTTGCGCTTTTCGAACAACTTGTACAACTGGAAGCTATCGCCGCAGCATCCATGCGTTCAGACTTACAAGTGGCCCGTTTCATGGCGGCTGCCGGCGCGCGCGGCTCTTTGACCAACGTGGAAATAAATCTGGATAGCCTGCACGACACCGCGTATGTAACCAAGGTCAGGAATAAAGTCGCCTCGTTGCGCCAGCGCCTGGACAAGCATGCCGCTGTCTAAAGAGATGAGCAGCAGGCGTTGAGTTTGAAAGGATCACACATGAATCCGCGGATGAATTCAGACAGCACCCCAAATACTGCCTCGCTAATAAACAGTGGTCGCGTCATCGCCGTTGCCGTATTAATCGCTTTATGTTTTGCGATGCCCAAGCCTGCTCGCGCGGGTCGTCTGGCTGCAGACACCATTGCCTTATTCCCGAAAGAAATTGGCGAATTTGCGTATGCGGACCTGAAAAAAGCACGCACCCTCAGTTGGTTCCCGCAATTACAGGAACAACTCTTGCCCGACCGCTTTAAGCAGTTCGAACGTTTTCTGGCTTCGGCCGGCATCGATCCAAATTCCCAGGTAGAAGAGTTGGCTTGGGGCTTGGTTCCCGAAGGCGTAACCCCGAAAACGGCTGGTGCGGGATCCGACGCTGTACCCACGGGAGAAGAAATTGTGGGCGTGGCTCTCGGCAATTTTAACCCCGGCAGCGCTGAAACTTATTTTAAGCAGCAAAAATTGCCGACCTTCAAAGCTCGCGGCTACACGTTGTACGCTTTCGGCAGCGGCGCCGGCCCCAACGACCTGTTTTTCTTGTTCATTGATTCAAACACCGCGGCGTTCGGCCATCGCAAGCTTCTTGAAAAAATGATCGAGATAAGATTCGGGGGCGAAGAAGGCCTGCTTCGAAATGACACGTTCTACCCACTCATCAACGATGCCAACGGTACCGGCACAGTGTGGGCGGTGCTGAACCCCGCGTATACGCGGCTTGCCATGCAGCAGCTCGCTCCAGAAATTCAACAATTTCCTGAAGCCGCCAAGCTCGTCACTCGCATGCGCAATATGATCATCAGCGTGGACACCAGCGGCGCGCTGGACGGAAAGTTTCAGGCAATCTGTGGTTCCACGGAAGATGCCAACACTCTGGGACAATTGCTTCAGGCTGGATTTTTATATAAACACTACCAGGCTCAGCAGGACAATCCCGATTTGGCTCAGCTTCTGGATTCGGTACGGGTTACTCCGGCGGGTGACCGCGTGGTCTTGCGTATGACGCTAAGCGACGATCAAGTTACTTCGCTAATCCGCAAAAACACTTTTGCATTTAAAATGTAGCCGCTGCTTAAGCTGCACCAACACGAACCCTGTTAAATAACTAACCGGCGGATACCTGTTCGCCGACATATTTCGTCAAGCGCGTAATTGCCATTTCCGCTTGAGTTTCGTGCTGCACTTCGTCTACCCCGGGAATCGTTCCGTGCTCTTCCGAATCTTTACGGGAGGCGTCGGTCGCACGCCTTTTCATTACCACTTCAATGCGCTCGGGAGTTCGGGTTACTATCACGTCCAAACGTTGCCTCGAATCGCCGATGCGCTCCAATTCCCGGGTACACACTGCAACGATCGCGGACTGCAATCCTGAGACCGCACTGTTCGACAGTCCTGCCGCATCCGCGAAGTAGCGTCCAACTCCACCGGCAGCGGCGCATAATCGCTTGTCAGTGTCCAATTGCATCGCAATCTTTTGGGTTTCAGAGGGCACGGTCGTCAGCTAAAGACACGTCGCAGGCTTCCCGGCAATCCGGGCAGTAGTAAAGCCCATCCATGCAGAGTCGCACGCCAATCTGACCTTGGCAAATCGTGCAGTACTTTTCGCACGTGCAATGCTCCTCGGTTTTATCACACTGGACACACACGACCTGTCCGGGCATGGGACCCTCCGGGAAAACTCTACCTGAGGACTAAGAGCCCGGCAAGACGCCCGCAGAAGTTGATGCGCGAATGAAATAGCTGTACTCCAGATTTTCCCTCTGCTTTTTGACCCACCAGAGGGTGCATGCTAGTATCAATTTCCGCTGAATTTGTGGAGTCTACCGTCGATCCGTCCGTCATTACCGAGCTTCGCAAAACGCCTCTAAATGCCATTCACCGCCGTTTGGGCGCAAAAATGGTGAATTTCGGCGGCTGGGATATGCCTGTGGAATATCCGGCCACCGGCGGGTTGGTTGCCGAACATAAAGCCGTTCGCACCAGCGTTGGCGTTTTTGACGTTAGCCATATGGGCGACATTCGTATCAGCACCGGCTGCTCCCACGGCGGCGCCTTGGCCGCTGTGCAACACATCAGCATGAATGATGCTGCCAAGTTGGCCATCGGCCAAGCGCAGTATTCGGCCATGCTTTACCCCACGGGCACCTTCGTGGATGACGTCATCGTGCATCGCCTCGGGGACGACGACTTTCTTCTTGTAATTAACGCCGGGACTCGCGAAAAGGACATCAACTGGGTGCGTGAAAATACCGCGTCCCACGACTGTAAGGTCGAAGAGTTGAGTGACGCTTACACCCAACTGGCCATCCAGGGGCCACGGGCCATCGATGTGCTGCAAAAGCTTACTGACGTGGATTTGCGGCCGATCAAGAATTACTGGTTCACGCACGGTTCCGTTTGCGGTTTGAAAAATATATTGATCGCTCGCACTGGCTACACTGGCGAGGATGGCTTTGAGATTTACGTGCCTTCCGATGTAGCTACCAGTGAAGCAGTCTGGGCGAAAGTATTGGAGGCTGGCCGCGAATTCGGAATCATCCCGTGCGGACTGGGATGCCGCAACACCTTGCGTCTGGAAGCGAAAATGGCGCTGTATGGCCACGAGATCAGCGAGAACATCAACGTTTGGGAAGCAGGCCTTGACCGTTACTGCAAAATGGAAAAAGGAGATTTCATCGGTCGTTCAGAACTCCAACGCGCCAAAGAAGCGGGATTGAGCCGAACTCTCGTCGGCTTGGAAATGATCGAACGAGGCATCGCCCGCGACGATTATCGCTGTTTGAATGAGGCAGGCGAACCCATTGGCGTTATTACCAGCGGTTCCCCTTCTCCGACGCTATGCAAAAATATTGCTTTGGCCTATTTACCGCCGTCCATGTCGGCCATCGGAACCACCGTTTATGTAGAAATTCGAACTCAGAAGGCTAAAGCCCAGGTTGTTCCGACGCCCTTTTACAAGCGGGCCAAAAAATCATCAACTCAACAATTCGCAAGCACCGTTTAAGTGACGGAAAGGAACCCATGACTTATCCCCCGTCGTATCGTTACACCAAGCAACACGAATGGATCGATGCCAAAGATGGCGTTGGCGCCATTGGAATCACCGACTACGCCCAGCACGAACTTGGCGACGTAGTCTTTGTGGAGCTTCCTAAGCCTGGCACCAAAGTTCAAGCCGGAAAATCGTTTGGGACAGTGGAGTCCGTAAAAGCCGTCAGCGAAATTTACGCGCCCGTCTCCGGTGACGTTATAGAAGCCAACGCCGAACTCGAAGGTACGCCAGAGAAGCTCAACTCCGACCCCCATAAGTCTGCTTGGCTGATTCGCGTAAAACTTGCCGATCAAGCTGAACTAGACAAACTGATGGATGCGAAGGCTTACGAAGCCTTCATCTCCGAGAAAAACAAGGAAGCTTCCGCCTGATGCGTTATCTCCCCAAGAGTCCTGCCGAGCGCAAGCAAATGCTTGCCGTGGTCGGCGGCAAATCCATTGACGAACTGTTTTCCAGTGTTCCGGAACAATACCGGCTAAAGAAAGCGCTGAATCTTCCGGGGCCGCTTTCCGAAGCGGAAATCATTCAATACTTCAAGGCTCGCGCCGGCGAAAATTCTTTGGGCTACACAAGTTTCCTGGGAGCCGGCGTATACAACCACCTCCGCTCCGTAATCACCGACACAATAATTCAGCGCGGCGAATTTCTAACTTCCTACACTCCTTATCAGGCGGAAATCACCCAGGGTACTCTCCAATCCATTTTTGAATTTCAAACCCTGATGTGCCAATTGACCGGACAGGAAGTCGCCAACGCCTCCATGTACGACGGTTCGACTGCCGCGACCGAGGCGGTCTTGATGGCCGAGAGATTGACGTCGAGGCGGCGCGTCCTCGTGGCGCGCTCCGTGCACCCGGAATATCGGGCGGTCCTGAAGACTTACGCTAAAAACTCTGGCTTGTTCGTCGAAGAAATTCCCATCAGTGGGGACGGGACCGTCGACACGAAGGCTTTGCAATCCAGCCTGAAAGAAGATGTGGCCGCAGTCCTGGTGCAATCGCCCAACTTCTTGGGCGTCATCGAACCAATCGCGGATCTTGCCAATATCGCCCACCAGGTTGGCGCATTACTGGTCGCTACGGTGACCGAAGCCGTCTCGCTCGGTCTCGTAAATCCTCCGGCGGAGGCCGATATCGTAGCCATGGAAGGGCAAAGTTTCGGATTGGCGCCGAGTTACGGTGGTCCTTACGTCGGCGTTATCGCCTCTCGAGAAAAGTTTGTAAGGCAAATGCCCGGCCGCCTGGTAGGACAAACCACCGATTCAAATGGCCGCCGCGGTTTCGTCTTGACACTCGCCACGCGTGAACAACACATCCGCCGCGAGAAGGCCACTTCCAATATCTGCACCAATCAGGCGTTATGCGCTCTTGCCGCCACTGTGCATCTTTGCTTGCTTGGCAAAGAAGGTCTCCGTGAGATGGCCCACCAGAATCTATCCAAGGCGCGCTTCGCCCTCGCTGAGCTCGAGAAAATCCCAGGAGTGCGCCGTGCCTTCGACGCTCCGTTTTTTAACGAATTTACGATCGAGCTGCCTAGATCAGTCAAACTTGTGAATGCGCAACTTCTGCGCGACAAAATAATCGGCCCTTTTGTCCTCGGCACCGCTTATCCGGAATTCACCAAGCACGCGTTAGTTTGCGTGACGGAGACCATCACGCGCGTGGAAATCGAGAAATTTGCAGGTGCCCTGCGTTCCGCGCTGGAACAGCCGGTTTAAGCCGGCAGCGGTTTTACAACCAGGTTTCATTCACGCGATAGGAATAACAAATTGAGCGAGCATTTCAAAAAAGCATCTCAGCACGTTAGTCAGAACGAACGTCTCATCTTTGAGACTTCGTCGCCCGGTAAACGTGCCTTTGAATTGCCTCCTCTGGACGTCCCAGCCGCCGACGCCCCAAAAGTGCTGGGTCGTTATCATCGCAGCGAGGGCGTTTCCGATTTTCCCGAAGTAAGCGAGATCGAGGTTTTGCGTCATTTCACGCGTCTTTCCACCTGGAATTACGCCATCGATCTCGGAATGTATCCTCTCGGCTCCTGCACCATGAAATACAATCCGCGCGTAAACGAATTTGTTGCTCGCCTCGATGGCATCGCTACTGAGCACCCTTATCAACCCCAGGAGCTTTCGCAAGGCTGCCTGAAAATCATAAAGCTGCTCGAAGATTGCCTCCTCGAAATCACCGGCATGGACTCCATCACCTTGCAACCGGCCGCCGGCGCACAAGGTGAACTCACCGGTCTGCTTTTAATCCGTGCCTATCTGCAAAAACAAGGTAATGCGCGCAAAAAAGTTTTAATTCCCGACTCCGCTCACGGAACAAATCCAGCTACCGCCGTGATTGCCGGCTACCAGGTCGAAAATATTAAGTCCGAATCCCACGGCCAGATCGACGTCGACAAACTTCGTGACCTCGTTACCGAAGATGTTGCCGCCTTGATGATCACGAATCCTTCCACGCTGGGCATCTTTGAGCCACGCATCGCGGAAATCGCCGACATTCTTCATCGCAAAGGCGCTCTTCTCTACATGGACGGCGCGAACATGAACGCCCTGACTGGAATCACCCGGCCCGGCGACATGGGCGTCGACGTGATGCATCTCAATCTGCACAAAACATTTTCCACCCCGCACGGTGGTGGTGGACCCGGTGCCGGCCCGGTAGCCATGAAAAAAATCCTTGAACCGTTTCGGCCTACGCCAGTGCTTATTGAAAAAGATGGCGGACGTCTCGCGCTCGACGCCAACCGCCCTGATTCAATTGGCCGCGTGAAAGCTTTTGCTGGAAATTTTGGTGTGCTGGTCCGCGCGCTCGCTTATATTCTTGCTTACGGTCCGGGAATCCGGCAGGCCACCGAGGATGCCGTCCTCAACGCCACTTACATCCGCAAGAACCTCGAGGGCGTTTTCGAATTGCCTTATTCCCTGCCATCCATGCATGAAGTGGTATTCAGCGATGCGCGTCAAAAGCAGAACGGCGTGAACACCATGGATATCGCGAAGCGTCTCATCGATTACGGCTTCCATCCCTACACGACGGCATTTCCGCTTATCGTGCCGGGCGCACTGATGATCGAACCCACGGAATCCGAATCCAAAGAAGAGTGCGATCTATTCATCGATGCCATGAAATCAATTGCCCGCGAGGCGGCGACCGATCCGCAGCTCGTTAAGACCGCGCCGCACACCACTCGAGTTGGCCGCCTGGATGAGGTCGGCGCCGCACGCAAACCAATTCTCCGATGGAAACAAACCCCCGCGAGATCAGAAGCCGCCGACTAGCTCGGACCGCAACTCCTTAATCTTTAAAATCGGCATAGGGGGAGCAGTTGCCTGCTCACCCCTGCCACACCACCAGGACGTGCGGGCCCGCATCCGGCGGTTCAGCGGGTTACGCAAGGCCATCGAACAACCGAGGAAGACCAAGAGA
>Ga0182024_10000904_pt1 | contig 76414 bp, 61 predicted proteins | sample P32metaG_FD_120480 | JGI IMG/M metagenome (GOLD analysis project Ga0182024, IMG submission 120480) | Permafrost microbial communities from Stordalen Mire, Sweden - P3-2 metaG (Illumina Assembly) | ecosystem: Environmental > Terrestrial > Soil > Wetlands > Permafrost | place: Sweden: Stordalen...
GTTACAGCGCTAGCTGGACCGGCATAGGCCGGGGAGTCTTCGCTTGGATCTGGAAAAAGTCCGCCAGGCTGCCGAGCGGGTGGCGCGTTCGGAAGGCCTGGAAATCGCCGACGTCGAATGGAAAGTTGGAAAACAACGCTTCCTCCGGGTGTATGTAGACCGTCTTCCGGAACTAGCCGCGGTATCCGACGCAAGCGACGGCCAAGAGTCGAGTAACGCTGATGCGCCGGATCCTGCTGAAGCGCCGCCAGGCAACCCCTATCCAAAAATTACTCACGGGGATTGCGAGCGAGTCAGTCAGCAGTTGAGTGTCATCCTCGACGTTGAGGATTTAATTCCGGGACCCGGCTATATCCTGGAGGTCAGTTCGCCAGGGATGGACCGGGCGTTGAAAAAAGCGGCCGATTTCGAGCGCTTCCGGGGCCGTAAGGCCAAGATTGTCACCACCGAGCCGGTCGGCGATGCCAAGTTTTTCGAAGGTCGCTTGGCGGGTGTAGCACCCGGCAAAGTTCGCATCGAATTGCAAGGCAAGCAAGCGAAAGTAGTTGAAATTCCGCTCGATGCCATCCGCAAAGCGAACCTGGTCGTCGAATTCTAGATACGCGAATTTGAATCATGGACGCGCGGAATATTATTCTCGCGTCGCAAGGACTCTAGGAAGAGAAATGGCGAATCTGCTGTACCAACAGATTGAAATGCTCAGTCGCGAAAAGCACATTGAGCCTGAAGTCGTCGTCTCCGCAATCGAAGATGCCATGGTGGTGGCCGCGCGAAAGTATTACAAGACCGAAGAGGATCTGCGCGCCAAGTTCAACCAGGAGACCGGCCAGGTCGATGTGTTTTCCGTCCACATCGTCGTTGAGCAGGTCACCGATTCCAACAAGGAAGTCAGCCTCACCGACGCCAAGAAAAAGAATCCCGAGGTGGAAGTCGGCTCGGAAATTATTCTTGCCAAGCCCACCGATGTCCTCGGCCGCATTGCGGCGCAAACCGCCAAGCAGGTCATTCTGCAAAAAGTGCGCGAGGCCGAGCGCGACACCATCTTCAACGAATACCACACCCGCGTGGGCGAGCTTGTTACCGTGATCGTCAAGCGCGCCGAAGGCCCTGATTTGATCGTGGACATGGGCCGCACCGAGGCTCGCTTGCCCAAGCGCGAGCAATCCAAGCTGGAGACCTACAACATCGGCGAACGACTTCGCGTGGTCATCAAAATGGTGGACCGCGCCGCCAAGGGCCCGCAGGTAATCGTCTCGCGCGCCGACGCTTCATTGGTGCAGCGCCTTTTTGAAATGGAAGTCCCCGAAATTTACGATGGCACCGTGCAAATTCGCTTTGCCGCCCGTGAAGCCGGAGAGCGCACCAAAGTTGCCGTCGCCAGCCGCGATAAGGACGTCGACCCCGTCGGCGCTTGCGTGGGCATGAAGGGTATGCGCGTGCAATCCATCATTCGCGAATTGCGCGGGGAAAAAATCGACATTATTCCGTACAGCGAAGAAACCGTAGCTTTCGCGCAAAAAGCTTTAAGTCCCGCGAAAGTTACGCGCGTGCAGATCACTGACCCAGAAGCTCACAAGCTCGAGGTCATCGTCGAAGACTCGCAACTCTCTCTCGCTATCGGCAAAAAAGGTCAGAACGTCCGCCTGGCCAGCAAGCTCATCGGCTGGGATATCGACATCAAGAGCGAAGAAGAAAAGCGCCGCGAAATCGAAGACCAGATGACTCGTCTCACTGCTCCCGCTACGCCGCTCTCTTCTCTCGCCGGCGTGGGCGCCAAGACCATCGAAAAGATGGAAGCCGCCGGCATCAACAATGTCGAAGCTCTGGCTGCCATGACTCCCGAGCAGTTGATGGAAATTCCAGGCATCGGCGAAAAAATGGTCGACAAGATTTATCAGGCCGTGAATCGCTTTTACGAAGGCGGCGGCGAAGCGGCTGCTGCCACCGAAGAAGGTGCCGCGGTCGAAGGCGCAGAAGGTTCTGAAGCAGTCGCCGAAGGCGAACAAGTTTCAAGTGAAGCAGTAGAAGAAACTTCCGAGGCTTCCGCCGAAAGCGAAACTGAAACCGGCTCGGAAGAAGCTCCCGCGGACGCTGACGCCAGCCCATCGAGGGAATCGACGGATAACGAAACCGCCGAAAATACTGAAGAGGCCAGCGCCGATTCCGCTGACTCAACCACTACGAATTCTGAAAAATCAAAACATGCTACTGCAACAGAGGGTGCCTCCGAATCCGCCCAGGGCGATACGGAGCAACCGGAAGAGGCTAAGTCCTGAGCGAAGCAAATCAAGTCCGTATTAACGAATTGGCCCGCGAACTGGAAGTTAAGGCCAAGGCCATCATCGATCTTTTGCCCGGCTACGGCGTCACGGAAAAGAAGACTCACTCGAGCTCCATTCCAGAGGACGTCGCGGTAAAAGTTCGTCAAAAAATTAAAGGTGGCTCCGACGCCGAGTCCGCAGAAGAGTCTGCTGCCAAGGCCGAATCCCAGGCCAAGGAAGCGGCGGCAAAAACGGCACGCACCAGGCCTGCTCCCGCTGCGCCTGCCTCCGTGGCAGCAGCGTCATCTGTTTCGGTCCCGGCGCCAGCTAGACCGCCCGGCCCGGCCGCGCCACCTGCAGCAACCGTTCCGGCTGCAAGACCTTTCCCTCCAACCGCGCCGGTGTCGACTACGACTGCAGCATCACCTGCTCCTGCTACGCCAGCGGCCCCTGCGCCGCAAGCAATCAGACCGGCCACGCCGCAGCCTGGTGCGCCTCTTCGTCCATCCGCTCCGCCAGCAACGCCACTTCGCCCACAAGCTCCAGCGGCGCAATCGAGTGCGCCCGCGGCCCAACGGCCAGCAACTCCTTCGTCATCGGGTCTTCGCCCTCAGCCTCCTGCTGTGCGTCCTGCGGCTTCGTCAGTTACTCCATCGCGCGCGGGAGCGCCTGCGTCGCGGCCTGGTATGCCGTCTCGTCCGCCAATGCCCACCGGCAACCGCGGCCCGCTTCCCAGCACTACACATGGAGCGTCTCGTCCCCTTGGTCAGGGAGCCCCACGTCCCGCGGGCGGTCCCCGCCCTGGCCAACCCATGCGTCCGCAGCAACCTGCGCAGGGCAGAACTTTCACGCCGCGTCCTGCCGGAAGCCCTGGCAGTGCGCCCGCTCGTCCATTTGAACAACGCCGCGGCCCGATGCCAACCGGCACGCGCCCTGGCCCTCGCGCTCCCGGCCGTCCTGGTATGCTGCCGCCTTTTCCGGAAAAACTTCCGCCGAAGGCCGAGCCTGGCAAGCCGCTTTACACCCGCAAGCCACCTCAGCGTCAGCGACCCGTTGCCGACAAGCGCGAGCAAGAAGGGGAGCGCAAGCTTCATCCCACTCGTCAACGCCCAGGTATGGGCGATCGCCGCTCCGCCGCTGCGGTCATTGCGCCGCCGGAGCCGCGTGCCCCACGCGACGTCACCATCACCGAAGGCATAACCATTAGGGAGCTCGCCGAAAAACTTGACGTGCGCGCCAAAGAACTCCTCAAGAATTTGCTCGATCGCGGCGTCTTCGCCAGCATCAACCAGGCTCTTGACGTCCCCACCGCTACCACTCTCGCCGAAGCTTTCAGCGGCGTAATCAGCGTCGTTTCTCTCGAAGAGGAAATGGTTCTTGAAGTCGCCAAGGAAGAAACGAAGGAAAGCCTCAAGCCTCGTCCGCCCGTCGTGACGGTGATGGGCCACGTGGACCACGGCAAAACCAGTTTGCTGGACGCCATTCGTCAAGCCGATGTCGCAGGCGGCGAAGCTGGCGGAATCACCCAGCACATCGGCGCATATAAGATCGTCGTCAACGATCGCAGCGTGGTTTTCGTCGACACTCCTGGTCACGAAGCGTTCACACGCATGCGTTCGCGTGGTGCCAAGGTTACCGACATCGTCGTGCTGGTCGTCGCCGCTGACGATGGTGTAATGCCGCAAACCAAAGAAGCCATCGATCACGCCAAAGCCGCGCATGTGCCCATCATTGTGGCCATCAACAAAATCGACAAACCGGAAGCGCAACCGGAGCGCGTGAAGCGGCAACTCACCGAAGCGGGGCTCATGCCCGCAGAGTGGGGCGGGGACACGGAATTTGTGGAAGTTTCGGCTAAGCAGAAGAAGGGTCTCGACAAATTGCTCGAAACTATTTTGCTGGTTGCCGATCTTCGCGAACTCAAAGCCAATCCCGATGCTCCCGCGAGCGGCACCGTTTTGGAGTCGCGCGTCGACAAGGGCCGCGGCCCGGTGGCCACCATTCTTGTGCAGAACGGCACTTTGAAAGCCGGCGACTTCTTTATCTGCGGCGCGGTGTTTGGAAAAGTTCGCGCGATGTTTGATGATCGCGGCCGTCCCGTGATTGACGCACCGCCTTCCACGCCAGTTGAAGTTCTGGGCTTGCAGGGCGTGCCTGATGCGGGCGACCACTTCCAGGTCACTGACGAAGCCAAGGCTCGCCACATCGTGGAATACCGCCAAGGCAAGCAGCGTGACGCGCAGATGGCTCGCAGCAGCGGCGCGCGCATCACCCTTGACCAGTTGCATGAGCAGTTGAAAGCCGGCGACGTCAAGGAACTCGGCATCGTCATCAAGGCCGACGTGCAAGGCTCCGTCGAAGTGCTCAGCGAAATGCTGCCCAAGCTCTCCACCGATCAAGTGAAACTCAAAATCATCGGTTCAGGCGTCGGCGCGGTCACCGAGAACGACGTGCTCCTTGCCTCCGCGTCCGGAGCCATTGTCATCGCCTTCGGAATTCGCCCCGATCGCAAGGCCGCCGACCTCGCGCAACAAGAGCACGTGGACATTCGTACTCACACCATCATTTACGAAGTTTCCGACGAAATTAAAAAAGCCATGGAAGGCCTGCTCGAGCCCGTCGTAACCGAAACCTATCTGGGCCGCGCCGAAGTTCGCAACACTTTCCGCGTCAAGGGCACCGGCACCGTTGCCGGTTGCTACGTCGTCGATGGCGTGCTCAAGCGTGACGGACAAATTCGCGTACTGCGTGACGGCGCCGTGATTTACACCTCCAAGCTCAGTTCCTTGAAACGCTTCAAGGACGACGCCAGCGAAGTTCGCACCGGATTTGAGTGCGGCGCGGGCATCGCTAATTTCAATGACGTGAAGGTTGGCGATGTTCTGGAATGCTTCCAGGTAACCAAGGTTTCTGCCGCGGAAGCCGCCGCCGAGCGCAATATCAATACCGCTGCCACCTCGCGCAGCAGGTAGCTTTACCTTTCGTCTCCGGAGCCGCGCATGCCCGTCGGCCTGCTTACTCTCGAGCTTCACATCCAGCATGCGCAATCGCTCAAGGACAAGCGGCAAGTATTGCGCAGCCTGAAAGACCGCCTCCGCGCGAAATTTAATGTCGCCGTCGCGGAACTCGAGCACGAAGATACCTGGCAACGTTCGGTCGTCGGTGTTGTAACAATTTCAAACGAAGAACATCAGGTGCAAGAATCCTTGCAGCACGTCTTGGCCGAAGCGGACAATATTCTGGGCCCGCTCCTGGTAAGCCACGCCGTTGAGCTGATTTGAATTGTTTTGTTTTTTGTTCACGAATGCCCGGCGGCGAGCAAAGTTTGCTATCCCCGGCGCATCGGATTAGAGTGCTTCAAACTTGTAAGCGTCTTACAGGATTGCCATGAGTCCAGCGAATCATCGACACCTCCGCGTGGGCGAAGAAATCGCGCACGAAATCAATGCCATGCTCGTCGGTGAGCTCAAAGACCCGCGCCTCGAAGGGATGGTCGTCGCCAACGAAGTTCGCGTGCAGCAGGACATGAAGCACGCCCGCGTTTTCGTCAGCGTAGATGGCACCGATGAGGAACAAGCGGGCGCCATAAAAGCTCTGGAACACGCCGCCGGCTACATCCGCCGTGAATTAATCGAACGCTTGCAGTTGCGCCGCGTCCCCGAATTGCATTTCACCTTGGATCTTTCTCAGGAAAAGGTTCAGCGCATCGAACAGCTTCTGAAAGAAGTAAAGAAACCGAATCCGTCTCCGCAAAGCTGATTCACGCCAATTACTGCTTCCAGCGATTTAGCGATAACATCTTGAATGCTTTGTCGGTACTCGCGCGCACTATGAGCGCCGCTGTAAATGCGTGGCCGGATTCCTCAGAAGTTGTTTTGTGTCCGGAAATTTTGCGAAGGCAGCGCACCGGCTTCGCAAGTAGCAGTTCAGAAATTCAGAATTCCGAAGAGGAAGATTTATCTTGCGTCAGCAGCAGCCACAACCAATACCCTTTGACGGCGCTCTGGTCATCGACAAACCGCAAGGCAAAACATCTCACGACGTCGTGGACGCCGTTCGTCATCTCGTAGGCTTTCGCCAGATCGGTCATCTCGGCACGCTTGATCCGCTAGCCACTGGCGTTCTCGTTTTACTGCTAGGCAAAGCCACACGCCTTGTGCAGTTCTACAATGGCCGTCGCAAGCGCTACAACGCCGGCTTCCGTTTCGGATTCGCAACCGATACCTACGACTCCGATGGCGAAGCCCAAGGCCCCGATTCCGCGCCCGTTCTGGATGCCGCCACGCTGGAGCGCTTCGCCGCCGAACGTGTCGGCCGCTTCGCGCAGATGCCTCCATCTTTTTCCGCCAAAAAAATCCACGGCCGTCCCGCCTACGAACTCGCCAGAAAAAAGCAGCCCGTGGAGCTTAAGCCCGTCGAAGTGGAATTGTTCGAATACCGTCTGACGGAAATCGCCGGATCCATCGCGCGTTTCACTATCGAGTGTTCTTCGGGCACCTACATTCGCGCTCTGGCCCACGAAATGGGTGAGAAGCTGGGCTGCGGAGCGCATCTCGCGGAAATCACTCGCACCGCTGTAGGAGAATTCTCACTGGAACAAGCTGTTCAACTCGAAGAGTTAGCCGCTGCCGCGCGTCAGGGCAAAATCGAATCGTGCTTGATCCGACTGGAAAATCTGCTGCCCAATTTCCCGCGCATGAATGTCTTGCCGGTCATCGAACGGCGTGTTCGCCACGGCTCAAAATTTAATATTTCCGTCGCGCAAATCCAACCGGGCCGCGTCGAGCCCCCTCCCGGCGCCACCGCTCAACTCGATGGCGGAGAGCCTCGCCCGCCGCGTCTCCGTGTCTTCAGCCAGCAAGACAAACTAATCGCCATTGCCGAAGCCGTCGTCCCCCGCACCTACCAGCCCGTTGTAGTCTTCGACCCTTTGCCATAACGAGCTAATGAAGCCCTAAGCGCTGGTATTTATTCTGGAAAGAAAACTTCCGTCCACAGAATCGTAGCTATATAAAGAATAGTTCCATATGCGAAGAGAACTATGAAAGGCCAATATTCGCTCAACAAGTTCTTCTCCTTTCAAGGAAATCGGTAATGAAAACAGGTTCCTGAGAGGACAACAGCTAAATAACAAATGCGCGTCATGGCGGCTGCACGCGCTCCGAAGGCAAGGTACTCGGCGTAACTCCTCGTTCGCCATGCCCCGCAAAAATCGTTCCAGTCTGATGCTGCGGCGAACGCAACCTATGTGGCGTAATCAAAATCATCAGCTCCGTATCCGACAGACTGTTGCTGCGCCCGCCAAACGCATAGCCGATTCCCGGCAGCTCCGCGAATCCCGGCAACCCGGTTATCGAGCGGGTCTCTTCGCGGTCCGTCAGTCCGCCGATTAAAGTTGGCTGATCGTCTCGCACACGCACCGTCTGTGTCAGCGTGCGGTTCGAAATGATGGGGATGCCATTTATGTTTCCGCCCGCCAACGCGCGTATTTCAAATTCAAGCTGCAACGTCACTTCATTATTCGGATGCAACGAGGGCGTGGCCTTCACTTTTATACCGATGTCCATATATTCCGCGCCGGGGTAGGGAGTTTGTCCGCTGCCGCTGCCGGCTGCCGCCAGTGCGGATGAATCTTGAATAATACTCACCACTCCTTGACCCGCCGTCGCACCTTGCGCCACCAGCGCCACATCCGGCAGTCCGCTGCTGGTAAGTTGCGACACAATCAGGGCCCCGGGACTCGTGGGCGTATTCAGTTCCACTCCGGTCTGAAATAGCCCTCCGCCCAGGCCTATAAAAACGCTCAACGTGCTTTGCCCTTGATTGGTTACTGCAATATCAGGTGACGCGCCCCCGGAAAAATTTGCTATCTGCACGCCCGCGGGGGTCGTGGCTGTCGGCAACGGAGAACCCGGCGCGGATAGGAAAGTGCCATCGACCGTAGCGCTGCCCAGCAAAACCGACACCGTGTTATCGCCTTGATTTACCACCGCAAGATCGCCTACACCATCTGCGTTTAGATCACCCGTGGCGATGGCTACCGGCGAGGTTCCCACAACAAAGGGCGAATTCGGCGCTTCCGTGAACGTTATGTTGGCATTTTGATCGATGGTGTCCAGGAGAATCGATACATTATTGGAAGTTTGGTTCACTACCGCCAAATCGGTGCTGTCCCCTTGCCGGAAAGTCCCCGACACCATGGCAACTGGCCCCGTTTCCGCGACCCCGCCTTTATTCATCAAAAATGGCGACGATGGAAATTGCGTGAACGTTCCATCGCCCACGCCGCGAAAAACCGAGATGGAATTGTCAGCTTTATTAGTAACCGCAAAATCCTGAATCCCATCTCCGTTAAAGTCCGCCACGATAATCGAGCTGGGATTTTTTCCTACCGCAATCGGCGACCCAGGCGCCTCTGTAAATGTTCCATTGGGTACGCCATTGGCGTCCACATTGCCCAGCAAAACCGAAACGTTGTTTGACGTGGAATTCACCAGAATCACGTCATGCGGTTGTGCGGTCGTGAATTTAGTGCTGTCGGTGCGAAAAACTCCGGTGCCGATCGCTACTTGCCCCGTTTCATTGGTGCTGAGGGTGATCGGCGGCGTAGCTACCTGAACGAAGTTCCCGTTATCCTGATTTTGCAGCACAGTAAACGTATTTGTGCCGGCATTATTAAAGACCACCGCCAAGTCCGGCAGCGTTCCACCGGTAAGGGGTGCGGCCACCAGAGCTGTGGGATTGCTGCCCACCGCGAAATTCGTCTCTGGAAAAGTCACGCCCGAAGGCGTTGCCGTGAACGTTCCACCGGTGCCCAAACTGTTCGATAGCAGCGATAACGTAACCGGGTAGCGGTCTCCGACAAAGAACGTCGCCGGTTTGTTGTCTTGCGCGCGCAGCAGAACTTCTCGTCCGCTCCGCACCAGCGAAAGCGAATCCGAAAAGTCCACGGTGGTTGTCGGAAGCGTCAGCAAAAATGTCGACAAACCTCCGCCCACCACTACGAATGGCGGAATGCTGGAAAATCCTTGCCCGGTGAATATTTGCTGCGCGTTGGTAAGTAAATTCGCCAGGTCCGTGGAGCTTGCCAGCGAGCGCACCGCGCTCGGCGTCAAAAAAATAAGCGATGCCGACGATGGTGGCGTGATCCCCAATTTTTGCAGCGTGGTGCGGTCCACCTCTAACAATTCAATATCCAGCAAAACTTCTCCGCGCGCCTTCTCCACTTCTTGAATCAATTGTCCTGCCACCGCCAATTTTTCCGGCGTGTCGCGCATGGTAATCGTGCGGCTTCGGGTGTCCAGTTCCAGGTGTGTAGCGCCGGTAATATCTCGCAGCACCCGCAACAGCTCGGTCATCTCATCGGGCGCCACCGAGGCCGGCAACGGGAAGACCTGTTGTCCTTCCGGGCCGTACTCTTTGCGCTTCTCGGGACTATCAGTAGTAACGAAAATCAGTGTGGGATTCAACGCACGCCAGAAAGTTCCTGTCTCCGTCCCCAGTACCATCAGCGCGGTGTAAAAATCGACGTTCTCTACTCGCAGCCTCACCTGGCGGCCCGCGAGATCCGGATCAAACGACGCTTTTATTCCAAATCGCGCACATAAATCCTCATAGACAGACTTGGTTTCTCCGCGCAGATCCAGGTCTTGCTTGCCGCTCTTTGGCTGCAACTTTGGCAAGCCTGTCATCGCTAGTTGCGCTTTGGTCGGCGGCTCATCCTCCATGGAGTTCATTTGCGTAATACGTTCCGCCACAATGGTATTTCCTGGATCGATTTGCAGCGCCTTGCGCAATTCTTCCGTGGCCTTTTCCATCCGCCCTTCGAGCGCCGCGCGCTCAGCCACGTCCACATGCGAACGCACCAGTTTTGAACGCAGCGCCGCCTCTTTTGCGATATAGCGCGCGTCTCTTGGCGCGTAATAGGCCGCCTCTTGATAATGGAGTAACGCTTCCTCGAGGTGCCCGGCAGCTTCCGCCTGGTCGCCACGCTCCGCAGCCTTCTGCGCGCGTTTCAAATCCACATGCACCGGCACGTCGCCCTTTGAAGGCCGAGCTTCTTCTTGCTCCGGGTTCCGGGCGCCAGCCGAGAGCGGGTCTGCGGCCTTGGATTGCGCAGCGAATAGCAACGCAGAGAGACAGAGGGAGCCGAGCAGCCGTTGTGTCACACGAATCATCGTTAAGGTTGGTCCATTCATTCTACCGTGAGGTAACTGTAGGAACGCGTGCGGCTTGACCGTAATTGCACCCCAGCGTACACTGGATCTCAGTTGCAAATGATTCACAACTGGAGATTGGAGTCTCGTTGCTCTCGGCCTTTCTCATCGCCCTCCGTGAAGGTGTCGAAGCCTCTCTTGTAGTAGGCATTATCCTCGTTTATTTGTCGCGCACCGGTCGCGCCCATCTCTCGCGTTTCGTTTGGTTTGGCGTCGCCGCCGCCTCTGCTCTCAGCCTGGCCGTGGCCATCGCCCTTGAAAATTGGCACATCAACGAAGACGGTTTCGAAGGCTTGATGATGTTACTCGCCGCGTTCTTCGTTATTACGATGATCGTATGGATGAACCGCGTTGCGCGCCACTTGAAAAATGACATCGAGAAAAAAGTGGAAGCCTATGCGGCTCGCGCCGGCACCGCTGCAGGCTGGGGCATATTTTTATTCGTTTTTCTGATGGTTTTGCGTGAAGGCGCCGAGTTAGCACTCATACTTCGCGCCGTGGAGCTCTCCAGCGCAGGCCTGCAAACCTGGATCGGCACGTTTGTAGGCATCGCCGCCGCGGTTGCCGTCGGATTATTTTTCTTTAAAGGCGCGTTGCGCGTGCCGCTGCATCGTTTCTTCGCCGTCACCAGCGGAATTTTGATGCTCGTTGCTTTTCAGCTTGCGATCACCGGCTTGCACGAGCTCAGCGAGGCCCAATGGCTACCGTCTAGCAAAACTGAGATGGCCATCGTTGGCCCGGTCGTTCGCAATGAATTATTTTTCTTCGTATTGATCTTCGGCGCCGCAGCCTTGCTGGTTCTGCGCGAGTGGCCGAGTGCCTCAAGTAAAAATGCCTCTGGGTCCGGCGGCGGCGAAGCCGAAAAACGCTTGCTGGAATCGCAAAATCGCCGTCAACGCAACTGGATGATGGCGGCCGCCACCGCTTGTGTGGTGGTAATTCTTGTCCTCACCGCGGATTTCATTTACGCGCGCGCCAACTCTGCTCCTCCATCGTCCACGCCGGTTACCGCCAACGGCCAGGAAGTTCGCGTTCCACTCTCGCAAGTGGACGATGGAAAACTCCATTTGTTCACAGTGAACGTCGCCAGTCAGACGCTGCGTTTCATGATCATCAAGAAGCCCGATGGCTACGGCACAGCTCTCGACGCGTGCCGCATCTGTGGCGCGGAGGGCTATCGACAGGACGGCCAAAACGTCGTCTGCCGTCATTGCGGCTCCGCCATCTACGTTCCGTCGATCGGCGATCAAGGCGGCTGCAATCCCATCGGCGTTACCTCGCACATCGATGGCAGCGACATTGTGATGGATCTTCCTAGCCTCGGTCGCGCCGCTCAAGAGGTTCCGCGTTAACTGCGGAACCCCTTATCCACCATTTATGTTCCTCCGCCTAGTTGCCGATTCGTTTGGACGCCGCCCTCGCCGCAAGTTGCTCACCGGCGCGGCTCTGGCTCTTGGCATGGCCGTGGTCACCGCGGCCTTCAGCGTTTCGCTTGACGTTGGCGATCGTCTTGCGCATGAATTTCGGGCCCTGGGAGCCAATCTCCTCATCACCCCGCAAGCCGACTCGCTTCCTCTCGAAATTGGCGGCGTCGATTATCGCCCGGTGAATTCCGGGTCATATCTTCCCGAGCGGGACTTGGGCAAAATCAAAACAATTTTTTGGCGCAACAATATCGTCGGCTTTGCACCAGTGATGGAAGTTCCCGCCGAAGTATCGACCGCAAATTCATCCGCGGCTCCCATCAAAACCACCCTCGTGGGAACTTGGGCACATCACTCCGTCGCTCTTCCTGACGGCCGCAGCTACTCAACCGGAATGGATCAAACCAATTCCTGGTGGCACGTTGACGGACGCTGGTTCAAAGACGATGCGTCAGAATGCATTGTCGGCAAATCCTTCGCGGGGCGAATAAACGTCAAGCCGGGCGATAAACTCCGTGTTAGTTCCGCGGATCGCAGCACTGAACTAACTGTGACTGGAATTCTTTCCGCCGCAGGCCCCGAAGACGACGCCATCATCGCGCCCCTGCAAATCGCGCAGCAACTTGCCGACAAGCCCGGTCAGTACCGCCGTCTCTATGTCAGCGCGCTCACTAAACCGGAAGACGATTTCGCTCGCCGCAATCCCACCACCATGAACGCCGCCGACCTCGAGCGTTGGTCCTGCAGCCCCTACGCCTCTTCCATCGCTTATCAGATGAAACAAGTATTGCCCGGCGTTGACGCCCACGTAATTCGCCGCGTGGCAGAAGGAGAAGGCAGCATCCTCACGCGTGTTCGCATGCTCCTCTGGCTTGCGTCCTTCGCCGCGCTGCTGGCAGCTGCGCTCGCTGTAGGCGCTTCTTCCGCCGCCGCCGTCATCGAGCGTCGCTCCGAAATCGGCCTGATGAAAGCTATTGGCGCAGGTGCCGGCACCATCGGTTTTCTTCTCGCCGCCGAACAACTCCTGCTCGCTTTTGTTGGCGGCGGTGTCGGTTACGCTCTGGGAATCATCCTCGCGCGCATCCTGGGAGAAAAAATCTTTGGCGTCGCGCCCGAGCCTTCCATCCTGGTCTTCATCGTCATCCTGGTCCTTGCCGCCTGCGTAACTCTTTTAGGCAGCGCCATCCCGCTTCATCGTGCCTCGCGCTACGAACCGGCGCCCATTTTGCGAGGCGAATAAATGCCCGATCGCAAAATGTTCTGGCGCATCGTTCGCCGGCTCTTCGCAGCCCAGCGCGGCCGCCTGCTCGTTATTCTCCTGGCGCTCGGCGCCAGCGCCGCACTCACCGCCGCGCTACTCAATCTTCAAGTCGATGCCCGCGACCGTCTCACAAAAGAATTTCGCGTGTTCGGCGCCAATATTATCGTCGCTCCGCGTGACACCAAAGCTGGCACTGGCGTTGTCACGCTGGACCAATCCACCGTCGAGCAAGTGCGTCAATCGCTCCCGCCGCGCGCCTCCGCCGATTCCTACCTCTATCTTGTAGCCAGCGTCTCCTCTCCCAATGCCGCTCAGCCAGTGAACGCTGTAATAGCAGGGAAGCGTACCGAGCGAATCGATCAATCGTCATCGCAAGCACTCAACGTCACTCCGCGCGACAACAAAAATATTTGTCTGGCAGGCGTCAAAGCCGCGCAGCAGTTACATCTGCAACCGAACGATCGCCTCACCTTGAAAAATGACAAAGTGGAAGAAACCTGCGCCTCAGAAATTGCCGATGCCCGTGGCGACGCCCAGGACAGCCAAATCATCGTCAATCTCGACGCCGCGCAACGTCTCGCCTCGCTTCCCGGCAAAGTCAGCCTTATACAATTAAGTGTGGCTGGCACTCCTCGCCAAATTCGCGATTACATTGCCACTCTTGCACAAAATATTCCCAACGCGGATGTGCACGGTTTGCGCCAGTTCACCGATGCCGAAGCAAAAATTTATACCCGCGTCAGCGGATTGCTTACCGCTACCACAGCGCTCGTGCTCGCCCTTACCGGCTTGTGCGTGATGGCTGCCATGACCAACGTCGCCATGGAACGCAAAAATGATGTGGGCTTGATGAAGGCGATCGGCGGCGCCACCCGCCGGGTGCTGCGCCTGTTTCTCGTGGAAGCGGCACTGCTGGGGCTCGCGGGCGGTATAGTCGGCGCAGCCGCCGGACTTTTGCTTTCCATCTGGCTTGGCAAAACTGTCTTCGGTGTGGCAGCGCGCCCGCGCCTCATTGTGTATCCTATTTCTGTGGCTCTCACAATTCTGGTCGCCATCGTTAGCTCCTATCCGCTTCGGCGTCTCGCCAATATTTCTCCCGCCTCGGTATTCCGGGGGGAAGCGTGAGCCCGCTCGATTCTCAATCGTCGCAGCGGTCGTCGCAACGAATCACGCCGAACGCGCCGCAGGTGGTGGTCGAATCGCTGGTCAAGCAATACGGCCCACTGCGGGCTCTCGATGACGTCACCTTCGGCGTTGCTCCCGGCGAATGGGTCGCGCTCATGGGACCGTCCGGCTCCGGAAAAACCACGCTGATCAACATTCTCGGCGGCTTGGATACCCTCACTTCCGGCCACGTTATCGTCGACGATGTCGACCTCTCGAAACGCACCGAAAATCAGTTAGTCCGCTATCGTTCCGAAAAAGTCGGCTTCGTCTTCCAGCAATTTCACCTCATCCCATATCTCTCCGCTCTGGAAAACGTCATGCTCGCGCAATACTTCCATAGCGTCACCGACGAAAAACAGGCGCAAGACGCCTTACGTCGCGTCGGTCTCGGCGACCGTCTCACCCATCTGCCCGCGCAATTATCCGGCGGCGAACAACAGCGCGTGGCTATCGCTCGCGCGCTCATCAACCAGCCAAAATTAATTCTCGCCGACGAGCCCACCGGAAATCTCGACGAAGCCAACGAAGCGTTGGTCATCGATATTTTTCGCGCCTTGCACAATGCCGGCCACACTATTCTCATGGTCACGCATGATCCGGACATCGCTCGCCAGGCCGGCCGCCGCATCGAGCTTACCCACGGGCATCTAAGCCTGGACACCACACAGACCGACACAGTCATTTCCATTGACGACGAAATTCGCTTCGATCATTTACTCGAGCGCATCTGGATGTGTGGCGAAGAGGGCACTAACGCGCAACTCGACAGCATTCGAATTCCCGGAGCGCTTGACTCCGCTCGCACTCTCAACCGCATGGCCGATCTAAAGCTCGTGGAGATGCGCGACACCGATGTGCATCTCACTGAGATTGGTAATCGCCGAGCTCGCGATGTGGTGCGGCGTCATCGCCTGGCAGAGCGCCTTTTCAAAGATACTTTCGCAATCGACGATTCCGAAGCCCACACTCAAGCCTGCAAATTCGAACACATCATCAGCCCCGAACTCGATCAGCGCATCTGCACTTTTCTCGGCCATCCAAAAACTTGTCCGCACGGCAATCCTATCCCTCCCGGAGATTGTTGCGACGGAAACGTAAAATCCGGCCGCTCTTAAGTCCGTCCATGCCCATCCCTGTTGATCAACGCAAAAGACCTCTAAACATTAAAATTCACGTATCCAGCGGCGCTGGAGTGGACATTACCTGGGCCGACAATCACACCAGCCATTACGATTTCGCTTACCTTCGCGATGAATGCCCGTGTGCCACCTGCAATGAGAAACGCGACCAGCAACAGCAAAAAGGCCAGCAACACGGCCAGCAACATCCTAGCGCCAAGTCTCCACTCATCTCTTCGCCGGCACTGCCCATGTTCAAGCCCAAAATTCGCGCACAGTCCGCTTCACAAGTTGGCAATTACGCGGTGCAAATTAATTTCAACGACGGCCACAATACCGGCATCTTCAGCTACGAGCATCTACGCACCATCTGCCCTTGCTCCGAGTGCGCCGCAACCTTTCGTAATTTCTCTAAATAACCGATTTTTTTGTTGTCCGTTATCGCTGTGGCGGCTAGACTTCACTCCGGAAAAGTGCGACGATTTTAGTCTCGGGTAAATCGATCCATTCATGAGTACGATTTCTAATCCCCCTGCTGCCGCAGGCAGCAGGGGTGCAGGGGTTCCCCGTGTCATTGTTGCTACCACGGCCCTCCTGACATTTATTTCGTTCTGGCGCGCTGCCGCCATCGTATTGAACGACCTGGCATCTTCCGCCTACTACGCGGGAGGCGAAGCCGAAGGCTACATCGGCAAGACTGCTCCGTGGTTCATCCTGGCCATCATGCTTTTCTCGTACGCCGTCCGCGCCGTGTACGTGGAAAGCTGCAGCATGTTTGTTCGCGGCGGCGTGTATCGCGCCGTCAAAAGCGCACTCGGTGGTACGCTCGCCAAGTTCAGCGTATCCGCTTTAATGTTCGATTACGTGCTCACCGGCCCGATCAGCGGTGTAGCTGCGGGCCAATATCTAGCGGGGCTCATCAGTGAATTGCTGGTGTACATGCATATCAGCGGCCCCCTGGCACCCACCAGTATCAGTATTATCGCCGCCGGTTTTGCCGTCGTGGTCACTGTTTATTTCTGGTGGGAAAACACTAAAGGTGTTTCCGAATCCAGCGAAAAAGCCTTGCACATCATGAAGCTGGTCACCGTCATGGTAGTTATGTTGATTGTGTGGTGTACCTACACCGTCATCGTCCGCCATTCGTCTTTGCCGCCGATGCCATATCCGCGCAATATCCGGTTCGGCCCTGGTGCCCTGGGATGGTTGGCCCACAGCAGTCTTCCTCATATGTTCGGCATCATCGCCATCTTTATTGCTCTCGGCCATTCCGTGCTGGCCATGAGCGGCGAAGAATCGCTCGCGCAGGTGTATCGCGAGATCGAGAGCCCCAAGCTGCAAAATCTTCGCAAAGCCGGCCTGGTAATTTTCGTATACAGCCTGGTATTCACTTCGCTGGTTTCCTTCTTCGCGGTAATGATTATTCCCGACGATGTCCGCCAGAGTTTTCTGGAAAATTTAATTGGCGGCCTGGCCATGAGTTTGGAAGGGCCCATCTTAGTCCGGTTGCTATTTCATGGATTTGTCGTGGTGGTCGGAACTCTAATTCTTGCGGGGGCCGTCAACACCGCCATCGTCGGTTCGAATGGCGTTCTAAATCGCGTTTCTGAAGATGGCGTGCTTAGTGACTGGTTTCGCCAGCCGCATCCCCGTTTCGGCACCAGCTATCGCATCATCAACATCGTGGTGTTCCTGCAGATCGTAACCATCATCATCAGTCGCGGCGACGTGACCTTTCTCGCTAACCTCTACGCCTTTGGAGTCATCTGGAGTTTCGCGATGAACGGTCTCTCCGTGCTCGTTCTTCGCTACACCCGCCCAGGCCAGCGCGATTTTCAAGTTCCGCTGAATTTCACCATCAAGGGTGTGCAGGTTCCTGTCGGCCTCGGACTGATCACGCTTACTTTGTTTCTGATCGCTTTCGTCAACTTGTTCACCAAGCCTGTCGCCACCGTAGCTGGCGGCGCTTTCTCCATACTCCTTTACATCGTGTTTACCATTTCCGAGCGTCGCGGCCACCACACCAATGCCGCGCGCGTCGAAATGGACCAGTTCAATCTCGCGCTCGAAGGCGAGCTAACCCCCGAGGGCGTCGGCGCACGTCCCGGAAACATTTTGGTGCCGGTCAGCAATCACTACGCTCTCTATCATCTCGGCAACGTGCTTGATCGCATCAAGCCGGGACGCCGCGACATCGTCGTACTGCACATCCGCCTGTTGCGCCGCTCCGCTTCCGGCGAAAACGAATTGGATGTCGACCAGCTTTTCGGCAGCATCGAGCAGCATCTTTTTTCTCAGGCCTTGTCCATGGCCGAAAAAAGAGGCAAGTCCATTCGCCTGGCTGTCGTCGCCGCCAATGATTTGTGGGACGGCATCCTGCGCGCCGCTACTGCGCTGAAATCCAGCACCATCGTCCTGGGACATTCCGCAAAAGAAACCACCGAAGAACAGGCTCGTCAGATCGGCGATGGCTGGGAACAGCTCGGCGATCAAAAACCGCAATTCAATCTGGAGATTCATCTCGCTAACGGCGACAAGGTTTACAAAGTACTCGGACCACACGCGCCCAACCTTACCGGCAATGAAGTCAATCTCCTCCATCGCCTCTGGCTGCGCTTCAGCGAAATGCTCGCGCCTCGGGAATTACATCATCACGATGTCGTTCATTTTGCTTTGGAAGAAGTTCAGAAGGAATTGGACGATGGCCACGAAGACGAAGTGGTCAAACGCCTGCGCGCCCATCTGGACGCCAATGAAAACAAGCGCAAGCCCACATCCCAGGGCAAACTAAATTAGCCGCCTACAGTCCGCTTTGTGGGGCGCGGCTTCAGCCGGCCCACCTAGGTGGGCCGCTACATAAACAATTGCCAATCACGGGCTTTAGCCCCTGAAGCTGCACCATTATGAGTCGCAACGTCTTCAGTCTGCAAATGCCCTACGCTAACTGCGATGTGCAGTGCGGGCAACGTTTAGCTGCCAACGGAATTGGCATCGCGCATTGCGGACAATCCCGGGTGGTCGGCGCCGCGGCTGGCGCAGGCTTTTTCCCCCAACGATTCACTTGCTGCACCAGCAAAAATACCGCGAACGCCACGATCAAAAAGTTAATGATCGTATTCAAAAACAATCCGTAATTAATCGTCGGTGCCGCAGCTGCTTTCGCCGCCGCGAGTGTGTCGTAATGCGTCCCGTTCAGACTCACGAACAAGTTCGAAAAATCAATATGCCCCAGCAATTTGCCAATTGGCGGCATGATGATGTCATCCACCAACGAGGACACAACTTTTCCGAAAGCGAGGCCGATGATCACGCCCACCGCTAGATCAATCACATTGCCGCGCATCGCAAAGGTTTTGAATTCCTTAAACATATTCATTTCCTTTCGCGCGCGCTCCGCTCAGGAGCGCCATTCGCCGGAATCCTATTAGAACCAGCCTTGACGCCAGCGGGCCGCAACAATAGCACGGTTCCTGCGATCCCCCGAGTTGCCAGCACCACGCCGGCGCACGCCAGCAGCGGCCCCACCCACGCAAAGGGCACCCGTGAAATCGCCAGCAGCACTATACCCAAAAGTGTCAGCGAAACTGCGCGAATATAATCTTCTGGAGGTGGCGGTTTGCTGCCAGGTTTCCTGTAAATCCCGCGAATGCCCCACAGGATCAATGCCACACTTAGCATTAACCACGGCAATTTGTGGCGATCAAAAAAAATGTGCCCCGTGAGCCCCAGCCACACCACCAGCAGCCCCAACAACACAAAAATAATTTCTATCACCAGTCGAAGTAGCCGCTCAGGAGTGAGCATCACAATTTACCGCATGGGAAATGTTCTGGCTCACAAGGAGCCTGCAAGAAACTCCCGCCAAGTTTAAGAGTTAGGCCGCAACCCGCTCGATCCGCACCTTCTTTAAAGTAATCGGAGTCTTAGGCCGGTCGCTCGAATCGCGCGGTGCGTTCGAAATTTTGTCCGCGACCTGTTGCCCTTCCACCACTTCGCCAAATATGGTGTGCTTGTTGTCCAGCCAGGGCGTCGCCGCCACGGTAATAAAAAATTGGCTGCCGTTGGTGCCAGGCCCCGCGTTGGCCATGGAAAGTTTGCCGGCCTTCGAGTGTTTTAGCGAAGGATGAAACTCGTCCGCGAATTTATAACCCGGTCCACCGCGTCCGGTACCCTCCGGGCATCCGCCTTGAATCATGAATTGCGGTATTACCCGGTGGAAATTCAGCCCATCATAAAAATTCCGCTTTTCCTTCTTGCCAGTCTTCTCGTTAGTGAATTCTTTAGTTCCTTCCGCCAGGCCGATGAAATTCTCAACCGTCTTCGGCGCTTCTTTTTCCAGCAAAAGAATCACAATATCGCCCTGCGAAGTCTCAAAAATTGCGTACGTTCCTGCCGCTCTGCTCATTAAGTTTTTCTCCCAAGTGCACATTTATCGTACACGACCCGTCGCCGCGCGCGCCACCAACCAGCACACCTGTAAAGCGCTACTCGCCGTCACATGCGCTTATAACAAATACAATCGTCGCGCATCTATTAGGCCATCAGTTCCTCCCGTACGCAAAGACCAGAGGGAAAGGTAACGATCGTTGAAATACGCAATTTTTGGAGCCACAGGAAGCGTAGGGAAGGCCCTCGCACCTGAGTTAGCTAAAAAGGGCGCCGCCTTCCGAGTGGTCGGACGCTCAGAAGAAAGACTACGCCGCCACTTCCGCGCTTACGAACCGCTCGGCGAATATTGTGAAGCCGACCTCGCGGACCCATCGGCCGCCGCGCGGGCCGCAGCCGGAGTGGACACAATTTTTTATACCGTCGGAGTCCCTTACACTCAGTTCGCACTGCATCCCAAACTGACTAAAATCGCGCTCGAAGCCGCGACGTCAGCCCACGTTTCGCGTTTCGTCCACGTCAGCACCGTTTATCCCTACGGCATTCCGCAGCGCGACTTTGTTAATGAATCCCATCCACGAAATCCAATCGCCTTCAAAGGCAAGATGCGCAAGGAACAAGAAGACTTGGTCTTTGCAGCTGACAAACCCGGCGGAATGCGCACAACCATCTTGCGCCCGCCCGATTTCTATGGGCCAGACGCAGAACTGAGTTATACGCGCTCGATATTCGACGCCGCAGTAAAAGGTGGGACCGCCAATGTCATCGGGCCGGTCGACACTCCACACGAATTTATCTTCGTTCCAGACTTGGCGGAAACTCTCGTGGCACTCTCAGAGAAACCAGAAGCCTATGGTCAGGCGTGGAACGTCGCAGGGCCGGGCCTTATCACCACCCGCGAATTCGCCGATCTGGTCTTCGCCACCGTTCATCAGAAGCCCCGGATCCGTGCGGCGGGCAAATTCGTGTTGCGCGTGATGGGCCTTTTTAATCCAATCATGCGTGAAGTCGTCGAGATGCATTATCTGTGGACCACACCGGTCAAACTGGACGACAGCCGTTTGCGTCAACTGCTACCCAATCTGAAAAAGACGCCGTACGCGGAAGGCATCGAGACGACCATCAAGGCCATGAAGGTAACCGCACTTCAAACGAAAAAAGAAACAAAACACTAAAACTTCTCATTTCAAGCCGCCCGCCGCTCCCCCCGCAAAGAGTTCTCGCTACCAGCCTTGCCGCTTCCGCAACTCCGTAATGTGCGCAGCGTGATGCCGTCCATGCCATTCATAAACAAACAGCAACCAATCGATGGTCCGTTCACCATGGTCCGGGTGCACCAATATTCGCGAAAAATCCTCCGGCTTCAGCGATCGCCATACCCGGTCCCATCGCTCGTGCAAAGCCTCCAATAATTTCTGCGACACTTCGATCGGCATGCTCGAATCCGGCAACTTCGCCCAAGTGCCTTCCTCGTACGGTTTTATTGTTGGATTCGTCTCCGTCATCGCCAGCTTCAATCGCACGTAGGCATTCATGTGGCTGTCCGGCACATGATGCACAACCTGCCTAACCGTCCACCCGCCGTCGCGATACGGAGTGTCCAGTTGCGCGTCATTCAACCCGCGCACCGCTTCTCGCAAATTCTTCGGTGCCGCGGCAATTGATTCAATCGCCTGTTGCCGTTTCGCGGCGGTAATCTCCTTCGGCATTTCCATCTTCCCGATCGGGTATCGTGGATCCATTAGCTATCTCCTTTGCAGCTCTCTGTAGTCGTTCAAAACATCTCCTCATTCACTTTGCCAAACTATCCGGTCTACTTTCCAAACTGACCAGCCACGGTCAATGTTAAAACACTCTCCAATTTGGCTCTCCCCAACGCCAATCAGCAAGCCGTCAGGTACAATGAACCGTTTCGCGCAATTGTATCCGCCAGGCACGTACGAGAATCAAATGGGAGCAATGAAAATGTACAACGTGGTCATTATCGGCAGCGGTTGTGCCGGCCTTACCGCCGCCATCTACGCTGCGCGTGCCAATCTGAAGCCCCTCGTGATCGACGGGCATGAACCCGGCGGGCAGCTGACCCTGACCACCATGGTCGAAAATTACCCAGGCTTTCCCGACGGCATTCTGGGCCATGAACTCATCGAAAATATGCGCAAGCAAGCGCAAAGATTCGGCGCGGAATTCAATGCCGGGGTCGTAACCGACGTCGACCTTTCCAAACGCCCGTTCACAGTCACAGCCGGCGATGATAAGTACGAGACAAAAACTCTCATCATCGCTGCGGGAGCCTCGGCCCGTTTGCTCGGCCTTCCCGAGGAGCGCCCCCTACTCGGCAGCGGTGTCTCCACCTGCGCCACCTGCGACGGCTTCTTTTTTCGCAACAAGGCCATCGCTGTCGTCGGCGGCGGCGATACCGCTATGGAGGAAGCCAACTTCCTCACCCGTTACGCCTCCCGCTTATATTTAATTCATCGCCGCAACGAATTTCGCGCTTCTAAGATCATGCTTGATCGCGCCAGGGCTAACGAAAAAATCGAATTCGTTACGCCTGCCATCGTCGAGCAAATTCTTGCCGACAGTGCCGGCGTGGAAGGCGTTCGCTTACGCAATCCTGACAATGGCGAAACGCGCGAACTTGAAGTTCACGGCGTGTTCGTCGCCATCGGCCACGACCCCAACACCGTCGCCTTTCGCGGTCAACTTCCAACCGACGCCAACGGCTACCTGCTTTCCACCAACGGCAGCAAGACCAGCATCCCCGGTGTGTTCGTCGCCGGTGATGTGCAGGATCACCGTTATCGCCAGGCTGTCACCGCCGCGGGCTCCGGCTGCATGGCCGCCATGGACGCAGAAAAGTTCCTGGAAGAGCACAACTAGCCATCACAAACTAGTTTCCTCCGTCGCCCGCTGCCATAATCGACTGGCATGCTTCGCGCAAGCCTTCTAAAACTTTCTGAAAGTAAATCGTTTGCTCATTGGGTTGTTTCCAACGACCACACGCGCCGCATGGCGCATCGTTTTGTTCCGGGCGAGTCTCTTGACGAAGCCATCGCCGCCGCTCGCCAGTGCAACAACCTGGGCATGTTCGCCAGCCTCGATTATTTAGGCGAAAATGTCTCCACCCCGGAAGATGCGCAACGCGCTCGTGACGCTTACCTGGAAATTTTCAATCGCATCGGCAACGAAAAACTGCACGCCAACGTCTCCTGCAAGCTCACTCAGCTCGGCCTCGATCTCAGTGTGGAATTCTGCGAAAGCCTGGTGTTTTCCATCGTGCAGCGCGCTGCTTACTTTGACAGTTTTCTGCGTGTGGATATGGAAGGCTCGGTCTACACCCAGCGCACCGTGGAGCTGGTGAAACGCGTGCGCGCGCAAAATCCGGCCATCGGCACGGTGATTCAATCCTATCTATATCGCAGCGAGGCGGACATCACCGATCTGCTCGCCTACGGTTGCCGCATCCGCCTTTGCAAAGGCGCCTACAAAGAACCCGCCGAGGTGGCCTTCCCCAAAAAGAAAGATGTTGACGCGAATTACGTTCGCTTGATGCAGATGCTCCTGGCTAGCGGGTTCTATCACGGAATTGCGACGCACGATCCCGCCATGATCGCCGCAACTATCCGATTCGCCGCCGCCAAACAAATCTCCAAAGATGATTTTGAGTTCCAGATGCTCTACGGTGTGCGCACCGATCTGCAGCGCCGCCTCGTCAAAGACGGCTACCGCTTGCGCATCTACATCCCCTACGGTCGCGACTGGTTCCCCTACTTCATGCGCCGCCTCGCCGAGCGCCCCGCCAACGTAGCCTTCTTCGCCCGCAACCTGCTCCGCCGCAGTTAGACGGTGGTTTCTTCGCCCCCCGGTTACCCGCTCCCGCTTAACTCAACGCCCTACAAACCATTGCCGTCATTTTTAACGTTAAACTGTATGGTGGTAAACAATGCTGACCATCAAAATTACACCGGCAAATCAGGGCCGCAAGCCCTCAGGGTGGCTCGGCCGATTCAATTTGTGGCGTATGAATTCGAGCCATTCCAAGCTGACAGGCTGGGGCTTACGCCACATTTCGATAGATACCCACGACACGATTCTCGATGTAGGCTGTGGTGGCGGCAGGACCGTTGCTAAATTAGCGGACATCGCCAAGCAGGGGAAAGTCTACGGCATCGATCATTCCGGCGAGAGCGTCGCCGCGTCAAAAAAATACGTTACACAATATATAACTCTGGGCCGCGTCGAAATCCTTCAGGGCTCAGTCTCTCAGTTGCCGTTTCCGAATAACATGTTCGATATCGTCACTGCCGTCGAAACTCACTTCTGGTGGCCGAATTTGTCCGGTGACATGCAAGAAGTTTTAAGAGTCCTGAAGCCCGGCGGCACGCTCGTCTTCATTGCGGAAATCTATAAAGGAGCAAACACCACCGCTGCTAAGTTCGCCGAAAAATATGCCTCGCGCCCAGGCATGACACTGCTCAGAGTTGATGAGCATCGCGAACACTTCACAAACGCCGGTTACTCAAATGTTCAGGTAACCGAGGAACGAGGTAAAGCATGGATTTGCGCCCTGGGCACAAAATCGACAGCCAACCCCAGATCAGCGGAATGCGGGTCGATGAGTTCTTCTGGTTTCACCAACTTTGGGAGCAATTAAACCGCTCAAACGCCATGTTCATTTTTTCCAATGCCCGGCACATTCGTTGCAACTGTCCTGAGTAGTTATAATTTCATGCAAATGCGAGCTGACGAAGCAATTATCAAGCGATGGCGCACCTCGGCGCCGTTTTGGGAGAAGCACCGCGATATCATTCGGGGAATGTTTGCCCCGATTACGCAGGCACTCATTGAAGATGCGGATATCCAGAATCAATACTCAGTGCTTGATGTGGCCACTGGCCCTGGCGAACCAGCACTAAGCGTAGCGGCCTTGGCAGCTCCAAACGGCGAGGTCTTCGGCGTTGACCCGATTCAGGGCATGGTGGCAGCCGCTCGCGCCGAAGCAAAACGTCTAGGCCTACAGAACGCAAAATTTGATGTGGCCTTTGCAGACGACCTGCCCTTTGCATCTGCGACTTTCGACGCGGTGATCAGCCGCTTTGGCGTGATGTTCTTTCCTTCTCCTGTGGATGGGGTGCGCGAGATGTTGCGAGTGCTCAAACCACGACGCAAGTTGGCTTTCGCGGTGTGGCATTTCGCCGAACGAAATCCTTTCCACTCTGCGTTGTCACGGGTCATGGATCGCTATATTGATTCGCCTCCAGTCGAGCCGGAAGCTCCCGACGCATTTCGATTTGCGCCTCGCGGCAAACTAATGAAAGTTTTTTCCGACGCCGGTGTGGTTGCACCGTCTGAGCGGCTGCTGCAGTTCAAAATAGAAGCGCCCGTCGCCGTGGAAGATTTCTGGAATCTGCGACGCGAGATGTCCGAGAAGCTGAGTGAAAAGATCGAAATGCTTTCAGAACAGCAGAAGCCAAAAGTGAAGTCTGAGATGCTCTCTTCTCTCTCCGAATACTCCACAGACAACGGGATGAGTTTTCCCGCTGAAGTTCTTATCGTGAGTGGCACCAAAAGCAGTCGCGACTAACGACTCTCCTCAGTTTGAAACCGCCTGTAAACCACAGTAAGATAAACACATTCCCCGGTAGCTCAATGGTAGAGCGTTCGGCTGTTAACCGAAATGTTGGAAGTTCGAATCTTCCCCGGGGAGCCATTTCTTCTCTCTTCTCTCTTCTCTCTTCTCTCTGCCTTTCGACACGCTACGCGCATCGAACCTGCAGTAGTTCGCCGTCGTGGCCGTTGCAGCACGGCATATCAGGATATGCCTCTGCAGGTCGGATGTTTACTCACGCCAACGCGGTCGAGAAGGAGAAAAAATGAGCAAAGAACCGGCAAAACAAAAGCACAACACCCTTGCCCAGAGGGCTGGTGAATTCTCTATTGGGAACGATCTTCGCGTCACTCGCCTGGGATATGGCTCTATGCGCCTCACCGGCAAAGGAGTTTGGGGCCCGCCTGCAGATCGAGCCGAAGCGATTTCCGTCCTGCGGCGTGCCGTCGAACTGGGAATTAATTTCATCGACACCGCCGATTCTTACGGCCCCCATGTCGCGGAGGAATTAATCGCCGAGGCCTTGCATCCTTATCCTGCCGGTCTGGTAATCGCCACCAAGGGCGGCTTTGACCGCTCCGGCCCTGACCGTTGGGTGGAAAACGGAAAGCCCGCGCATCTGATCTCCGCGTGTGAGGGCAGCCTGCGCCGTCTGCGCCTGGATCGCATAGATCTTTATCAGTTGCATCGCATCGATCCGAAAGTGCCTGCCGAAGACCAACTGGGAACGCTCAAGAATTTGCAGGCTCAAGGCAAAATCAAGCACATCGGTCTGTCCGAAGTAAAAATAGGCCAGGTCCAGCATGCACAAACGATCGTAAAGGTCGTAAGCGTGCAAAATCGTTACAGCGTGACCGATCGCGGATCAGAAGACGTTCTTGACTACTGTGAACAGCAGGGCATCGCTTTCATCCCGTGGTATCCACTGGCGGCCGGCCGCCTTTCAGGCCCCGACAGCCCCATCGGCCGCGTGGCCAAGCAATTGAACGACACGCCATCACAGGTCGCATTAGCGTGGTTGCTCAAGCGTTCCCCGGTAATGATCCCCATTCCCGGAACTTCCAAAGTCCAACATCTTGAAGAAAATGTTGCCGCAGCTGGATTGCAGATCGACGACTCCGAATTTAAAGCGCTCCAGCGTTCTGCAACCGCAAGCTAAGTAGTGCGAGGCAAAATTCAACGCATCCATAAGCGTCCGCCGATTCGCGTGCGTTCAGTTGGATTAAATAATTGAACACGAGAATCAGCGGCTGCCAACACAGTCCACGTAACGTCGCGAGGTTCAAGCCGGCTTCACTACACTGCTCTCGTAAGGCGCTTCATACTGCATTAGTGTGAAATGATGCAGATGAATCTACGCCCCTTAAGGAACGGAACAAATCTTGGATCAGCCCACAACTTCTCTAACACTTCATTTTCGGCTCGCAATCTCCGTGATGCTCCTCTAATAATTTGCAATGATAAATGAGATATAATCAGCAGGTTCCGGGCTCACATACGTACAAAATTTGCAACGTTCGCGTTGAATCTCGTCGTTAGCCATTTTGGCTCGCTCATGTATTTTCATGGAATTTCCGCAACATTCGAATGACTCAATCGGCCCCCTCATTTCAGCGAATTATCGGCGACGGTGAAATGGCCGAGCTTACGCGGAAGTTTGATTGGAGCTCCACTGCGCTTGGTCCAATCGATGGCTGGCCAGATATTCTGGTTACCACCGTCAATATGATGCTGAGCTCCCGCCATCCCATGTTTTTGTGGTGGGGTCCGAATCTCATTCAGTTCTACAACGACGGTTATCGCCCTAGCATTCGCGCGGATAAACATCCCAGTGCGCTTGGCCAAGACGGCGCGAAATGCTGGCCGGAAATCTGGTCTATCATCGGCCCGCAAATCGACGCGGTAATGAAGCGTGGCGAATCCACCTGGAATTTGAATCAACTTGTCCCCATCAATCGCAATGGAAAATTGGAAGAAGTTTATTGGACCTACAGTTATAGTCCGATTCGGAATAATCTGGGCGTCCCGCAGGGCACCCTGGTCGTCTGTAGCGAGACCACTGAGCAAGTTCTTAGTGAACGCAGACTGCGCACCCTTCTGGATATAACCCCGGATCCCGTGCCTCCAGATCAACTTCCGCTATCTCGACCAGTTTTACCGTTTGCACAAGCTCTGATGAGCGCTCTGGATGTCGATCCCGCCGATGTTCCTTTTGCCGCTCTGTACCTCGTGATGCAAGGCGAAATTGTGCAAGCGGGAAGCACTGCTTCGGCTGGAACTGTGGCCGATCCCGGCCATTGGCCGCTCTCTTGGGTGGCTCATTCGCAAAGACCTTTACTTGTGGAAGACTTGCAACAGCGTATTGGCGACGTGTTTTGTCCACCTTGGCCGGAACCGCTGAGCCGTGCATATCTGCTACCGCTGCGCATGCCCGGCGCCTCTAGCGTTGTCATTCTCGTTTTCGGAATTAGCCCGCGATTGCCCTTTGATGATGCCTACCAAACATTCTTTAAGCTCATTGGAAATCGCATCACAGGTTTGTTGCAAAACGAAATTCAACAGCAAGAGCTTTCCCAGGCAGCAAAAAGATTTAGCACTCTCGTGGAAGCAAATCCTTTCGGCATGATCATCGGCGCGCTGGACGGCAGCCTGTCCTACGTGAATCCTGCGTTCTTGAAAATCTTGGGATATAACGAGACCGATGTCCGCACCGGTAAAGTGCGCTGGGACTCTCTGACTCCGCCGGAGTATGAGGATGCCGATGCCCGCGCAGTTCATCAGCTACGCACTACTGGACGCTGCGATGTGTATGAAAAGGTGTACATGGCCAAAAATGGGCGGCGTATCCCCATTCTCATCGCCGCGGCCACCATCGAACACTCCGGGCGCGATCCTGAAGTCGCGGCCTTTCTCACCGATCTGACTGCGTTGAAATCGGCGCAGGAAGCATTGCTATCCGCCAATGACGACCTCGAGAGAAAGATCGTTGAGCGCACTTCGGCTCTGGAAGCGGAAATACTTGAACGCACCCGAGCGGAAGTAAGCTTGCAGGAATTGACCGCTCGTTTGCTGCGTACTCAGGATGACGAACGCCGCCACATGGCTCGTGAATTGCACGATAATGCGGGGCAAACTCTTGCTGTTCTGAGCATGAACCTGTCCGCGCTCCATAGGCATGCAAACCACTTGGATGCGCGTGTCAGCAGACTGGCAGCCGAAAGCCGCGAGCTCGCCGACGATTTATCGCGTGAAATTCGCACCATGTCGTATCTGTTGCATCCCCCTCTCCTCGATGAATCCGGATTAGCCTCCGCGCTGCAGTGGTATGTCGACGGCTTTTCTCAACGCAGCAAAATCCCCGTTGAACTTGATCTGCCGCAGGACCTGGGCAGGCTCCCGAGGGAGCTCGAATTGGTAGTCTTTCGCGTGGTCCAGGAAGGCTTGACCAACATTCATCGCCACTCCGGAAGCCCGTCAGCCAGGATCCACCTGACTCGTTCAGACACCGGTATACAGTTCGAGATCAGCGATCGTGGCAAGGGAATCCACCCCGAAAAACAACTTCAGATGACCACCGCCAAAGCTGGCGTTGGAATTCGTGGCATGGAGGAGCGCGTCCGCCAATTCCGCGGAACGTTGCAAATCCATTCGGACAGTAACGGCACGAAAGTGCTGGTTGTTTTGCCTATGGATGCTTTGCAGGCCAATATTAAAAAATTAGCCGACCCCAATAAAATTCACCTCAACAAAAATTCTTAATTCCTTCCTAACCGCCTTACGATTGCCCATTCCTGATCACATTCTAAATTCGCTTCCCAATCGCGATTCCTCCCAGTCTGAACCGTATCGTTACTGGCATTTCCCCTTGAAGTTTTCGTACGAACTGCCGATAAAGACTTTGAGTCCGTGTAGGAATTCGCTCTCTGCTTTTACCCAATTTGGAACACTCCATTTGGAATTATGGTCATCTGAATGTCAGGCGCCTTCATGCTTTTCCGGTGGGACGGCAGCTGGCGGTCTTTCGAATCCACCGCAAGCCCGATCCGTGACCGAAAGGGAATCGTCACTCAGCTGGTCATCGTCAATCGCGACATTACCGAACGCAAGCGCATACAGGAACAGTTGGAACACAACGCCTCCCACGACGCGCTCACCACCTTGCCCAATCGCTTGCTCTTCCTGGATCGCCTTCAGCTTGCCTCCTTGCATGCCATGCGCCATCCCGAATATAAATTCGCCGTCTTGTTTGTGGATGTCCAGGGTTTGAAAATCGTTAACTCAACGATGGGTCCCGCCGTTGTTGATCAACTCATTATCGATATCAGCGCTCGCCTGAAGAGCCATCTCCGCCATTACGACACGGTGACCCGTTCTGCTACCAGCATTGACCCGTTGGCAGGGCAGGAGATTCTTGCGCGCATGGACGGTTATCAATTTACCGTTTTGTTGGAACGCATTAAGGAACCCAGCGAACCCATGCGTGTCGCCTTGCGCCTCCAGGAAAGTCTAGTCCCCCCATTCCTGGCCAATGATATGGAAGTCTTCACCTTCGCCAGCATTGGTATTGCCTTGAGTTCGCCGTCGCTTCAGACACCTGTGGAGTTACTTCGCGACGCGGACATCGCCATGTGTCGCGCCAAAGCCAACGGCGGATCCAGTTGCGAAGTGTTTGACTCTGACATGCACGCCTTAGTCATCCGGCGCTTGAATTTGGAATCGGACTTGCGCAAATCCGTCGAGCGTAATGAATTGCGAGTGTTGTATCAGCCGATCGTCCATATCACCACCGGACGCGTTTTCGGCGTGGAAGCTCTTCTCCGCTGGTGGCGCAACGATTCAGAGCTGGTCGCGCCCGCGGACTTCATCGAGGTTGCCGAAGAAACTGGATTGATCGTTCCGCTAGGCCGCTGGATTCTAAATGAAACTTGCCGGCAAGCTCATCAATGGCATATGCAGTTCAACACTGACCCATTACTTACTGCCACCGTCAACGTTTCGCCCCGTCAGTTCGCGCAAAGCAATATTGTCGCTGATGTGAAGTCTGCTCTTGACGAGTCGGGGTTGAATCCCTGGAGCCTGCAACTGGAAATTACTGAATCTGTGGCTATGAGCGATCCACAAAAAGCCGCGCGCATCTTTTCTGAACTCAAGGACTTGGGCGTGCGGCTCAGCATCGATGACTTTGGTACTGGCCATTCATCCCTCAGCCGGCTGCGCAGATTCCCTGTTGATGTTTTAAAAATTGATCGTTCTTTCATCTCCGCCATCGAGCACGACTGCGACAGCCGTGAGATCGCTCGCCTGATCATCACTCTTGCTCATCACCTTAATCTGAAAGTTATTGCCGAAGGTATCGAAACGCATGGGCGGCGGAGTTACCTTCAGGAATTTGGTTGTGAATTTGGCCAGGGGTATCTTTTTTCTGGGCCCGTTAACCACCTCGCCATTGAAATTATGCTTGCTGCACAGTTTTGCGATGAGGTTAAGGATCTGGTGTTCGCCGAGTGACGATTAGCCGCACCGCCCGAAATCGAAGCCCGGTTGCACTAACGGATTCTGAAGCGTTGGTATGTGAAATCTGCGCACCTGATTAATGAACTTCACAAATTCCGCGCAGGCTTTTTTGGGGTGTTCTACTGCTAGCACTGCCCCCACTAAATCGTTAGCTCACCATTATTGGATGAATCCAGCCGGAATTTACGGACCATGAGTATGTTGAAGGGCAACGCGCAAACCATTGCGCCAATCACAATATCGTTTTTCTAAGCCCTCTCTTGTGGCATCATCATGCGCCGTAAGATTTTATCGCCAGCAAGGCATGTTTTTGTGCTTACATTCCAGCGTGCCAGCGGCACGAGTCGCACCGCCGCGCAACGTAAGCATCCAGGGAACACGCACACGGAGGCCACCTGATGGCAATTGTGAACACCAACGCCGGCACACCCTCACCCGCGTCATCTTATTCCCCCGCCCCAGCCTCCACCAACGTAGCTGCCATGGCCATGGTCACCACCCTTTTCTTTTTCTGGGGTTTCGTAACCGTCTTGAACGACGTTCTTATCCCGCATTTCAAGTCGATCTTCAACTTGAGTTACAAAAACGTGAGCCTCGTCCAGGCCTTTTTTTTCTCGGCTTATTTTATTTTCTCCATTCCTTCCGCAAAACTCGTTGATGCCATTGGATACAAAAAGACCATGGTCACGGGTCTTTTCACCATGGGCCTGGGCGCGCTACTTTTCGTTCCTGCGGCCAGCGCGGCTTCCTATCCGCTCTTTCTCGGTGCCTTGATGATTCTCGCTGCAGGCATCACCGCTTTGCAGGTGGCGGCAAATCCATACGTCGCCGTGCTAGGCCCACCAGAGACTGCTTCAAGCAGATTGAATCTCACACAGGCGTTTAATTCCCTTGGTACCACCATCGGTCCCTATATAGGCGGTCTGTTAATTCTGAATACTGCGGTGAAAAGCCAGAATGAGTCTCAGTTGTCCGCGGCTGCGCTTCAGGCCTATCGCGTTCAGGAAGCTTCCTCGGTAAAGCTTCCGTATCTTGTCATCGGCTTGGCGCTCATCATCTTTGGACTAGTGATAGCCATGTTCAAATTGCCGGACATCCCTGGAGCTGCCCGTCACAGCGGCTCGGGCGTGAAAGCCAGCTTGTGGAAATATCGTCAACTCGTCTTCGGGACGATTGGCATTTTCGTATACGTGGGTGCGGAAGTTTCTATCGGCAGCTTTCTCATCAATTATTTCGGCCAGCCCGAGATCGGAAGTCTGCCCGAATTCGCCGCCGCCAAGTACGTAACCTACTACTGGGGTGGCGCGATGATTGGCCGCTTCATCGGCTCCGCCATTCTTCAGAAAGTAAAAACAGGTACCGTGCTGGCCGTTGCCGCTATAACGGCGTGCGCCTTGGTTTGCATATCCATGCTAACGACCGGCCACATAGCGATGTACAGCATCATCGCCGTCGGGCTCTTCAACTCCATTATGTTCCCGAGCATTTTCACACTTGGGATCGCTGAGCTCGGTCCGCTGACCGGCGATGGCTCTGGAATGTTGGTGATGGCCATCGTAGGGGGCGCGATATTGCCGTACCTGGAGGGTGCTCTCGCCGATCGCATCGGCATCCACCACGCCTTCATCATTCCTGCGGTTTGCTACCTTTATATTCTGTATTACGCGCTGTGGGGCTCACGACCGACTCCCGTTGTAGTTCAGACTCCGGTCGCAGCTCAGTAGATCGTTTAGTGAGTGTCATTCAGTGACACCCTAAAATCGAATCGTAATGGTAACCAGCAACCAAAATAATTATGTAATCGGCGTGGATATTGGCGGGACCAAAGTAGCCGCTGGTTTTGTCAACCACGCGGGCGAAATCAGTCACGTCACCCGTGTTCGCATGGTGAGCGACGGTGACGCCGCTGCTGGCCTCAACTCCGTCGTCGAGGCTCTCGATTCTTTGCTGGCCAAGGCTAAACAAAGCCATTGGACCATTCGCGCCATCGGCATTTGCGCTCCCGGCCCTCTCGACCCCAACACCGGAGTAGTTATCAATCCGCCCAATGTTACCTGTTGGCGGAATTTTCCTTTGGCTGCCGAGATTTCCAAGCGCTATCACCTTCCCGTGAAAATCGAAAATGACGCCAATGCCGCGGCTTTGGCTGAGGTTTTGTGGGGCGCGGGGAAAGGCTATGCAAAAGTTTTTTACATCTCCATCGGCACCGGTATCGGTACCGGCTTTATCTTGGATGGTCACATTTACAATGGGCGCACCGGCGCTGCCCCGGAAGGCGGCCACGTGAGCATCGATTACCGTGGGCCGGTATGCGGCTGCGGAAAACGCGGATGCATCGAAGTGTTCATTTCAGGAACGGCTATCGCAAAGCGCGCTCAGGAAAAATTGGAAACAGTAGACCTAACGCACTCGCCGATGCTCGATTTGGCCGGCGGCAAAATCGCCGGGGTCACCTGCGAGTTGGTAAATGAAGCGCACGCAGGCGGAGATCCCATCGCCAAAGCCACGCTGCTCGAGACCGTCGAACTCTTGGCGGTTTACTTGGGCAATACCATCGACCTTTTGGAACCAGACGTAATCGTAGTCGGCGGCGGTGTCGCCGGCGTGCTGAAACCGTTCTTTGATCAGGTTCGCGAACGCATACCCAGTTGGTGCATTAATTCGCGATGTCGCGAAATTCCACTGCTCTCCGCTCACTACGGGGCCAACTCTGGTATCGCTGGCGGGGCTGCTCTGTGCAATTGAAGCCCCGTAAAAGTTTCTCCTTGTTCCCAAGATAAAGATGGCGCGGCTACGCCGGTTACATCGGCTTGTAATCTTCCGACAATCGAGCCCCGAAATGTTTCCCCACCAGGGCCGCCACACGTGCAACAGCATCGTGTAGAGACTCGGTTTCGCCGCGATGGTGGCCGGTCAGCACGATCAGCACGATTGGCTGGCTCTTGACGAAAAGAACGCCGGCGTCGTTTGCGATGAACGGTTGCCCATCTCCCGTCTTATGCGCGATGACTACGTCGCGCAAATATTTTGGAAACCGGTTATTTACTTGCTGTTTTTCCAAAGTGGCCAGCATCCATTCGCTGGCACCCGCCGAAACAAGTTTTTTCTCCTGAATCATTTCAAAGAGGTGTCCAAGCTCGCGCGCGGTGCTGTGCCCAAAATAGATCCCTGCGTTGTAGATGGTTTCACCAAATGCATGTTGCACCTGATCTTCCGAATATTTGTCGAATGGAAATTGCAGCGTCTTATTTCCTGGAGCATTCGCGTAACTCGCGTCCATGGAGCTAAGCCATTTGCGATCCCAATCCAGATCGGAGTATTCGATCGACGTTTTGGCCAGTCCCAGCTCATGCATAAAGTTGGTTACGCTCGCGCGGGTAACTTTGTCCGCAAGCAAATCAGTGGCTTCGTTGTCGCTGATAATGATCATCAACGTGAGCAGGTCCCTGATCGTAGGCGTTAATCCCGGCTGTAGCGTGTACAAAACACCAGAAGGCAACCGTTGATCGCCCGGTTTTAATTCAACACGTTGGTCCAGCGAAAATTTCCCCGCTTCCGCCTGCCGAAACACTTCCGCCATAATTGCAACTTTGATCACGCTAAAAGTCTCGTACGTCGTGTCCGCGTCTACGGCGATTTCCTCTCCCGTTTTTAAATTCTTCATATACACCGCCATGTTCCCGGGAAAAGCTCGCTGGATATTCTCTATTTGCGTTCGTAGCAGCTCTACTCTGTGATCGGCGCCTGACTGGCTGCGGACCGAAGAATTGACAAACGCCAGTGTCGCAACCATTGCCATCATGCGTATTGCTGCCCTCATTGCGTCTCCCGTAAGTTGTGACCGCTGACTTGTAACGACATACCCTTTTCAACCGCAAGAAACAAAGGGTGCAGTTCTTTACACTGCGATTTACAAACGATACAGTTCATCTGACCGATTTCAAAATTCTCGGAGAATCACCCTCGTGAAAAAATCCACGCTCCGGTTCCTAAATCGATGCTTCCCTCTTTTCTGCGTGATCGGATTGTTGATCCTGGCATGCACCAGACCTGTTCTACGGATTTTCAGCGCGCCTCCAGCTGCAAAAATCTCCGGTTTTTCGCCACAGCATGCCGCCGAACAGGCCAGTCTCGAAGATCAGCTAAAAAAATCTATCTCCACCGCTGAAATTCTCAAGCAGCATCGCTATTTCACTTCCATATCGCATCCCGCAGGTTCCCTTCATGACCACGAAGTCGCCGAATACATCGCGGAGCAATGGAGAAAGCAAGGCCTGGAAGATGTAGTCATTCGCCAGTACGACGTTCTGGGAACAAGGCCCGTCTCCACCAGCCTCGAAATGGTCGCGCCCACAACGTATCAAGCTCTTCTTCGTGAAGCGCCATACGATGTGGATCCTGACACAAAAAATCCGGAAGTTGCCAACGCCTGGCTGGGTTATTCCGCCAGCGGAGAAGTTACAGCGGCAGTCGTTTACGCTCACAGCGGTAATCCCGAAGACTACGAGTTACTACGCAAGAACGGCATCGACGTAAAAGGAAAAATTGTTCTGGTGCGTTATTCAAATCCGTATAGTTATCGCGGATTCAAAGCGCTCACCGCGGAAAGAAATGGCGCAGCAGCGTTGCTGATTTATTCCGATCCTGCGGAAGACGGTTACGTGAAAGGCAAAGTCTTTCCAGACGGGCCGTGGGGACCAGAAACGCACATTCAACGTGGCTCGATTACCTACGACTTCATCGTTCCCGGCGATCCGCTTACGCCGGGTTGGGCTTCGGTTCCGGGCGCAAAGCGCATTCCGGAAAGTGAAGCTCGCTCCCTCCCTCACATTATCGCGCTGCCGCTCTCCTGGCACGACGCCAAGCCCCTGCTCGAAAATATGAATGGCCCGACCGCTCCCAAGGATTGGCAAGGTGGATTGCCGATTACCTACCGCCTGGCCGGAGCCGTGCAAGCTCACCTTAGAGTGCAGATGGACAATTCCATTCAGCCTTATTACGTCGTCGAAGCGCGCATCCACGGCGCGCAATTCCCCGATGAATGGGTGCTCCTCGGAAATCATCACGACGCGTGGGAATACGGCGGAGTCGACCCCAGCAGCGGCACCGCTTCCATGATGGAACTGACCCGCGCCTTCGGAACCATGTTGAAAAATGGCTTCCGCCCTAAGCGCACGCTCATTTTTTGCAGTTGGGACGGTGAAGAGATCGGTCTTACCGGTTCGACCGAGTGGGGAGAGCAGTTCGCTGACGACTTACGAAAAAAGTTAATCGCGTATATCAACGTAGATTCCTCAACTTCAGGACCGAACTTCGATGGCGGCGCTGTCGGCTCGCTCGCTCCCATGCTGGTGGAAACCAGTTATTCCATTGCTGACCCGAGCGGCACCAGCTTGCACGACGCCTGGATGAAATCCACGACCGCGGCGCGAAAAGAGGGCAAAGACAAGCAACCAGCGAAAGACGAAAATCTAGTAAATACCCGCCTCGGCAGCGGCTCCGACCACACCGTGTTTCTAAACTTCCTTGGACGCCCAGTCATCACCCTGGATTTCAATGGTCCGTACGGCGTGTATCACTCCATGTACGACGATTTTTATTGGATGAACCACTTTGGCGACCCTGGCTATAAATATCACGCCACAATGTCCGCGCTGTGGGGTGTCACCGCGTTACGCTTGACGCAAGCGGACATTTTGCCCTTCGATTTTGGATTTTACGGGCGAACCCTCAGCGGCTTTATCGACGACCTGAAAAAGAATCCCCGTTACGACGCCAGCAAAATCAATCTCGATGCTCTGCAGAAGCGCGCCAGCGCCTTCGAGGCTGCCGGCAAAAACGTCAAGACACTTCTGGACCGCATGGTTGCTTCTGGAAAAATAGACGCGAGCATCGCCGAGCAATACAACCAGTCCATTCTAAGAGTGGAAAGTAACTGGCTGAATCCCGTTGGCATTCCCGGCCGTCCATGGTTTAAACATTTGCTGTATTGCGCGCGGTACACCTACGCGCACCTGGAGCTTCCCGGTCTGACCGAAGCCGTCGAATCGCAAAATTGGGAAGAGGCGCAGCGCCAGGCTGAAATTCTAGCGAAAGCCATCGACACCAACATCGCTCTTCTGCAACAGATGGAAAAGGAACTTCAGCAATAACCGCAGCGATGAGCGTGGCTTTGAACTTCGTTCCCAGCGATTTCCTGCAACCATTTTCTGCAACTATTTATTCGACGAGCCACAGGCATGATTCGCACCGTAGCTGCGCCATGCGAAGCTACTTTCGCCTCGAATTTCTCGTGCGCTGTTTTTCTTTTGGGCAGGACATCTGTGCGTGCCTGTTTCTCCAGTCCGGCTAGCGGTTGCACCTGGCTTAAGATGAAGCCGGGTAGTAAGGTCACAATGGACGCATCGGCCTTCGCGAAAGTGACGAAAAAGTTACTACGCCCAGTTCGTATTTTCTTCGCTAGTTGAATATTCAACTGCAAAAATTAACCTGCTTAGTTGAACTTTCAGCTGCAAAAACTGACCGCTTAGTTGAATATTCAACTAAGTAAAAGTACTAGAACCGCCACCCTATATGGTTCATCTAACTGTTTGATTGTGCAAGACTTAACCTTAGCATGAGAACATCAAGAAGAAATTGTGCAACGAATCCAGCAACGGGAAATAATGTGACCTCGCGTTCGAGAAAACGAGTAGCCGGTAGCACTCTAATGCGAACCTATGTTTTGTTGTGGATGCTGGCGGTTTCCGTAGGGCTCCCGAGCGCCACAGCAACCGAAAATAAAACGTCACAAGCCTGGATTGCTACTTGGATCACCGCCAACTTAGACCTCTCCGATCCGTTGATGCCTACGGTTTCAAAGGCCTTTTACGACCTCACACAATTAAACAATCAGACCATTCGCGACGTTGTCCACACCACGATTGGCGGCCAGGCCATTCGGATTCGACTGGATAATACGTTTGGCACCCGCCCAGTCACGTTCGACGCTGTGTTTGTCGGAAAGCAGAAACAGGGTGCAGCACTGCTGGCCGGATCGAACCACGCCGTGACATTTGCCGGAGCCAAAACAGTTACCATTCCCCAAGGCAGTGAAGCGCTCAGCGATGAAATTTCGCTGGCAGTCGACGCACAACAAAATCTGGCCATCAGCTTATACACCTCGAAGGCCGCCGGCCCTGCCACCGCCCACCCTTACGCTTTCCAGGGAAATTACGTCTCAGATGCCGGTAATTTTGCCGCGGAAGAAAATTCTCAACCTTTTACCAAAACGACAGGTTCCTGGGTTTTCCTGAAAGAAGTAGACGTACTCGCATCCAAAGATGCCGCTGGCGCAATCGTTGCGTTGGGCGACTCGATTACCGATGGCGCGTCTTCGCGCACCGGCGGCTACGACCGCTGGACAGACGTCTTCGCTCGCCGCCTTAACGCCGATCATCCGTCGCAAACTTTCTCGGTATTAAACGCTGGCCTCGGCGGCAATCGGGTGCTGAGCAGTTCGCCGTGTTTCGGTGAAAATGCCATTGCCAGACTCAACCGCGACGTTTTTGCACCCGCGGGTGTTCGCGCGGCAATCCTCTTCGAGGGCACCAACGATATTGCACAGCCCGACACGCCGATTGAGGCGAAATTCGCCCTATGTATGGCCAGGACTCACATTTCAGCCGACGAGTTGATCGCTGGATACAAACAGATCATTGCGCAGACGCACGCGCGTCACTTGAAAATATTTGGTGCCACCATTCTTCCGTTTCAGGGTTTCAAAGGTTGGACTGAGAGAGGCGAAGTGGTTCGCCGGGTTACAAATCGTTGGATCCTGGAATCACACGCCTTCGATGGAGTAATCGATTTTGCGTCCGCGTTAGCTGACCCGGCTAACTCGGCCCGTCTTGACGCTCAATACGACAGCGGCGATCATTTGCATCCCAACTCCGCCGGCCATGAAGCTATGGCTCGGGCGATAGACTTAAAAATGTTTGGTAATCAACGCTGAATTCACAAATCGCGTGAAGAGCTTTCATCTCTTCAGGCTCGCCGCAATTCTCAAGACCGTCGGATCCGTCTCGATTTCTTCAAGTTTTTTCGGTAAAGGAATGCACCAATTGGGGCGAGCGTCTTCCGGAGCCCCAGGCAAGTTGGGCCTCTTCTCCGCGGCCAGGCCGTCTTCCAAGGATGCCAGCGTAATTACCGCCGGCGATCGCGCCAGCGCTTCGTGCGTTTTCACAATTACGTCTGAAATATTCTCATGCTCGTGCACTTTGGTCGCGCGCCTGAGATACCAGTGCATTTTGTCGCAGTTTTCTCTGCTGGGTTTCAGTCCCAGTTGAGTTTGTTCGTCAAAATCCGCGCCAGTCCAGATGCCTGCGATGGTTGGCAAATCGTGTGTGGATACCGCCGCTACGGCCAGCTTTGGATAGTGCTCCGGTTGCTTTTCCTCGAACCACAAAAGCCGGTAAGAAAGCACCGCATACTCAGCAAGTTTTTCTCGCACACCTTCATGCACTGTGCCTAAGTCCTCGCCAACCACGAAAGTCTTGGCTCGCGCGCTTTCCAGAGCAAGGATCGACAGCATTTCGTCCGCATTGTAACGAACGTAAGTGCCATGCGCGCTCGGCTCGCCGACCGGAATCCAGAACAATCGGAATAATCCCATTACGTGATCGATGCGCAGTCCTCGAGCGTAACGTAGCGCAGTGCGCACCGTTTGAATAAATGGCTCGTACCATGCGGCTCGCAATTTGTGCGGCACGAATGGCGGTAGCCCCCAATCTTGTCCATTGGCGTTGAATAAATCTGGCGGCGCTCCCACACTTATATCTTTGGCAAATACGTCTTGCCACATCCACGCGTCAGCGCCGTCCGGCGCAACTCCCACGGGAAGGTCCTGCATAATGTTTCCTGTCGATGATGCAACTTTTAATTGTTCGTCCAGCAGGAATTGCAGCCACTTATGAAATCGAATGCGGTCGCCGAATTCCACAATCAAGGTCAAAACCGCCGAACTATCCGGCGAACGATACTCCTGTGGCCACGCGCGCCAGTTCGCACCGAATTGTTCGGCAAGCACACAAAAACTGGCGAAGAGCTGCAAGCTGCGGCCCCGGCTGCGTTCAAAATCGCTAAACGATATGTTGTCGCGAACCTGCGGCCACATTTTTTCCAGCGCGCGTATTTTCAATCGATAGATGGCATCGCGGTCAATCAAAGGCTTGTCGTTCAGCGCGCGCCCTTCCTCGCATAATTCTTCGAAGTCGCGGAGCGCTTCTCTCGCGCCATCGATGTTTTCGATGCTTAAATACAGCGGATTTAAAAATAGCCTGCTACTCGGATAGTAAGGACTTGCTTGCTGCGGCAGTACCGGAGCCGTCGCGCACAGCGGATTGACCATGACCACTCCGGCGCCCAATTCAGCCGACCATTGGCACATCACTCGCAAGTCTTCCAGGTCGCCCATGCCCCAACTTGATTGCGATCGCAAGGAATAAAGTTGCAGCGCCCAACCCCAGGTGTGCAGGTCCGATGGCAGGAAGCAGCGCGGTGGCGTCACAATCAGCCGTGATTCGCGGCCGTCACGATCGAAGATCGAATGGTAGCCAAGTGGCAAGTCTCGCGGCAGCTTATCCGTGGCACGCAAACGTGCGCCATCTTCCAACTGCAACTCGCAGGACTCCGGAATATTTACATCTGCGCCTTGACGAACGATCAACAGCGCCGGATCCTCAGACCCGTCCTGGGTTGCGTGCATGGCGATCAAAAATTTATTTGTTGTCGCTTCCGAAACCTCGTGCCAGTGCCCGGAGTCGTCCCGATATTTTTCTTCGATACCCCAAGCCCTAAAATTCGGCACACAAACTCCGGGATGCGTTTGCTTCTGCATAGATGTTATGCGCGTGTCCCAAGGATAAGCATAGAAGCCTTTGCTTGGAGACGGCAATACAGCTTAACTGGTAACAATATGAGGAGGGTTCTTTCGTTGTCTACTGTTGATTAGCGGTTATCGTCTTGGAGCGCCCATTTAAGGTGATCACCAGCACGGATGCTTGCCGATTTATTTCTCGGATGCGCGCAGCCAGCCATTTGACCTGAGATTCCTTCGCGCCTACCAACTCCAGCACGATGGATTTCTCCGGCTTGCCGCGGTAATAGCCAGTGGTCGGTTGCAGCGTGAAGCTTTCAAATTGTTTGGAGATGACCCGCACAATAGTAGCCCGGCGTTTGTCCTCGGTATAAATGCGATGAATGATCTGACGGCTCATTTCACTAGACTGGGCTCACTGAAATTTAGCGTCGTCTGTGCGATTATCCTGGCAGGCGCGGGGTAGCCCACGAGATAGGTAACCGGAGTCAAGCTGCCGGATTCTTCTCCAACGTGCCACACATAATTAGCTGCTTTCACCTGCGCAGCCAAAAGCGCTAGTTCCATTTGCGAGTACGCTCGCAGACAGGAAACTACTCCGTCAAAAAACAGCACGAAGGGAATCACCGGGACGACGTAGGTCCAAAATATTCTCGAAATCCGAAACGGGCGAAGGAATGGCGTGGTTAAAAATCCGGCCAGTGGCATCAGCACCGTCAATAGAATTGTCAGCGGGTCACGCTTGGCCGCTTCGAAGACGCCGATTCCCTGGCCGTCGTCCGCGGCATTCTGCAGTATGGCGATGGCTTCGTACGGCGAGAAATGATGGAAGGAAGTAAAAAGTGTGCGGAATCCAGCGAGGTCGCGAGGCAAAGCTGAGGCGTCGACGAATCCCGGATAAAACATGACCTGGCCGCCCGTCTTCCGCCGCGCATTCTCGAATGCCGCAATATTCGGATACTTATCGGTCAAACAAATTCCGAGGTTTCGTCCATTGATGTTTCGTCCGTTGGTCACCCCCAGTAACCGGTATAGCCAGAGCCACGGCCCGCCACCGCCGGAACATAAATCCACAATCCGTTCGGCGTCGCTGGCTGCTACAGCTTTGTTTAGTATTGGAACGATAGGCCGATAGATCCCGCCCAAATTTAGAATAAATTGCAGCGCATCGGTGACCCCGTCACGAAGAACCTTCGGAAACCATTTCTGGTCGTGAAACTCAAAAAAACGCGCTCCTCCAAAGCTCCGCCCCTCGCCGCTTAACTTCCCGGCATCGATTTTTTCATTTGCAGCGGCGCTTACCGTCCCGGTCGAAATTGTTGGCATGTGTTCCTAATCGCTATGCGCCGAATACTACCATCATTGTTATTTACTTGAAGTCCTTGTGTTGTGAGTCAGAGATGCGTGATGGTGCTTAACGCATGTGTTGGCATTGAAGTCTAAAAGGTATTATTTTGAGTCTTTGTCGTGCATATGCATGTGCTCGTGCTCTTCCTGTTCCTCTTTATAGACGGTGGGAATCCCCAGGCTTCCTTTGGGCGGCAGATGCCGCATGAAATTTACAAGTTTCCACATCTCTTCATCGGTCAGAATCCCTTTCCACGACGGCATGCCTGAAGGGTTGATGCCATTTTCAATAATCCATTTTAATTGCCCGTCTTTATAGTCCTGCACATCGGAGGAACTTAGAGAAGGAATTGGCGGCGACATTTTTTGCGCGAAAGGAACACCGGTGGCCTCGCCGTCCAGTCCGTGACAGATGCCGCAGTGATGACCAAAATGTTCTTGCCCGTCTTTGATATTTTCTGGAGTCGCCGCAATTGGGTTGGGAGTATTTTTTCCGCCTACCGTGATCTTATGTTTGACGTCCTTGGCCATTTCACTTTCGATCGCTCCGGGTTTGCTGACACGGCAACCGGAAAAAATCAGCGTGCAGGCGATAGCAATTGTGATTCTGGTGGTATTCATCTTCGCTTTGTTTAGACGCGCTTAATGCGCAATCGTTGCCAATGCCTTCTCGATGGCCGCGGTCACTTGTGGCGCATCTGGTGTAACGTCCGGCTCAAAGCGAGTAATGATGCGGCCGTCGGGGCCAATCAAAAACTTCGTGAAATTCCATTTTATGTCCCCGCCAGTTTGCGGATTGGCGGATTTGTCGGTCAGGAATTGATATAACGGATCTTTATCGTCACCTTTCACTGAAACCTTGGACATCATCGGGAAAGTGACGTGATACTTGGTGCTGCAAAATGTTTTGATTTCCTGATTTGATCCCGGCTCTTGTCCGCCGAAATTGTTGGCCGGGACACCGACGATCACAAAACCGCGATCCTTATATTTCTCGTATACCGCTTCGAGCGCCGAATATTGTGGCGTGAAACCGCAGCGGCTGGCCACATTAACAAGCATAACGACTTTTCCCTTATAGGCCGCCAGCGGCGCCGCCTGGCCATCGATGGAATTCAAAGTAAACTCGTAGACGTTCTTATCCGCTGCCATTACGCTGGCCCCCAGTAGAAGAATGCAACAGAGCAACTTGATCATATTTCCTCCCTTATGTTTTTACTCCCTTGCAGCCATAGCCGCAATTAATTTGCTCCATTTCAACTTGCTGCCATTTGCCGCCAATCGGTTATTGAGCGCGGACTGCCCCTGGTATAGACTCCGCAGGCCAGTCGTTTATTCCATGCGGTCTGCACGAGGAGGTGCGATGCTGGCGGCAGCAATTGTGACGGTAACGCATCGCATTCTCGCCCCCACTGACCTCGTAATTATTGGAATTTATTTCGCCATTATTTTTGGTATCGGTTTTTATTTTGCAAAAAAGGGCCGAACTTCTGAGGATTATTTTCTTGCCAGCCGTAATATCGGCTGGTTCGCGATCGGCGCTTCGCTTTTTGTTTCCAATATTTCCACCGAACATTTTATAGGGCTCGCGGGATCGGGCGCCACCTCCGGCTTAGCGGTGGGGGATTTTGAGTGGCTGGCGTGCATGATGTTGCTGCTGCTTGGCTGGGTTTTTGTGCCTTTCTATTTGCGCTCCAATGTATTTACCATGCCGGAGTTTTTGGAGCGCCGCTTTAATCGCAATTGCGCGAACTACCTGGCCACCATTTCCGTGATTGCCTATATCTTCACAAAAATTTCCGTGCATTTGTATGCCGCGGGCATCGTGCTGGAGCGCGTGGTGGGGTGGAATCAGTGGACGGCAGCCATCATTCTGGTGATCGCCACAGGCGTCTACACCATTGCCGGCGGGCTCGCCGCGGTGATCTACACGGATTTAGTGCAGACACTGATTCTTCTGGCTGGTGCGATCGCTCTCACTTTGATCGGCCTCGATAAAGTTGGCGGATTTGGCGGCTTACGGGCTGCGCTGCCCGACAGTTTTTTTCATATGATCAAACCCGCTTCGGATCCGGAGTTTCCGTGGACAGGAATGTTTTTTGGCGCGCCAATTTTGGGCATCTGGTATTGGTGCACCGATCAAGTGATTGTGCAGCGCGTTTTATCCGCGAGAGATGAAGGCCACGCCAAAGCGGGCACAATTTTTGCCGGCTTCCTGAAAGTTCTTCCAGTATTTCTGCTAGTGCTGCCGGGCCTGATTTGCTATGCGTTGTATCCGCAACTTTTCACGGTGGTGGATGGCAAAGTCACCAACGGAGATATTGCTTTTCCGACGCTCGTCATAAATCTTTTGCCTACCGGCCTGGTGGGATTGTTGATCGCCGCGTTGCTGGCCGCCCTGATGGGCGCGATGAGCTCCGTTTTCAATTCCGCTTCTACGATGGTTACGCTCGACTTTTATAAAAAGTTCCGGCCCACGGCGAGCGAAAAGCAACTGGTGGCCTTTGGGCGCATCGCTACGGGCGCCATGGTGGTGCTGGGACTTTTGTGGGTGCCCTTCATTCATTTGCTCAGCGCGCAACTGTACATTTATTTGCAGAGCGTGCAGGCGTACATTAGCCCGCCGATCGCGGTGTGTTTCATATTTGGAATTTTGTGGCCGCGGCTGAATGGCGAAGGCGCGATCAGTTCGCTGTTGGTTGGCTTTGTGTTGGGCACGGTGCGTTTTGTTTTTGAAGTGTTGGACAAAACCAGGCATTACAGTTCGCCGGCGTTGCGCTGGCTGGTGGACATGAATTTTCTGCATTACGCGGTGCTCATGTTCGTGGTGTGCGCCATTGTGCTGATCGCCGTGAGCATGATGTACCCCGCGCCGGAGCGAAAGAAAATTGCGGGCCTGACTTTTGCAACGGTGGGCGAGAAACTGAAAACCACGGATGTGAAGGAAACGCCGCATCTCAGGCGTGAATCGCCCGCGGAACACCGGGTCAACCTGGCGTTTACGTTGGTGCTGATCGCCACGGTGTTTAGCTTATGGATTTATTTCCGCTGAGTGGCGCCAAAAGAAATGAGACCAACATCCATTGTCGCGTTGCGGCCGAACGTCACGCAGGAAGATGCCGTTCGGGAATTCTCCAATCGCGGACTGTCGTCGATGTACTGGAGAATGACAGCGGGTCGTTTGCGGCGAATTGCAGAGGCCTACGTGCCATATAAATTCTACGAAGTCAGTTATGTGATGGCGCGCGCACCGCAGACACGCTTGTTCGCTATGGATGCGGTGGACGGTTCGCTTGATCTGTTTGAGTTTTCGCAGTTGCCGAACCGGCAGCAGTTGGTCACGACGGAAACGCGTAACCGGCTGGAGCCATCCTTGCCGGCAAACGCCGCCGACGAGTTGCTGCGAGAAAAGGCTCTGAGAGTTATTTTTCAGCAAGGATTTTTCAAAGTGCGCGAAGCCTCGTTGAACTTTATCCGCCGGCCGGACATCGTGCATTTGCCTTACTGGCTTGGCTTTTACTCCAGCGGCGAAATTGTTCGTTGCCGGGTGATGGACGCGGTGCGCCGGCGTATTGAAGGCGCCAAGGCATCCACATTTTTTGAACAGTGGCTGGCCGCTTGAAATATACCGCCAAGCAGGCAAAAAAAGCCGCTTCCTATTTACTTCCTTGTGGCGACTTTTCTATGTCAGCCTTCGCGCAACGTGTCGTGGTTGGACTTTTGTTTTGCGCGATGCTCTGCGCGGGGAACGGCGCGCAAGGTTGGCATCATCTCGGGAATGTGCAGCACGTTAAAGTGTTGCCGGATGGAGTGGAGCTGACAGCTGGAACCGCTAGAGTTCGCATTACTGCTTTTCGCGACGGGGTGATGCGTGTGCGTGTGGCGCCACAAGGAAAATTCCCCGAACACTTTTCCTGGGCAGTGATCGAATCCCCGCAACCACCCGCGGTAAAAGTTCAGGATGGAGCAAAAGAGGTACGCATCGACGCTGGCGACGTGAATGTGATCGTGACTAAGACGCCGCTGCTTATTAATTTTGTGGATTCGGCCGGCGCCGCGATTCTCGAGGACCAGCCCACGCTACCTATGGCATGGGACGGCGACAGCGTGCACGTCTGGAAGCGCATGCCTGCCGATGAAAATTACTTCGGCCTCGGTGACAAGGCTGGCCGCATGAACCGCCGGAACCGTTCTTTTACCATGTGGAACACAGATGAGTTTGGCTGGCAGGAATCCAGCGATCCTTTATATAAGACCATTCCATTTTTTATTGGGGTGCGCAATGGAGCGGCGTATGGGGTGTTTTTTGATAACACGTATCGCAGCGACTTTGATTTCGGAAAGGAATCTGGAGACTATTTTTCATTTGGAGCCGTCGGTGGGGAACTCAATTATTATTATTTTTCGGGCCCCACGCCGAAAAAGGTTATCGCGAATTACACCGCGCTGGTGGGACGCGCGCCGTTACCTCCACTTTGGACCTTAGGATTCCAGCAAAGCCGCTACAGTTATTATCCGGAGGCGCGTGGGCGCGAGATTGTCGCGACGTACCGGCAAAAGAGAATTCCGCTGGATGCCATTTATTTTGACATCGATTACCAACAGGGATACGCTCCGTTTACGGTTAACCGGCAATATTTTCCAACGTTTGAAAAGATGATTTCTGATTTCCGTTCGCAGGGCGTGCACACCGTGCTGATCACCGACCTGCACATCAAGAAAGATCCGAATCCCGCTTACACGCCGTACGCATCCGGGATGCAGAGGGACGTCTTCGTTAAAAATCCCGATGGCAGCGTTTTTGTCGGTCCCGTGTGGCCTGGCCCCAGCGTGTTTCCGGATTTTACGCTTACGAAAGCCAGGGACTGGTGGGGCGAACTTTATAAAGATTTTGTGGGTATGGGTGTAGCGGGCTTCTGGAATGACATGAACGAACCTTCGGTGTTTGAGCGAGCGGACAAGACCATGCCGCTGGACGTAAGGCACCGCCTCGACGATGGAACGACTCGCGACCACCGGGCGATTCACAATGTGTTTGGAATGGAAAACGTGCGCGCGACCTACGATGGTCTCCGTAAATTGCGGCCGGACGAGCGGCCTTTTGTGTTAACCCGCGCGGCGTATTCGGGAACTCAGCGATATGCGGCGACGTGGACCGGAGACAACAGCAGCACCTGGAATCATTTGTCGATGAGCACGCCAATGCTTTTGAGCATGGGAATCTCCGGCTACTCGCTGGTGGGCGATGACATCGGAGGATTCGCAGGAACGCCGCCGGCCGATTTGTTGACGCGCTGGATCGAAGTGGGAGCGTTCAATCCCATTTATCGCGACCACACCGCCAAAGGTACAGCCGATCAGGAGCCGTGGGTGCACGGACCAGAGCAGGAAATGATTCGGCGGCACTATATTGAGTTGCGCTACCAGTTGATTCCCTACATTTATACCGGCACGGAAGAAATGACGCGTACTGGGGTGCCATTCATGCGTCCATTGTTTGTCGAGTATCCGCAAGCGAAGCTGGAAGGCGACGATCACAATTTTCTGTTTGGGCGCGATTTGTTTGTGGCTCCCGTGGATACGGAAATGTTGGACGCCAAAGATTTTCATCTGCCGCCGGGCGATTGGTACGATTTTTGGACTAGCACTAAAGTGGCGGGCCAGGCACATTTATTGTTGCATCCTCGATTGGATGAATTGCCGTTGTACGTTCGCGCTGGAGCGATTTTGCCAATGCAGGCGGTGGTGCAAAGCACGTCGGAAACTCCAACCGGCGGGCTAAAGCTGCGCGTATATTCTGGCGATGATTGTCGAGGGTCGTTGTACACGGATGATGGGCATTCTTACGCATATCAGAAAAACGAATTTCTGCGAATTGAATACAGCTGCCAGGTGGCGGGGAATTCCGTGACGGTGAGCAGCAAAGTGGAAAACAGCGGCTTTCAGCCGTGGTGGAAGAGTGCAGAGATTACGGTGTACGGAGTTGCGTCGGCTCCGAAACAAGTGAGCATTGGAAATCAGGCTACGAGCGAGTTTCGTTACGACAATCAAATGCATGCGGTAACGATGACAGTGCCAGACGCGGTAAAAGAGTGGTCGCTGCAAATAAATTATTAAGGGTGCGAAATCAGAAAATGTCGAAGCTCTGGCATTTGAAGTAATACTCTGTTTATTCTCGGTATTAATCCACTAGGAAAATCGTAATTGATTGAGGCGGCATGGCCAATTCCAGTTGGCCGTCGCCAATTTTTCCATGGGCTTCGCCGAGGAGGGTGGTTAATCCTGCGGCACTCTGCACCGGCGTGTCTTGGAGACGAAGTTTTAACTGACGAGATTCTTTAGAATTGTTAAACGCGATGATTACCTTTTCTTCGTCGGAGTCACGCTCAAAAATGTAGGAAGAATCATCGGAGGCCAGATGCCACAGATGGCCTTGCGCGAGGACTGGATGTTCGTGGCGCAAGCGCAACAATGTCTGGACGTACGAAAATATTCTTTGCTGTTGTGGCGTGCGGCCGTCTGGAGTGAAGGCGTTTTTGGGGTCGTCGCTCCAGCCGCCGGGAAAATCGTGGCGATTATCTGGGTCGTCGCCGCCTGGCATGCCAATCTCATCGCCGTAGTACAGTTGCGGAATTCCGCGCAGAGTCAGCGTCAATCCATATGCCAGCTGCAAATTCTTTAATCCTTCATCCCGAACGTGTCCAGTGGTGTCGGTTGTGACGCTCACGAGACGCGTGACGTCGTGATTGCCAAAGAATGTGATCAGGGAATCGGAACGGTTGTAAAGAGAGTCGTGACGCAGGATCTCGGCGATCTGCCCTGCCGATGTTCCGTGCACTAATACATCTCGAAGCGTGAAGTACAAGGGAAAATCGAAGAGCGTTGTTACTCCTGAATCGATGCCGTCATAGCGTTTTTGTCCACCGGCGAAAAACGAGGTGACACTTGGATCGGGGTGAAACACTTCACCGATGGTGGCGATACCGGGATAGAGACGACGCAATCCGAGATGCCAGGCGGCCCAAAACTTGCGCGGGACATACGGAAATGTATCCAGGCGGAATCCGTCCAACCCGGTTGTTTCCGTCCACCAGATGCTGTTCTGCAAGAGATATTGCGCTACGAAAGGGTTTTCGGTGTTGAGGTCGGGCAATACATTAACAAACCAGCCTTGGGTAAGGCTCTTTGAAAAACGTGCTGGTGCGTGCGGGTCCACGAGGGTTTCAAAGGAATCGTTGGTGCCTGATTGATGATTACTTTTTCCGTAGAAAGACGAGTCCAGCGGAGCGGCGGAATTTGTGTGCTGCGCGGATGTACCGTGAAACCAGTCCGGCAGCGGCGGGTTTTTCACCCACGGGTGATTGGGGCCAACGTGATTGAGGACGGCGTCAAATAAAATTTTCATTTCCTGCTGGTGGGCCGCAGCCACCAGCTGTTGGTAGTCGTTAATGGTGCCAAGGTGCGGGTCGACGGCGTATAAGTCAACCGCGCCGTAGCCGTGATAATCCTGCGGAGCACCGTTTTTCAGTACGGGCGTAAGCCAGAGAGTGGTTACGCCCAAGTCCTTCAAGTAGGGCAAATGTTCGCGAATGCCGCGCAAGTCGCCGCCGTGATAGGCGCGTGGATTGGCACGGTCATAAGAAGCGGGCGTGTCGGCGGGTTGATCATTGATCGGATCGCCGTTGGCGAAGCGGTCCGGCATGATGAGATAAATCACATCGGTTTGCGAAAGCCCGTGAAACTTTCCGGCGGTTGGGGCGCGCGTTGCCAACGGTAATTCAAATGAGGTTTTTCCCGCGGAAGTGGTGATGCGGCAGACGGCCGTGCCTGATCTGGTGTCGGTGGCAATTTTCAGCCATACAAATAAATAATTTCCGCCGGCGGCTGACTGAGTGTGCGTGACGGTGACCGTCGGTAGATTGCAAGCAACTTCGTTGGCTTGCAGATTGTGGCCGGAGATCAGCAGCATGACTTCTGGCGTTAAACCAATCCACCAGCTGGGTGGCTCGACTTTGGTGACGCTAGGTTCATTTCCGGGTTTTTCCTGCTCGGGGTTTTGCGCGGCGGCACTAACGCAAGGCGAAAGAATCAATGCACAGCACAAGACGAAGAGTGGAAGGGTGATTGAACGCAAATAAGAAAATCGAAAACTAACCCAAGACCCAGGTTCATTACTCAACTGCGAATCTGGGGCACCCGTCCTAATTAAGCTTTGAGAGTGGACAGTACGCGGAGGACAGAATTTCTTCACGCGGGAAGAATAGGGAAAAACTGGAGGGAACGCCAGCAGCTATTCAAACGATTGGATATTAATCCGGCTTAGAACTTTTCTTTTTCCGCGGTTTTACTACGAGCATGGGTTCGAATCTTAGGTATCCAAAACGCTCGGGCACGTGGAAGTTTGGTTGAGGGGTGTTGGTTGGCTGCCATGAAGAATAAAAACGTGGCTCGACGGGCCCTTCTACGCGGAAGAAGTTGAGGCGCCAGATGGAGGAGGGGTCGAACCGCGGCGTGAGGCTTTTCATGGGGATGGCTAATTCGGCGGTCCATGTTTTTGCAGCTCTCTTGATGTTGACGCGGCTTTGCAAGTCGGTTTTTAGGTGCTGAAGGGCGCCGTTGGCAATTTCCAGATCGATCCAAAAGCCGTTGGGACTAACTTCGAATTCTTTGTAGCGGCGAAGCTGAGCGGGGTCAGGTTGCAAGAAAACTTCAACGACATCGCGGTCCCAAAGCTTGTCGCGGCGACCGTTAGGGTCGGCATCTTCGAAGACGGTGATGAGGCGATAGCGCGAGACAAATTTCAGATACAGAAATTCGCGCGTCCACAAAAGGCGGACTTCGGTCTGGCAACGTGGATCGGGATTTTTTCGTTGCCAGTCAGAGTCGAAGATTACGGGTTTTGCGCTTTGCCACGCTCTGGAGGGCGGGAACCCGGCGGCAGCGAGTGAACCATGGAACGAGGCAGCGATTGCGGTTTTGGCAGTTGGCGAGCGCGGGGCAAACCTTTTGCGCACGCGGGGATTTTTGTGTCCTGTAAGCATGGAATCGCCATGCTAGCATCGGTTGTTCCTGTAATTTGCCGAAATTAATCGGGGTATTTGAGGAGTCAGTATGATCGAGTCAGTCGCCGACGATTATTCGACAAAACGAGTCAGACAAGCGCCCGAAGAGTTCCAGCACATCAAGTTCAAGGTGGAAGGGAGCGTCGCGCGGCTCACGTTGAACCGCCCGGAGCATAATCTTCTTAATGAGGCGATGCTGCGCGAACTTTCCGATGGTGTGGGTGCAGCGGGCGATCGCGAGGACGTAAAACTGATTCTGCTGGACTCCGGCTGCAAAGTATTTTGCGGGGGAATTGATATCGGTGAATACACATCGCAGCGGGTGTTTCAGATGCTGGATGCGTTTCACTCGGCCTTTGCTGGGATGCTGGAAGTGGGTAAGCCGGTGATCTGCGTGGTGAACGGCCCGGCGATCGGTGGCGGCGCGGAGCTTGCGGCGTTTGGTGATTTTGTCATCGCTACTCCGAAGGCGCGCTTTGCGCAACCGGAAATCTCCATCGGAGTTTTTCCGCCGCTGGCTTCCACAATTTTGCCTTTTTTAGTGGGACCGAAAGTGGCGCTGGAACTGGTGTTGACCGGTGAGCCAGTGACCGCGGAGCGCGCGTTGGAATTGGGGCTGATCAACCGGCTGGTACCGGAAACGCAGTTACAGGCGGCGGTTTCTGATTTGATTCATCGCATCACCAGCCATTCGGGGCCAGTATTGACGATGGCTAAAAAAGCAATTCTTGGTGGAATGGGAATGTCGTTGAAGGATGGATTGAAACATTCCATGAATATTTTCCTGAATGAATTGTACCGGTTGGAGGATTCACAGGAGGGACTGCGAGCGTTGGTGGAAAAGCGCAAACCCAATTGGAAGAATCGCTAGACGATAATTTGGTAAATTGCTGAGGTTAGAAAAGCGAAGGCCAAAAAATTTTGACGAGCGGCGGTTGGTTTGCTCGCGTTGACACACCGAGAGGCCCGACATACACTCGATTTTCAATTTGTAGGCATGGGCAGCGGGGAAGGCCGTGAAAATCGGCCGCGGTCCCGCCACTGTAATCGGCTGAAAAGCCGTAAGCCAGGCTACCCTCCGATGCCGCTGAGGCTTAGCGCTCTTCGCGAGAAAGAGAGCTGGCGATGCGCCCCGGTTTCTCGCGGGGCCTTTTTTTTTGCGTTGAAACTTTTGTTGCGAAGGACGATGAAGAATTGCAGCACATCAAGCGCTCTCGGCTGACAGGCATCGCAGACATGTTGTCGCCGACATCGCTGGCATTGCTCGTGGTGATCGTGGCGGCTTCGAGTGCGTGGGCGCAAACCTCGTCCACGGCCTCAACATCTTCGCAGGCGCAAAATGGCGTGCCTGCTGCTGCGCAAACTTTTCGAGAGGTTGTGGACGAAACTGGAAGGACCGTGCGGATCGCGCAACCGGTGATGCGCATCGTTTCGCTGGCTCCCAGCTTAACTGAAACGGTTTATGCGTTGGGATTGCAGGACCGGCTGGTGGGTGATACGGACTATTGCGATTATCCGCCCGAGGCGCAGAAGAAACAGAAAGTCGGAGGAGCCATCAATCCGAGCCTGGAAGAGATTGCGCATCTGCGGCCAGACTTGGTGCTGGTCACCAGACACTTAAATACGTTGGATACGGTGCATTCGCTGGATGCGCTGGGTATTCCTTCTTATGCCACGGATCCTCGAAATGTGGATGAGATTGTGGCTTCCGCAAAACGGCTTGGAGAGGTGCTTGGTGCGCCGGAGGCTGGGGCGGCGCTGGCGGAAGATTTGCAACATCGACTGGATGTTTTGCGGCAGAAGATTGGGGCATTGCCGCCGCGCCGCGTGCTATTTGTAGTGTGGACGGATCCACTCATTTCGATTGGTAAAGATACATTTATTGCTGACGCGCTGCGGCGAGCGGGCGCGGTTTCGATCATCGATTCCCAGCAGGATTGGCCGCAGGTGAATCTGGAGGAAGTGGCGCACTTGCAGCCGGAGGTTCTGGTTTTTGCTGATTCACATTCGGAAACGACAGCGCAACATTTGGATGTGCTGGCGACGCGGCCGGCATGGCGGATACTGAATGCGGTGCGCGACCGAAATTTTGCGGTCATCAGCGAAGCGGTGAACCGGCCGGCGCCGCGCATCGTAACGGCGATTGAAGAGCTAGCGGAGAAACTGCATCCCGAGGCGTTTGTGGAAAGACCGACTCCGGACAAGGTAAGCAGTAATACGGTTGCGGATGCCAAAGGTCTATGCGCCCGCTAACTATTCAGCGGCTATTTGCGCAGTGCGCCGCGCTTGCCGCGATTTTATTTGTGGTGGTGATCATTGCGTTGAAGGCTGGGGCGGTGGAGGTTTCATTATTTGCGCTGGGACGCGATTTGATCCGGGTCATCGTGCACCATGGCGGAGAAATAAAGAGCGATTACGGATTGATTGTGATGAATATCCGCCTGCCGCGGATTTTACTGGGAATTTTTGTGGGCGCGTCGCTGGCGGTGGCAGGCACGGGATTTCAGGCGTTACTGCGGAATCCGCTCGCTGATCCTTACGTATTGGGAGTATCCAACGGGGCGGCACTGGGCGCGATTCTGGCGCTGCTTGTGTCGCCGCATTTGGCCTTGCTGCCTGCTGTGGCGGATTTGCTCACGCCGCTGGGGGCTTTTTTGGGGGCGACGGCAACAATTGCCGCGGTTTATTTTCTGGGGCGGCGCGAAGGGCAAATTGACAGCACGACGTTGCTGCTTGGTGGCGTAATTACCGGCTCGTTCCTTGCCGCGATCATTATGTTCCTGATGACGTCCGAGACGGGCAGCAATTTGCGCGGAATGGCATATTGGCTGATGGGGAATCTTTCGACGTCGTTGCAGCCGAGCGTGTATTGGATTTTGTGGATTGGATTTTTGTTGGGCGCCGGGGCGATTTATACGACGGCTTCGGACTTAAATTTGCTTTTGTCGGGTGAAAAAGAAGCGATGCATCTGGGCGTGGACCTTCCGCGGGTGCGGCTGGTGGTGTATATCGCGGCATCGCTGCTTACGGGGTTGGCAGTATCGGTGAGCGGGTCGATTGGTTACGTGGGGTTGCTGGTGCCGCACGTGATGCGCCAGATTTTTGGATCGGATCATCGGGTGTTGCTGCCGACAGCGGCGTTTGGCGGAGCGATCGCGGTGGTGATTGCGGACACGATCGGGCGTACGGTAGTGCCTCCCGCGGAATTACCAGTGGGAGCGATGACGGCGCTGGCGGGGGCGCCGCTATTTATTTATTTGCTGCGTAGGAGAATGGCGTAAACATGGTTGCGGGTCCAGTTGCGATGGGGGCCATGCGTTCGCCAGGAGAAACATCGCGCGCGAATAACGAGTTGCGTTTGAGCGTGGAGCAGGTGAGTTATGCGTACTCACCGAATCCCACACAGGCACCGCTGTTCACTCTGGAAGCTACCAGCTTTCAGGCGCGCGCGGGCGAAATTGTGGCGATTCTGGGGCCGAACGCCAGCGGCAAATCAACGTTGCTGAAATTGATTGCCGGGACGCTGGAGCCGCTTTCAGGACGCGTGCTGCTGAACGGCTTCGTGACCCATTCACTGAACGCGAGAACGCGCGCGCAACGCATTGCCATGGTGCAGCAAGAGAGTCAGTTGTTGTTTCCGGCGCGTGCATGGGAATTTGTGCTGCAGGGGCGGCATCCGCACGGGCGGGCGCTGCGTTTTGAAAGTGCGACGGACATTGCAGTGGCGAGAAATGCTCTAGCGCAAGTGGGCGCGACACAACTGAGCGACCGTTGGATGGCGGAGCTGTCCGGGGGCGAGAAGCAGCGGGTGATCCTGGCGCGGGCGTTGGCTCAGCAGCCGTTACTTTTATTGCTGGATGAGCCGACGCTGCATCTGGATATTGCGGCGCAGGTGGATTTGCTGCACGGACTGCGTCACTTGGCGGTGGAAAATCGCTACACCGTGGTAGTGGTGACGCACGAGCTGAACCTTGCGGGTGAGTATGCGGATCAGGTCGTGCTGATCCAACGAGGCAAGTGTTTGCGTGTAGGGCCACCGGGAGTTGTGTATCAACGGGAATTGCTGGAGCAGGTTTTTCAAACGCCACTGAGCGTAGATCTGGGGCCGTCGGGCCGGCCGCGTGTGAATGTGGTGGCGGATAGAGAAGGCAGGTAAGATTTCGTGACAAAGTTTTGCGATAACAATTTGTGCTCACGATTTCGGAACAAAGATTTTGTGATTTGGGATTTTGTAATTCGGATTTTGCAAGTTAGTGCAACTTAGAGCTGCGGTCAGCTGCCGCAGTAAAACATGTAACCAATAGCGGGCATTGCCCCACACAATCACCGCGGATTTCGCGCTCGGGAAGACGGTTAGTTGAGGGGATTTTTTCTTTAACTAAATAAGCCGTCGCCGCCGCGCGACTGTAAGGCGGAAATTAGGTTTCTGGCCACTGCAGCGAGTCGCTCATTCGGATGGGCGCCGATGCGGGAAGGCCCGAAGCCAGTAATGCCGCCAAGCCAGGAGACCGGCGAAATCCGCAACCTTCGCGAACGTTCTTCGCGGGGGCAACCTTCAGAGCTCCCGCGCGAGAGGGAGTGGAGGATAAAATGAAACTGCGTGGATTTCTTCGGTTTTCTGTTCTGCTATTGGTTTGTCTAAGCTGCAAAACTTCCTCACTGGCACAAAATAAATTGGCGGATACTGCGATTTCCGGAACAATTGTGGACGTGACGGGTGGCGCAATTGGTGGCGTGGTTGTGACGGCGACATTTGAAGAAACACGCGCGGTTGCGGGATCGGTAACGTCCAAGGCGGATGGTAGTTACACCTTGACGGTTCCTGCGGGGCGATACCGCGTGCGGTTTGAGCGGTCGCCGTTCAGAACGGTCGAAGAGATAGTGGAGTTGAGTGCGGGAGAATCGCGTGCTTTAAATTCACGACTTATGCTGCAGCGGCTGTCCTCGAGCGTGGTGGTGACGGCTCAGGCGGAGCCCACGTTACTGGAGCAAGCTACTGCGCCGGTGTCCATTATTTCCCGGGAGGAAATTGACGCGCGCCAGTCCGTTAGTTTGACGGATGCGCTGCTATTTGTGCCGGGCGTCGCTATCGGACGAACAGGAGCGGAGGGCGGCACCACTTCGATTTTTCTGGATGGAGGAAATTCAAACTTTACCAAAGTGCTTATCGATGGCACACCGATCAATCCGCCGGGCGGCGCGGTGGATTTTTCCAGCGTCACGCTCGACAACATCGATAAAGTAGAAATCGTTCGCGGGGCAGAAAGCGCGATTTACGGCACTGACGCGGTTTCCGGTGTGATTCAGCTGTTTACACATCGCGGGGAGACGCGCGTTCCGGAAATGAATGTTTTTGCGGAAGGCGGAAGCTTTTCCAGTGCGCGTGGAGGGGCTGAGGTGGGAGGGGCGGTTGGAGATTTCGACTACTCAGCGGCTGGTTCCTATTTGGAGACCGACGGACAAGGGCCGAACAATAGCTTCATCAATCGCACGCTGTCGGGCAATTTTGGTTACCGCTTCAGTGAGACGAACCATCTGCGCCTTACGTTGCGGAACAACACCAGCAATGCGGGCATTCCTGGGCAAACGATATTTGAACCGCCAAGTTTGCATCAGCGTTACGACCAGCGGATTTTCAGCGCTAATGCGCGCTGGGATTTCTCCACCGGCGAGCATTGGCATCACGAAATCAGCGGCGGAGAAATGTACACGCGGCAGCACAACTACAATCCGATTCAGAGTTTTTTTGCCACCGATCCCAATGTGTTTTGTCCACAAGCAAATCCTGCGTCTGTGCCGACCGCGGAATTTTGTGACTTCACGGGAGACAGCCGGTTTGAGTACAACCGGGCTAATGTTACGGCGCAGAGCAGCTACGTACTGTCGAATTTTGGGGCGACTGCGGGTTACGAATATGAAGTGGAGAACGCTTTCTTATCCACGCTAAACGTGAACCATGCAAGGCGGAACAATCAGGCGGGGTTTCTCGATTTTCGTTACCGGCCACTGCAGCGCCTTTCGCTGAACTTTGGCGGGCGAGCGGAGGCGAACACTAATTTTGGAACACGGGTAGTTCCGCGCGTTGGCGGTTCGGTGGTGGCGCGCTATGGGGCAGGAATGCTTGGCGACACATTGTTCCGCGCATTTTACGGGCAAGGAATCAAAGAGCCGCGGTTTGATCAGACGTTGGGCGATAATTTCGGCGATTTGGGCAATCCGTCGTTGAAACCGGAATCGAGCAAAAACTGGAGCGCGGGCGTCGAACAAAAACTGTTGAGCGATCGCGTGCGGTTGACCGCCGATTATTTCTACAACAGCTTCTACAATATTGTCAGTTTTGCGTTTTGCTTCCCGGATCCCACGAATCCGGCGGGGAATAGTTGCGGGCTGACGATTCCGGGCGCGCCCGTTACCGGATTTGGATTTTTCTTTAATACGGACCGCGCGCTCGCGCGGGGAGTCAGCCTGGCTGGCGAGTCAAAGTTCACTCGCTGGCTCAACATTGCGGGAAATTATACGTATGACGACACGAGGGTGCTGCAGGCGCCAAACGCATTCGATCCCTCGGAACTGCCGGGAAACCACCTGGCACGGCGCCCCGTAAATTCCGGGTCGCTTACGCTGAACACGCAGTGGCGGCGGGTGGGTGTGACCATTGGCGGGTATTTTTCGGGCGTGCGCACGGATTCGGATTTTCTTGGACTTGGTCTTACAAGGAACCTGGGCTATGCGCGATTCGACATTGCCGGACACTACGATATTGGTCACGGCGTTTTGTTGTATGCCCGGGCGCAAAATCTTTTTGATAAGCAATATCAAGATGCGCTCGGCTATCCGGCGCTAGGACGCGATGCGCGCGTCGGCGTGCGTTACACCTTCAAGGGCAGAGACTGATGGACGAGCGGGAGCCGGTTTTATTTTGCTGGAGCGGCGGAAAAGACAGCGCGATGGCGCTCCACGCACTATTACAGGAGCCCCGTGTGCGAGTTGTGGCGCTGCTCACTACGGTCACCGATGGATATAACCGCGTCAGCATGCACGGCGTGCGGCGGGAACTGTTGCAGCGACAGGCGGAGAGTATTGGGTTACCGCTGCACGAGGTGTTTATTCCGCCGGAATGCGTGAATGCGACGTATGAGGCGCGCATGGAAGCGGCGCTGCGAATACATTTTGCAAATGGAGTTCGCAAAATGGCGTTCGGAGATATTTTTCTGGAGGATTTACGCGCTTACCGCGAGAGAAACCTCGCGCGCATAGGCATGACGGCGCTGTTTCCGATCTGGAAGCGGGATAGCCGGGAGTTGATCAATTCATTTCATGCGCAGGGGTTTCGTTCGATTGCTGTTTGTGTGAATCCCAAGTTGTTGGATCCCAGTTTTGCAGGGCGTGAGCTGGACGCTTCATTCTTCGCGGATTTGCCAGCGCAGGTGGATTGTTGCGGCGAGAATGCCGCGGTGCCACATACCTCGGTGGAACGGTGCTGCTTGGGGCAATACAGTTTTTTGTGATCACCAATTTTGGTGCCTGGATGTTTTTAAACTCTTATCCCAAGACATTTGCGGGGCTGATGGCTTGTTACGCGGCCGGAGTGCCATTTTTCTGGAACACGCTCGCCGGAGATATTGGCTATTCAGCGCTTTTGTTCGGAGGACTATTCCTGGCGGAGCGCCTGAACCCGGCGCTGAGGTCTAACGTTTCTGCAATGTCGTAGTTACTTGCTGATTGGCTCGGTCAGTTTTTGATAATTGGTTGATCGCGACACCGTGCCACTCGTAACACTTCGAATCGATGATGCCAGTGTTGTGTCTTTTCCGTTGCGGACGATCAATCATTTCGTCAGACAGCAATAAGAGGCTGGCCGATCGTATCTCAACCGCTTGTGATAGGCGCCGCCAATTCAACGGCGCAACAAACTGCAGAATCCTACAATGGTGTTGTGTGGATGTCAGCGACAGGTTGTCGCGCGACAATTGTTACGGGTCTCTGGTCTTACGCGTCTCGGGCGTGTAGTGAGTTTGTAGATATTGAATGATTTTTTTCGCGCTCTCGTCCGGAATGGTCGCTCCAAAGGTCTTAATCATCTTGTTGACTTCTGCTTCCCAGGTTGCCGCTGGGAGAGGCGGCTGAATAGTGATGTACCGGGGGCTGTGGCAGGTGTTGCAATAGATCTGGACATCCTGGCGGCCCTCTGCTGGCGCGAGTTCCAGCGCGGGCACCGGGTAGGCAGAAACCTCGTAGACTGCATCCGTCGATAGTGCTGCAGGGGCGGGCTGTTGAATCGTTCCAAGCGCGGCCGGACGATAAGCACCTTGCTTAAGTTGCGCGTACACTACCCCTGCCGTGATTCCCGCGGTGAAAATCATGGAAAAGATGGTGAAAAGTCTGGTCCTCATCTTTCTTCTCCCCTCAGCTCGCGTTTCCCACCACGATTACCTGCCTTTCGATCCGGTTCCAAAGATAACCGCCAGGATTCCAGACGGGTTCATCCGTCTGCGTGTTTCCTTTCTCGTCCGTGGCGCGCACCGCCAGCGTGTGTTTTCCCGGTGAGTTCGCGGTCCACGGGGTTTCCCAAGTTCGAAAGGAATACGTGCCATGATCCTCGCCAAGTTTCGCAGATCGCCAGTTTTTGCCGCCGTCGTCTGATATCTCGACGCTGCTTATCCGCCCGAACCCGCTGAAGGCAATTCCACGCAGAGTGACGCTCATGCCCTCGGGAATCTTGGAAGATCCGTCCGGTGAAATGAGAAATGATCTTACCGGCATCCGTTCGATCGGAATTGTTTTCACTTTGCCGGCGTTGCTCTCTTCAGGCGTAGTGTTTCCTCGGGGCGTGTCCGGCACGCGGTAAGCTGTCTTCATCCAGAAATTATCGTCCGGCGCATCGAGAACCCGAATCCACGTCAAGCACTTCATCCAGTAAGTGGCAAAAAATCCCGGCACGACCAGCCGCACGGGGAATCCGTTGAGCATCGGGAGAGGCTCGTTATTCATCAGGTAGGCCACGATGGACTCCTCCAATACCGGATGGTTGATGTCCAGCGCCTTCAAAAATGCGTTCGAGCCGAGGCCCTTCGGTCCGTGGCCCGTTTCTAATCCCTGAAATTGCACTTGCACCGCTCCACTGCTTACCCCAGCCACTTCGAGCAGTTCTCGCAGGCGTACTCCAGTCCACACCGCGTTGCCCATCGCGCCGTTGCCCCATTGCGCGCCGGGCACGCGCGGCTGCAGGCGACTCCTGCTATTGCCCGAACACTGATTCGCAGCAGCGAGGGAGACGGGTTTAAATGTCTGCATTAGCTCGGAGAGATTCCAGGCCTGTGGCTTTGCCACCTTTCCTTCGATCTGCAGCTTCCATTCTTTTAAGTCCACGGAGTTTGGGATGCCGTCGAGATGCCAGCGGACATAGAAGGCCCCGTTGGGCGTGAATGCGGTCTGAAAATAATGACGCGGCGTTTCCAGTTGAACTGGCCGGTCGGTGAGCAGAATTAGTGGAACTTTTTGGGGCTCGCTGAAATACGGGCCTATGGAATTCCAATGCGGATTCGGCCCCGGTCCGGTGAAGCTTTCGATGGGTTTTGCCCCGTCGGGTTCTTGCGCGAGCCGCGAGGCCCCTGCGTGCCACCCCGTAACCGCCAAGCTCGCGCCCGCAACACCGAAATTCTTCAAAAGATTTCTCCGAGAGAATGCGGCGGCACAACGCCTCATGTGAAGTCCTCCGGTGGCAGTGAATATCATTGAAGCGGCTAGGGGTGTCAAGCCAGACGCGTAATTGCAAGGCAGTCATCGAGTAGGGATTGTGCCGGGCTCCACGCTCGCCTACGTTGCCCTAGTGGCATACCAAGAACGGGCCATCAATGAATTGCGCTACAGTGGCTTGGGATGCGCAGCCAGCGCCTCGCGATAAATCTTGAGATCATTCTTGTCGACGATCACCGTGCCGGTGTCCACAGAAGTTGGTGTGGGCGGAGCTAGCGCGGTGCGCCAATCTTTAAACTGATGTACCGCGTTATGGTGTAAGTCGTCGAGGAATTTCAAGCCGTAGTAACTCATAACATAGGGCTTTTGTGTGATCGTTGCGCTAATTACCCCGCGGTCAATCCAGTCAAGTGTTTCCGGATCGTTGTCGAAGGCCACGATGGGCAACTTGCCTTCCATGTTCAGGCGATGCAGGGCTTCGGCAGCGCCAGAGCCGCCGGTCGCCTCAAGGCAAATGATACCGTTTATTTTTTCTTTGCTCTGAAGCAGGGCGGAGACTTGATCAAACGCGCTTCGCGCATCGCCCTTGTCGTCCAGAATCTTGGTGAGCTTAAGAGCGGGATAATTCTTTAGAGCGTCGGCCACGCCTGCCAATCGATCATCCATGTTGCGCTGGCCCGGAATTGTGACGACCGCAAAATTCCCTTGACCGGAAACGAGGGTGGCGATCCGCTTCACGCTCTCTTTGCCGGCCTTGAAGTTATCGGTTCCTATGTACATCACGCGTTTTGAATCTGGCACATCGGCGTCCACGCAGATCACCGGAATGCCCTGGGCTACCGCCCTGTCAATATCTCCCTGAAAAATTTCCGGCCTCGCCGCCGAGAGGCAAATTCCCGCGGGGTGCTGTTCGACGACCTGGCGAAAAACTCCTACCTCTCCATTGGGGTCGTATGTTGTCGGACCGGTAAGTTCTGCCTTAACTCCGAGAGTTTTACCCGCGTCGAGAAAGCCGGCCTGCGCTTCCTGCCAGTACGGCAAATTAATATTGGTCGCGACGAAAACGTAGCGTTCGTTTTCCTCGTGGAAAGGCGTCGCGCACGACGCAAGCAGTACCGCCCCAACGAAAATAAAAATAGACACCATCGTGGTCGCATGTCTTTTCATTGGAATTCTCCTTTTGCATCAGTCAGGCTCCAAAGCACTCCTGGTGCTCGCTCTTCAGTTCCTTTGCTCCCAGGGAGCGACACACCCGTGCCGCCATTCTACGCGCGTTGGTCTGCACTGAGGGTACTTCTCCAAATGTTTCCTAAAGCCGGCTTTCGCAAATTTTTTTATCGAGTTAGCAACACATACTCAGCAAAAGCTCTGCCGCATTGGCTTTAAGGGCCACAGCGACCGGTCCGGGAAGGTGCGCACATATCAGGAAGTTGGCAGATTTGTATTTCTAGCGGTCGTGATGGCGAATTCGACATTAATCTGGGGAGTCCCGCAACGTCGAAGCTAACATTGGAATAAAATTGTAGTCCCTTCGAGAAAAGCGGCGCAGCCGCTGTCTGCCGGCTTCTCTTCCCTGGTTCTGATCGATTAGCCATATGAATCCTGGTCCTCGATGTGCGCAATGAACAATTTAGCCTCATCGGAGCGCCCCGCGTTTAAAAGAGTGGTCGAGCTTCGGTTCGGCCCGGCCATTTTGGCCTTACTGTTCCTGATGTTGTTGGTGGTGGGTTCCGTTTCCTATCACAGCGTGGTGATGTCCCAGGAGAGCGATCGCTGGGTCCGCCACACGCACGAAGTTCTTGAAAACCTGCAAGAACTGTCCGCAGAGGCGGAAACTATAGAATCCAGCTACCGTGAATTTGTAATTACCGGCGAACAGCGATCGCTTGTCCCTTACTCTGAAAGCATATTGCGCTCACGAAACTATGGGGCAATTATTAGCAATCTGACGGTCGATAACCCCAACCAGCAGGCCACGATTCCTGTTCTCGAACGCATAATCAATCAGAAAATTCAATTCGCTGAGATCGTCATTGCGCTGCGACGTACCGAGGGATTCACAGTTGCTGCAGATTTCATGCGCCAAGGCCAGAGCCAACGGATTATAGAAGAGTTCCAAGCGGCGGTCCGTGGGATGAGGAACGAAGAGCTGCGATTATTGGTGGCGAGGGATGCGGACGCAAAAAGGCGATTAAAGCAGTCCAAGGCCGTGGTGATCATTGGCACTATCTTAGTCGCGTTGCTTGCCATCGCCGCAACTTGGGGCGTGCAGCGTGACAGATCTCAGCGCAAGATTGCAGAGGATGCCCTGTTTTCTGAAAAAGAGCGCGCCCAAGTCACCCTCGACTGCATCGGTGACGCCGTCATTTGCACCAACACTGTCGGAAATATCACCTTCCTGAATCGCGTCGCGGAAAGCATGACCGGATGGTCGTGGCGAGAAGCGGAAGGGCGCCGCGTTACGGAGATCCTCCAACTTGTTAACGGCGCCACGCGTCAACCCGCCGAAAATCCCATGCACCTCGCAGTGATACAGAACAGGGCTGTGGCGCTCGCTGCTGATTGCGTGCTGCTACGCCGCGACGGATCCGAATCCCCTATCGAAGACTCCGCTGTGCCGATTCACGACCGCGCAGGCTGCCCCACCGGTGCGGTGATGGTGTTCCGTGATGTCAGCGCCGCCCGGGCCCTCTCGGTCCAAATGAAATACGCAGCACAGCACGATTTTTTAACGAACCTGCCCAATCGCCTGCTGTTTAACGACCGTCTTTCGCAATCTATCGCCCTGGCTCGCCGCCAGAGCCGCGAGATTGCCGTGCTCTTTCTCGATCTGGATCATTTCAAATACATCAACGATTCGCTGGGTCACGGCGTCGGTGACCAACTTCTGCAGTCCGTTGCGAGTCGATTGCAGGGCAGTGTGCGCGGTTCCGATACAGTCAGCCGCCAGGGAGGAGATGAATTCGTCATCCTACTTGCGGAGGTCACGCAACCGAAGGACGCGGGTACCAGTGCAAAGAAAATTCTTCATTCCCTCGAATCGCCCTACTGCATCGCCGGACAAGAGTTGCATATCGATGGCAGCATCGGCATCAGCATCTATCCGGCGGACGGCGAGGATGCTGGAACGCTGATCAAAAATGCTGATACGGCCATGTATCACGCCAAGGAGCAGGGGCGCAACAATTTCCAGTTCTTCACGCCTGAAATGAATATGAAATTCGTACAGCGGCAGTCTCTGGAAGGCAGCCTGCGCCGGGCCATCGAGCGGGATGAATTCTTGCTGCACTACCAGCCCAAGGTAGACCTCGTTAGCCGGGAGATCACCGGGGTCGAGGCCCTGATTCGCTGGCAGCATCCGGATCGTGGACTTGTTTCACCGGCACAGTTTGTGCCTATCGCTGAAGATTGTGGACTGATTATCCCGATGGGTCGCTGGGTGTTGCACGAAGCCTGCCGGCAGGCGCGCGAATGGGAGGCCGCCGGTCTACCATTCAAGCGCATCTCCGTTAACGTCTCTTCGGCCGAACTTCACCACAAGGATTTTGCCGAAGGTGTCGCGGCGGTACTTGCGGAGACGGGATTCGATCCCCGTTATCTCGACCTGGAACTCACCGAAGGTGTCCTAATGGCCGATGCCAAATCCACTTGGGCGATACTTCATGCAGTGAAGCGCCTGGGCATACACTTTGCAGTGGATGACTTCGGAACTGGGTATTCAAGTCTGAGCTATCTTCGTCAGTTTCCCATTGACGTCTTGAAGATTGACCAGTCCTTTGTGCACCAGATCACCGCCGATCCCGATGACTCGCTCATCGTGAGTGCCATCATCGACATGGGCAAGAGTCTCAAACAGCGCGTGATTGCCGAAGGCATCGAAACGCAGGAACAGCTCGCCTTTCTACAGGCGCACCGGTGTGGCGAAGGACAAGGCTATCTCTTCAGTAAGCCGCTAGCCGCAGCGCCAATGGCTCACCTGCTACAGGTCGGGATCGTAGAAGCTATCGTGCATTAGGGAGTTAGCTGAGGCACAACACCGCACTTTCGGTAAGCGTGATAATCAGAAGTTTGGGCGTTTCTTTAGCGAACGTGGGATCACGCCTGCTGAGTGCTGTAGTTCGCCACAACTCGCGCTACCTTGCCGAGTGGTGATAATTCCATGAACTCGGCTGTGAGTGTGCTTTTTTGATTCGTGTAGAAGAGCACGACGCTGCTAACACCCAAGAATACGTCCTTAAGGTGGAAATGCAGTTTCGGATAGGCTTCCAAGCCTCGTTGAAAGTAGGCTTTCAGATTGGTCTTTCCGAGTACTTTTCCGGTGGGGTTCCCAAGCAGTTGTGCTGCAACGGGCGAAGTTAACTCGATGGCGTCTTCGTAGTGGGTCATGATCAAGTCCAGATCATGAGCGTTCCAGGCGGCAATCCAATGCTCGGCCAGTTTCCAGGCTTCGTCTTTTGTCATGGGTTTCTTCCGAGTTTGTCACTATAGAGTCGGGGTCGAGCGATATTCTAACAGCCACCGCGAGAGCGATGTCATGTCATTTGGACTAAAGCAGATATCGACTGCTCGGTAAGTCGACTAATTGGACGAGGTGCGACTGGCGATTGAATGGACGAGGGCTTGTTCTGTAGCGGGGAACTGGTCCGGCGGGATGATATAATTGGCGATTCGATATGGCTAAAAGCGGGTCGGAGACAGTTGCGATTGCGCCGGAGGTGCTGGCGAAGTACGAGCCAGTTATCGGGCTTGAAGTGCATGTGCAGCTGCTGACGAAAAGCAAAATTTTCTGCGGATGTGCGAACCGGTTTGGGGACGCGCCCAACAGTAATGTGTGTCCGGTGTGCCTGGGGCTTCCTGGGACTTTGCCGGTTTTGAACCGGCGCGCGGTGGAGATGGCTATGCGCGCTTCGCTGGCGATTAATTGCACGGTGCACGAGCATTCAAGGTTCGCGCGGAAAAATTATTTTTATCCTGATCTGCCGAAAGGCTACCAGATTACGCAGTATGAATTGCCGCTGGCGACGGGCGGTTGGATTGAGATCGAACAAGAGGGCGAACGAAAACGTATAGGCATTACGCGGCTGCACCTGGAAGAGGACGCGGCGAAGAATCTGCACGAAGGCTTTGCCGAATCGAGCACTAAGGCATATATCGACTACAACCGGGGCGGAACGCCGCTGAGCGAAATCGTATCGGAGCCGGATATGCGCACTCCGGAAGAGGCGTATGCGTATCTCACGGCGTTGCGGCAGATTTTGCTGTACACCGAGGTGAGCGACTGCAACATGGAAGAAGGGTCGCTACGGTGCGACGCGAATGTCAGCGTGCGGCCGCGTGGATCGAGCACGTTTGGCACGAAGGTGGAAGTCAAGAATCTGAATTCATTCCGCTACTTGCAGAAAGCTCTGGAGTTCGAGATTGAGCGGCATATTGGGGAGCTGGAGAGTGGCGGCACAATTATTCAGGAAACACGGTTGTGGAATCAGGGCCAAGGACGCACGGTCTCGATGCGGTCGAAGGAAAAGGCGCACGATTACCGTTATTTTCCAGAACCGGATTTATTGCCGGTGCACGTCAGTGCGGCATGGCAAGAGGAAGTACGACGCAGTTTGCCGGAGCTGCCAGAGGCCAAGCGGGCGCGATTGATGGCGGAGTACGAGATTACGGCATACGACGCGGAAGTGTTGGCTACCAGTGCGGAGCTGGCAAAATATTTTGAGGCGGCAACCAAGAGCGGGGCGTCCGGGAAAAGCACCGCGAACTGGATGCAGACGGAATTGTTGCGCAGATTGAATGATTCGGGAAAGCAAATCGAGGAAAGTCCGGTGTCTGCGGTGGCGCTGGGTGAACTGGTGAAGCTGGTCGAATCCGGACACATTACCGCGGCGATCGGGAAAAAAGTGTTTGTGACCATGTTTGAATCCGGGCGAGGCGCTGCGGACATTATCGCCGCGGAAGGTTTGGCGGCAACGGTTGACATGGGGGCGATCGAGCGGGCGGCGCGTGAAGTGATCGAGAAAAGCCCGGAGAACGTGGCCAAATTCAAGAGTGGGAATGAAGGAGTTTTTAAGTTTTTCGTGGGTCAAGTGATGCGGGCCACCAAAGGGCAAGCGAATCCGCAGGTGGTAAACGACGTGGTAAGGAAGATTTTGTCAGCTTGAGTAGATTTGCCGGTTGGCGCGAAGGCCTACTGTTCGATTAGTGAAATAGTGAAATAAACCTGAGTGGTTAACTTCCCACCGTAGTTCAGCGGGCTGTTCTAGAACTACTTTTCGACTAAGCGGGTGTGCAGAGCGGTACGGGCCTCCGGACTCCTTGCGGTCCAGTCTTCTGGTGGAAACGCCACGCGCCAAAATGTTGGGCGGGGCTCAGAAAATTCCAAACCAATCTCGGCTTTACCTTCGCGGACAGGACCGAGGAAAACGACTTGGCATTCCTGTTCTTCTTCGGTCATGTTGTGTCTCATTTTTACTTTTGTGCCGCTGGTAAGACGATTCTTCAGGGAAACCAGGGCCCCATGGGCGTTTATGGCAAGAGTGACAGCTTCTTCCTCAAAAGGCTTGCTTTGAGGATCAGTGCCGCGGATCCGCACACCAACCTGCATTAAAACGCGTTGGCTGCGTCGTCGAGCCCCTCCTGGATTCACTGCCGGATTGGTTATCTGGCTCATGACTGTCTCACCTATTCCACTATACGCGGTGAGAGGGCGGTGTCGAGGGTACTTCCAAACGGGGTATTCAAAAAGGACACGGCACCGTAGTACAGGCTACGGAGCCGCGGGTTGTTTGCGGAATTCGTGCTAAAGGTTCAGCTGTGTTTTGCGGACGGTGGGGCCGCCGAACTTTGCGGTTCCTGACGCTGATCGATGGGAACGTAATGACGGGTATCGTAGCCGAGATAAATCTGGCGCGGGCGCGCGATTTTCTGTTCGGGATCGAGAAGCATTTCTTCCCACTGGGAAATCCAGCCGGAGGTGCGGGGTATGGCGAATAAGACCGGAAACATGGTCATAGGGAAACCCATGGATTGATAAATGAGGCCGGTATAAAAGTCGACGTTGGGATAGAGCTTGCGCTTGACGAAATAATCGTCTTCGAGGGCGATGCGCTCGCATTCGAGAGCGATTTCGAGGAGCGGATTTTTGCCCATGAGGTCGAAAACTTCGTAAGCCACGCGCTTGATGATGCGCGCGCGAGGATCATAGTTTTTGTACACGCGATGGCCGAAGCCCATTAATTTCACTTCGCCGGCTTTTACGCGCTTGATGAACTCGGGGACTTTTTGCACCGAGCCGATTTCCATCAGCATGCGCAGGACTTCTTCATTGGCGCCACCGTGCAGCGGGCCGTACAGAGCGGCGATGGCGGCCGCAGTTGCGGAATACGGATCAACGTGGGAGCTGCCTACGCCGCGAATGGTGTTGGTGGAGCAATTCTGTTCGTGGTCGGCGTGGAGGATGAAAAGTACATCGAGGGCGCGCTCGAGTGTGGGATTGGGGCGGTAACGCGTCTCGGTAGTGCGGAAAAGCATGTTGAGGAAATTGCCGGGATAGCTGAGATCGTTGTCGGGATAGACGAAAGGCATGCCCAGCGAATGGCGGTAAGAGAACGCGGCGATGGTGGGCATTTTGCCGATGAGACGATAGGTCTGCTTTTTTCGGGATTCGGGACTGAAGATGTCTTTGGCGTCGTGATAGTAGGTGGAGAGCGCAGCGATGGTGGAAATCAACATGCCCATGGGATGGGCGTCGTAGTGGAAGCCGTCGAGGAATTTTTTGATGCTTTCGTGAATGAAGGTGTGATGAGTTACGTGGTAGGTCCAGTCTTTCAGCTGCGCTTCGTCGGGCAGTTCGCCATGAATCAGTAGATAGGCGGTTTCCAGGTAAGTACTTTTTTCGGCGAGGTCCTCGATGGGATAGCCGCGATAGCGCAAGATGCCGGCATCGCCGTCGATGAAGGTAACTTTGCTGATGCACGAAGCAGTGTTGTTGAAGGCGGGGTCGTAGCTCATCATGCCGAAATCGGCGGCATCGACTTTGATTTGGCGCAGGTCCGCAGCGCGAATGGCGTCGTTGACGATAGGAACTTCGTAATTCTTGCCGGTGCGATTGTCGGTGATGGTCAGCGTTTCGCGGGGTATGGCGGAACCCTCTGATTTTCTGGATTGAGTGGCCGACGGAGCGGATTCCATGCGAAACCTCGGAGGCAGCTGAACACGTGCCTGATGCCACTTTACACCAAAGGGGGTGCTGGGGTGAATTCGACAGGGGTGGGGATTTGCACGGGGAAGGATGAGATACCTGGATTGATACCTCAGTCGGTAAAGTTGCGGTACCCCGGTCGGCGAGAAGAGCCCACCCTTTGCAAAAACGGCAAAGGGTAGGCCACCCGGGGAGTCAGGAGATGGGCAGAGCAGTGTTCAACCACCGTGGCGGGTAAACTCGGCGCCAGCCGGGAGTGCGGATGGGAAGGGGAGTATTTTGAAGAGGATATGAGCCTCTTGACAATAGTCGTTATAACGAGTATTATGGGCAAGGTGTGAGGAGGGTAAGATGATTGAGATTCGCAAGAGCAATGAGCGCGGGCATGCTGATCACGGCTGGCTGGATAGCCGCTTTACATTTTCGTTTGCGGACTATTTTGATCCGGAGCACGTACAGTTTCGCACGCTGCGGGTTTTGAATGACGACCGCGTGGCGGGTGGGGCGGGTTTTCCGAACCATCCGCACCGGGATATGGAGATTGTGACGTATGTGCTGGAAGGGGCGCTGGAACACCGCGACAGCATGGGGAATGGGTCGGTGATTAAGCCGGGAGATGTGCAATATATGAGCGCGGGGACGGGCATTACGCATAGCGAGTTTAATCCGTCAAAGGAACCGCTGCACTTGTTGCAGATCTGGATGCTTCCGGAGAAGCGCGGATTGAAGCCAACTTACGATCAGAAAAACTTCAGCGCGGAGGAAAAGAAAGCCAAGCTACGGCTGGTGGCTTCGCCGGATGGCTCGGATGGCTCGGTGAAAATTCGGCAGGATAATTCGCTATACGCCACTCTTCTCGATAAGGATGACACGGTGAAGCATGAGTTGCGACCGGGACGACATGCTTATATTCAAGTGGCGAAGGGCCAGGTGAAGCTGAATGGCACGCCGTTGCAAGAAGGAGATGGCGCGGCTGTATCTGAAGAGAAGAAGGTGGAATTGACTGGGGTGGATAACGCTGAGGTTTTGCTGTTCGACTTGGCGTAAAAATCCCGTTACAGCTTAACCTTTGATTGAGTAAAAGGGCGCGGAGGGTTTTCCTTCGCGCTTTTTTTATTTGGTGTTGGCGGGGAATTCAGCACGGCTGAATATTTCGAGCATTTCTTGTTCTGTTGGAAGGTTGAGGATGTTGCGGGCTGCGAAATCGTCGGCCTGGGGATAGTCGGTTCGGCGAACGCGGTCGGCGGCGTGAGCAAGATCATAGGATGTGCGGCGCAATTGAATTTCGGGGCCGAGCAAGAGCCAGTGGGCGCCGGGTTCGCCGAAGGGCATTCCAATGCTGCCGGCGTTTACAACGCGAGTCTGGCCAATCTTGCGATCGAATTGCATATGGGTATGACCGCACACGACCACAGCGGCGTCGAGGCTTTCGAAGAGCGGGAGAACGCGGTCTTCCGGCGTTAAGCGAGTGAAGATGTCATTTTCGTTTTGAGGCGTTGCGTGGCAAAACAGGACGGATCCGAGACCGCTAATTTCAAGCGTCACTGTTTTGTGCCACATGGTTAGCCAGTGTTGGTGCTGAGGTTGGAGTTGCGCGGCGGTCCAGCGGATAACGGGCCGAAATGCCTGCGGTACACGGGTGGGTTCCTTACCGGCCATTTGTTCGAGGACCGCGACCTCGCCGTTGCCATAAATGCAGTGCACGGCTGCGTGCAAATCTCGCAAACAGTCGAGTGTTTCAACTGGCATGGGGCCGGGAAGCACATCTCCGCCGACAACGATGTGGTCAACTTTTTCCTGACGAATTTCCTGCAGCACAGCCTCGAGAGCCGGGAGGTTGCCATGAATATCGTAGATGGCAGCGACTCGCATGAGGCGCGTTTTGGGCGCCGGCGGTTTAGCCGCGGGTGCGTTTGAATGCGCGCATGAAGGTGGTGAGGGCTTGGACGGCTTCGAGGGTGACGGCGTTGTAAAGGGAGACGCGCATGCCGCCTACGGACCGGTGGCCAGGGGTGCCGGCAAAACCTGCTGCCGCGGCTTCTTTGGCGAATTGCTTTTCGACGGATTCGTCGCCGCCTGCTACGCGGAAGACTACGTTCATCTTGGAACGCGATTCACGTTCGATAGGGCAGGAGTAGAAGCCGCCGTCTTCAATGGTGTCGTAGAGCAGCTTGGCTTTGGCGTCGTTGCGTTTGGTGATGGCAGGGATGCCGCCTTCGGACTCGATCCATTCGAGGACCAGGCCGACGATGTAGATCGCGAAGGTTGGCGGGGTGTGGTAGAGCGACTTTTCCTTTATGTGCGTGCGGTACTGCAAGAGCGTGGGGAGGTTTTTGTCGGCGCGCTCAGCGAGGTCTTTGCGAACGATGACGATGGTCGTGCCGCTAGGGCCGAGATTTTTTTGCGCGCCGGCGAAGATCAGGCCGAACTTTTTTACGTCAGTGGGACGTGAGGCGATGTCGGAGGACATGTCGGCGACGAGAGGAGCGGTGCCGGTATCGGGAAGCGTTTTCCATTGCGTGCCTTCGATGGTGTTGTTGGTGCAGATGTGCACATAGGAAGCATCGGGGGAAAACTTCATTTCGTTCTGGCGCGGGAGTCGCGCGAATTTTTCTGGCTCGGAGGATGCGGCGATGTTGTGGAGGATGCCTTTTTTCAATTCGCCGATGGCTTTGGCGGTCCACATGCCGGTGTGGAGCACGTCGACAGGCTTGCCGGGAAGACAGAGATTCATGGGAGCCATGGTGAATTGCAGGCTGCCGCCGCCCTGGAGAAATAGGACGGCGTATTCGTCGGGGATGCTCATGAGCTTGCGGAGGCGAGCTTCGGCGTCGGCAATGATGCTTTCGAACTCGGGGGAGCGGTGGCTCATTTCCATGACGGACATGCCGCTGCCGCGCCAGTCAAGAAGCTCTTCGCGGATGCGCTCGAGCACGGGAAGTGGCAGTGCGCCGGGGCCGGCGTTGAAGTTAAATGCTCTTTTGGAGGCTTGGGTTTGGGGCAGGTGCATGGAAGTAGTCACGATGGCGAAAATCCTCTCTTGGCGAATAATGGCGGGGCGTTCTCAGCGGAACAGCGCGCCTTCTGATGAAAGTCAGTAGAGCTCTAGAATAACAGAAGTAATGGGAGGGTTCGAATTTGCGGCTACTTTGTGTGCGGTGACTAAATACCTGACACTCTCATTCGCGGTGCCGTGGCTATGGGCCTTTAGATCTTGCGCCGAACCGGGGGCCAGCCACGTTCAGCGCAGACGTGCAGCGCAAACTCGCGGGCCGCGTGGGCTTCTTCCAGCCGCCGAGTTTCCGAACGGGTTCGACCTGTCACCGGACGCGTCTCAGGAAATCTACAACCGCAACGGCTGCATTCATATCCCGTGAAGGCGAGAACCGAGATGGTAGCCCGGGGCCTTGTCATTTGGATAGTGAGATCGGCAATTGCCTTGGTGGAGCGTTCTTGTGCGAATGTCCTAGCCATATGGCAAATATGTCACTAATTGGCAAATAGAACTGTTTCGTCTTGTACATCCGCTGTGTCCTCTTCTGGACCTATGTCCAGGCTCGCCTCTTTAGTTCCCAATGGCCTTCTTAGCGATAACAGCCAAGACATCTACCAGAATAGCCTTCAGCTTTTCCGTTGCTGGTGAGGTTCGCTAGGTAATGCGGGTTTGGGCAACTGGGACTTGGGGTTCATTGACCGCTACGGAGCGAAGCCGGATTCTGGACGGGTCATGGAAGAGCGCAGAAAAAATCAGACAGGCTCAGGGGAACGGCGCAAAGCGGATGCTGCGCGGATTGCCGACGCGCTGAAGAGACGCGGGCGTATCGCGATGCACGTGCGAGGAACGGGCATGTTGCCGCTGGTGCGTCCGGGCGATGTGGCGTTGATCCGCCGGGATAAGCTTGAGAATATGCGCTCTGGGGACGTGGTGCTGATGCAGCGCGGGGATCATTTGATTGCCAAGCGCATTGGCCAGGATGAGGATCCTGGGAGCGCAGAGATTTCAGGAACGGAAATGTTGGGCGGCGCGGATAACCCGAATGTATCTGGATACGGCACGCACGAGGGCGAGCAGCAGGAATGCCTGGGAAAGATCGTGCGGGTACGCAGGCAGAAGGAAAAGATCGAACTTGGCGCTAAAAAGACGCGGATGGAAGCGGTTGTTTCCTTGGTTTTGCGACCAGCACGCTGGGCTAAAGAGAAGCTTCACGACAAAATTCGCGAGACTGAGGAAGCGGATTTGGAGACCGAAGAAATCCGGCGGTAAGGCTGGCTTTTTTGTAACTCCGAATTGCTCATCCTCAGTCTGATATTCCTATTTATTCCGCAAAATTGTTCAGGATGAAGTTACCAAGGCGAATTCGACGCGTTTGCGCATGGGGTCGATACGTTCGGCGCGGACGCGTACCTGATCGCCCAGGCTCCAGGTAAGTTGTTTTGGCTTTGTGCCGCGGCCACGGCCTGGGGAATTTCTCCGACGGCCGCGGGCGCTCTCTCCTCCGCCGGGTAAAGAGACGATGGCGTGATCGGCTTCGCGAAAAATGACACGTGTGCCTGCAGCTTCTTCCAGGGCGTTGATGGGCAACAGGCCTTCCACAAACACTTCGAAGAGTTCCACGAAGCAGCCGTACTTTTGCACGGAAATAATCAAGGCGTCGTATTCTTCGCCGAGATGCTGCTCCATGAACTGCGCGGTCTTCCAATCCATTAATTCGCGTTCGGCGGCGTTGGCGCGGCGCTCGGCCTCGGAGGTTTCTGTGGCTATTTCCTCGAGCTGGTGCTGGGAATAAAGTTTGGCTTCTTCATTTTGCGACGTGAGTGCGGCAGCGGCGCTTTTGCTCCACTGCGAAGCACGGGGCGAAGCTGAGGCTTGCGGCTTGCTTTCGGGATGTTCGAGGGCCCACTTCAGAATGCGATGCACGACTAAATCGGGATAGCGGCGAATGGGCGAGGTGAAATGAGTGTACTCGTCGAAGCCGAGGGCGAAGTGGCCGAGAGCTTCGGCGGCGTAACGCGCTTGCTTGAGAGAGCGGAGCATTAAGTAGGAGATGATGCGCTCTTCGGGTTTGCCGGTGACTTTGCGAATGAGGCGCTGGTAATGCTGGGGCGTGATGTTTAAGTCGACGCCGTCTGGGAGGCTGACTTTCATGGGGCGTTCGCGGCCGTGGCCGTATGAATCGGGACGCCCGGCGCGCGCGGGAGCTGGGGTACGTCCATGACGCACGGCGATTTCGCGTTGATGCAAATTTTCGACGCCGAGGGAGTAGCCGAAGGCACGAGCCAGTTCTTCGAACTCGAGGACTTTGCGGGCGTCGGGCTTTTCGTGGGCTCGGTGGAGGGACTCGATTCCGCGCTGCAATAAATAACTGGCGACGGCACGGTTGGCGGCGAGCATGAATTCCTCGATGAGGCGATGAGCGATGTTGCGCACGCTGCGGCCGATGCTGACCATGCGCTGCTGATCGTCGAATTCGATGACTTGTTCGGGGAGATCAAAATCGATGGAGCCGTGTTCGTTGCGGCGAACGTTGAGGAGGAGCGCCAGCTCTTTCATATTGTTGAAATGCGTTACGAAGGGGGCGTAACGCGCGGTCATCTCGGGATCTTTCTCGATGACTTTGTTTACGTCGGTGTAGGTCATGCGTTCGAACGATCGAATGATTCCTGGGGTCATGCGCGCGCTGCGCATGTTGCCGGCGGGATCGAATTCCATCAGGGCGCTCATCACCAGACGCTCTTCCTGGGGCTTCAGGGAGCACATACCGTTTGAAAGAGATTCGGGGAGCATGGGGACGGCGCGATCGGAAAAATAAACGGAGGTGCCGCGGAGGCGAGCTTCCTGATCGAGCGGGCTTTCGGTCCGAACATAGTGCGAGACGTCGGCGATGTGTACCTGGAGATGCCAACCACCGTCGGGGCGGCGCTCGACGTAAACGGCGTCGTCGAAATCGCGAGCGGTTTCGCCGTCGATGGTGACAATGGGGAGGTCGCGAAAATCTTCGCGGCCTTGGCGTTCTAGTTCGGTGACCGGAACTGCGCGGCGCGCGGCTTCCTGGAGGACTGCAGAGGAAAATGTGTGCGGAAGATGATGCTTGCGAATGATGATTTCGATGTCGACGCCGAGGTCGCCGGGGCGGCCGAGAATTTCGACGACGCGTCCGGTAGGCGGGGCGCCGCCACGCGCATAGCGGGTGAGCTCGACATTTACAACAGCGCCGTCAAGCTCGGGAAGAACTGGGAGACGCTTGGGGCGACCAGCGAGGTGGTCTAGTGGCCGCAAGCCTAATTTTTCGCGCAACTGAGAAGTTAATTCATCGCCGGGCGGAATTTCTATTTCGCTCTGGATGCGAATGTCGTAGGGGAGAACAACATTGCCGCTGGAGCCGTAGCGGAACAGGCCGACCACGGTGGCGTGTGCGCGGCCGAGGATGCGGACGATGCTGCCCTCGGCTCTGCGCGCTCCGGTGACACCGTAGGCTGGTTTAATTTTGGCGATTACCTGGTCGCCGTGCATGGCGCCGTTTATGGCGCTGGGGGGAATGAAGAGATCGCCATCGAGTTGCGGCATCGGTGTGGATGGAACGACGAAACCGTAGCCGTCGTGGTGGAGTACGAGGCGGCCTTTGATTTCATCGCGAGCCAGGACATTTGCGGCGGGCTTGGTTGGAGCGTCGTTCGTTTGCGCAACGGCGCTTTTCGTAATGTCCGTGGATTGCGTAACGCCGGGGCGGCGCTTCGTTTGTGGAGTTGTCGTGGTTTCTATGGAGGAGTTTCGTTTTGCGACGCGGTAGCGGCCTCCGGGCAACTCTTCGATGGCGTTGCGTTTTTTCAGTTTGGTGAGGATTTTGAACAGGGGACGGCGGTCGGATTTGCCGAGGTGCAAACCACTAGCGATTTCATTGGCGGAGGCGGGTTCGGTTTTAACCTGTAGAAAACGCAATAGATTTTCAGGGCTGAGATTGGAGGTGCGGGACATTAGGTGGTCGGATGCCGGCTATCGGCTAAGGCAACGATTCTACTTAACTTTTTTTGCAGGGGGCGAAACTTTTTGGCGCCGGGTGGGGTTCCATAGGCAGGCCAACACACGACTGGCTAGTCACCCTCCGTCAGACTAGCTGGTTCTCCCCGAGAGGGGAATGCGAGGAGGCGGGACGACCTGGCCCGCCTTCTCTTTTGTGTGCCGAGCATGTTCGACCGCTTGGAGGTGAAAGTCCTCTACCCATCCTGATGGAGGAGAAGGGTTAGTGAAGCGCAAGGGCGTCGTCGCGAGGCGAGGTCTGAAAGAAGCGTGGAGCAAA